>Ga0209573_1000176_pt1 | contig 163970 bp, 146 predicted proteins | sample TNRBio252014_DNA_FD_185870 | JGI IMG/M metagenome (GOLD analysis project Ga0209573, IMG submission 185870) | Wastewater treatment Type I Accumulibacter community from EBPR Bioreactor in Madison, WI, USA - TNR Reactor_6/25/2014_ DNA (SPAdes)... | ecosystem: Engineered > Bioreactor > EBPR >...
CGACGCCCACAACGCCGACCCCAAGCCCTTCCGCTGGATCAAGTCCGCCGACGACATCCTCGCCGCCATCCAGCGCTTCTGCCACCGCACTCAGCAGATCGGAGAGACTACGGAATCAGGACACTAGTGTCTGTTGAGAATCAGGATTCCATTTTTCGCTTGATCATGATTCAAGCTTTGGGCAGCCCCTGGAGTGACCTGCCGGCGTTTTTCGGCCACTGGAGCACCGTCTTCAAGCGCTATCGAGATTGGGTCAAAGCCGATGTTTTCATTCGGCTTTTCGAGGCCTGCTCGGATGAGCCGGAGATGGAATACAGCATGGTTGATGCCAGCATCGTCCCGGAGATGGAATACACCGTGGTTGATGCCAGCATCGTCCCGGAGATGGAATACACCGTGGTTGATGCCAGCATCGTCAAGGTCCACCGACACGGACAAGGCGCAAAAGGGGGACTCAGAGCCAGGCCATAGGCCGCTCCGAAGACCAAAGCTTCAGCGCCAACATCTATCTCGCCGCTGCCGTCATAAACTCACGATGATCTCAACAGACCCTAGGACGCGTTGTCGCTATAGGTGCAGCCGGTGCCGACCAGGATGTTGCCGTAGCCGTTGTTGTAACCGATGTTGCCGATGACGCTCGAGGGACAGCCGGGGCGGATCCCGTAGCTGCCGTTGCCGTAGACGGTGTTGCCGGAGATCACGCCGATGCCGTTGATGCCATCCCCTCCGTTCCCGCGTGCCACATTGCCTCGGACGACACTCCAGGGACCGGTGGCCAATCCGTCGTAGCGATTGCCGATGATCTGATTGTCGGTGAAGATCCCGCCCTTGCTGGCGCCGATGCCCGTGCCCCCGTTGCCGGTGACGACGCTGCGGGTCACCGATCCGGTTTGGTAGAGCTCAATTCCCTGAAAGCCGTTGTCGATTACGCGCACGTTTTCGATCGACACGTCGCTGGCGTTCTGAAACACGATGCCCTGGTAAAATCCGGAGACCGAGCCATTGCGCACGACGATCCCTTTGCGGTTCCCGGGAGTGTCGGTGATTCCCACGCCCTGGCCTCTGCCGATCAGGGCGAAGCCGTTGAGATCGATGGTGATGAAGCTGCCGGAAACGACCAGGCAATTGCCCGTCGGCCGCAGGGTGGCCTGCAGGCGATAAATTCCGGCGGCGGAGATCGTCCGGCAGACGGTGATGTCGACCGGTGCCGCCTCGGCCGCAGTGGCAGCCAGCAGCGCGCATCCGCCGAGGATCGCCGCCCCTCCCCTGTTCATGTACATGCTCCCGCTCCTGTCTGCTGCGTGCGGCATTGCACGCCGGCAGACGATGGAGGGGTTTCAATTCTGCGCGATGTCGGATGCGCCGCCGTCCTGTTTCAATTGTATCCGGATGCACTCACGCCTTGCGCTCCCAGCCGCCGCGCTCGCCCTGCTGCCAGTAGGTCACCGCGTGACCTTCCGCCCTGCGCGCCTGCCAGCGGAGCCGCGCGGCGGCGACGGCGGCCGGATCGTTGCCGTCGAACAGATCGAAGCAGCGCTCGTAGGCGGCAACGGACAGGCTATCGACACCGTCGGTGAGGAACAGGAACGCGGCGCCGTTCGGGTTCTCGTCGCGGTCGGTCAGCCAGATCGGCTGCGCCTCCGGTGTGCCGTCGGCAGCCGTCCCGTGCGGCAGCCAGGAGTCAGGCTGGTAGACCCACAGGTGCGCCGCCAGTGCCTCCACCCGCTCGGTCGAGCCGGCCAGCACGACGGCCCGCCTGCCGGCCGCCAGCGTCTTCTCCAGCAGCTTCGGCAGTACGTCCTCCAGCGGCGAGCGCTGCAGGTGGTAGAAGGCGACGTCGGTCATGGCGTGAACGTCGGCGCCTTGCCCGCCGCTACCGCTGCTCGTAGTGGTCGGCGACCAGCCGGTCGAGCAGGCGGACGCCGAAGCCGGTCGCCCCCTTGGGCGTGACGTCCGTGTCCTTCTTCGCCCAGGCGGTCCCGGCGATGTCCAGGTGCGCCCACGGCGTTTCGCCCACGAAGCGCTGCAGGAACTGGGCCGCGGTGATCGAGCCGCCGCCGCGGTCGCCGGTGTTCTTCATGTCCGCGATGTCGGACTTGATCAGTTGGTCGTAGGCGTCGCCCAGCGGCAGCCGCCAAACCGGCTCGCCCACCGCCTTGCCGGCAGCGGTGATCCTTTCCGCCAGCGCATCGTCGTTGCTGAACAGCCCGGCGTACTCGTGGCCGAGCGCGATGATGATCGCACCGGTCAGCGTCGCGAGGTCGATCATCAACTTCGGGCGGAACCGCTTGCGGCAGTAGTGCAGGACGTCGGAGAGCACCAGCCGGCCCTCGGCGTCGGTATTGATCACCTCGATCGTCTGCCCGGACATGGACGTCACCACGTCGCCCGGGCGCTGCGCGGTGCCCGACGGCATGTTCTCCACCAGCCCGCACAGCCCGACCGCGTTCACCTTCGCCTTGCGGCCGGCCAGCGCCTTCATCGCGCCGACGACGGCGCCGGCGCCGGCCATGTCCCACTTCATCTCCTCCATCCCTGCCGCCGGCTTGATGGAGATGCCGCCGGAATCGAACGTAACCCCCTTGCCGATGAAGGCGAGCGGCCCGTTCTCGTCCACCTCCGGCAGCTCGCCACCGTCCGGCGGCGGGACCGGGGCCGCCGGCTTGCCAGCACCCCACCACTGCAGGACGACGAGCTGCGAGTCGCGCGCCGAGCCCTGGCCCACGCCCAGCAGTGCGCCCATGCCGAGCTCCCGCATCTGCTGTTCGCCCAGCACCTCCACCTCGACGCCGAGCCTCGCAAGCGCTTGCGCCTCGGACGCAAAGGACTCCGGATAGACGACGTTCGAGGGTTCGGACACCAGGTCACGGGTGAAGGCGACCGCCTCGGCCACCGCTGCGCGGGGCCCGTAAAGGGCTTCAGCCTGCCCGGGGTCGGAGCATGCGAAGCGGAGTTCGATCAGTTTCGGCTTGTCGTCCTCCTTCTCCTTCGTCCGGTACTTGGCGAAGCGATAGGAGCGCAGGACCGCACCGAAGGCCATCGCCGCCGCCGCCTCAGCGGGCGATACCGAAGCGCCTTCGATGGCATCGACGGCAACCGCCGCCTCTTCGGCGCCGTTACCAGCGAGTGCTGCACAGATCTTCCCGCCCGTCGCCTCCATACGGAGCGAATCGATCTCGGACGCCTTGCCGAGACCGAACAGCACCACCCGCTCGAGCCCGTCCATCGGTGCCGGCAGCGCCAGCGTCTGGTCCTTCCTGCCGCGGAAGCGGCTGGCGTCGATCGCCCGGCGGATGGCCCCACCCAGATGTTCGTCCAGACGGCTGGCACTCGGGGTCAGCTCCCGGTCTTCCAGCACGCCCACGGCGACGACGCCCGTATGCGGCACTTCCAGCGCGGAGAAGCTGACTTTCATCGGCGATCCTTTCATGTGGCGATATTCGGAAGAGAACACGACCCTGGAAGCAGCCCAGCGTTCATTATGTAGCGCGGCTGCGTGCAAACCGAAACCCGCGGCGGACCGCCGTCCGGAAAGCAACCACCCTCCCCAAGGCTGCCCATTAGCGGTATGATCCTCGCCACAGGGGATCGGCAAGTGCCCGTGCATCGTTCGGCAATGATCCATCGTGCGGCGGCAACCGCAGCGGCGGCACTCGTCGTCGTACTCGACCTGGTCGGACCGCTTCCGGCCCTCGCGGCGCCGCGTTGCCCGCCGCCGATCATGCTGTGGGCCTGGGAGCGTCCGGACGATCTGGAGGGGATCGACACGGCCAGGGTCGGCGTCGCCTATCTGGCGAAGACGCTGCAACTCGGCCAGGACGACGTGGCGGTGCTGAACCGCCGCCAGCCGCTGCGCCTGCCGGCGGACGCGTACCGGATCCCGGTGGTGCGAATCGAGACCGCACCGCGAACCACGCCGATGCTTTCCCCGGCGCAGGCCCGCCGCGTGATCGACGAGATCACGGCACTGGCGCGCCCCGGGACGCCTGCGGTGCAGATCGACTACGACGCGGCGTACTCGCAGCGGAGCTTCTATGCCGGCATCGCAGCCGGCGTGCGGGGCGGGCTGCCGGCGGACGTGCGGCTGTCGATCACCGCTCTCGCCTCCTGGACGCTGTTCGACCGCTGGATCGACGCCCTGCCGGTGGACGAGGCGGTGCCGATGCTGTTCCGCATGGGGGCCGACAGCGAGGCGGTGCGCCGGCACCTGCGCCTGGGCGGCGGCATCCGGGCCACCCGCGCCGCGGGTCACCTGGGCATCGCCACCGACGAGCCGCTGGCAGGACTGCCCGCCGGACGGCACGTATGGATCTTCAGTTCCCGCACCTGGACGCCGGAAGCGGCGCAGCGGGCCATCAGCGAGGTGACGAGATGGCAAGGCACGGTCTCCTGCCCTTCCTCCTGAGCGCGGTCCTGGCCGTGGCGGCCGGGCCGGCCGCGCGCGCCTGCGGGCCGTTCTTCGCCCAGCCGGTGTTCACGTTCGACCGGCACCCGGACCTGCCGATGACCAGGTTCGCAGCCGGCAGCCTGGGCGCGCTGCAGCCCGAGTACGCCCGCTCCTACCTGCTGGTCGCGTACCGCTGGCTGGCGGGCGCGCCGCTGGACGGGCCGGAGCAGCAGGCCGCGCTCGCGCTATGGGCGCAGCGGCTGGGCTACCATCCGGATTCGGTTCCGTTCTCCGGTTCCAGCCCGGCGGTCGAGGCCTGGCTCGCCGCCCGCAGCGCCGTCCCGGGCACATCCCCGGTGGCGGACATCACGGTCGACCGGGAGGTTCCGGGGACCGAGTACTGGTCCACCTACCTGAACTGCCCCGAGGATGCGTTCGTCACCGCCGAGCGCACGCTGAAGCAGCGGATCGGCGCCGCCGGTGCCGGCAGTGCCACGGTGCGCGACTGGCTCGCCGGCCGGGACGCCGTATTCGTCAACTGTGCCGCCGGCCCACAGATCCCGCCGGCGCTGCCGTCGGCGTCCGACGCCCGTGCGCACGCCGACCGCGCCTACCAGCAGGCGGCCGCCCACTTCTATGCCGGCGACTTCAAGCAGGCGGAGGCAGGCTTCCGGGCGATCGCCGCCGATCCCGCCTCCCCGTGGCGGACGCTGGCTCCCTATCTCGTCGCACGCACGCTGGTGCGGCAGGGAACCCTGGGCGCAGGTGAGGGTAAGGTGGACTCGGCGACACTCGCCCGTGCCGATGCCCAGATCACGACGGTGCTGGCGGACGCCGCGTTGGCGCCGATGCATCCCGCAGCCCTCCGCCTGCGCCAGTTCGTGCAGTTCCGCAGCCAGCCGGAGGCGCGGCGGGCGGACTTGGCGAAGCTGCTGGTCCGCCCGGGCAACGGCACCGATTTCCGGCAGCGGCTGGCCGACTACACCCTGCTGCTCGACCGGGTGACCGGCGAGACAGGCGGCGACGGCACGCCGAAAGCGCCTGCGCTGGCATCGCTGGAGGCGCCGACCGACTGGATCCTGACCTGGCAGAGCACGACGCCGGAAGCCGCCCGCTTCGCGATCGAGCGCTGGCGGCAGACCGGTGCGCTGCCCTGGCTGGTGGCGGCCGTCGCCAAGGTCGAGGCAAAGGACGCGGCGGCCCCGGACCTGCTGGCGGCGGCTGCGAAGCTCCCCGCCGACAGCCCCGGCTACGCGATGGCGAACGCCGCCATGATCCGCCTGCAGCTGGCCCGCGGCGAGACGGACGCGGCCCGTGCCACCCTCGACCGGATGCTGGGCGAGCGCCGCGCGGTGCTGCCGCAGGGGACGGTGAACGGTCTGCTGGCGCTTCGCCTGCCGCTGGCGCGCAGCCGCGAGGCGTTCGTCGCCGACCTGGAGCGGGTGCCGGTGGCGATCAGCACGGATGCCGACGGCGTGCAGCTTCCCGACGATGGGGAAAACCCGGTGATGAACGCGCCGGCCCGGCCGCCGGCCCGCAGCATCGATCCGGCCGCAGCCGCGATACTGAACCAGAGCATGGGGCTTGCGGCACGCCGGCCGCTGCTGCAGGACGAGACGCTGAGCGGCCCGCTGCGCCGCGAGCTGGCGGCCACGGGCTGGGCGCGCGCGGTGGTGCTGAAGGACACCCAGCTGGCGGCGGCATACGGCGAACAGGCGGCAGCGCTGGACCTCGACCTCCGGACGGCGCTGGCAGGCTTTCTCTCGGCGGCACCGGCGGATCGCCATGTGGCCGCGGTGTTTGCGCTGCTGCGCACGCCGGGCCTGGAGCCCTTCCTCTGGAGCGGGCTGCCGCGGGAAACGCCGGCGGCGGACATCGACAACCTGCGCGACAACTGGTGGTGTGCGGCCACCTCCGAGTATGGGACCCCCGCGACCGCGCCGGCCCTGGCGTTCCTCACCGACGGCGAGCGGGAAGCGGCACGCCGCGAGTGGGGGGCGCTGAAGACCCTTCCGACCGGGCCCGACTGGCTGGTCGCCGAAACGCTCGCCTGGGCGGCCGCCCGGCCCGACGATCCGCGGCTGCCGGAAGCGCTGCACCTGGCGGTCCGCGCCACCCGCTACGGCTGCACCGGCGAGCAGACATCGGCGTTCTCGAAGCAGGCGTTCCAATTGCTGCACCGGCGCTTCCCGAAGAGCGAGTGGGCGGCGAAGACGAAGTACCACTTCTGAGAATGCACGAACCCGAAGGCGTCGGACCCGACATCGTCACCTCCCCGCCTCCCCGGCCGCAACCCGGCCGGCCGGAGGTGGCCCTGATCGGCTTCCTGATCACATTTGCGACCGCACTGGTGGTGTTCGTGTTGCTGGCGCGCAGCGTGACCGGCGAAGCCGGCGGCTTCGACCGGGCCGTGATGCTGGCACTGCGCACGCCCGGCGACCCGTCGCAGCCGCTGGGGCCGCTGTGGCTGATGCTCACTGCCGAGGGCATCACCAGCCTCGGTGGCTATCCGATCGTCACGCTGGTGACGCTGCTGACCGCGGGCCTGCTGCTGATCGTCCACAAGCCGGCTGCGGCAATCCTGGTCCTGGTCGCCGTCGGCGGCGGCATGCTGCTGAACGAGGCGCTGAAGGAACTCTTCGATCGGCCACGGCCGGACCTGGTGCCGCACGCCGTCGATGTCTACACGGCCAGCTTCCCCAGCGGGCACGCGATGTTGTCGGCCATCACCTACCTGACGCTGGGCGGACTCCTCGCCCGGGTGCAACCGCGGCGCCGCGTCAGGGTCTACCTGCTGTTCGTGGCGGTCGCGCTGACACTGCTGATCGGGGCAAGCCGGGTCTATCTCGGCGTCCACTGGCCGACGGACGTGCTCGCCGGCTGGTGCGCCGGTGCCGGCTGGGCAGCGCTGTGCTGGCTCATCGCGCTTTGGCTGCAGCGCCGGGGCACCGTGGAAGCGGACACTGCGGCCGACGACGCAGCCGACCCACCGCGTTGATCCCGCGGTCGGACCGCTCGTTCAAAGGATCGAGCGGGCGCGGCGCCGAGGTGGTGCCCCGACGATCAGGCCCCTGCGCTCGGCCGTTCGCGCATGGCACCCAGCCAGCGCTGCAGGCTTGTCTGCCCTTCGCCCGGCACCAGCTTCAGCCAGGAGGCGAAATCGACCGCGACGAAGGCGGTGATGTCGGCAATGCTGTAGGCGGGGCCGGCCACGTACTCGCTATCGCCCAGCCGCTCGTCGAGCACCTCGAAGAAGTGCTGCACCCGGGCCTTGCCCCGCTCGGCGAGCGCCGGAATCTGTTCGTAGCCGACCGGGCCCGGCAGTGCCCGGCCCTTCATCCCCGGTGTCGCGTTGCGCAGCGCCTCGGCCACGGCGAGGAAGCCGTCGAGCTCGCAGCGATGGTCCCACATGGCGATCACCGCCTTGTCCTTCGCCGTGCGTCCCATCAACGCCGGCTCCGGGTGGATTTCCTCCAGATAGCGGCAGCAGGCGCCGGCCTCGCTGATCGTGGTGCCGTCGTCCAGTTCGAGGACCGGGACGGTGCGCCATGGGTTGATCCGCGCGAACTCCGGCTGCAGCTGCTCGCCGCTCTTCAGATCAACCTGCACCACGGGCAAAGTCACGCCCTTCTCAGCGAGGAAGATGCGCACCCGGCGCGGGCTCGGCGCCGGCTTGCAGTCGTAGAGTTTCATTCTCGGTCTCACTTCCAGTGACGGCCGAGGGAGATTAGGGCGAAACCCTGCACGGGTCGATAGGATGACGGGGCCGTGCGTCCGCGATCAGGGTCCGACGCTCACCGGCACCCGCCTCCGCCCCCAGTCGCCCGCCGGTCCCTCGAAGACACCGGCGCACGGCTCGCCGCAGCTGCGGCAGCGGCCGTCGTCGGTCAGCGCCCAGGCGGTGAGCCGGTACCAGTCGCGGCCGATCAGCAGCGTGCCGCACCGGTGGCAGAAGGTGGAGCCGCCCGCCTCGTCGTGAACGTTGCCGGTGTAGACATAGCGCAGGCCATTGGCGATGCCGATGGCGCGCGCCCGGGTCAGCGTCGCGGGCGGCGTCGGCGGCGTGTCCCGCATCTTCCAGTCGGGATGGAAGGCGGTGAAGTGGACCGGCACGTCCGGCCCGAGTTCCGTCGCCACCCAGCGCGTCATCGCGTCCAGTTCGTCGTCCGAGTCGTTCTCGCCGGGGATCAGCAGCGTAGTAATCTCGAACCAGACGGAGGTCTGCCGCTTCAGGTAGACGAGGGTGTCGAGGACCGGCTGCAGGTGCCCGGTACACAGCTTCTGGTAGAAGTCTTCGGTGAACCCCTTCAGGTCGACATTGGCCGCGTCCATGTGGTGGAAGAATTCGGCCCGCGCCTCCGGGCAGATGTAGCCGGCGGTCACCGCCACCGTGCGGATACCCTGCGCCCGACAGGCTTTCGCCACGTCGACCGCATACTCCAGGAAGATGACCGGGTCGTTGTAGGTGAACGCGACACTGCGGCAACCGGTGGTCCGCGCGGCGCGGGCGAGCTGCTCCGGCGTCGCCTGCTCACCCAGGCGGTCGAACTCGCGGGACTTGGAGATGTCCCAGTTCTGGCAGAAGCGGCAGGTGAGGTTGCAGCCGGCGGTGCCGAAGGAGAGCACCGGCGTGCCCGGCAGGAAGTGGTTCAGCGGCTTCTTCTCGATCGGATCGATGCAGAAGCCGCTGGAGCGGCCGTAGGTGGTGAGCACCATTCGGTCGTTCGACCGGGCGCGCACGAAGCACAGGCCGCGCTGCCCCTCGTGCAGCCGGCAGAAGCGCGGGCAGACGTCGCACTGCACGCGGCCGTCTTCGAGCCGGTGCCAGTACCGCCCGGGAAACGCGTCTCTGAGGCTGTCGTCCTGCACGGCGTCGGGCATCGAAACACCTGTCAGTCCGGCTCGTTGGTCCGGTGCGCTGATGATCCGTGGTGGCGTGCGCCCCGATGACTTACAATTATAGCGCAACGGAGGATGGCGATGACACAGGTCAGACCGGCCGCGGTTGCGGGCACATTCTATCCGGGCGAGGCGCACGAGCTCGAAGAGGTCGTGCGCGAGGAACTGGCGCAGGCGGCGCTGCGCGGGCCATTCGGGAGCGAGCCACCGAAGGCGGTGATCGTCCCGCACGCGGGCTATGTGTACTCGGGCTGCGTCGCCGCCGCCGCCTACCGGCAACTGGCCGGGGCGGCGGACGTGATGCGCCGGATCATATTGATCGGGCCGTGCCACCGGGTACCGCTCACGGGCCTCGCGGTGCCCTCCGTCGATGCGTTCGCGACACCTCTCGGGCGTGTTCCCATCGATCGGGCGGGCTGCGAACAGGCGCTCGCCTCGCCCGCGGTGTCGGTCTCCGACCGGGCGCACGCGGCCGAGCACGCACTCGAAGTTCAACTCCCTTTCCTGCAGGCGATCTTCGACGCGTTCGCGCTGGTGCCACTCGTCGCGGGCCACGCCAGTGGCGAGGCGGTCGCAGACGTGCTCGAACGGCTCTGGGGCGGACCGGAGACGCGGATCGTCGTCAGCTCCGATCTCACCCATTACCTGGACGACGCCACCGCCCGACGCCGCGACGCCGAAACCTGCCGGCTGATCGAGGCCCTCGATGGCGAGCACATCGACGACGACGGCGCCTGCGGACGCATCCCGATCATGGGCCTGCTGCGGGCCGCACGCCGGCATGGGCTGCGGCCAACGACCCTCGACCTGCGCAATTCGGGCGACACCGCAGGCGATCGCCGCCGCGTGGTCGGCTACGGAGCGTGGATGTTCAGCGAGCCGCCATCCGAACCCGAAACCGCCCGGCCGGCGGCCTGAGGCGGCCGATGGGAGGCGGAGGGCCGGCGAAAAGCGATGGCGGCGCGCCGATCCGACGGCTCCTGCAGGAGCACGGCGCCACGCTTCTGCGGTTGGCGGCCCGCAGCATCGAGCACGGCCTGCGGCACGCCCGGCCGGTGCCGGTCGCCGTCGCGGACTTTGCCGAAGACCTGCGCGCCGAGGCGGCGACGTTCGTCACCCTGAAGACGGACGGGCGACTGCGCGGGTGCATCGGCACCATCGACGCGCACCGGCCGCTGGTGGAGGACGTGGCGGAGAACGGCTACGCGGCGGCCTTTCGCGACAATCGCTTCCCACGCCTGCAGCCGGACGAACGCGTCCGGCTGCAGATCTCGGTCTCCTTGCTGAGCGAACCCGCACCGCTCGCGTTCGGCAGCGAGGCCGAGTTGCTGGCGCTGCTGCGACCCGGCGAGGACGGCCTGATCATCCGCAGCGACGGCCGCCGGGCGGTGTTCCTGCCGCAGGTGTGGGAGCAGCTTCCCCTGCCCACCTCGTTCCTGGCGCACCTGAAGCAGAAGGCCGGCCTCGAAGCCGACCACTGGTCCCGCGACTTCCGCGCCTGGCGCTTCGTCACCGCCTCGATCGCAACCGGAACATCGGCAGCGCGAACCTTGATCTGAAGCTGTTACTGGGTCGCGTCGCCGGGACGAACCGAGTGGCGCCGCGGGTGTGCCGCGAGTTGCGCGTAGCCGACCGCCCAGGAAGTGCCACCCCTCGGCCTGCTTGCACCAATCCATCACGCAACCGCTGCTCCCGACCCCCGCACCGAGGCGCGGTTCACCGGGTCGGCCCCGGCCGCAGTTCCCTGCACCGTCCGGTCGCGACGGCTGTTGACACGGCGGTGGTGGCGATGACAATCGGCGCCGCCGGCATCCGGCCAATGCGTCCCGACCCCAGCCCAGACCCCTGCATGGAGTGCGATCCTTGAGCCTCGAGATCGATGCCGAAACCGTCGAACGCGTGCGTGCGATCGCGCTGCGGGCGGGTGCCGAGATCCTCGCCGTCTACAACTCCGACTTCACCGTCGACCGCAAGGACGACACCTCGCCGGTGACCGAAGCCGACCGGCGCGCCGAGACGCTGATCCTGGACGCGCTGCGCTCCGAGGTGACCGACGCGTATCCGATCGTGGCCGAGGAGGAGATGGCCGCCGGCAAGCTGCACGACGTGGGCAGCGCCCCCTTCTGGCTGGTCGATCCGCTGGACGGCACCAAGGAGTTCATCAAGCGGCAGGGTGACTTCACGGTCAACATCGCGCTGATCGAGAACGGCCGGCCGAAGCTGGGCGTCGTGCACGCGCCGGCGAAGCAGATCACCTACTGGGGCAGCCCGCTCGGCGCCTTCCTCGCCACCGACGGCGGCCCGGCGCGGCCGATCGCCTGCCGGCCGATGCCGGCGAAGGGGCTGGTCGCGGTCGCCAGTAAATCGCACCGGAACCCGGAGCTGGAAGAGTTCCTGGCGCAGTACGACCTGGCGGAGTCCATCGCCGCCGGCAGCTCGATCAAGTTCTGCCTAGTGGCCGAGGGCCGGGCCGACCTCTACCCGCGCACCGGCCGGACGATGGAGTGGGACACGGCGGCGGGGCATGCGGTCGTCATCTTCGCCGGCGGCTCGGTCACCGATTTCGCCGGCCGCGAGCTGACCTACGGCAAACCCGGCTTCGACAACCCGCACTTCATCGTCCGCGGCGCACCCGCCGCCCCGTGACCGGGGGCGGGCCATCCGGCCGGATCGCGCCGGCGGAGGCAGGCAGCATCGAGGAAGCTGCCGCGCTGCTCCGCGCGGGCCGGCTGGTGGCGTTTCCGACCGAGACCGTCTACGGGCTGGGGGCGGACGCCACCTGCGACCGGGCGGTGGCGGCAATCTTCGAGGCGAAGGGGCGGCCGCGGTTCAACCCGCTGATCGTGCACGTCACCGGCACCGAGGCGGCCGGGCGGCTGGTGGTCATGGACGATCGAGCGCGAATGCTGGCCGCCCGCTTCTGGCCGGGGCCGCTGACGCTGGTCCTGCCGCGGCGCGCGAACAGTAGTTTGTCGCTGCTGGTCTCCGCCGGGTTGGACACGGTGGCGGTGCGCGCGCCGGACCATCCGGTGTCCCGAGCCCTGCTCACCGCCTGCGGCCGGCCGATCGCCGCTCCCTCGGCCAACGTCTCCGGCCGGATCAGCCCCACGACGGCGGCGCACGCCGCAGCGGACCTGGGGGAGCGGGTGACGATGGTGCTGGACGGCGGGCCGTGCCGTGTCGGTATCGAATCCACCGTCCTCGACCTGGCTGGTCCGCAGCCGGTGCTGCTGCGCCCGGGCGGCGTGTCGGAGGAAGAACTGGCCGCGATCGTGGGCCCACTCGACCGTCCCGGCCAGGGCGTCCCGCTCCGCTCGCCCGGGATGCTCGACCGGCACTATGCACCGCACCGTCCGCTGCGCCTCGGGGCCACGGCGGCGCGGCCCGGGGAAGCATTGTTGGGGTTCGGCCCCGGCTTCGAGGCAGCCGCGCTCAACCTCAGCCCCGCGGGCGATCCGGTGCAGGCCGCCGCCAACCTGTTCGCCATGCTGCGCACCCTCGACGGGGCTGCCGGCTACGAGGCGCTGGCGGTGGCCCCGATCCCGGAGGAGGGCCTGGGCCGGGCGATCAACGACCGGCTGCGCCGGGCGGCCGCTCCCGCCCCTGCCACCGACGCGGTCACGGACGACTGGAACGACGAGCGCGGCCCGGCCGCACCCTGCGTGCTGCCGTCGCTGGAGGACGACGAGCGCTGACGTGATTCGGGTGCACGGGAAAGCCGGCGCGTCGCCGCGGCGCGTTCAGCCGGCCAGCTTCCAGACCCCCTTGTCGCGCAGGAAGGTGGCGCGGTCGACCTGCTCGGCGCCACCGCGGAAGAGGTAGGTGACATAGACCAGTGCGTGATCGCCCACCTGCTCCTCCTTGTCGATGCGGACCTCGGAAAGCGTCCCGCCGCGGGTCAGCGTGTCGCAGAAGTCCTTCACCTTGAAGCCGATATCGATCCACATCCGGCGCAGGGTCGGGTGCAGGAGCTCGCCCACGTCCGAATAGCGCCGTTCGTTGCAGGCGGTGGCGATCGTCTCGGCCACCTGCGCTGCCCGGACGGTGCTCGGTGGCGGCTGGTCCTGGCCCTGGGTTTCGTGCGCCGATGCGAGTGTCATGGCGACGGCGACGGCGATCACCGCCGGGCGATACCGGTTCGCGACCATCGGCGAAATCTCCTGCGCAGCCATCCACCGCAGCTAGCACCGCCCTCGCCGCCGGTCAAGCGGCGCACGCCGGCGGAACGCCGGAGCAGGGAGATAGTCGCTGCAGGCGCTGTAGCAATATCCGATCAAGCGGAATCGCTTGATCGGATATTGCTCTAAAAATCAAACAGTTGGAGCGCGACCATTTGATCAGTTCAGTTCGATCTGATCACACGGCCGTGCTCTAGGCGTCCTCCATCAGCGATTCGAACGACCGCCAGAGGTCGGGTCTGCGATCAGGCCGCGGGGTGAGCAGCGGGACGGTGGCGGCGACGACGGCAGCGGCAGTCGGGCTCTCGTCCCCGGTGGCCGCGCTCCACAGCCTTGCCGCCGCCGCCGGATCGGAGGCGAGGCGCCGCGCGGCCTCCTGCAGGCCGTCCAGCAGTGCGGCGTGCCGGGCGGTCTCGGCCCGCGAGCGGCGCTCGCGCGCCATCAGTCCCAGGGCCGCGAAGGAAGGAAGGTCGGCATCCCCGGCGGTGATCAGCCGCGCCGGCGGGCCCTGCAGACGCGCCACCACGTCCTCGGCGTTGGCATGGGCGGGCCACACGGCGTCGGCCTCGACCAGTAGCGCCGCCACACCGGACAGCCCGGCGGCCGGCACCGGATCGACCGCGATCAGGGTCTGGGCGACGGCGAAACCCTGCCGGCCGGCCCAGCCCTGCAGGATGCGCCGGCAGAGCCGGTCGGAGGCCTTCCCGCTCTGGGACGCCGCCACCCGGAGCAGCTCGCCGGCCCGCAGCTTGCCCAGGCGATCCTCGCGCACCAGCACCCCGCCGCGGGTTTCGAACAGACAGGCGATCACCTCGCAGCCGGGCGTGGGCCGCTCGAGCAGGCTCAACGGCCGCACGAGCAGCAGGTCGCAGGCACCCTCCTGCAACGCCACCGGACCGCTGCCGGGCGCGCCGCCCACGTCCAGCACGACGGAGAGGTCGTGCGGCGCGCAGAGCGCCCAGTCACGAACGGCAATCAGCGCCAGATGCGACGGATCGAGCGCTTCGTCGAGCCTGATACGGAGAGTTCCCGTAGCGTGTGCACCAGCCTGGCCTCCGCTGGGCAAAAATGAATCCGGCGCGGTCATCAGATGTGAACTCCCTCTGATTTTTCGTCCTTATTGCGGGCCCCGTCGCAAAAACTGAGTGTCGGTTGTGCTTGGCAGGACCCGGAATCCCGGTCGGGAAAAGTACATCGTCGTCCGCGCCCGCCTCGTCAACCCCACATGCGGGTTATTCGCAACGAAGCTTGCGGTGGCGTCGCTGGGCTGCACCGGTTAGCTTCGGTGCGAACGGAAGACGGAGGCGAGGATGATGCAACCCCCGGCAAGACTGCGGCTGCTCGCGATCATCCGCGAGCGCTCGCTGCTCAGCGGCGGTCGCTTCACGCTGGCTTCAGGCCGCGAGAGCAGCGTCTTCTTCGACATGAAGCCGTCGATGCTGGACGCGGAGGCCGCCAACCTGATCGCGGACGCGGTGCTGGACGTCGTCGCCGGCTGGACGGCGGATGCGGTCGGCGGCCTGGTCATGGGAGCGGTGCCGATCGTGGCCGTGGTGGCCGCGAAGAGCTGGGGAGATCCGCGGTTCGCCGGCCGGCCGCTGGCGGGCTTCTTCGTCCGCAAGGAAGCAAAGGATCATGGCACCGGCCGGAAGGTCGAGGGCAACCTGGCCGCGGGCGCCCGGACGGTGATCCTGGAGGACGTGACGACCACCGGCGGCTCGGCGCTGCAGGCAGCAGACGCGGTGCGGGCCGCGGGCTGCACCGTCGAAGGGGTGATCACGCTGGTCGATCGCCGGGAGGGCGCGGCCGAGGCGTTCCGGCAGGCCGGGCTCCCTTTCGTAGCGATCTTCAGCCGCGACGATTTCCTGTAAGCCGGGTTCCGCCTCCCGTCGGCCTCACCGCGCGGCGACCGGCAGCGGGTCCCATCAATCCGCGGCGTCGGACGGTCCGTCACCCATTGCCTGCCGGTGTTCCGCCTGCCAGCGCAGGATGCTCCTGTGCAGGTGCTCGAAGCGCTCGCCGACCTTCTCGCCGAAGAGGGGATCCTCGGGCGTGGTCATCGTCGTTTCCAGCTCCTGCCAGTCCTCGGCGCTCAGCAGCTGCAGGGCCAGGGGGAAGAACTCGGTTTCCTCCATGGTCATATGCCGCATCTGCAGATCGATGAAGGCCCGCCCCCAGCGGACGAATGCTTCGCGGGGCACGTGCGCCTCCTCGATGATCGCCCGCAGGCCGGCCGACAGCTCACGCGTGCGGGCTCCGATCATCTCGTGCTCGCGGCGCAGGTCGCCGATGCGCTCGGCCGCTTCCGGTGCCCGGGCCCTCAGGCGCGCGAACACCAGATCCTCCTTCGGATGATGGTAGATATCGGGAAAGCTGAGGAAATAGTCGACAACGCTGCGGATCACGTCATAGTCCGGCTGTCCACCGACCTCGAACTCGCGTATCTGCCACTCGAGAGTCTTGACGAGCGCCGCCATATTGGCATGCTCCCGCCGCAACACTCGTACAACTTCCGTCATGCCAACGACCCTCTTCGTCCCGCCATCGCAGGCTGCTCGCCGGCCCTCAGCGCCACCTGCGTCCCGTTCGCCTAGCACACGCCTCGGCGGGACGCCACGGGTTTTGCAGCCGCAAATCTCGCACCCGGCTGGCGCTCCGGGCAACGCACGCTGATGCCGCGGGATCCGGATCCTCCGCACGGACACAAACGCTGGACGCGACGCCTGATCGCCTGGCTCGTCGTCTGGATCCGGTTCATCCGACGCTACAGCACCGCCACCCTGCTGCTGGTGCTGATTTCCGCCGTCCTGGCGGGAGCGTATGCGGCCACCCACGTCAGCATCAACACTTCCACCACCGACATGCTGGCGGAGGATCTTCCGTTCCAGAAGCAGTTCCTTGAACTGGACCAGGCGTTTCCGCAGGACTACCGGACCATCGTCGTCGTCATCGACGCCGACAGCGCCGAACGCGCACGGGCCGCTGCCGAGACACTGACGCAGGGGCTGGTCCGGCATCCGGAGGCGATCCGCAGCGTCTTCCATCCCGAAGGGGATCCCTTCTTCCGCCGCCACGGCCTGCTGTTCCTCGACATCCCGGAGCTGGAGGCGCTGGGCAGCATGCTGGCGGGCGCACAGCCGATGCTGGCGGCGCTGGCATCCGATCCCAGCCTGCGGGGGCTGGCGGACGTGCTGACGCTGGCCTTGCGCAACATCGACCAGATCGGCGGTGGCAGCCTGCCGCCGCAGTTCGAGGCGGCCCTCGAAGGTATCGCGAGCACCGTCGAGCGGGTGGGATCCGGCGATGTCACGCCGTTTTCCTGGCGGGGAGCGCTGGCCGGTGACGTCGATCCGCACTTCTCCGGCCGCCGACAGCTGCTGCTGCTGGAGCCGGCGTTCGACTTCAATTCGCTGCAGCCGGCGGAGAAGGCGATCAGCCTGATCCGCAGCACCGCCGAGGCGTTGGAACTGGACAGCGCGCACGGGGTGCGCGTGCGGCTGACCGGCGAGCCGGTGATGATGGAGGACGAACTCAAGAGCGTCGAAGAAAGCATCGGCATCGCCAATCTGCTGACCGTTGCCATCGTCGTCGCCCTCCTCGTCGTCGGTCTTCGCTCCGCACGGTTGGTGGAGGCGACGATGTTTTCGCTGCTGGTGGGGCTCACCTGGACCGCCTGCTTCGCCGTTGTCGCGGTAGGAGAGCTGAACCTGATTTCCGTCGCCTTCGCCGTGCTGTTCATCGGCTTCGGCGTCGATTTCGGCATCCACCTGTGCATGAGGGCAAAGGAATACATCGATGCCGACATCGGTCCGGGCCTGGCGCTGGAGGAGGCGAGCGCCGGCGTGGCACCCGGCCTGGCGCTGACCACCATCTCCGCCTCGATCGGCTTTCTCGCCTTCGTGCCCACCGCCTATCAGGGTCTCGTCGAACTGGGCATCATCTCGTCCGCGGGCATGCTGATCGCCTTCGCCACCAGCCTCACCCTGGTGCCGGCCTATCTGAACGTCCGCCCACCACAACGCTCCGACGTCCGACAACAGCGGGTGGCCAACCAGTTGCTGGAACGCACCCTGCGGCGGCGCGCCCGACCCATTCTCTGGACATCGCTGGCGCTTGGTGCTGCTGCTGCGGCGGCGGTTCCGTTCGTCCGCTTCGACGACTCGCCGCTCAACCTGCGCGACCAGCGGTCGGAGTCGGTGGCGACCCTCTATGACGTGCTGGCGGATGAGCGGTTCGATCCTTTCCGGGCGGCGGTGCTGGCGAACAACCAGGCCGAAGCCGACGAGATCGCGGCCAAGCTGCGGGCTCTGCCGGAAGTGAAACGGGCGGAAACCGTCACAGACCTCGTTCCGGCTCGGCAGGAGGAAAAGCTGGCGCTGCTGGGCGATCTGGCGCTGATGCTGTCGCCGGTCCTGGCACCCGCGGAGCACCGCCCGCCACCGTCACCGGACGCGGTGCGCAAGGCTCTGGCCGACCTGCGCACTGCCGCCGAGGCGGAAGCCGCGCGCAGCCCGGGCGCACGGCGGCTGGCACACGCCCTGACCCGCTTCGATACCAGCGACGAGAACCTGGCGCGCCTGCAGACGGCACTGCTGGTCAATCTTCCGGGGATGATCGCCGAGTTGTCCGAGAGCCTGAACGCCGACGAAGTGACGCTCGCCGACATTCCCGCTGCGCTTCTGTCCCGGAGGCAGACGGCGGACGGCCGGATTCTGGTCGAGGCCTTCCCGGCGGCAGACCTGCGGGACGAGTCGGCGCGGCGCCGGTTCGCCGAGGCGGTGCAGGCGGCCGTGCCGCAGGCGAGCGGCGAGGCGATCGCCGTGTCGGAAGCGGGAAAGGCGGTGATCCAGTCGTTCTTCCAGGCGGGCGCGTTTACGTTCCTGCTGATCATCGGACTTCTGCTGATCGTTCTGCGCAGTCTGCGCGACTCGCTGATGGTGATGGCGCCGCTGCTGCTCGCGGGCCTGCTGACGGTAGCGGCGACGGTGGTGCTGAACGTGCCGTTCAACTTCGCCAACGTCATTGTACTGCCACTGCTGTTCGGTCTCGGTGTGTCCAGCGGCATCAACATGGCGGTTCGCGGCCGCCAACAAGGTGCGCGCTCGCTGCTCGTCACCTCGACGCCGCGAGCCGTGCTGTTCAGCGCGCTGACGACGATCGGCTCGTTCGGCTCACTCGCCCTCTCCACCCACCCGGGCATGGCCAGCATGGGGCTGCTGCTGACCGTGGCGCTCACCTTTACGACGCTGTGCACGCTGCTGATGCTGCCGGCCCTGCGCCACGTCTTCGCGGCATCGCCGCAACGCGGGTGAGCACGCCGGGGCACGCGCTGCCACGAGGCGGTGCGCGGCGTTGGCGCCGCATCGCCCGGATCTGCTTCTGTGTCGCGCTGGCGGGTGTGGCCGCCCTCCTGCTTCTGCCGTCGCAGGCACTGCCCACCATCGACCTGTGGGACAAACTGGAGCATGCGGGAACATTCTTCGCCCTGGGACTGCTCGGGTTCTGGGCGTTTCCGGAGAGACGTCACCGCTGGCGGCTCACGGCGGGCCTGATCGCCTTCGGGTCGATCTGCGAAATCCTGCAGGGCTGGGTCCCCGGACGGATGGCGACGACGGGCGACGCGCTGGCCAACACCGGCGGGGTGCTCGCTGCCGCCGCGATCGTGGCGCTGCTGGGACGCCGGGCCCGCACGCGCTGAAGGTCGGGCCGCGACGCCCGGCAACCAGTCCCGAAACGGAAACGGCCCCGCCGAGAGGCGGGGCCGGCCGGGACTACCGCCTCGGCCGAGGGCCGGGGGCGGCAGCGGTGGTCGAGGATCGGACTATGCCGCGGAGTGCCTGCTCTGGATGCACCGTTCGACGCGCTTCCAGAAGGCGAAGCCGCCCAGGTCGATGTTGTTCATCAGCTCTTCCGCCCGTTCGGCCGCGACGGCCGCCGATCGGTTGCCGTGCTCACGCTCGAGCGCACGCGCGGTACCCAGGAATCTGGTCTGATACACGTTCAGCCTCCAATTGCTGTTCGACAGTCGGCGTTATTGGTTCGCCTGAGAGACGAACGCCCGGCTCATCCCATCGCCACGGGCGTTGCGGCGACCTGCCGCACGCGGCGCCAAGGGCGCCGGTCGTGTCCGCGAACCCCGACGGTGGACTTCAGAAACTCCACCGGTCGGCGGGATAGGCAAGCGGCAGATCCTGTTCGTCGGACCATTCCTCCGCCTGCACCCGATCGCTCCCCTTCACCAACGTCCCGGCTGCCCTTTTCATGAAGGAATCCGGCACGACAGCGAAAAATACGGGGTCGACAGTATCAGTTCCGATGCTGTAGATAACGTTCTCCAAGCTGAAACACTCCTTCCAGTGGACGTGGTGAGCGCTGGTACAGGACGGGGTGGTGGCACACCCCGTTCTCTTCCGCTCACGTCAGCCATCTGGCCACTCATTCCCCCAAAGTCAACGAGGGTTTACGGTCAGCGTTTTTTTGCGACTTGCTGAAACCAAGCGTGGGAAGTCGCGACAAGGCCGCAAACATCTCTGTCCTGCAGGTACTTGCTCAGCCATCGCCAACACCCGGAGTCAGTCCCCGGACAACGCCTCCAGGGTCCGCGGCCGGAGCGAAGTGTTCCACCTTTGCAACACGCCACTTCCCGCTCAACGGGAATCGACGCGGAATTCCGCCACCTGATTCTGCGAGCGCGGCTTATTCGAACGACGGCGCCATTCGCAGGGATGCGCCACCTCCCGACTTGCAGGGAACCCGTCGCCGAGCACCATTGCGCCGCATGATGCGAGCGATAAGCAGTTCACGTACCGGAATGGGTCCATCCAATTGATACATCCATACGCAAATTGCGCGACATTGGCGAAAAATGACGCTTCTCCGATTGCAATATCGTAGAATTCATATGTGCCGAGTATGACGGGTCCGTCTGGGGCGAGATCGACTCGCCCGAGCGCGTGAATTTGCCCGTCGAGAAGCCGCGGCGAAAGCCGACCTGAAACCACAGTGGGTGGAAGGTCGTCGGTGGGGGAAAATTCTACATGAAAAACAAAACGATGTGGAGACTCTGCAGGTCCACGGCGCGGGCGGAGGCTGTTCCGTTCTGTCTCCCCCTGCTGGTGGTGGCGCTTCTGATACTCGACGGATTGGCACCGGCTTCCGCTGCCCCCGGCAATCCGCTGTCCGCGCTGAGCGTCCGGCCGTCCAACACCACCTGTCTCGCCGGAGATGCACCGCCGCAGGGCGGCGTCGTTCAGATGGTCCCCGCCTTCCAGGAGGTGACCAGCCGGCAACCTTTCGACATCAAGGTCTCGCCGGTCGACAGCAACCGCTACTTCTACATCACCCGGCCCGGTCGGATGGCGAGCTTCATCCGCGGCCAAACGACCGTCGTTCAGGCGCTCGACATCGCCGACAGGATCGGGATCAACACCCAAGCCAACGCCTACACACCGGGTGGCTCGGAGCACTTTGGCCTGGTCAGTTTCGCGTTCCACCCGCAGTTCGCCACCAATCCGAACCGGCGCTGGGTGTTCGTCGTCTACAACGGCCGGCAGGCGGGGGACGTGGCAACCACATCCTACCTTGCGCGCTTCACGTTCCCGCCCGGCAACAATCTGGTCGCCGACCCGGCCTCGGAGGTGGTGCTGCTGCGCCAGCTGCAGTCACAGCCGGTGGAACCCGGGCTGCCGACGAAGGAGGAGGGGCACGAGGTGGCGCCGTGGCTGCACCACTTCAGCCACGTCGCCTTCGGGCCTGACGGCTACCTCTACCTCGGCAGCGGCGACGGTACACTGAACGGCCGCGCCAACATCCCCTACATTCCAGCCCAGCTCCTGGGCGATCTGCGCGGCAAGGTCCTACGCATCGACGTGAACGGCACCAGCCCCTCGGGGCTGCCCTACCGGATCCCGCCGGACAATCCCTGGGTCGGGACTGCCGGCGCCCGCCAGGAAATCTATGCCGTCGGCGTGCGCAATCCCTGGCGGTTCAACTTCGATTCCGGTGCCGCCCCTTACCGGCTCTGGTTGGGCGACGTGGGCGACAGCACCTGGGAGGAGGTCAACGACATCACGCGGGGCGGCAACTACGGCTGGCCGATCTTCGAGGCGGATCAGTGCCGGCAGGTACGCCCGGCAGGCCAGGACTGCACGCGGCCGCAAACGCCGCCCGCCTTCAAGACCAACCACGACGGCCGCTCGATAGCCTCCATCGGCGGGCATGTCTATCGCGGCACGTTGAACCCGTCGCTGCAGGGCCGGTTCATCTTTTCCATCTGGGGCGCGGGCGAGATCTATGCGATCGCGCGAACCAGCACCGGATACCAGTCGCAGCAGTTGACGGCGAGCGCGCCCAAGATCAACCTCTTCTTCACCGACGCGCAGAACGAGCTGTACGGAGTTGCCGGAGCCGGATTGATCTACAAGATGATCCCCGGCGGGACCGGCGACGGCACCATCCCGCAGCGACTCTCCCAGACCGGCTGCGTCAATCCGGCCAACCCCAAGGCGCCAGCGCCCGGGCTCATTCCCTTCCAGGTTAACTCCCCCCTGTGGTCGGACGGTGCCGGCAAGCGTCGATGGCTGGCATTGCCGAACGGGAAGGGGATCACCATCCGTGCCGACGGCGATTTCGTGTTCCCGACCGGCACGGTCCTGATGAAGTCGTTCTACGCGCAGGGAAAGCCATTCGAGACGCGGCAGCTGAAGCTGCACAACAACGGACAGTGGGCGGGCTACAGCTATCAGTGGAACGCCGCCGGCACGGACGCGACGCTGGTTGCAGCCGCAGGCCGCACGATCCAGATCGAGATGGCCCCCGGACGCGTGCAGTCCTGGCGGCTGCCCGGTCGCGGCGAGTGCATGGTTTGCCACACCTCCGCCGCCGCCTTCGCGCTGGGGCCGGAGATCGCGCAGCTCAACAGCTTCATGACCTACCCCGGGGCCGGCATCGGCCACCAGCTGGCGACGTGGGATTACATCGGCCTGTTCCCCAACGGCCTGCCGAAACCGGTGAAGGACCTGCCGGCGCTGTCGCCCATGAACGCGATGAACCAGTCGAACATCCAGCGGTCCCGCAGCTATCTGCATGCCAACTGTTCGGGATGTCACCGCCCCGGCGTATCGACGCGCTCGACCATGGATCTTCGGTACAACACACCGGTGACCGCCATGAACGCCTGCAACGCCCAGCCGCGGATCAGTGATCTGGGAGTGCCCGGCGCCCTGCTGCTGGATCCGGGTAACCCCGCCGCCTCGGTGCTGTCGCTGCGGATGAGCCGGCGCGGCGCCGATCAGATGCCGCCGCTCGCCACCTCGGTGGTGGACAGTGCGCGGCTGGTGATCAATGCCTGGATCAGCCGCTCCGACGTCTGCGCACCGCTCGCCGACACGGATGGCGACGGGGTGACCCTGGCATCGGACAACTGCTCGGCGATCGCCAACGCCGGCCAGTGGGATTCCGACGGGGACAAGTTCGGCGACGCGTGCGACGGCGATCTGAACAACGACCTGGTTACCGACGCAGCCGACCGGGCGTTGCTGACGGGCGCACTGAACGCCGAGCTGGGCACCCCGGCCTACAAGAACGCCTACGACTTCAACCTCGACGGCCGCATCGACGCACTCGACGTGGGGTATTTCAATGCCCGTCTGGTGAACCGCGCTCCCGGTCCGTCCGGCGTGCGTCCGGTGCGGTAACCCCCGGCCCTGCCGGAGCCGTCGAGATCGAGGTGTGAAGCGTCACCACACTTTCGCTTGACCGGCAACCTGCCGTAGTCCACATAAGCGGTGCATGTATGATGCGTTGGTTGCACCGTCGACCAGATTGTCGCTTCGCGACAAGTTCTTCTTGACGATTGCCTGCTCTGATGAAGCCGCAGTGGCGTGTTCCGTCCGGCAGCGGGTCGCATTCGGCGCTCCACCGGCAGGGCCGGTACGCCATGCAATCGTCATCTCACAAATGAAAGCATATCCCACTTGACCAACTTCGCCGAACTCGGCCTCGCCGCGCCCATCCTGGAGATGCTGGCAGCCGAAGGCTATGCCGCGCCCACGCCCATCCAGGCGCAGGCCATCCCCCATATCCTCGCCGATCGCGACCTCCTCGGTCTCGCGCAGACCGGCACCGGCAAGACCGCGGCGTTCGCGCTGCCGATCCTGCACCGCCTCGCCGCGCACAGCCGACGACCGGAGCGGCGCGGCTGCCGCGTCCTGGTACTCGCCCCCACCCGTGAGCTGGCGAGCCAGATCGCAGAGAGCTTTCGCGTCTATGGCCGCGGCATGAAGCAGTCGGTCACCGTCGTCTTCGGCGGCGTCGGCTCGCAGCCGCAAGTGCGCGCCATGGCGGGCGGGATCGACATCCTGGTCGCCACGCCCGGCCGCCTTCTCGACCACATGGACCAGGGCAACATCTCCCTGAAGAGCGTCGAGTTCCTGATCCTCGACGAAGTGGACCGGATGCTCGACATGGGCTTCATCGCCCCGGTGCGCCGCATCGTCCGTGCCATCCCGCGGCAGCGTCAGACGCTGCTGTTCTCGGCGACACTGCCGACCGAAATCCGCTCGCTCGCCGCAGAAATGCTCGACGATCCGGTGGAAGTGGCCGTCGCTCCGGCGGCATCGACCGTCGATCGGATCGAGCAGCGGGTGATCCACGTCCCGCAGCGGGACAAGCCGGCGCTTCTCGCCTCGCTGATGGGCGACAAGACGATCACGCGTGCGCTCGTCTTCACGCGCACCAAGCGGGGCGCCGACCGCGTCACCCGCCACCTGGAAGCCTCCGGCGTCGGCGCCGCCGCCATCCACGGCAACAAGTCGCAGGGCCAGCGGGAACAGGCGCTGGCATCGTTCCGGTCCGGTCATGCGCGGGTGCTGGTGGCGACCGATATCGCCGCGCGCGGCATCGACGTGGACGGCGTCTCGCACGTGATCAATTTCGAGCTGCCGAACATCCCGGAGAGCTACGTCCACCGCATCGGGCGGACGGCGCGCGCTGGTGCGTCGGGCACGGCGATTTCGTTCTGCGATCATGAAGAACGCGCGTACCTGCGCGACATCGAGACCCTGATCCGTCGGCGCCTGCCGGCGCACGATCACCGCGGCGAACGCCAGCCCCAGTCGGAGCCGGCAAACGATCGCTCCTCGACGCCAGCCAGGGGCCCGGCACAGCGGGCGAACCAGCCGAGGAACCAGCCGAAGGCCACTGCGAAAGCGCTGTCGAAATCACCGTCCAAGTCGCCGTCGGGCGACCCGTCGAAGGCTCCGCCGAGAAGCCGGGCGAACGCCCAGCCGAAAGGCCGGCCGACGGCGAAGGCGGAAACAGAGGGACAGCGGCCGGCGGTCCAGCCGGCGCGTACGTCGCGGCCCGCAGCACAGCCGCGACGCGGCGGCGCGCCGTCCCGGCAACCGGCACGCGGCGATCTGCCGCCCGATCTTTCGCACCTGAGCTTTCTTGCACCGCCGCAACCGACGCGGCCCGATGCGCCCTCATCCCAAAGCAAGAAGCGCGCGTCGCGCTGCTGACGCGCGACGTGGAACCGAGCCCCGACCGCCGACGCGCATGGCGGGGCTCGCCGCCGCGGCCCGTTTGGCCGTCCGGGCCGCGGTTGTCTGCACCGTTTTGGCGGTCGTCGCACCGGCGCTGATGGCGGCCGCGAGCGGCGGCGGCTCGACCGCTGCAGCGAGCGCCCCGGCGCCGGGCTACACCGCGCTCGTCGTCTTCGGCGACAGCCTCTCCGACAACGGCAACGCCGGCCGATACTCCGACGGGCCGGTGTGGGTGGAAGTGCTTGCCCAGCACCTGGGGGTCGGCCTGCTGCCCTCCCGATCCGGCGGCAGCAACTACGCCGTGGGCGGCGCGCTCACCCACGGCCGGCCGATCGACGTTCGCGGCCAGATCGCCCGCCACCTGACCGGACGGAGCGGCGGCGCCGATGCAGGCGCGCTCTACATCGTCTTCGCCGGTGCCAATGACCTGTTGAGCGGCGGCTGCGTCGCCGCGCGGGATGCCGCGGCCCGAACGGCGGCAGCGGCGCTGGGTGCGTCGGTTAACGATCTGGCAGCGGCGGGGGCCCGCCACGTCCTCGTGCCGAACCTGCCCGACATCGGACATGCGCCGGTGGTCCGCGTGCAGGGGGCCGCGTGTGCCGCAGAGGCCGGCCGGCTTACCCGCGTCTTCAACGCGGCACTGGAAGAACGGCTCCGGCAGGTGGAAGCCCGCCACGGGATCGACGTGCGGCGGCTCGACACCCACGACCTTGCCGAGCGGCTGATGGCGGATCCGGCGTCCGCCGGGTTCCACGACGTCGACACGCCCTGTCTGCGCGCCGCGTGCGACGGCCTGCTGTTCTGGGACTACCTGCACCCCACCACCGCCGCGCACGCGGCACTGGCCGGCGCGGCGCTCGAAGCCCTGCGGTCGGGCGGGAGGCAGTAGCTTCCGGCTCCGTCGGACGTGCGGTCACATGCGACGCGGAGAGGTCGTTATCTCCACGTTAACCCCCGACAGCGATGATCTCCTCCGGAAGGACAAGGTCTGGAAGCCATGGTGGGTGCTGGAGGTTCGAGGCCGGGGGGGGCGCTGGACGACAGCGAGCGGCTGAAGCTGCGGCTGCTGTCCCTCGACCAGGCCCGTGACGACTGCGCACTCTGCTTCCGCTTTTCCCGCTCGCCACAGTTCGAACGCCGCCCGGATTTCCTCCGGCTCGCCCGCGAGGCCTTCCTGAAGCAGACGGGAAGCGTTCACTACGACCGCTTCGTGCTTCCCACCGGCGACATGGTGATCATCGGCGATGCAGACCTGCCGCAGCGCGTCGACACCCCCCTCGCCCGAGTGTGCGACCTCGCCATCGCGGACGAGGCGGACGATACGGCACCGCCCCTTATTTCCTACTTCGATCTGACTTCGCAGGAGGACCTGGATTCGCTGGCCGAATTCGCCACCGCCGCCGCTTCCGGGACAGCACTGCCCCCCCGGAAACGGCGCTTCACCCCGAGCGACGTGGCGTCGGTCTGTGCTCGCTTGACCGAAGTCGGCGTCGCCGACCTGATCCGAAGCCAGACGGCCGTCTCGCTGGGGACGTCGGCCGGGAGGCCGCTGTTCCGGGAAGTACATGTCGCCCTAAGCGAAATGCAGCGCAAGTTCGCGACCGAGATAGAAGTGGGCGGGCGGCCGCTGTGCCGCTACCTGCTGGAAGCGCTGGATCGGTGCGTGCTGCGCTGCCTGCCGACGTTGCCGGACCAGCGAACCGACATTCCGCTCAGCATCAATCTCGCCTTCAACACGCTCTCCAGCCCCGAATTCGCCGCCTTTCGCGGCGCCAACCCGTTCACCCCGCCCCTTTACGCAGAGATCCAGATCGTCGATGTGCTGTCGGCGCCGGCGGCCTTCGAAGCGCTGCGCAGCCGCTTGCTGGCCTCGGGCGTGGTGCTGGTGGTCGACGGCATTCCGCTCTCCGCAATCGATCACATCGATCTCTCCACCCTGCGGCCGATGCTGGTGAAGATCCTGTGGGATCAGAAGAAGGACCCGCCGGCGGTGAAGCAGCGCACGCTTGCGCTGCGACGGGCGGCGGCGCAGATCGGCCGCGAGAACGTCATTCTCTGCCGCGTCGACAGCGAGGAGGCGATCGCGTGCGCGCTCGGCGCCGGCGTGACCCGGGTGCAGGGCCGGCTGATCGAACGCCTGATGGCAAAGGTAGGTGCCTCGTGAGCTACGGCGGCACCGCGCCTGCGGTCGATCCGTCCCGCCGGCGATCCGCCGACGGCGAGCGAACGCTCGGAGAGTACCTGGACGGCCTGGAGAGCGACCCGGGCGGCCGGCTGGCCGTGCACCTGCGCCTGTCGCACCTGCTGCCCTACAACCGCGGCGACCGAGGCATCAAGGCGGCAACCGCGTGCTTCACCGACCTGGTGGACGGCCTGCGCGCGGAATTGTTCGTCCTGCGCAACAACGACGTCCTGCTGTTCTTCCTCCCCGACGCCGAGGGGTTGATGCGGTCGGCGGTGCACCGGCTGCGGATGAGGTTCGCCGACGACCCGCTGATCAAGAGCGACGCCGGGAACGGCGGCTTCATCGCCTGGCTGGATACGACGACCGAGCTGGGTCGGATTCGGCACATGATGGACTCCCTGGCTGCCGCTCCGGCCGCTGCGTCGCCGCAGCCCGGCGGATCCAGCCACGGCGCCGCCGATGCGCCGCGATCCCGCCAGAAGCGGCAGACGCCGCTGACACTGGAATGGCTGGCGAAGCTGGAGACGGCACTCGCCCAGGCCGACGTCGCCAGCATGCTTCGGCAACACTGGGTGTGCCGATGGCCGGAGGGAGGCTCCCCGGAGCGCCGCTTCCCGGAACTCTCCGTCTGCCTCATGGATCTGGCGACCCGTGTGCTGCCGGACGTGGACCTGCGCTCCAACCCCTGGCTGTTCCAGCACCTGACCGAAACGTTCGACCGGCGGATGCTGGCAATGCTGGTGCGGCCCGGCCGAAGCTCGCTGCCGGCGCAGATCGCCATCAACCTGAACGTCTCGACCGTGCTCTCGGAAGACTTCATCGCCTTCGACGACAAGCTTCCGACGGCGCTGCGCGGCAAGGTGGTCGTCGAGCTGCGGGCGACGGACATCTTCGCCGACATCGAGGCCTACCATTTCGGGCGCCGGTACGTGCAGGGCCGCGGCTATCGCGTCTCCATCGACGGCATCACCTACCGCAGCATCCAGCTCCTGGAAGGCACGGCCCTCAAGGCGGATTTCATCAAGCTGGACTTCACGGGCGAGATGTTCGACGACGGTGCCGCCGTCTGCGAAACGCTGTCGAAGGTGGTGCAGCGGCACGGCCCGGAGGTCCTCATCCTCGCCATGGTCGAGACCGGCCAGGCACTGATGCTGGGACACAAGGCCGGCATCCTGAACTTCCAGGGCAATTACGTCGACCACGCACTCCTCGCCGAGCAGGCCCGCCCGGCGCGGCCGATGGTCGGGCGGCGGTGACGCTGAGACACCCGGTCCCTTGATTTCGTCCCCGGCGATCGCCTGACAGGTCACGCGGAGCCCGAGCGTGTGATCGGCCTGCTCCGTTCCCCGCGATCCGCGGTGTCATCCCGGATCCGACGGCAGAGACCCGGAACGTTGGATGTGCGACGGACCGGTTGAGAGAGAGTGTGGTGCCGCAGGAGGGATTTGAACCCCCGACCCGCGCATTACGAATGCGCTGCTCTACCCCTGAGCTACTGCGGCGTGCCCGGCGAGGGCGCCGAACGCCCACGCGCCGACGTTCGGCGTCGCGATCGCCCCTGGTGTACTCTCGCCTCCCGCGGGCGTCAACGGCGCAGGCTGGGCTTCCCGTCCTCGAGAGAACCCGCAGCGGCGCCCGCCAGCGGGTCAGGATCGCGCAGCGGCGGATGCGGCGATCGGCTCAGCCATCGGCGGCAGCGTCTCGGCCATCTGCGGGACGGACGACGACATCTGCGGCGCGTGCTCGTCGCCGCTGGCGCGGACCAGCCACATCCGGGCGCGGGACAGATCGCCGTGCTCCGCCTCCTCCAGCTCCGCCATCAGCCGGCAGACCCGCGGCGGCGCGTCGTCGCCGGCGATCGACTCCAGGTTGGAGCGGGCCTCGCCCCACAGCCGGGCTTCCAGGGCCGCCACCGCGACCGCGATGCGGCTCTGCATGTGGTCCGGATTGCAGGCCGCCAGCCGCTGCGACGCCTTCACCTTGGCCAGCGCGTCGTGGCTCTGCCGCGCCAGCCAGTAGACCTCGGCCAGCTCCGGATCCGGGCACACCGCCCAGGCGCGTTCGATCACGTCCACCGCCCGGCTGTGCCGGCCGGCATTCACCAGCATCCGGGCATAGCGGGCGGCCGCGGCCGGATAGGCCGGATCGGCCCGGAATGCCTTTTTGGCGAGCGCCAGCGCCGCGTCGGGCGGCGCCGCCTCGCTCTGCCGCAGCAGCAGGTCGGCCCGCTCGCGCGGTGCGTCCGACGCCGGCAGCAGGTGCAGCGCCGTCCGCTGCTTCAGCGTGCCTTCCGCATCCGCCCAGTGGCCGGCGCGCTTCTGCAGGTCGTAGAGGGTGCCGACCACCCAGTCGCTCTTCGGGTTGAGGCGATAGGCGCGCTCGGCCAGCTCCAGCGCCCCGGTCCAGTCCTCGCGCCGCATCGCCTGCGCCAGCAGTCCCCGCAGTCCCAGGAACTCGGTGTCCGCGCGCTCGCGCATGGCGGCGAAGAAGCGGCTCGCCGCCTGATCGTCGCCGTTGAGCTGGGCCGCCTGGGCGGAGAGCAGCATCGTCAGCGGCCGGCCATCCAGCAGGTGCTCGGCGCGCTTCGACTGGCGGCGGGCCATGTCCGCATCGCCGGCGGCGACCGCCACCAGCCCGCGGCTCAGCGCCTCGTAGCCGAGCCGCTCGCGGCGTTCGCGCCGTCCCCGCCCCAGCGCCCGCGGCGCCTGGCGAACCGACCACAGCAGGTGCACCACGAAGCCGACGACGAGGACCGCCACCGCCACCGCGGCGATGAAGACGCCCAGCGAGGTGCCGATCTGCCAATCCCGCCACGTCAGGACGGCGGTGCCGGGAAACTCCGCCAACGAGGCCGCGGCCCACGCCGCGGCACCCAGGGCGACGACCAGGAGTGCGAGGCGCAGCATCGGCTCAGCCCCTCGCCGACGACAGACGGGCGATCGCCCGCTGCTGCAGGCTGTTCATCGCCCGCTCCGCCACCAGCCGCCTGTTCGCAACCTCGAGCCACGACTGCGCAGCCGCCGCCGGGGCACCGTCCAGGCTCTGCAGCGCCGTCACCGCCGCCTGCAGGTCGCCCACGGCGAGCGCCTCTTCCGCCTTGGCCAGCGCCCCATCGACCCCGCCGGCCGCCATCGCCTCGGGCCCGGTCCGCCGGATGGTCACCAGCGACGCGACCCGTTCCACGACCCGGTCGGTCCAGCCGCCGGTTCCGTCGGTCACGGGTTCCGCCCGCACGATCGCGTCCGCCGTCGGCGGGAAAGACGCGCGCAGATCGGCCAGCGTGGTGACGCCGTTTGCCGCATAGGGTTCCAGGATGGCCACCGACTGGGCGATCTCCACATCGTCGCCGCCCATCGCGCGGACCGCCACCAGCTCGCGGACGAACGGACCGCCGCTACCCATCGCCTGCGCCAGTTGGCCGGCGGCGAGCACGCTCGCGGCAACCCTCGATGCGGTGTCGCGGGCGATCGTCGTCCATGCTTCCAGGGAGCGGACCTGCTGGGCGAGCCCGCTCGCGGCCGCCGCCTGGCTCTCCAGTACCGCCAGCCGGTCGCCGACCTCCTTCAGCGCTGCCTCGTTCGCCGCCGCCGCCGCCGCGCCACCGCCTTCGGCGCCGCCCATCTGCTCCACCGACTGGCGCAGGCCGGTCACCGAGCGCTCGAGGGCATCGAGGCGGGGTGCCAGGCCGTCCAGCTGCTGGCGGATCCGCACCTGCCGGTCTTCCAGATCGTTGAGTGCGGCGTCGATCTCCGCCGGGATGCCGACGGGCTGCGCCTCGGTCGCCTGCTGCAGGCGGGGCTGCAGGTAGCCGAACCACAGGCCGGCGCCGCCGGCGGCGAGCAGGGCGATGATCGCGAGCGCCCACACAGCGCCGCCGGAGCGCCGGCGCGCCGGCTGCGGTTCGGAGGCCGGACGTTCGGGCGCAGCGGGTTCGGACTCGATCTCGTCACTGGAGGACGCACTGCCGGATTGCCCCCCGGCGGAGCGGGATTGCCAGGGAGCCGGTGACGACCGGTCACCTTCAGCCTCTGCATCCGTCGGCGACCGATCCGCAGCCGCCGACGCATCGCCTTCCGGCACCGCTTCGGCCGCAGGCGCGGTTTCGGGCATCGGAGCCGCGAGCGGCTCCGATGCCGGTTCGGGCGGACGGCCCGGCTGGCCGGGTCGCTGATCCTGATTGCTGTCGCTGCTCATCGCCCCGATCCCGGTTCTTTGCAATTCCCCTGTTGGCGCGAGAGTAGCCGCGAAACGCGGCGTTGAGGAGAGACAATCGGCGGACGGCGTCGCCGAAGCGCATTCCGGCCGCTCCGCCACCACCTCCGCCAGCAGGGCTGCCTGCGTCGGCTCGGCCGCCACCCGCATCCGCCGCCACGGCAGGGTCGAGACCGCCGCCGCCACCGCCTCGCTGAGGCAGAAGCAGACCGCATTCTGGGCACAGTGGGCGCGTCCGGCCTGGCGCAACAGCCGAACCAGGGTGCGGCCGGTGCGCGGCGAAAAGACGACGACGCCGTCGATGTCGTCGGCCGCCCAACGGGCGACCAGCGCGTCGGAAAGGTGCTCGGGAGTATCGGTCCGATACAGCACTTCCCGGCGGTAGGTGAAGCCGGCCGCCTGCAGCGTGCCGCCCAGATCGCCTGCGACGTCCGTTCCCGCCGCGTGCAGCACCGCTCCGCCGCTCGGGTTCAGCTGCAGGCACGCCCGTTCCGCCAGCGAGGCCACATCGCCGCCGGCGCTTTCCACCTCCTCGAAGCCCAATTCGCGGGCGGCGCGGGCGGTGGCGTCGCCGACGGCAAGAACCGGCAGGCGGCGCTCGCCGGTGCGACGGCCCAGCGCGCGCACGCCATTGGCGCTGGTGGCGAGCACCGCCTGCACACCGTCGAGCGCCAGTGCCGGGCCGTCCGCCAGCTGAACGACCAGCAGGGGCTCGATAACCGGATCGAACCCCCGCTGTCGCAGTGCTTCGGCCAGGCCCTCGGCGTCCGCGTCCGGGCGTGTCACCCAGATCCGGTGCAGCCGTTGCGCCTGCTCCGGGTTCATGGCTCGAAGAACCCCGGCCCGGCGCACCGGCGCAGTTCGCAACCGAGATCATGGCCCATGGAAGGCCCGTCGCCCGCCGGCCCGCGCCGCCGGCCGCGCAGCACCTGCGTGCCGTCCGGCCTGGCTGCCAGGCCTTCGATCGTGAGCGCGCCGTCGGCGCCGAGGCGACCCAGGGCGCCGATCGGCGTCCGGCACGACCCGTCGAGCGCCGCCAGCATCGACCGCTCCGCCGCCACCTCGATCGCCGCGGCCGGATCGCCGATCGCCGCCAGCAGCGCTGCCGCCGCGGTGTCGTCGCCGCGACAGGTGACGCCGATCGCCCCCTGCCCCGCCGCCGGCAGCATCTGCTCGAACGGAAGCGGCGTGCCGGTGTCACCCAGTCCCAGCCGCCGCAGCCCGGCACGGGCCAGAAGTGTGGCGGTCAGCTCGCCCTCTTCGATCCGGCGCAGGCGGGTGTGCACGTTGCCGCGCAGCGGCACCACCCGCAGATCGGACCGGCGGGCCAAAAGCTGCGCCTGGCGCCGCAGCGACGAGGTGCCGACCAGAGCACCCTCCGGCAGGTCGTCGAGGCCGGTCGGACCGGGCCCGGCCGTGATCAGCATGTCGCGGGGATCCTCGCGCGGCAGCACCGCCGCGAGCACGATCCCGTCCGGCAGCCACGTCGGCAGGTCCTTGACCGAGTGCACGGCGAGGTCAATGCGGCCGTCCAGCATCGCCTCGTCGATTTCCTTGCTGAACAACCCCTTGCCGCCGATCTCCGCCAGCGGCCGGTCCTGCACCCGGTCGCCGGTGGTGCGGATCACGACGACCCGGACCGCGTCCGCCGCCGCCAGCGCCGGCTCCGCCATCGCCAGCAGGGCACGCACGGAGTCCGTCTGCGCCAGCGCCAGCGGGCTGCCACGCGTGCCGATGCGGATGGGCGCTGCGATCATCGTCGAATGATCCGTGAGAGTATGCGAACCCCGTCGCCGCGCATCCGTGCCCGCGACCGGATGCCGCCCGATTCCAGCCGCAACCGAAGCGCAGTGGCTCGACGGTGGCTGCGACGGAGCGGGCACGGTACTTTGCCGGCGGGGCCGGGAAAAGGGAAATGCGGTGATCGTCCTCGGGATCGAGACCAGTTGCGACGAAACTGCGGCAGCGGTGGTGACATCGGACCGGCGCATCCTCGTCGATCTGGTCCTCTCGCAGCTGGACGAGCACCGGCCGTGGGGCGGCGTCGTCCCGGAGGTGGCGGCGCGGGCGCATCTGCAGCACCTGGACGGGCTGGTCGCCCGCGCCATGGAGTCGGCGGGCGTCCGCTTCCCCGAGCTCGCCGGCGTGGCGGTGGCGGGCGGGCCGGGGCTGATCGGCGGCGTGATCGTCGGCGTGATGACCGCAAAGGCGATCGCCGCCGTGCACGCACTGCCGTTCCTGGCTGTCAATCACCTGGAAGCGCACGCGCTGACCGCCCGGCTGGTGGACGACGTGGCGTTTCCCTACCTGCTGTTGCTGGTCTCCGGCGGCCACTGCCAGCTGCTCGTCGTCGACGGCGTCGGCCGCTACCGCCGACTGGGCACCACCATCGACGACGCGCTCGGCGAAGCGTTCGACAAGGTGGCGAAGATGCTGGGCCTGGGCTATCCGGGCGGGCCGGCGGTGGAGCGGGCGGCGCTGGCCGGCGACGCGCGGCGGTTCGCGTTCCCCCGCCCGATGCTGGGACGGCCCGACTGCCACTTCTCGTTCTCCGGCCTGAAGACGGCGGTGAAGCGGGCCGTGGACCAACTGCCGCGGGGGGAGGACGGCGCGCCTTCGCCCGCAGACGTGGCGGACGTCTGCGCCTCGTTCCAGGCCGCGGCCGCGGACGCGCTGCTCGATCGCACACGCCGCGCGCTGGCGGAGTTCCGGTCGCTGCACCCGGCGGGCGACACGCTGGTCGTCGCCGGCGGCGTCGCGGCGAACGCCTACCTGCGCAACCGGCTCGGCGCGCTCGCCGAAACGGAGCGCGTACGGCTGGTGGCACCACCGCTGGCCCTGTGCACCGACAACGGTGCGATGATCGCCTGGGCGGGGCTCGAGCGGCTGCGCCTGGGGCTGACCGACGGCCTGGACTTCGCGCCCCGGCCCCGCTGGCCGCTCGACCCGAACGCCGCACCGGTGGGCTACGCCGGCGTCAAGGCCTGACGGCGAAGGAACCGAAACACGATGGCAACCCGATGATGGAACGGATCGGCATCCTGGGCGCCGGTGCCTGGGGGACGGCTCTCGCCATCGCCGCGCACCGCGCCGGCCGCACCGTCGTCCTGCAGGCGCACGAGCCTGCGGTGGCGGCGACTATCGCCCGCGAGCACGCCAATCCCCGCTATCTCCCGGACGTGCCGCTGCCGCCCGACCTCCGGGCGGTGGCCGAGCCGGCCGACGCGGTCGCCTCGGCCGAGGCGATCCTGATCGCGACCCCGGCGCAACACGTGCGCGCGACGCTGGCCCGGGCCGCACCCGCCTGGCCGGAGGGCGCACCGGCCGTGATCTGCGCCAAGGGCCTGGAGCAGGGGACGTGTGCGCTGCTGAGCGAGGTGGTCGCGCAGATGCTGCCGGGGGTGCCGGTCGCCGTGCTCTCCGGCCCCAGCTTCGCCGCCGAGGTGGCCCGGGCGCTGCCGACGGCGGTGACGCTGGCGTGCGCCGACGCGTCCTGCCGCGAGGATCTGCCGACGGCACTCGGCACCCCCGCCTTCCGCATCTATTCCACCGACGACGTGGCCGGTGCCCAGCTGGGCGGCGCGGTGAAGAACGTGCTGGCCATTGCCTGCGGCATCGTCGAGGGCCGCAGGCTGGGCGACAACGCGCGCGCCGCCCTGATCACCCGGGGGCTGGCGGAGATGGCGCGCTTCGCCGCCGCACTCGGCGCGCGGCCGGAGACACTGACGGGACTCTCGGGACTGGGCGACCTGGTGCTCACCTGCAGTGCGCTGCAATCGCGCAACTTCTCGCTCGGCGTGGCGTTGGGCGAAGGACGGTCGCTGGCCTCGATCCTGGACGAGCGAATCACCGTCGCCGAAGGCGTGCATACCGCGGCCGCCGTCGTCGAGCTGGCCGGCCGGCGCGGTGTGGAGATGCCGATCTGTGCCGCGGTGGACGCGGTGCTGAACCGGGATGCCGATCTGCAGCAGACCATTGCGGGTCTGCTCGCCCGGCCGCTGAAGGCGGAGGTGTTCGCCGCCTGACGCGGTAGCGGCAACCGTGGATGCCTGACGCGGCAGCGGCAACCGTGGATGCCCGACGCCGCTGCGGCAACCGTGGATGCCTGACGCCGCTGCGGCAAACGTGTATGACAGGCGGGGGAATCAACACACCCTGTGGAGGAGTGACGTCACCATGCACTTCGTCTTCTATTGTCGCGACAAGGCCGGGCACGAGCACGTGCGCACCGCCAACCGCGCCGCCCACCTGGACTACCTGGAGGCGCACAAAGACCGCCTGTTCGGCGCCGGCCCGCTGCTGGCGGATGTGGAGGGCGCGCACATGATCGGCAGCCTGCTGGTGCTCGACCTGCCGGACCTGGCGGCGGCGCAAGCGTTCGCCGCAGAGGACCCCTACGCCAAGGCCGGGCTGTTCGAGAGCGTCAGCATCCATCCGTGGCGCAAGGTCTTCCCGAAGGGATGAGCGCGACGGCAGCCGGCTTCGGGCAGCGCCGGCGCGGCGCGGGCAGCCTGCCCATGGCGGCGCTGGTCTGCGCCATCTTCGGTTCGCTCGCCGGCTGGACCTGCGCCGCGGCGGCAGCCGAGGGGGTGGCGCGGCCGGTGCCGGCCGGGTTCGCCTTCGACGGCGCCGTCTCCGAGTGGGGCGGCGAGGCTCCCACGCTGCCGCTGCTGGCGAAGGCTCCAGGCGCCCGAGACGGTCGCGTCTGGGTCGGCCAGGAGGCCTCGGGGCTGGTGGTTGCCGGAACCGTCGACGGGGCTCCGCCCCGATTCGCTCGGACACCCGCCGAGATGGCGAACGCCGACCACCTCGAGCTGTGGGTGGCGCTGGTGCATCCGGTGCCGATGCCGCCGGTCGGCTGGGGCAACCAGTTCGGCCCGCAGACACTGGCGAGCGCCGCCGACTGCGACAGCCAGGACGCGTTCGCGAACGATCCCGCTGCCGCCAGCGAATGCAAGTCCTGGTTCGCCACGCAGACGCGCTGGCGCTCGAAGTTGATCCGCCAGTTCGCCCGACAGTGGCAACTGGCACCGGACACCGCACTGGAGGTCTGGGCACAGCCGGCGCTGCAGGCGATGAGCCTGCAGGAACGCGAGGCGGCCGTGCCCTTGCCGCCGGCGGCCGACACCCCGGCCGGCGGCGTCCGCACCGCCTTTGCGACAAACGCCGGTGGCGGGGGCTACAGCTTCGAGATCCGCGTCCCGTGGGCTGCCCTGCCGGCGTCGGGCACGCTTGCGATCGATCGCGTGCGGCTGATGCTGGATGTCTTTTCGCCCGGCAGCGGCGGACGGTACGGCGCGTTCAGCAGCACGTCCGCGAACCGCCGGTTCGCGGCGATCGAAACGCTCGACCGCATCGCCCTCGACCCGCCGAAACGGTTCCGCCTTGGGTCCTGCAGCCAGCCGCTGGACCTCGACGACTTCTGGCAGGAAACCCGGCTCGCCGGCTACTACATGCCCGCCGCGTCAGCCGAGATCGGCGCGTTGTTCGCGCTCGGGAACCCGGTGGCCGGCTACCAGTACGAGCCGGGCGGCGTGTCGCCCGAGGTGGTGGTGCAGCGGCTGTTCGCCCGCCCGCTCGGCCCGTCGGTCATGGTCTGTGGCCCGGAACTCTCGGTCCGGCGCGGCGAGTCCATGATGTTCAGCCCTGCGATCGAGTTGCGGGAGAACTTCCGCAGCGCCCCCGTCGACGGCGGCTGGCTGATCGCCAACGGCCCCGTCACCGGCATCGCGAGCCGGCTCGGCACCGGCGCCTGCGGCGCCTGCCCGCTGGTCCGCCTCGATGTGCTGTTCGTCCCCGAAGCGGCCGGCGAAGCGAGCACCATTTATTCCGGCTCCTGGCTGGTCGAGGACGAGGACCCGGGCAGCGGGCTGCGCAACGCCCGGGTGTCGCTGGCGGACGATCTGCAGACGATCCACCTCTGGGAAGCGGAGCCGGACGGATCGGATGCCGGCGCGCCCTGGACCTACCACCGCTTCTGCTACGAGCCGCAGGCCCACAACTATCGTCAATGCGAGGAACGGCAGGAGTCGCCGCCGCCCGACGACCTGGCGCTGCCGCCCGCCGAATAGGGATCGGATCGCGCGCCGGAGACAATGCAATGGCGTACTGGCTGGTAAAATCGGAACCGCATGCCTGGTCGTGGCAGCAGCAGACCGACGCAGGCACCACCCACTGGGACGGCGTGCGCAACCATCAGGCCTCGAACAACCTGAAGGCCATGCGGCTCGGCGACCGGGCGCTGTTCTACCATTCGGGCGACGCGCGGGAGATCGTCGGCATCGTCGAGGTGGTGCGCGAATATTATCCCGACCCGGGCGATCCGGCCGGGCGCTTCGGCATGGTGGACATGCGCGCGGTCGAGCCCTTCCCGCGCCCGGTGGGGCTGGCCGCGGTGAAGGCCGATCCGCGCCTGCAGCACCTGGCGCTGGTGCGCCAGTCGCGCCTGTCGGTGATGCCGATCGACGACGACGCCTGGGCGATCCTCTGCGCGCTCGGCGGGGTGGGCGGTGAACCGGGCGGCCGCGGGAGGTGAGCCGCCCGACGGTGCCCGAACCGGCCGCGCACCCGCTCTGCCGGCTGGAGGACATTCCGGACGGCGGCTCGGCGGGCTTCGATCTTCCGTGCCCGGACGGCGACGAGCCGGTGGCGGTGATGGCGCTGCGCCGGGGCGAGCGGGTGTTCGCCTACGTCAACTGGTGCCCGCACTGGGGCTCGCCGCTGGACCTGGTCCCCGGCCGCTTCCTCACCCGCGACGGCCAGCACGTCCTGTGCACCACCCACGGCGCACTCTTCCGCATCGAGGACGGCCGCTGCGTCAAGGGGCCCTGCCTGGGGGCGTCGCTGCGCCCGGTGCCCTGCCGGGTGGAGGACGAAACGGTGATCGCGGACACGCCGCCTGACACGTATGGCTGGGTCCCCGCCTGAAGCACGCGTCTACCGGCGCCCCCGGGTGTTCGCGTCGAACGATGGGCATCATCCTGACGATCCCTTGATCCGCCGCCCTTCTCGACCAGCTTGCGGCGGCAGTTCCCCGGAGTGACGAATACTGCGGGTAGGAAAACAAGAAAAACGGCATATTCTTCAAGATAATGATAGGAGGTTGATGTGAATGCTCGGATGAGGTCCATCGGCGGTTACATTGCCGCTTCCGCCATTTCGACGCTGCTGACACAACCGGCATTCGCCACGTCCGACAACGTGCGGCTCAGGCACGACGGCTGCGAGGTGGGCGGCGGCGGCAACGACATCCAATCGGTACGGACCCGCTACAACCGTCAGAAGGACGAGGTCGTCGTCACGCTCAAGCTCTGCGACAAGGCCGACCCGGACACCACCTACCGGCTGCACGTGGATCACGCCGCCCCGTTCGTCGAGGAGCCCGAGGCGAATGCTGCCTGCGTCAGTCCCGCCGAGTCGGTGCTGACGCACGCCCCCGGTGGCCACCGGGGCCCCGGGCGCAGCATCGTCTTCGGCACGCGGGTGCGCTTCTTCGTGCCGCTCGCCGAGCTGGGGGTCGGTCCTGCGAGCGAGGTGCCCATGGTCCACCTCTGGGCGACGAGCACGCGCGACGGCGTCATCGACCGGGCACCGCACCGTGAAACCGGCGACGGCTGCGCCCATCCGCGCGCCCGCACCGAGACCCTGGCGCAGGTGCGGGTCGTCCTCGGTCACCTGATCTGGGTTACCAAGCCCTTCGAGGAGGGCTTCATCGACGGCATCCTCGACGCCGACGACGCCTGCCGGATGGATGCGGAGAGTACCGGCCACAGCGGCACCTTCGTCAGTTGGTTCACCGACCAGGGCATCTCGCCATCGATGCGGATCTTCGGCAACGTCGGCTACTTCACCCGCCTCGACGGCACCGTGGTCGCTACCGGCATCTCGGATCTGGCGAACTGCACCAAGGGGGCGAGCGGCACCGACTGCCTGCTGGCGCCGATCAACCTGGACATCCACGGCAACCCGGTTGCCGCGGGAACGATGACCTGGACCGGCACGCAGGCGAACGGTACCGGGAGCACCGGACCGACGTGCAACGGCTGGAACTCGTTCTCCCCCGCCGACAGCGGCAGCGGCGGTGCGGTCGATCAGCTGGGAACGGGCTGGACCGACGGTGTGACCGGCCCCTGCAACCAGCTGCGCAGTCTCATCTGCCTGGAGATCGTCGGCGAGGGCTGAGCGGAGAGAAGGGCGCGCACCGGCAAGCCGCCCTAATCGAGGTGCGGACGTGGCCGGGGCTTCCCATCCCGTCCGCTGTTGCCCGAACACCGGCACTCGTCGCGTGCAGTGGCGTCGCACCCCTTACCGCTTGGTCGGTGGGCGACGATCATCGCGATTCATTTGCCGGTGGCCGTCCCTTCAGACCCAACGGAGGGCGGAATTGGCGAAGCGACACGGCCGTCGTCCGCTGCTGATAGTTCCTGACGGACGCCGTGTCGCTGGAGTCGATGGACTCTGGGGTCGCCACGTTGGGCGCGCCCACGGCCAGGAGGCGGCTCATGTCGCCGCCGATGTACTGTGCCTGGAAGCCGTGACACCCCTGGCATCCGCCCATCTGGTAGGCTTGGCCATTGAGCGTGACGTTCTGGAACGGGATGACCGTCCCGTTCGGAGCGGCGCCGAAGAAGGTCTGCAGCGTCTGGTTGGTCTCGACCATGATGTTTGCGAGATAGTAGTAGCTGAGGTCATCCGAAGACGCGGTAGCCGGCGGCGGCCCATTCACGGGAGTGCCCTGAACACCGATCAGCTCGTAGTACTGCCAGACGGTATCGGCGTTGGCTGCCTTGAACGCTTCATGCACCGAGGCGGTGGTCGCCGCGACCTGCGAGTGGATGGGATGGGCACGCGTCACCGGAATATTGGGCAGCTGTGTGCCGGTGTTGGCGAAGGCGAGATTCTGGGTGTTCGGGTTGTTGGGTGGCGTCACCGTGTCGTCATAATTGTCGACCTGCTCCCAGGTCGCGAAGACGAATGCCGGAAACGATTTCGTCTTGTGGATGATGTGAAGGGAAACCAGGCCCCACACGGCGTTGTTGTAGGTCTGGCTGCCGGGCGCTCCCGTATAATAAATGACCTTGCGCATGAAGAACCGGCCGCCACTCACTTCATCGGCAGTTAATTGACGCCACGCCGCCTTGATCTCGATCGCGCCTTCTCCCGCGTCGCCGGCAACCGTGTTGTCGCCGCACGGCAGCATGACGATCTGCTGTGTCGTGCCGGGGGGAAGAGTGCAAATTCCGCCATACGCAACTAAATTACCTTGCGTAACGCCGAGAGCGCTCCCCAGCGTCGGGTAATTCTTGTTCGGGCCGGGGTTGGTGAAGCCGCTCTGGTTGGCATAGTCGAAGACCGCCCGGTTTACTTTCGCTTCGTAGGCGATGCGGATCCCGGTCTCGGGTTCACTCGTCGGATTGGCATGTGCGTACATGTTGCACAGGCCGATCTCGCTCGTCTCGTCGAGATTGTTGAACAGATCGAAGCTCGGCGCACCGCTGAGCGGCGCCACGACCGTGCCGGCCGTGGGAGCGGGTTTGTAGGCGTACGACGGCGTGCTGGAATCGAAGTCGGCATCGGTGGTTCCGTCGGCCGGAAACAGCTCGTTCCTGTGCCGGTAGGTCTGCCAGACGACCAGGGGAAAATTGCCCTGGCTGTCAGGCGCGATGCTGAGGAAGTCCGCCGTGGTGTCCGCCCGCCCCCGCACGCCGGTGAGCGTCGGATCCATCGCGATCCAATTCAGCGCGATGAACTCCTGCCAGGCGAAACACGCGAGATCCGCAACACTGGCAGACGACCCGGTCGGGACGTCGTGCGGCACGCTGGCGCTGATGAGGCCCGTAGAGGGGGCCGCGCAGGGGGCGGCCACCTGGGCGGATGCCGGCTGGACGCCCGGCAGAGCCCACACGGCTTGCGCCACAATGAATGCGAGACCGTACGACCTGGGTGACATTCTGGCCATGGGCTCCCCTTCCCGACTCCGTCCCTATGTCCCTGACCGTGCTATGTCGGCGACGCCAAGGCAAATATAACGAGCCATTTCGGACAGGATTTAAGGCATGCTCTGGTCCTCGACAAGTCCATTCGACTGGAATCGAGCCGAACGCTGTCCCGATGTAAATATATAAGAGAGCTAATATAACAATTCCGCGCGCATCCAGACGTCAAAAAATTGAAAATATTCTACAAATTCGTTCTTTGTGCCAGTATTGCGTTCTGCCATTGGTGAGGGTAGACCTATTGATGGCAGAGGGAGGCGGTCGAACGCGTTCTCCCCGGGGTGCGGGTGTGGAGGAGAGCAGGATGCGTCGTATCTGGCTGGCGGCGGGCGTGACCGCCGCTCTCGGGATGAGCCTCGTCGGCAATACGGCGACGGCGGTGCCGCCGGCAGCCTCGGAGACGCAAACCGCTCCGATGGGGCGCGCAGGGGAGTCCGCAGTGGAGGCGGCGGCGACACCTGCCCCGAACGCCGGCAGCAAGGAGATTTCCCTCGTCAGGGAGTTGACCCCCGGCCCGAACGGGTCGTTCTTTCCCGGCTGGATCGAGCACGGCGGCTTCGTGTTCTTCACCGCCTTCGACGGCGACCGAATTCGCTTGTACAAGATCAATCAGCATGGCGAAGTCCGCAAGATTGCCGCCCTCGGCCGAACATTCGCCGGCGATTTCTCCGACCCGTACTTTGCCATGTTCCAGGGGGATCTGTACTTCGCAGCGGGGAAGCCGGGCAAGGAGAAGTCACATCTTTACAAGCGAAGCGAGGACGGCGCCATTTCCCTCGTCTCCGACATCGGTGGCGACCTCGGCACCTTTCCGCAATACATGACCGTCTTCCAGAATGCGCTGTACTTCGTCGCCGTCGACGCAAGCGGCGCGCGCGGCCTCTACCGCGTCAACAGTCACGGCGCCGTCGAGTTCGTCCATCCGGTCGAACCGATCTGGTGGGGGAACATCTTCGTCAAGCATCGCGGCGAGCTGTACTACATGGGATTGGACCCGGACGCCGGGGCCGAACTGTTCAAGGTCAGGGCGGACGGCACGGTCGTTCTCGCCGCCGACATCAATCCCGACGGCGACTCGTCGCCCTACGAGCTCACGTCGTGGCACGGCGAACTCTACTTCAACGCCTACCGGCCGGACGTCGGCTTCGAGCTGTTCAAACTCGACCGCACCGGCAAGGTGGTGCTCGTTGCCGACATCAATCCCGGCCCGGGGTCCGAGAGCGGCGACTATCCGAAGGGAAGCTCTGAGCCCGGATACCTCGGCGGCTTCACTCCGTACAACGGCGAACTGTACTTCAAGGCGGATGCCGGAGACGCGGTCGGACCGGAACTGCACAAGATCGATCGGGACGGCAACGTCGTCCTCGTCGCCGACATCAATACGACCGGTGAGACCGATCCGTCCCGCTTCAGAGCCGACGACGGGCCGAACCGCTACCAGAAACACCGAGGCGAACTCTATTTCACCACGTACGGCGGCGCCGCTGCCGGCCGGGAACTGTACAAGGTGACCCAGGACGGCAGCGTGGACCTCGTCGCCGACATCGACAGCTCCGACGAGTACGGCTCCGACCCGCGGAACCTCACTCCCTATCAAGGCTCGCTGTACTTCAGCGCCTACCGGGCCGACGCGGAGGGCTTCGAGTTGTTCCGGGTTGCTCCGGACGGTTCCGTGTCGCTGGTCGAAGACATCAACCCGACGCCGGACTTCAGCCGCGTGCTGCCGCAGGCTCTTGTCGACGGAGATACCGCGGACTCGGTGCGGCCGCAATTCAGCGTCTTCCAGGGTCATCTCTACTTCGGGGCGATCGCCGATCCCGACGTGGGCCTGGAACTGTACAAGTACGGGTTGGCAGGCAGGTAACGGGCAAGGCGATCGGGGCAGGGCACCCGCGCAGACGTCGAAGGGCCGCACCCTCATCGTGCGGCCCCCTTCCCCGTTCCGCCGGCAGACCCGTCCCCGCCGGAAGCGGCCGCCTTGCGCCTGCCGGGCGCGCCTGCTAGGTTTCGCGCCTCCCGCGGGCGGGTGCACGTGGGCCGGCGGTGCCGCGCAAACCCTTCAGACGGCAAGCTCCTTCGTGTCCCTCGATCGCTCCACGGTCCGCACCATCGCCTATCTGGCGCGCCTGCGCATTGACGACGGGCAGCTGGACGGGTTGGCGCGCGAGCTCTCCGGCATTCTCGACTGGGTGGAGCAGCTGCGCGAGGTGCCCACCGACGACGTGGAGCCGATGACGAGCGTCGCAGCGTTGACGCTGCCGCTGCGCGCCGACGCGGTGAGCGACGGTGGCGATGCGACCCCGCTGCTGGCGAACGCGCCGCAGCCGATCGACGATTACTACGCCGTGCCGAAGGTCGTCGAATGACGGATGAACTGACACGGCTCTCCATCGCCGCCGCCCGCGACGGCCTCGGCCGCGGCGCCTTCTCCGCCGTCGAGCTGGCCCGCGCCCACCTGGGCCGGATGGCGGCAGCCGGGGACCTGAACGCGTTCATCACCGAGACACCGGCCGTAGCGCTGGAACGCGCCGCCGCATCCGACGCGCGCCGCGCCCGAGGCGAACCTTTGGGCGCGCTCGACGGCATCCCGCTCGCGATCAAAGACCTGTTCTGCACCGAAGGCGTGCTGACGACGGCGGCCTCGCACATTCTCGATGGCTTCAGGCCCACCTACGAATCGACGGTGACGGCGAAGCTGCGGGCCGCGGGCGCTGTGATGCTGGGCAAGACCAACCTCGACGAGTTCGCCATGGGCTCGTCGAACACCACCAGCTACTACGGCGCGGTGAAGAACCCGTGGGGCCGCAAGGACGGCCTGGACCTTGTGCCCGGCGGCTCGTCCGGCGGCTCGGCAGCGGCGGTCGCAGCACGGCTGTGTCTGGGGGCGACCGGAACCGATACCGGCGGCTCGATCCGCCAGCCGGCGTCGTTCTGCGGCATCGTCGGCCTGAAGCCCACCTACGGCCGCTGTTCGCGCTGGGGTATCGTCGCCTTCGCCTCGTCCCTCGACCAGGCGGGGCCGATGGCGCGCAGCGTCGGCGATGTGGCGATCCTGCTGGGTGCCATGGCGGGGCACGACCCGAAGGACTCCACCTCGGCGCCGGTGCCCGTGCCGGATTTCGAGGCGGCGGCGCGCAGCCCGAACGTCCGCGGCCTGAAGGTGGGCATCCCGCGCGAGTACCGGATCGACGGCATGAATGCCGAGATCGACGCGCTGTGGCGCCGCGGCGAGGCTTGGCTGCGCGACCAGGGTGCGGAGACGGTGGACGTGTCGCTGCCACACACCCGCTATGCGCTCGCCACCTACTATATCGTCGCCCCGGCGGAAGCCTCCTCCAACCTCGCCCGCTACGACGGCGTGCGTTTCGGGCTGCGGGTGCCGGGCGGGACGCTGGACGAGATGTACATGAACACCCGCGGCACGGGCTTCGGTGCCGAGGTGCGCCGGCGCATCCTGATCGGCACCTACGTCCTCTCTGCCGGCTACTACGACGCCTATTACTTGAAGGCGCAGAAGGTGCGCGCGCTGATCGCCCGCGACTTCACGCGGGCGTTCGAGACCTGCGACCTGATCCTCACGCCCACGGCGCCGTCGGATGCGTTCGCCATCGGCGAAAACACCGATGACCCGATCACGATGTACCTGAATGACGTCTTCACCGTTCCCACCAGCCTTGCCGGCCTGCCGGGGATCTCGGTGCCCGCCGGTCTGAGCGGGCGTGGACTGCCGCTTGGCCTGCAACTCATCGGCCGCCCGTTCGATGAGGAAACGCTGCTGCGCGCGGCCGCCGCCCTGGAACAGGCGGCCGACTTCGACGCCACCGCGTTCTGACCCGTCCGCACGCCTCCGGTGGGGCGGAACGGCCTTGCCGACAGAAGCTCGGCGACAGAGGCTTTCTCTCGAAGCCGGTCCTGCGGTAGCGTCTGACATTCGTGAGACGAGGTGGGGCAGCGATGACCGGAGTGGTGGTGTTTTGCCAGGGTTTCGAAGTGGCGCTGGGGGCGGGGCCGGACCTGGCCGACATCACCCCGCAGTTGACCCGCATCGTCGCCGCAGCGGAGATTGAGCACGGCAGCGCCCAGGTTTCGGCCATCGGCTCCACCGCCTCGCTGACGACGATCGAATACGAGCCGGGAGCGGTGGAAGACCTCAAGGACGCCATCCGCCGGCTGGCCCCTCCGGACCGGACCTACGCGCACGAATTGACGTGGCACGACGGTAACGGCCACAGCCACGTGCAGGCCGCACTGCTCGGTCCCTCGGTGGTGGTGCCGATCCGGGAAGGACGGATGCGTCTCGGAACCTGGCAGCAGGTCGTGCTGATCAACCACGACATTCACGCTCGCCGCCGGGTTGTGGAAGTGACCGTGATCGGCGAGCAACGCTGACGCGACGCCCCCGTCACGCGGTAGCGGCGGTGATCATCAGCGCTACGACGCAACCAAATCCCGCGGTCCAGATCAGGCAGCGCGGCGTCGGCCGGTCGGCCAAGTACGCCAGCATGTAGCCGAAGCGAGCAACGACAAGGAGCCCCGCGAGCAGGTTGATCAACGAGGGCGACACACCGGCCGTTTGGGCGATGATGACCGTCGCCGCGCCGCCACGCCTCCCGGACCCGTCCTGGTACCCACTCGACCGGTACGCGGGGATGGGCCGGAGGGATCACGCGGCGCACGCCCCATGCTCCGATGCCGCGTCAGTGGGGCAGCATCGCCTCGGTCAGGGCAAAGCAGTCAGGGCAGAGCCCGTGGCTGACCCGAACGGCGGAGTCACCGCCCTTGCGGTAGTAGTCCTCGGCAGGCATCCATTCCCCCTCGCCTTCGGAACTGCCGGCGGGAAAACGGACGCTGTGGCAATAGCTGCATATGCTGAGCATCGGCAACACCCGATGCCTGGTGGCGGCGACACCGAGTGCCGGGAAATCGAACAGATCGACCGGCGGCCGCATCTGCTCGGAGACGACCAGTACCTGGACCAGCAACCCGCCCACACGGCGGCGGCCCTGCACCGGCCGCATGGTGATCCACAATTGGCGGCGCGCCGTCGGACCGTCACACCGGCTCATCACCCGAATGAATTCGAGCCGTTCACCCAGAATGGCGTCGAAGCAGCGCTGGTAGCAGGCCCGCACCTCGTCGCCGGAGACACAGTCGAAGACCGACCGGCCCAGCACGGTCTTACCATCGATCAGAGCCTCGCCGTTGTTGGCGCTGGCAAAGGCGTTCCAGTTCTGTCGACCCAGGTTGACAATCTTCCCGTCGACATCAGTCAGGTAGACGACCCCGGCCATGGCATCGAGCAGGCTGTCTATACTGAATTGCATGCCAACTCCCGTCTCACGCCCGCTCTGCGCCGAAGTCACCACCAGCGACCATACCGCAGATTCTATTATCAAGCCTTTACCTGATCCTCACTGCGGGAGGGCCGAATTGCAGACGCGAACTCGGCAACGCCTCCAGCGCCGCGGGCACCGGCGGCGCGCGCCGGTCGGAGCCGGCACCGGAGACACGGGCACAAGGCACTTGCCCCCTCACCGCCGATCCAGTATCACATGAAGGAAGGCGCGTGGCCGTCCGTCGCGCTCTTCCAATCCGTGCAAGAGACTGCCGCCTTTCGGCGGAACAAAGCGTTGGTGACGACTTGTGCTGACTGTTGTCGTCGCATCCGATCATGCGTCCATTAATGGTGGCCTTGCAAAAGTGGCCATCGAGAGCGCCATTGGGCTCGCCGGACGCGGCCATCGTGTATTCTATTTTGCCGGCGTCGCACCGGTCGAACCTCGGCTGCAGCAGGCGGGGGTCGAGGTCATCTGCCTCAACCAGCCGGACCTGCTGAGCGACGACTCGGCGTTGCGCGCCGCTACCCGCGGCATCTGGAACGTGGAGGCGGCGTCGCGCATCGACGCCCTGCTGCGTTCCCTGAACCCGCGCGAGACCATTCTGCACATTCACGGCTGGGCAAAGTCGCTCTCCCCCAGCATCGGCCGGGTGGCGTCGTCGTCGCCGGTGCCGGCGGTATACACCATCCACGAGTACTTTCTCGCCTGTCCGAACGGCGCGTTCTTCAACTTCCGCCAGCAGGCCAATTGCCCGCTGACGCCGATGTCGCTGGCGTGCATGGCCAGCAACTGTGATGTCCGCGCCTACAGGCACAAGGCGTTCCGGCTCGTCCGCCAGGCGGCCCTGTGGTGGGTGGGCGGCATGCCCGGCAAGCTGCGTCACTTCATCTGCATCAGCGACCTGCAGCGCCAGGTGATCGAGCGCTACCTGCCGGCGGCGGCGAACATCTACTCGGTCGCCAATCCGATCTCGGTGGAGGATCGGGGCCCGTCGCATGCGGAGAACAACGACACGTTCCTGTTCGTGGGCCGGCTTTCGGCCGAGAAGGGAGCGATCATGTTCGCCGAGGCGGCGCAGCGCACCGGGCTGAAGGCGGCCTTCGTCGGCGACGGCGGCGAGGCCGCCCGCGTTCGCGCGAGCTTCCCGAACGCGGAGCTGCGCGGCTGGCTTCCGCCGGAGCAGGTGCTGGGAACGATGCGCGAGGCCCGCGCCCTGGTATTTCCGTCTTTGTGGTACGAATGCCAGCCGCTGACCACCTTCGAGGCGCTGGCGAACGGAATCCCGGTGATCGTCAGCGACAACTGCGCCGGGCGGGAAGCGGTCCGCGACGGAGAGACCGGCGTGTGGTTCAAAAGCGGCAACGTCGATGCCCTGGCAGCAGCGATGCGTCGTCTGGCCGACCGGAAAATCGCAGCCGCCATGAGCGAAGCGGCCTACACCAACTACTGGCGGCAACCGCTGTCGCTGGAACGTCACCTGGACCGGCTGGAAGAAACCTATCGGTTCATCCAGGCCAATCCGGAGCCGAAGGGACTGCGACCCGAGACGGCGGCTGCGCGGGCGCCGATTGAGGGACGCCCGGCCCGCTAACTCGTCCTTACAGGCGCCGCTGAAGGATATCACCTTCACCATCGTTGCATGCGAGGGCAAGGATGGTCGCCGCCGACTGATGTGCCTGCCAGTCCCCCCCCGACCGTGGTGGCTCGCGGGAACGGCGCGCGACAATGAGCCAAATCAACTGAACATGGCCTTCGTTCAGTCGAGAGCGCAACTGGAGCGCGGTTTGATCAGATCGAACCGATCTGATCAAACGGTCGTGCTCCAACTGTTTGATCTTTAGAGCACGTCAATCCGATCAAGCGATACCGCTTGATCGGGTATTGCTCTAGAAGTCTTCGTCGAAACCGCCCACGTCGACTTCGGGAGCCTCTTCTTCACCAGGCTCCTCGGCGGCTTCGGCCGGATCGGCGAACATGCCCATCAGCGCGTTGCCGAGCAACACACCACCGGCGACACCCATCGCCGTTTGCATCGCACCGGCAAGGAAGCCGCCGCCGGGACGCGTCTGGTGCGGATTGGCGTAGGCGGCAACCCGCGGATCAACGCCGCCGCCCTGCGGACGCCGCGTCGGCGTCGGGCGGCCGCCACCCCCGCCACCGAACAGGCTGCCGAGAAATCCGCCGGACGGACGCTCGGCCGCCTGACGCTCCAGTTCCTCGATCCGGCTCTGCGCAGCCGCCAGTGCCTGCTCCTGGATGACGATGGCCTGGGCCATGTAGTAGGGCGCGGCCGGCTGCGCTGCCACGTGCTCGCGAATGCGCGCCTCGGCTGCAACGTCGCGCGGCCCGGTCTGCGCTTCCGCCTGTCTGACCTTGCCGAAAAGCTCGTCGATGACCTGGCGTTCGGTGGTGTCCATGGCCGATTGGCCTCGCTCTGTTTCCCTGGCCATCGATATGGCTCCGTACCGACCGCGATCAATATGAGAGCCGTTCGCAAATTCGTGTTCGCCGAAGGTCGGGCGACGCGTCGATCGACGCTGCGATCGGCATCCCGCTTGCCCGGGACAGCCGGTGGGCGGAGACTGTCGGCTGTTCTACCCCAACGCGGCCGCCGATGACCGTCGTCACCCGCTTCGCCCCCAGCCCGACGGGCGACCTGCACCTGGGCCACGCGTACTCCGCCCGCTTCGCGCGCGACACGGCAGCCGAAGCCGGGGGGCGCTTCCTGATCCGCATCGAGGACATCGACGCCGGCCGCTGCCGTGCCGAATTCATCGAGCGCAATCTCGATGATCTGGCCTGGCTGGGCCTGCTGCCGCACGAGCCGCCGGTCCGCCAGTCGGAGCGGATGCCGCTGTACCGCCGGGCGCTGGACCGGCTGGACGGTCTGGGGGTGCTTTATCCGTGCTTCTGCAGCCGGGCGCGCATCCGCGCCGAGATCGAGGCGGCCGGCGGCGCCCCGCACGCCGCCGCCGACGGCACCCTTCCCTACCCCGGCTTCTGCCGCGGCCTGGCATCCGAGCGCGCCGAAGCGCTGATCGCGTCCGGCGCCGGCTTCGGCCTGCGACTCGACGTGAACCGCGCCTTCGCGCTGACCGGCCCGCTGACCTGGAGCGACCGTCGCATGGGCGAGCAGCCCGCCGACCTGCGCGCGCTGGGCGACGTGGTGGTGGCCCGCAAGGAGACACCGACCAGCTATCACCTGTCGGTGGTGGTGGACGACGCGGCGCAGGGTGTCACGCGGGTCACCCGCGGCGAGGACCTGCGCGAGGCGACGGCGGTGCACCGGCTGCTGTACGCCCTGCTCGACCTGCCGGTGCCGGTGTGGGAGCACCATCCGCTGTGCCTGGGCGCCGACGGCCGCCGGCTGGCAAAACGCAGCGGGGCGCCATCGCTGCGGGTCCTGCGGGCGGCGGGGCACAGCCCGGCCGACGTGCTGGCGATGGCCGACCAGGCGGCAGGCCGGCCGCCATCGGACGGGGCAACGGCGCCCGGCGTTCAGGTTGCCAGGTAGCCGGCGACGTTCTCGCGCAGCCGCAGGCCCGGCGGCACGTCGACCGGCGGCGGCTCGAACGCCAAGCCGGTGATCATCTCGTACTGCTCGATGTAGCGCAGTGCGAACTCCACCAGCGTCGCGGGCGGGATCGGCGGGATCGGCTCCCGATAGGGATCGCAGCGGGCGATGATCCAGCGGCGCAGGAAATCCTTGTCCAGCGCTTCCGGATCCTCGTTCCGGGCGAACCGCTCCGCGTAGCTGTCGATCCGCCACCAGCGGCTTGAATCCGGCGTATGGATCTCGTCCGCCAGGATGATGCGGCCGGCGTCGTCGATCCCGAACTCGTACTTGGTATCCACCAGGATCAGGCCGCGCGCCGCCGCCAGCTCCCGGCCACGGGCGAACACCGCGAGTGCGAGCGCCCGCACCTCCTCCCACTGGCCCGCGCTCAGCAGGCCCCGATCGACGATCTCGGTCTCGCTGATGGGGGCGTCATGGGCACCGGCGTCGCCCTTTGTGGTGGGGGTGAGGATCGTCTCCGGCAGCTTCTCGTTGCGGCGCAGCCCGTCGGCGAAGCGGATGCCGTACAGCAGCCGGCCGCCGTCCCGGTACATCGGCCAGATGGACGTCGCGGTGGTGCCGGTGAGGTAGTCCCGCACCACCACTTCCACCGGCAGCATGCCGAGACGTCGCGCTACGGTGACGTTCGGATCCGGGAAGGCCAGCACATGGTTGGGACAGACGTCGGCGGTCGCTTCGAACCAGAACCGCGCCGTACCGGTCAGCACCTGGCCCTTGAACGGCACGGCGGCCAGCACCTGATCGAAGGCGCTCTGCCGGTCGGTGGCGACGATCAGCCTGCGACCGTCCGGCAGGTCGTAGTTGTCGCGGACCTTGCCGCGCAGAGTGCAGGGAATACCCGGCAGGTCGCTTTCGACAAGGGTCCACGGCAGTGCTGCCTCGACCGCGGCGCGCAACCTCCCGTTTGCGGTGGGCATTGCCGCTGTCGTCCGGGTCGGGCTCAACCGTAGGCGATCTTGACGACTTCGTAGGTGCGCGATCCGCGCGGCGTCTTCACCTCGACCATGTCGCCCAGCGTCTTGCCGATCAGGGCCCGGCCGAGTGGCGAAGTCACCGACAGCAGGCCCACGCCGGCGTCCGCCTCGTGGCTGCCCACCAGCCGGTAGGTGGCTTCCTCTTCGGTGTCCTCGTCGGCCAGCATCACCGTGGCGCCGAAGCGGATGATGTCGCCGGTGAGTTGCGACGTGTCGATCACCTGCGCACGGCTGATGATGTCCTCGAGTTCCGCCAGCCGGCCCTCGATGAAGCTCTGGCGTTCCCGGGCCGCGTGGTACTCGGCGTTCTCCGACAGGTCCCCATGCTCACGGGCCTCGGCAAGCGCCCGGATCACCGCCGGCCGCTCCTCCGTCCGGAGCCGCTTGCGCTCGTCCTCGAGACGAAGCAAGCCGTCCTGGGTCATGGGGATTTTTTCCATTATCCGCCCCGCATCTCCTCCTGCGCCGATCCGGCCCCCCCGCCTCGGCCTTCGGGAGAACTGTCGTACAGCTCTCCCCGATGGGCTGGAGCGACGAGCCGATCAGAACGAACGGTTACCATAGTTCTGCAGGGGGGTGACTTCAAGCGCCTGACCCGATGCGAGCGCCTCGATGGCATCCACCGCGGCAGCCGCGCCGGAAATGGTGGTGTAGTGCGGGACGTTCTTCATCAATGCCGAACGGCGGATGGACATGCTGTCGCGGATCGCCTGCGCGCCCTCGGTCGTGTTGATCACCAGCTGCACTTCGCCGTTGATGATCGCATCCTCGCAGTGGGGACGGCCTTGCAGGACCTTGTTGATTCGCCTCACATCGAGGCCGCGCTTGACGAGATCGCGGGCCGTGCCGTCGGTTGCCAGCAGCTCGAAGCCCATCTGCGCCAGCCGGCCGGCAAGCACCGCCACCGCCTCCTTGTCCCCGTCCTTCACCGACACGAACACGGTGCCCGAAACCGGCAGGCGGATGCCGGCGCCGAGCTGCGACTTGGCGAACGCCCGGCGGAAGTCGGGTGCGATGCCCATCACCTCGCCGGTGGATTTCATTTCCGGGCCCAGGATGATGTCGACGCCCGGGAAGCGGGCGAACGGAAATACCGCCTCCTTCACCGAGACGTGGTCCTGCTGCGGCCGCCGCCCGAGCGCGAACGAGGCGAGCGGCTCGCCGGCCATCACCCGGGCGGCGATCTTGGCGATCGGCACGCCGGTGGCCTTGGCGACGAACGGCACCGTGCGGCTGGCCCGCGGATTGACCTCGAGGATGAAGATCTCGCCGTCGCGGATGGCGAACTGCACGTTCATCAGCCCGACCACCTGCAGGGCGACCGCGAGTTCGCGCGCCTGGCGCTCCAGTTCGGCGATCAGCGAAGCCGACAGCGTGTGCGGCGGCAGGGAGCAGGCGGAATCGCCCGAGTGGACGCCTGCTTCCTCCACGTGCTGCATTACGCCGGCGATGTAGACGTCGGTCGCGTCCGCCACCGCGTCCACGTCCACCTCGATGGCGTTCTCCAGGTACTGGTCCAGCAGCACGGGGTAATTCTCGGAAATCTTCACCGCCCGGTCCATGCTGGCGTGGGATTCGAGCAGCAGGCGGGCGAAGTAGCGGTCCAGGTCACCCGCCTCGTGCAGGATGTCCATGGCCCGGCCGCCCAGCACGTAGGACGGGCGGATGACCAGTGGGAAGCCGATGGTTTCGGCCACCTGCTTCGCCCCGTCCGGCGAGACGGCGATGCCGTTGGCCGGCTGGCGCAGTCCCAGGCGATGCAGAAGTGCCTGGAACCGCTTGCGGTCCTCCGCCAGGTCGATCGCGTCGGGCGACGTGCCGAGGATGGGGATGCCGGCCTTGGCCAGCGGATGCGCCAGTTTCAGCGGCGTCTGGCCGCCGAACTGTACGATGACTCCCAGAACCTCGCCGTTGCGCTGTTCGACCCGGATCAGCTCGATCACGTCCTCGTCGGTCAGCGGCTCGAAGTAGAGCCGGTCGGAGGTGTCGTAATCCGTGGACACCGTCTCCGGATTGCAGTTGACCATGATCGCTTCGAAGCCCGCCTCCCGCAGCGCGTAGGCCGCGTGGACGCAGCAGTAGTCGAACTCGATCCCCTGGCCGATGCGGTTCGGGCCGCCACCCAGGATCACCACCTTGCGGCGTTCGGTGGGCTGTGCCTCGCACTCCGGCGTGCCTCGCAGCTCGCTCTCGTAGGTGGAATACATGTACGAGGTCTGCGACGGGAACTCGGCGGCGCAGGTGTCCACGCGCTTGTAGACCGGAGTGACGCCCAGCAGCCGCCGGCGATGCGCCACTTCCGCCGGCGTCTTGCCGGAGAGTTCGGCCAGCCGGTTGTCCGAGAATCCCAGGCTCTTCAGCCGCTGCAGCGACTCGGCGTCGCCGGGCAGGCCGCGGCTCCTGACCTCCGCCTCCTGGTCCACCAGCGCCTTGATCTGCTCCAGGAACCAGCGGTCGTAGTGACAGGCACGAAAGACGCGGCCCACGTCCAGGCCGTGGCGGAACGCCTGCGCAATCACCAGCACCCGGTCGGGCCGCGGCTGCGCCACGGCCGCCAGCACCTCGTCGACCGAGCCGTCGATCTCGACTTCGTCGAGCCCCGACAGCCCGGTCTCCATGGAGCGCAGCCCCTTTTGCAGCGCTTCCGCGAAGCAACGGCCAATGGCCATCGCCTCCCCCACCGACTTCATCGACGTGGTCAGGATCGGCTCGGCGCCCGGGAACTTCTCGAAGGTGAAGCGAGGGATCTTCACCACCACGTAATCGATGGTCGGCTCGAACGCGGCGGGTGTCACGCCGGTGATGTCGTTCTGCAGTTCGTCCAGCCGGTATCCCACCGCCAGCTTCGCCGCCACCTTGGCGATCGGGAAGCCGGTCGCCTTCGAAGCCAACGCCGAGGAGCGCGAAACGCGCGGGTTCATCTCGATCACCACCATCCGCCCGTCGTCCGGGTTGATGGCGAACTGGACGTTGGAGCCGCCGGTATCCACCCCGATCTCGCGCAGCACCGCGATCGAGGCGTTGCGCATGATCTGGTATTCCTTGTCGGTGAGCGTCAGCGCCGGGGCGACGGTGATCGAGTCGCCGGTGTGCACGCCCATCGGATCGACGTTCTCGATCGAACAGATGATGATGCAGTTGTCCGCATGATCGCGGACCACCTCCATCTCGAACTCCTTCCAGCCGAGCACCGATTCCTCGATCAGCACCTGGCGGGTGGGCGAGGCGGCGAGCCCGCCGCCGACAATGCGCTCGAACTCGGCGGCGTTGTACGCGATGCCACCGCCGGTGCCGCCCAGCGTGAACGACGGACGGATGATCAGCGGCAGTCCGAGCTCGTGCAGCACGTCCTGTGCCTCGTCGATGGAGCTCACGATGCGGCTCTTCGGGCAATCGAGCCCGATCCCGGTCATCGCGTCGCGGAACAGCTGCCGGTCCTCCGCCTTGGCGATGGCGTCCGGCTTGGCACCGATCATCTCGACGCCGTAGCGCTCCAGCACGCCGCCGTGGAACAGGTCCATGCCGACGTTGAGCGCCGTCTGACCGCCCATCGTCGGCAGCAGTGCGTCCGGCCGCTCGCGAGCGATGATCTTCTCCACCGTCGCCGGCGTGATCGGCTCGATGTAGGTGGCATCCGCCATGCCGGGGTCGGTCATGATCGTCGCCGGGTTGGAATTCACCAGGATTACCCGGTAGCCTTCCTGGCGCAGCGCCTTGCAGGCCTGCACGCCGGAATAGTCGAACTCGCAGGCCTGCCCGATGACGATCGGGCCGGCGCCGATGATCAGGATCGACCGAATGTCGGTACGCTTCGGCATGACGGAAACTCGCAAGGTTGTTCCGAAGGGACGAACGGCGGGGTCACCGTACACCGTCGGCGGGGACGGGTACCACGCTCCGCTGACCGATGCAGGAGTTTCTCGTCGCCGTGCCGGCCGGAAGCGCCCATCCGACGGCGGGTTTGACAATGAAGTCGGATCAATATACGCCCCATTGGAGCAGCCCGATCGTCGCAATACCAAGACAGGTGTGCCGATGTCGGTAGGAACTCTTGGTCCGAATGAAATTCGATATTGCCTCAAACGGGATTTCGCCGGCTCGCACGCTCGCCGGGGCAGGTTCCTGCGCGCCAGCCTGTGGTTCGTTGTCCAGGCCGTCTTCCTCATGTTCGGCGCCGTCGGAGTCACGGCCGGGACACTCCTGAGCGAAACCTTCGGCTCCTATGAGACCGGATCCTGCCTGTCGGATGGCGAGTCGGTCGGCCCGTGGGCGGTGGTTTTCAACGGTTACGGCTGCACTCAGGTCACCAAGGTCGGCAGCAACAAGGTGCTGGAGCTCCGGCCGGATGCCAGCGGGCACCCGCTGCAGACCCATTCCGTCTTGGTGCTGGGGCCGGGTTACGACCAGCCGTTCAGCTTCACCGGCAGGCTGTACACCGCCCGCCAGCTGCGCACCGGTTCAGCTCCCAACCCCTGGGAAGTTGCGTGGATCGTCTGGAACTACCGGGACAACGCCCTGTTCTACTACTTCATTCCCAAGACGACCGGCTGGGAGCTGGGCAAGCGCGACCCGGCGTATCCGGGAGGCCAGCGCTTCCTGCGGACCGGTTCGTCGCCGACGTTCCCGCTGCAACGGTGGCACCGGTTCGAGATCGTTCAGCAGACGGAGGACAGCTTCGAGGTCTACGTCAACGGCCGGCTGATCACGCGCTTCACCGACGACGAGCGCCCCTACGCCGCCGGACGGATCGGCTTCTACTCCGAAGACGCCGACGTCTACTTCGACACCATCACCGTGACGGCGCCCTGACGCCTGCGATCGCGCGCTGCGACACCTCCCCTCCCTGGCCCATCGGGACGGCCCGAGCGCACGCCGCCCCGATCGCCGATCCGACCTGACCGGCGATCCGACCTGACCGGCGATCCGGCGATCCGTTGATCGCCGGTCGGCAACGCGACTGCGGCCTCGCGTCCGAATCGTGACGCGCAGATGTCGTTTGACACCCACGTGGGATGTCTTTACCCCATTAGGGATAACGTTGTAATCAGAAGGCGGCCTGTCCGGGCGCCTGTATGGGGGCTGACCATGGCCACAGTGCTCATCGGTACGAATGCCGCCGAAGCCATTATCGGCGGCGCGAACGACTTTCTGATCCTCGCCCGTGGCGGAGACGACACGGTGTCGGCCGGCAGCGGCAAGGACACCGTGCTCGCCGGCCTCGGCAACGACCTGGTTTCCGGCGGCGCCGGCAATGACAGCATCAACGGCGAAGCGGGCAACGACACGCTCTCCGGCGATACTGGCATCGACAGCCTGAACGGCGGTGCCGGCGACGATACGTTCAACTGGGTCAACGGTGACGGGTCCGACCTGATCATCGGCGGGGCGGACAGCGACACGTTCGTCGGCGGCGCCGCTTCGCCGCTGGACGCGACCGGCCATCACTACGAACTCGCCGCCGGCGGCATCGATGCCACGTTCTCGCAGACCACCGCCACCGCGGCCAGCGTCGCCCTCCGCCAGGTGGAAACCGTCCGCGTGCTGGGCGGCGCCGGTGCCGATCATTTCGCTGTCGGGAACCTGGAAACCACCAACGTCACCGCCGTCGTCTTCGACGCACGGGCCGGCGACGACACCCTGGACGGCGCGCTCTCCAGCGTCGCCATCAACGCCTCGGGCGGCGACGGCGCAGACAGTCTGACCGGCGGTTTCGGGATCGACACCCTGTCGGGCGGGGCCAACGCCGACGCCATCGCCGGCGGGCGAGCGGCCGACTCCATCGACGGCGGTGCCGGCAACGACATCGTCACCTGGTTCACCGGGGACGGCTCGGACCGGATCGAGGGCGGCGGCGACGCCGATCAGGTGATCGCCCACGGCGGCAACGGCATCGAAGACTACTTCGAGATCACGGCCGACGGCGGCGACGCGCTGGTGAGCGATCTCCACGACGCCAATCCGGTCTTGCACGCGATCATGCGCCTGAGCGGCGTCGAGAGCCTGCAGCTGTTCGGCTGGGACAGCTCCGACATCTTCATCATCGAGGATCTCACCGGTACCGCCGTCACCAGCGTGTACATCCACGGCGGCGTCGGTGAGGACATCATCGTCGGAACGTCGGGGACGAGCGTGCTGGTCGCCGACGGCGGCGACGACGACGACACGCTGATCGGCGCCAGCGGCACCGACACGCTGCGCGGCAACAACGGCAGCGACGTCGTGTTCGGCGGCGACGGCAACGATCTTCTGGTGGGCGAACTGGGCGACGACAGCCTCGGCGGCGACGAGGGCGACGACACGCTGTACGGCGGCAGCGGTGACGACTTCCTGGAGGGCGGCGACGGCGACGACCTGCTCTACGGCAACAGCGGCGAGGACATGCTGATCGGCGGCGACGGCGCCGACGTGTTCCGCTACATGAGCTCGCAGATCGGCAACGGCCGGACCGAAGGCGACCTGATCGTCGATTACTCGCAGACCGACGGCGATGTGGTGCAACTGGGAGCGGGCGTCAGCATCGCCTCGTCCTCGGTGATCGACGGCAACCTCGTGGTCGTCCTGAACGGCGCGGATCACGACGTCATCGAGTTGGTCGGCATCACCGACCAGGCGGACGTTACCTTCATCGCCTGATCGGCCCTGGCGGCGGCGCACCGGCTCGAAGCATCGTTCGGTACGGTGCGCTGCCCCTCCCGCAAGAAAAACCCTCCCCCGCGGCAGCGGGAGAGGGGAAGGGGCCCGCCGCACTGCGGCGGGCGGGTAGAACCAGCCGGCGCGAGCGCGCGCCGGCGGGATCGGGACGTCCCGCCCTACGCCAGCAGGAACACGTCGTCGGCGGCGCTGTAGGTGACGGAGGCGATGCCGGCGCCGGAAAGATCGATCCGGAAGTCGAGCCCCGCCTGGAAGGCACCGCCATTGCCGTTCAGGTCGAACTCCAGGAAGTCGTTCACCGCATCGAAGCGGACGTTGGTGCCGCCCGCTCCGGCGGTGAAGGTGCCGCCAACCACCAGGTCGGTGGCCCGCGAGGCGAGCGTCACCCCGCCGGAGCGCAGCAGCGCCTCGAGGGCAGCGGTGAAATCGAGCCGATCGCCCAGCCCGCCGGTCACCACATCGATGACAGCGGCCGCCACGTCGCCGCCCGCGAACGTGGTCGCGGTCCAGGCCAGGGTATCGACGGCCGCGCCGCCCACCAGGGTGTCGTTGCCGAGCCCGCCGATCAGACGGTCGGCGCCGCCGCCGCCGTTCAGCGTGTTGGCGAGCCCGTTGCCGGTGATCGTGTTCCCCAGCTCGTTGCCGGTGCCGGTCGTCGCGGCGCCGAGCAGGACCAGGTTCTCGACGTTGTTGCCGGCGGCGAGTGTGTAGCTGATGGAGCTGCGCACGGTGTCGCTGCCGTTGTTGGCACTCTCGGCGATGGTGTCGCCCGCCGCATCGACGATGTAGGTGTCGTCGCCGGCGCCGCCGTCCAGGGAGTCGATGCCGCCCTCGCCGTTCAGGACGTCGTTGTCGTCGCCGCCGAGAATGGTGTCGGCACCGTCGCCGCCGGAGATGGTGTCGTTACCGACCAGGCCTTCCAGCCGGTTGCCGATCGCCGAGCCGATGATGGTGTCGCCGTCGTCGCTGCCGATGACGTTCTCGAAGTTGAGGATCTGCTCGGCAACACCGTCGATGGTCGCGGTGGAAGTGGCGAGGTTGATGATACCGCCGGCCTCGTTGACGAAGCTGATGGTGTCGATGCCGACCTGGCCGTCCACCGTATCCACGCCGGCGCCGCCGGAGATGGTGTCGTTGCCGCCACCGCCCAGGATCGAGTCGTCGCCACCCTGGCCGTCCAGGATGTTGGCGGCCCCGCTGCCGGTGATGACGTTCGCCCCCTGGCTGCCGATGGCATTCTCGAAGCCGGCGAGCGTGTCGGTGTCGATGGTGGTGGTCTGCAGGGCGAGATTGATGGCACCGGCGGTCGCCGTGTAGCTGTAATCGACCGTGTCGACGCCGGCCTCGCCGTTCAGCGTGTCGCTGCCGGAACCGCCGGCGATGGTGTCGTTGCCGCCGCCGCCCAGGATGGAGTCGGCACCGCCCTGGCCGTCCAGGATGTTGGCGGCACCGCTGCCGGTGATGACGTTCGCCCCCTGGCTGCCGATGGCGTTTTCGATGCTGGTGAACGTTTCGGCCTCGATCGTCGCCGATTGCGTCGCGAGGTTGATGGCGCCAGCGGTACCTGAGTAGCTGTAATCGATGGTGTCTGAGCCGAGACCGCCGTCGAAGCTGTCAACATCCGTTCCGCCGTTGAGCCGGTCATCGCCGTCGCCGCCGCGCAGGGTGTCGACGCCGGTACCGCCCGACAAAGTATCGTTGCCCGCACCGCCCGACAGGCTGTCGCCGCCAGCGTTGCCCGACATCACGTCGTTGCCGTCGCCGCCGGTTGCGGTATCACCGAAGGACGAGCCGTCCAGGCTCACCCGACCACCAAAGCCGGGGCCCACGATGAAACTCAGGCCGGACGTCGCGTAGTAACCGCTGATGTTCAGGTCGCGCAGCGCGTCGACGAAGCGGCCGGTCAGGTCGCCCGCACCCTGAATCAGGTAGAAATTGTAAGGCGTGAGCGGACTGGCGACGTTGCTGTCGATCGAAGCGAACAGTGCGAGCTGCGTTGCCGAGGCGATGATGTACGACGAGTCGACCTCCAGTCGCTCGACCCCGACGATGCTGGTGAGGCCGCGCATGTCGAGGCCGGAGGTGGCGTCCAGCGTGTCGATGCCGGCGCCGCCGACGATCGTACCGGTGCCCTGGTAGCTGACGTAGAAGCGGTCGTTGCCCGCACCGCCATCCAGGCTGTCGGAGCCGTACTGGTGGACGAAGTAGTCGTCCCCATTGCCGCCGCGCAGCACGTCGTTGCCCTGTCCTCCGGTCAGGTAGTCGGCGCCGTCACCGCCGGTGACCGTATCGGAATAGGACGTGCCGGTGAGGTTCACACGGCCGCCATAACCGACGCCGATGACCACGTTCAATCCGGATGTCGCGTAGTACCCGTTGATGTTCATGTCGCGCTGGGCGTCGACGAAGCGGCCGGTCAGGTCGCCCGCACCCTGAATCAGGTAGAAATTGTACGGGGACAGCGGACTGGCGACGTTGCTGTCGATCGCGGTGAACTGCGCGAGCTGCGTCGCCGAGGCGATGACATAGGATGTGTCGACCTCCAGGCGTTCCACCCCGACGATGCTGGTGAGGCCGCGCATGTCGAGGCCGGACGTGGCGTCGAGCGTGTCGATGCCGGCGCCGCCGACGATCGTGCCGCCCCCCTGGTAGCTGACGTAGAAGCGGTCGTTGCCGGCACCGCCATCGAGACTGTCGGAGCCGTACTGGTGGACGAAATAGTCGTCCCCATTGCCGCCGCGCAGCACGTCGTCGCCCTGGGCCCCGGTCAGGAAGTCGGTGCCATCGCCACCGGTGACCGTATCGGAATAGGACGAGCCGGTGAGGTTCACACGGCCGCCATAACCAACCCCGATGACCACGTTCAGGCCGGCCGTCGCGTAGTACCCGTTGATGTTCATGTCGCGCTGGGCGTCGACGAAGCGGCCGGTCAGATCGCCTGCGCCTTGAATCAGGTAGAAATTGTACGGTGACAGCGGACTGGCGACGTTGCTGTCGATCGCGGTGAACTGCGCGAGCTGCGTCGCCGAGGCGATGACATAGGATGTGTCGACCTCCAGGCGTTCGACAGCGACGATGCTGGTGAGGCCGCGCATGTCGAGGCCGGACGTGGCGTCGAGCGTGTCGATGCCGGCGCCTCCGAGGATCGTACCGGTGCCCTGGTAGCTGACGTAGAAGCGATCGTTGCCGTCGCCGCCGTCGAGAAGGTCCGCACCGTACTGATGGACGAAATAGTCGTCGCCCGCGCCGCCGCGAACCGTGTCGTCGTCCTGGCCCCCCTCGAGAATGTCGTTACCAGCTCCTCCCAGCAGAGTATCGCTGCCGCCGTAGCCATTGAGCGAGTCGTTGCCGGCCAGTCCGCGAAGCAAATCCGGACCGGCAGTCCCTGCGATCGTATCGTTGCCGATGCCGCCAGTAATCGTCGCCATGTGTCTGACCCCTACCACTGTTCCGGGCAGCCGACCGGACGCGGTCGTCAACCCCGGAGTCCCGGGCTGGATTTCGAGAAACGCCCCCAGCGCAACTCGCGTCCGAGTTGCGGCATCCCCTCCAGCCTTTGGAGCGGGATAGTGCCGACGACGCGATTGAGAGTAAAGAGCGACTTGCGGTCGAATACGGCGTTTCTTACGTGCGAAACCGGAAAAGAGGTCTCGTATCAGGACAATCAATCAATAGTAGCAAATTTCCGCCCGCCGGGCAGGCGGCGGAGCAGCCCGCCGGGCAGGCGGCACCATGGCCTCGCACCGTCGCAGGGCTCCGGCGGCGGCGATGATTCCGCGGCGAACCGCAGCGTGGGGAAGCCGCCTCAGGCGGCGGTGATGACGGTGGCGCCGGCGCCTGTGCGCACCTGCTGCATCATCTCGGTAAAGCGCAGGAACAGGTAGTGGCTGTCCTGCGGCCCGGGCGAGGCTTCCGGGTGGTACTGCACCGAGAACGCCGGCGCCCCTTCGACCCGCAGCCCTTCGTTGGTGCCGTCGAACAGCGAGACGTGCGTCTCGACCACGCCCGGCGGCAGGCTCGCCCGGTCGACACCGAAGCCGTGGTTCTGGCTGGTGATCTCCACCCTGCCGGTCTCCAGGTCCTTCACCGGATGGTTGGCGCCCCGATGGCCCAGATGCAGCTTGTAGGTCTTCGCCCCCAGTGCCAAGCCCAGCATCTGGTGGCCGAGGCAGATGCCGAACAGCGGGATGCGCCGCGCCAGCAGCCCCTGGATCACCGGCACCGCGTACTGGCCCGTCGCCGCCGGATCACCCGGCCCGTTGGACAGGAACACACCGTCCGGCTGATGCCGCAGCACGTCCTCGATATCGGCGTCGCCGGGCACGACGGTGACCCTGCATCCGGCAGCGGCGAGGCAGCGCAGAATGTTTCGCTTGGCGCCATAGTCGAGGGCGACCACGTGCCAGCGCGGCTGCGTCTGTCGGCCATAGCCCGAGCCCAGCGACCAGCGGGTCTCGTCCCACTCGTAGGTCTGCCGGCACATCACCTCGCGCGCCAGGTCCATGCCCTCCAACCCCGGCCAGCGCTCGGCCATGAAGCGCAGGACAAGCGTGTCGATCGCCTCGCCGGGGCTGTGGATCAGTGCGCCGCGTGGAGCGCCGCCGTCGCGGATGCGCCGGGTCAGCCGCCGGGTGTCGATGCCGGTGAGTGCCACCAGATTGTGGGCGGCCAGCCATTCCCGGAAGTGATGCGTCGCCCGCCAGCTGGACGGATCGGTGATCGGAGCCCGCAGGATGCAGCCGCGCGCCGCCGGGCCCTGGGTCTCGATGTCCTGCGGGTTGGTGCCGACGTTGCCGATATGGGGAAAGGTGAAGGTGATGATCTGGCCGGCGTAGGAGGGATCGGTCAGGATCTCCTGGTAGCCGGTAATCGAGGTGTTGAAACACACTTCGCCAACGGCCACGCCCACCGCACCTGCGCCCCTCCCCCAGAAGACGCTGCCGTCCTCCAACACCAGTGCGGCGTCCGGCGCGGCTCCATCCACCGCACGCCCAGCCGCACCCGTGGAAGGCGCGGCGGCATCCGCACCCGATTGTTCGCCCAAGAGTTCTGTCTCCTGATCGGCCCGTTGATCGGCGCAGGGAGTGCGCCGGGGAAGGCGGGGCAGGATCGCCTGACCTGCGGAGAAATAAGCGATGCGACCGCTGTCGTCAACCCTGCCCCCCAGGCGAATTCATTGGATTTGCTGGGGTTTTTTCGCGATGACGAAGCGGGTTCAGGTGAAATACTATTGCCGTTCCAAGATGATCGGGGATGCGAATGCTGCGGACACGCCTGGACGAAGGATTGAAATCGGCGATGCGGGCGCGTGACGACCGCGCCGTCTCGACGCTGCGGCTGATCCTGGCGGCGTTGAAGGACCGGGACATCGCCGAGCGCGGCAAGGGCAACCCGGCCGGCCTGAGCGACGATCAGATCCTCGGCCTGCTGCGCTCGATGATCAAGCAACGGCACGAGAGCATCCGCCTCTACGAGCAGGGGAACCGGCCGGAGCTGGCTCGCCAGGAGGCGGACGAGATCGTGGTCCTCGAGCAGTTCCTGCCGGCGCAGATGACCGACGAGGCGCTGATCGACGCGGTCGCACAGGTGATCGGCGAGGCCGAGGCGAAGACGCTGAAGGACATGGGCCGGGTGATGGCGCTGCTGAAGGAGCGCTACGCCGGGCAGATGGACCTGGCGAAGGCAGGCGCGCTGGTCAAGCAGCACCTCTCGTAGGCCAATTGGGCATGAGCCTGCCGGCCGGCTTCCTCGACGAACTCAGGCGCCGCGTTTCCCTGCCCGACGTGATCGGCAAGCGGGTGCGGCTGACCCGGCGCGGCCGGCAGTACCTGGGGCTGTGCCCGTTCCACGGCGAGAAGACCCCTTCGTTCCACGTCTACGAGGACCACTACCACTGCTTCGGCTGCGGCGCCCACGGCTCGCTTTTCGACTTCGTGATGCAGTCGGACAAGGTGGAGTTCCGCGAGGCGGTGGAGCGGATCGCGAACCTCGCCGGGCTGGCGGTGCCGCGGCCCTCGGCGGAAGCGGACGCACGGGAACGCAAGCGCGCCTCGCTGCAGCAGGCGCTCGAGGCCGCCGCCGCCTGGTTCCAGCAGATGTTGAAGATGCCGGACGGCCGGGCAGCGCAGGAGTACCTGGCACGGCGCGGCGTCGAGCCGCCCGCCATCGGTCGCTTCCGCCTCGGCTGGGCACCCGACGGCCGCTCGGCCCTCAAGGCGGCGCTGAGCCGCGACGGCTTCGCCGAGGACGCGCTGATCGAGGCCGGGCTGCTGGTCGCCCCCGAGGACGGCACCCGCTCGGCCTACGACCGTTTCCGCGGCCGGGTGATGTTCCCGATCGGCGACCGGCGCGGCCGGATCGTCGGCTTCGGCGGCCGGCTGCTGGGCCCGGGCGAGCCCAAGTACCTGAACTCGCCCGAAACGCCCCTCTTCCACAAGGGGAGCCTGCTTTACAATCTGTCTGCCGCGGCGGAAGCCGCACGCACCGTCGGCACGGTCGTGGTCGTCGAGGGCTACATGGACGCGATCGCGCTCTCCGAGGCCGGCTGGCGCCATGTGGTGGCGCCGCTGGGCACGGCGCTGACCGAGGACCAGCTGCGCGAGCTGTGGCGGCTCGCCCCCGAGCCGATTTTGCTGTTCGACCCGGACACGGCCGGCGAGCGGGCGGCACTCAGAGCCGCCGAGCGCGCGCTGCCGTTGCTGGAGCCGGGCCGGGGGCTGCGCTTCGCCTTCCTCGCCACCGAGACCGGCGACGATCCGGACGGCGTCGTCCGCCGCTATCCCGCCCAGTTCATGGACCAGACGCTGGCCGCCGCCCTGCCGCTGTCCGAATTCCTGTTCTGGGTGGAGACCCGCGGCCGCAGGCTGGACAGCGGCGAGGCCCGGGCTGCGCTGCAGCAGCGGCTGAGCGAGCGCGCCGCGACGGCGCAGCACCCGGCGGTGCGCGCGCATCTGGGCCGCGCCTTCCGCGACCGGCTGTGGCAGGCACGGATGCCGCGCGGCGACGGCAAGCGGTCGCGCACAGGAAACGCGGGGACGGGGTTTGCGGGAACGCGTACCTCCGCATCGCAGGGCGACGTGCACCCCGACGGCGACGGCCGCGGCCGGCTGGACGACGCCGAGCGGACGCTGCTCGCCATCGTCGCAGTTCGGCCGGACCACTTCGACGAGGTGGAGGACGAGCTGGGGGCGCTGGTCTTCGCCCAGCCGCCGCTCGACCGCCTGCGCCAGGAACTGGTGACACTGCTCTCCGGCAGCGAGGAGCGGCTCGATGCCGACCAGGTGGCCGCCCGGCTGGCGATGCGGGGATGCGGCGCCATCCTGGCCGACCTGCTCGACGACCCGCTGGTGCGCAGCCACCGGAACATCGCCCCTGGCGCACCCACCGACGCGCTGCGCCGGACCTGGGCGCAGAGTGCGGCTCTTGTCCGTGCCCGCGCCGCCCCTTCCGGAGCGGGGGCTGCGCCCGGGCCGGCACATGGGGGGCCAGGCGCATTCGCCCTGTTGGCCCGTGGCCGCTCGCAACGGGACGACGCGGACGACTGATTGCCTCGCTCGCGCAGAGTGTTGCGCCCGGGTGACGCGTCCATGCGCGCGACACGCGAGATCGACAGGAACCGTGGCGAATCCGGTGCATGCCCTTGACGATTCGGGCGGCGGACGCTACCTGCCCTATGGTGGTGGTGCAACGGGATCGGCACGTCCGAACTCGCTCCCGGCGGTTGTCTTCTCGTCCTCTCGGGTTGCAGCAGGGCATGCGATTGGCGACATGCGATGTGACACAGATCCCCGGCGCTCCTTCAGCAATTCCGGCGAGCGGCTGGTTGTGGGACCCGGCGATCATGTCGCACGGGTCCGCTCGCGCTTCTGCCGCCATTGAGGTCCGCGTACAGTCAGCGAGGGTGTAGATGTCGACGAAATCGGCAGGCGTGGCGGAGATCGCGGAAGCCAAGAACGAGCAACAGGACGCCCCGCTGCTGGACTCCCTGGGCGCCGGCATCAAGCGGATGATCGCCCGCGGCAAGGAGCGGGGTTACGCCACCTACGACGAGCTGAACAGCGCGCTCCCCCCCGAGCAGGTGTCCTCCGAACAGATCGAGGACACGATGTCGATGCTCAACGAGATCGGCATCAGCGTCATCGAGGGCGAGGAGAACGAGGAAGGCGCCCCGCCGCCGGAGGTCGTCGAGTCCGACACGCCCGCCGGCAACGTCGACGAGAACGAAATGGGCCGGACCGACGACCCGGTGCGCATGTACCTGCGCGAGATGGGCAACGTCGAACTGCTCTCCCGCGAGGGCGAGATCGCGATCGCCAAGCGGATCGAGGCCGGCCGCGAGATGATGATCGGCGGCATCTGCGAAAGCCCGCTGACCATGCGCGCCATCGTCATCTGGTACGAGAAGCTGCTGGAAGGCCGGCTGCTGCTGCGCGACATCATCGACCTGGATGCCACCTACGACAGCGCCGCCCCCGGAACGCTGGCCGAGGTGGCCGACCCGGCCGCCACCGCGGGCGAGGCGGCGCCGGCAGAGGGCGACGGCACGGCCCCGCCGCCGGCGGCACCGATCGTCGTCCGAACCGACAGCAACGCCGCCGATGCCGCGGCACTCGCCGCCGCCACCGCCGATGCCGCGAGCGCCGATGCCGAGGAAGAAGAGCCGGACGAAATCGACGCCGAGGAGCAGAACATCTCGCTGGCGGTGATGGAGCAGGCGCTGCTGCCGCATGTTCTGGTCACCTTCGACCAGATCGCCATCGCGTACAAGCGCCTGCACAAGGTGCAGGTCCAGCGCCTCGACGCCATCCGCCGTGGCGACGAGGCGAAGCCGGTGCTGGAAAAGCGCTTCCTGAAGCTGCGCAAGGAGTTGGCGATACTGCTGCAGGACGTGCACCTGCACGGCTCGCGGGTCGAGGATCTGGTCGCGCAGCTCTACGACCTGAACCGCAAGCTGATCGGACTGGAAGGCCGGATGCTGCGGCTCGCCCTCGACTGCCGGGTGAAGCGCGAGGACTTCCTCGAGGCCTACCGCAACCGGGAGCTGGAGCCGGACTGGCTGGAGAACGTGGGGAAGCTGCCCGGCAAGGGCTGGGCGAACTTCCTCGCCCGCCACGGGGCCGAGGTGATGGAGCTGCGCCGCCAGATCTGCGCCGTGGCCGACGACACGGCGCTGCCGATCATCGAGTTCCGCCGCATCGTCTCCACCGTCCAGAAGGGCGAGCGGGAGGCGAGCAAGGCGAAGAAGGAGATGATCGAAGCCAATCTGCGGCTGGTGATCTCGATCGCCAAGAAATACACCAACCGCGGCCTGCAGTTCCTCGACCTGATCCAGGAAGGCAACATCGGCCTGATGAAGGCGGTGGACAAGTTCGAATACCGGCGCGGCTACAAGTTCTCGACCTACGCCACGTGGTGGATCCGCCAGGCGATCACGCGTTCGATCGCGGATCAGGCGCGCACCATCCGCATCCCGGTGCACATGATCGAGACGATCAACAAGCTGGTGCGCACCTCGCGCCAGATGCTGCACGAGATCGGCCGCGAGCCGACGCCCGAGGAGCTGGCGGAAAAGCTGTCGATGCCGCTGGAGAAGGTGCGCAAGGTCCTCAAGATCGCCAAGGAGCCGATCAGCCTCGAGACGCCGATCGGCGACGAGGAGGACAGCCACCTGGGCGACTTCATCGAGGACAAGAATGCCGTCCAGCCGCTGGATGCGGCGATCCAGGCCAACCTGCGGGAAACCACCACCCGGGTGCTGGCGAGCCTGACGGCGCGCGAAGAGCGCGTGCTTCGAATGCGCTTCGGCATCGGCATGAACACCGACCACACGCTGGAAGAAGTGGGCCAGCAGTTCTCGGTCACCCGCGAGCGCATCCGCCAGATCGAGGCGAAGGCACTGCGCAAGCTCAAGCACCCGAGCCGCTCGCGCAAGCTGCGCAGCTTCCTCGACTACTGATCGCAGCCGATCATGTTCGACGGCTCCACGCGGGGCCGCACCCGTGCGCAGCCCCGGCGCAGCACCATCGAGAAGCTGGTGCGCAGCGCCGCCGGCGGCCTGCTGCTGCGCCCCTGGTTCGATTCCACCGCATTGCGCCTGCTCACCCGCTGGTACTTTCCCCTGTCGCGCGGCTGGGCGGCGGCTCTGGAGGCGGGCGGATCGCCGGACCGATTCTGCGAAATGGTGCCGTGCGGGCGGATCGGCAGGCGGCTCCTGCCTTCGGTCATGAGCCGGCTGGAGGTCCGCCGAGCAGCCCTGGAGGCGGCGGACACCCGCTGGGAAGCGGGCTTCTTCGGCGACGGCGCGGCCGACGCGGCGCTCGAGGCGGGGCGGCTGCGGGCGGCCGCCGCTCTCACCAACCTCCGCTCCGCGTTCATCCCCCTGCACCTGGAGCACGCGCTGCCGCCGGTCGCCTTCGACGTCGAGCCCGAGGTCTCGGTGGCCCACCGGCATGCGACCCGGCTGACCGCCGACGCGTTCGCCGACAGCTTCGACCCGGCGATCGTGGAGGCTTCGCGCGGCTTCCGCTTCCACAACGGCATCGAGGGCTGGGTGCGTTTTCCCGCCCCGTCGATGCCCGGAAGCGGCGCCGGGTCCGGCTCGCAGGCGGGAACAGGACAGGAGATGGGACCGGCGGAGACCGTCTGGGCACGGGTTTCGGCACCGGAGGTCGACTCGCCCAGCGGCGCCGGGCCGATGCCGTCGCTGATCTTCACCCACGGCATCGCCATGGAGACCGAGTTCACCGGTGACGGACGCAACCCCCTGGGGGCGCTGGTCGACGCCGGCATCCGGGTGATCCGTCCGGAAGGGCCGTGGCACGGTCGGCGCCGGCTGCCCGGCACCTATGGCGGCGAGCCGGTGCTGGCGCGGGGGCCGGGCGGCATGCTCGACTACTTCCACGCGCACGCGATCGAACTGGGCCGGCTGGTCGCCTGGGCGCGGGCGACGCGCGGCGGGCCGGTGGCGGTGGGCGGCGTGAGCCTGGGCGCGCTCACCGCCCAGCTGGTTGCCGTCGCCGCCCGCTGGTGGCCGCCGGAGATGTGCCCGGACGCCCTGTTCCTGGTCGCCCCGTCCCGCTCGCTGATCGCCGTCGCCTTCGAGGGCAGCCTGACGCGGGCTCTCGGCGTGCCGCATGCGATCCGCTCCGCCGGCTGGAGCCTGCGCGGGATCGACCGCTGGCGGCCGTTGCTGGAGCCGGTCGAGCCGCCGGTACTGCCGGCCGACCGGATCATCGTCGTCATCGGCGCCAGCGACGACGTGACGCTGACCGCCGGCGGCGAGGCGTTGGTTTCCGCCTGGGACCTGCCGGAAGAGAATGTCTTCCGTGCACCCGCCGGCCACTTCTCGACCTCGCTGGGGTTGTCCCGCGACCAGGCGCCGTTCCGCCGGCTGCTGAAGCTGCTGGGCAAGTAGGTCCCGCGGCCCGCTTTTCCGCTTTCGGTGCGGCTGCGGAATCACGCTATCATCCGCTCCCGGGGGGGCACCCCCTCCCCGCGCCGCCGCCGCCCGCCGCGAGACTGTCCTCGGCCGGTCGACGGCCCGGCCGGGCCCGTAGCTCAATTGGTCAGAGCCGGCCGCTCATAACGGTCTGGTTGCAGGTTCGAGTCCTGCCGGGCCCACCACTCCTCCTCGCGAACACCCGCCCGGCGATGCCGGCGGCGTGGACTCGGCGGAGCGTGGTTTGTATCGTCGCCGCCAGATTCGAAGGGGAGCGACCGATCGGCGATGGCGAAGGTTCTCGTGCTGGTGCTGCTGGGGGCGATGCTGGGCGGCTGTGCCATTCCGATCATCGAGAGCGTCGATACCAAGGTGCTCGGCGAGAACGCCGACGGCATCTGGTTCCGCGAACCGTCGATCGGTTCGGGCAACATGAAGGAGAAGGCGGAAAAGCACTGCGCCAAGTTTGGCAAGCAGGCGGTCTACCGGGGCACCCTGATGAAGAACAGCCCCTACGTCGCGCCCATCGTCGCCTACGATTGCATCGCCTGACCGCCCCCCTCGCGTTTCGCCTGCGACGAGGGGCGTGATGGGCACGGAGAGCGCCGGCGGGTTCACCCCCCTGATCGACTGGCTGTTCCTGGCGGTGACCGGCGCCGTCGCTTGGCACGCGATCCGCTTCCGGACACCGGACGGCCGGCCGGACCCGGTCCGCCTGCTGTTCGGCTGCATCGCCGCCGTTTTCTTCCTCAAGGTGCTGTTCGAGGACATCCTCGGCGTCACGCGGTTCTGAGGGCGCTCGCGCGATGATAGCGGGCGGACTCCAAATCCCGACTGAAGGTGCAACCAACAGCTTGACAAAGGGCACGGAAAGCCTCTTTTTGGGTGGCCAAGTCAAAGAGTTTTTCGCACATGAGTTGAATATCGCCGCATAAAATTGCGTATTAGGGCAGCGCAAGCGGCAATAATGGGGGGAGACGAACATGCGCCGTATCTGGTTTGCTCTGCTTTTTGTGGCGGTTGCGGCGTCCAGCAATGCATGCTCCGTCTACATGGCTGCCGTTGGCGATGAAGAGCCCAACATCTCGAATGTCCGCAAAGGCGCCACCCGCGGAGAGGTAGAATTGGCACTTGGGCAGCCGAAATCTATCTCACTCGATCAGCAGGGCAATACCATCGCTATGTACGAGTATACGTTGGGTAATGAACCAAGCCCCGGCAGAGCGATTGCCTACACCGTACTTGACGTCTTAACGCTGGGAATTTGGGAAATATTCGGAACGCCAATTGAAGCTTTCAATCAAGGAAAAAAGGTAGAAGTAACTGTACATTACGACAAAGAACAAGTTGTAACAGAAATTCAATCAAACAAAAAGTCTAGTGCGTAATCAATTTCGAAGACTATCACGACTAGATTTCGCTCTCAACCATTGCCGTCGACCGCTACGCAGACCATTTTCGACGACGGGTGTTTTGTCCGCACTCCAATTCGCAGATCGATGAGAGCGGCTGCTACAGCTGGCCCAGCGCGATGGCGCCGCATCTTCCGCTCCCCTTCAGCCGGCCGAAAAGCCACGGACCGCCGGTCGCGCCCCCGGTGATGGCGCGCGGGATCTTGCGCCCGCGGCGACCCTGCTCCTGTTCGCCGTTCACCTTTGCTAACCGGATGGCCATACTCGTGCCCGCCCGCCTGCGCGAACCGTCCGCGGCAGGTCCGCCCGACCTCCCTCGCTGGAGACTGCTCCATGCCCATGATCATGGCCTGTGCCGGATACGAGAACGGCCGCCGCGTCGCCGATCTGGAGCTCGGCGAGAGCGGCTGCTTCGCGAAGGGGCCGGGCCGCTTCGTCTGGATCGGCCTGCACGAGCCGGACGAGGACGTGATGCAGGTCGTCCAGCAGCAGTTCGGCCTGCACGAACTGGCGGTGGAGGATGCGTATCGCGCCCACCAGCGCCCGAAGGTCGAAATCTACGACGACACCCTGTTCATGGTGCTGCGCACCGCACGCATCGTCGACGGCCGCATCGAGTTCGGCGAGACCTACATCTTCGTCGGCAGCGGCTATGTGATCACCGTCCGCCACGGCGCGTCGGCGTCGTACAGGGAGGTGCGCGCCCAGTGCGAGCACGCGCCGCAGTTCCTGAAGCACGGCGAGGACTACGTCCTCTACGCGATCATGGACTTCGTCGTAGACAACTACATGCCGATCGTCGACGCCTTCCAGCAGCGGGTGGAGGAGATCGAGGACGCGGTGCGCGGCGGCACGGTGAGCCGCCGGACGATCGAACGGATTTCGGCGCTCCGGCGCGACCTGCTGCGCCTGCGCCGCGCCGCCTCGCCGCTGCTGGACGTCTGCAACCGCCTGCAGCGGATGGAGCTGCCCTGCATCGACGACACCATCCGCCCCTATTTCCGCGACGTCCACGACCACGTGATCCACGTCAACGAGAGCATCGACATCCTGCGCGACCAGTTGACGGCGGCGTTCGAGACCAATCTGCTGCTGGCGTCGAACCGCCAGAACGAGGTGATGCGCCAGCTGGCCGCCTGGGCCGCCATCCTCGCGGTGCCGACGGCGATCGCCGGCATCTACGGCATGAACTTCGAGCACATGCCGGAGCTGCGGCAGGCCTGGGGCTATCCGGTGGTCCTGGCGGTGATCGGCAGCCTGTGCCTGTGGCTCTACATCCGCTTCAAGCGCAGCGGCTGGCTGTAGGAGGGACGGGGCAGCTCAAGCCAGCGCGAGAGGCACGAGGGGCCTCGAAGCACACCCACCAGACGAAGCCGCGCCTGATCCGGTCATCGCGGCTCGTCGGCGACATCGCCGATCACCCCCTCGCCCCACGCCTCGGCCTCCCGTTCCCGGTCCTCGTCGGCAGCCATCTCCCGATATGCCGCCTCCAACCCCTGCCGAGTGACGAGCGGTCGGGCGAGATCGTCGTTCAGGTCGGGGCCTCCGGATGGCAGGTTCTCAGGCGAGAGTGATGTGAGCGGGGATGAACCGCTCCATTGCCCGGACTTCATGGTCGGAGAGCCCGCTCGCCGATCGTTGCCGCACTTCCGAGAGGTAGAGGCGTGTCGTCCTGTTGCCCATCGGAACCATCGCGACGCACTTTAGCGCGGATGCTGCGATGACCATTACCTGAGCCGACTTGCGTCCCTGTGTCAGGATCAAGGGACGCAACAAGAGATGGCTTTCCTCGTAATTCCGGCCTAGCGCCGCCGTTGCCTGATTGCTCGGTGGGAATGTGGCTCGCTGCTTCGACGATGAGAATTACATGCTCTCTCATCGCATCTGGCACTGTCCGAAATGCGCGCATCATTCGCCGTTCGTCATCAGAAAGTAACGGGATTTCCCCTGTGATCTCACCCACTTCGACTCCGAGCACAGCCGCCATCTTTTGCACGGTCGGTTTTGAGGGTTTCATCTTCCCGGAGCACCACCGCGACACGTTAGCGGGTGACGTATCCATTAAACGCGCGAACTCGGCCTGCGAAATGTCGCGCGATTTTAGAATTTCTGCGAGCTTGATCATCGAGCGATGTACCTCAAAATCCATCGTGACGAAGCGCTAAGTTCGATCCCCGGGGTTCCGAAGGCGTCCCATTATGTGTTACGCACTAATTCTAGCGTCTTATTACGTATGTCGCAACATCCTGGGCATGCATCAGCGACTTTAGATTGTAGCCGCATGCGGCATGCGTAGCCCGCAGCCAGGACAGCGGAACACGGGACAACCACACAATGACCCGAGCCCGGATTGCGCTGCACTGCCCCGCCTACGGCTTGTACATCCGCTGGCGGGCGTCGAGGTCGGGGACGCGCAGCAGGCGCTCGCCTTCCGGCAGGGCGAGCTGGCGTTCCAGGTAGGCGGCGCGGGCCTGCACCGAGGAGGGACGCGTGTTGCCGTAGAGGATGCGGTGGACCAGGCCGGGGCCGTCGACCGCTTCCCGGTCGATGGCGAGTGCCTGGCGGTAGTCGGCGAGCGCGGCCTGGTGATGGCCTTCCCGGTCGTGGAGGATGCCGCGGTTGGCGTATGCACCGGCGAGGACGGCGCGCCCCGTCCCGTCGTCCGGGGCGAGCGTGGCGCCGAGCCCTTCGATCAGCTCGCCGAACACCGCCTCCGCCTCGTCGGCGCGCCCGCCCTGTAGCAGCGCGATCGCCTTGCCCATCAGCGCCCCCCGGTGGCCGGGTGCGGCGGCGAGCGCGGCATCGAAGCGCTCGACGGCCCGTTCCCACGCCCCGTCGCCCAGCAGGATATCCCCCTGGCGGGTCTCATAATCCCCCGCCGGGGCATCGAAAACATAGGGCCGGGCGATCGCAACCGCCGCGAACAGCACGAGCAGCACGAGCGCTGCCGGCAGGGCCGCCCTGCGCAGCCCCGGGAGGCTCACCGCCGCCCACCCCTGCGGGTGAGCGCGGCCCACAGGCGTGCCGCAACCATCATCCTGTCAACCTCACGAAAGGGCTGGTTTGACACGCGTGCACCGCGTCTCCCAGCGTCCGGATGCCGTTCTCGGCCAGCAGCGGCAGCAGGGCGATGAACACCTCGGCGGTGGTCAGCGCGTCGCCCAGCGCCGTGTGACGGCCGGTGACGCTCAATCCCAGGCGGCCGGCGATCCCCTCCAGGCTCTTGTCCTCCTGGTTCAGGTTGATGGTGCACTCCAGCAGCAGGGTGTCCAGCACCGGGTTGGCGAACGTCACCCCTGTCGTGCGCGAGGCGGCGGCGAAGAAGCGCATGTCGAAGGCGACGTTGTGGCCGACGATCACCGTGTCCTCGACGAACCGGTGCAGGCGCGGCAGCACGTCTTCGATCGGCGGCTCGGCGCGCAGCATCTCCTGGCTGATGCCGTGGATGGCGCGCGCCTGCTCCGAGACCATGCGCCGCGGGCGGACGAAGCTGTCGAAGCTCTCCTGCCGCAGGATGCGGCCGTTGACCACCCGCACCGCACCGATGGCGATGATCTCGTCGCCCTGGTCCGGATTGAGGCCCGTCGTCTCGGTATCGACGACGGTGACGCTCAGCCGGTTGAGCGGCAGCTCCATCAGGTCGCGTGCCTCCGACCGGTAATCGAACAGGTGGAAGTCGAAGTCGTGGCCGAAGTCGTCGTCGGTCTGGGCGTCCTGCAGCGATGTGTCCATCTCGCTCACCGGCAGGATCACCCGCAGGCACGGCCGATCGCTGGCCGCCGTCCGGTCGGGCCAGACCGCCCCGCCATGCTGCTCGATGGCGTCGAACAGGGTCAGGTGCGCACTGCCGCCGTCGGTGGAGACGTTGCGCATGCCCCAGCGCCGCAGCGCTTCCATGTGCACCGCAGCCCCTGTCCACTCCAGCTCGAGTGCGGCCAGCGCCCGCTTGCTCTCCAGCTTCAGCACCAGGTCCTCGGCGCGGCAGAACTCGATCACCTGGTCGATCAGGAACAAGAGGCACTGGATGATGGCGAAGCTCTCGATCTTCAGCCACACCGGCTCCACCGGCGCACTGACGACGATCGACAGGCCGCGGCTGTCCAGCAGGCTGCGATCGACCGCCGCCAGCAGGTCGCTGCCCAGCACCTCGTCCACCGGCAGCTGGGTTTTCAGCTCCTGGCCGTACTCCTCCTCCAGCCGGTCCAGGTGCTGGCTGACCTTGAGCGCCTCGTCGCGGATGACCTCGAAGAATTGCTGGCGGCCGCCCTCGTCCATCTCGGGAAACGCCAGCACGGTTTCGATCGCAGCCCGGATGCCGCCGATCGCCGATCGCTGGCCCTCGGTCAGCGACTGCAGCAGGTTGCCGCGCCGGCACTCGGCACCGAACCGGCGGGTCACGTCCTCGAAGGTGAGGATGTAGCCGCGCAGGCCCCGCTCGTGGTCCAGGATCGGCACCATGTGCGCGCTGAGCAGCTGCCCGCCGGGCCGCGACGCCACGAACGGGACCAGCAGGTTGCTGTCACCGCTGTTCAGCCGGTGGCGGATGTTGCCGAGCGCGTGGCGGATCAGGCCCGCATCGATGATGCCGAAGACGGAGCGGCCGAGGCCGATCCAGTCGGCAGCGCCGCTCTTGCGCGCCGGCCCCTCCAGCAGCCGCTGGGCGCGCGGATTGTAGAGCAGAATGCGCCCTTCCGGGTTGCAGACGAGCACGCCCTGCGTGAGCTTCGACATCAGCGCCGAGAGCGTGTTCTTCTCTTCCTCCAGCAGCGCGTTCGCTTCCTGGATGCGGACGGCCACGTCCTCGTGCAGCGCCTGATAGCGCTCGGCCAGCAGGTTGATCGCACCCGCCACCTCGAGCACCTCCGGCCCGCCGTTCGCGGCCGCCCGGTGCCGCGGGTTGCTGGCGGCGATCAGGCGTGCGTCCTCGGTCAGCGCCCGCATCGGCTTCACCCAGCGCTGGAAGATGCCGCGCACGACGGCCAGGAGGATGCCGACCAGCGCGATCAGGGCCATGATCAGCAGGCCGCCCGCCGACTGGGCGATCGCCGCTGCCTGCTGGCGGGACTCCGGATCCAGGCTGTTCCAGATCACGAACCCCATCAGGGCGAAGACGGCGAGCATTGCCGCGACGGCAGCAAGGAAGATCACCCACGCGTTGCGGGTCATCGGCAGAACCTCCCGGTGTCGGCGGTGCGTTGTCTGTTGTTCTGCCGCGCGGACGCGCAGCCACCGCTTTGCGCCACTATACGGAAACCCGCACCAGCGAGAAACCCGCCTCGGGGTCACTTCAGTCGCGATCCCGGTCGGGTGTTCCGTCGGCCAGCCCCATGAGAGTATGATCCGCGCCTTATCAAAACTCGACGCCGCCGCTTCCCCTGCCGGACGATGGTCGAGGTCGACCGAGCAGCAGGACCGCTGCGCTCGACCGTGCGGCTCTTCGCGTGCGCAGGGACAACGGAACGGGCGCGAGCGCGTCACGGGCAGAGGATCATGAACGAAGTCATGTATTCGATCGAAAGCTTCTGGATCGCCGGTATCCTGCTCGTCTCGATGCTTGCAACCATCGAGGCGGGCTATCTCTTCGGTCTCCGGCGCACCAAGTCGGAAAACGAGTCGTCCAGGGCGCATCTCAACGCCATCCTGGGGGCCATTCTCGGCGTTCTGGCACTGCTGCTCGGCTTCACCTTTTCGCTGTCGCTGCAGCGCTTCGAAAGCCGCAGCCAGGCGGTCGTGGACGAGGCGAATGCGATCGGCACCACCTGGTTGCGCGCGCAGCTGCTCCCGTCGTCCGTTCGTTCCGACGCGCAGGACCTGTTGCGCCAGTACGTGGACCTCCGCGCCCGCACCGCCGAAATCACGCTCGACCAGGAGGGCGACCTCGCGGCGGAGCTGGCGGAGGCCATGCGGATTCAGAACGCCCTGTGGGACCACGCGCGCCAGGCCGCCGAAGCCGACGCGAACGTGGTCACGTCCGGCCTGTTCATCCAGTCGCTCAACGACCTCATCGATTCCTTCGGCCGGCGCGACGCCGAACTCGGCCGACACGTTCCGGAACTGGTGCTGATGCTGCTGTACGGCACCTTCCTCATGGCCGGCCTGATCATCGGATATACCGCCGGCGCCACCGGCCGGCGGGCGTCCTTCGCGTCCTACATCCTGACCGGGCTCGTCGTTCTGCTCGTGTTCATCATCGTCGATCTCGACCGGCCGCGGCGCGGCCTGATCACCGTCAGCCACAAGCCGCTCACCGATCTGCAGGCCGCCGTCAGGGCCGACCCCCACGGAACCTCGGCTGCAGAACGCCCGAAGCCGCGATGACTTGGGCGAGTGCAAAGTTCGCGCGGAGACCGCGGCCGAGGTGCGCTCGCAGGCGAGAGCACCCCGAGCGCGTCCGCCAGAAGCGGCAGCCGGGATCGATCCGCCGCCGAATTCTCGACATTCTATGGTCGCACGGCTCCGTCCTGCGCGAACTACCGCCAGTAGAACCGGCAGAGCCGGTGAGCCGTCGTCCCCGCCCCCCTCAGGTCAGCATGTTCAGCCTGAAGTGATGGGAGACGTCGGTCTTGAAGTGCTTGACGATCTTCAGCGAATCCCGGAGCAGGTTGCGCTCGAAGCCGCGCAGCCGCTCGATGTCCAGCAGGTTGTCGTACATGTCGCCCTTGTCGATGGCCGCGAACTGCTCGCGCAGGCGGATCATGCACATGAAGTCGAAGGCCTCGATCAGGTCGGCGGTGAAGTCCTCGCCGAACGGCCCGCGGCCGCTGAGCGCCTGGATGCGCGAGATGGTGTTGGTCTCGCTCACCCGGTACTCCAGGGCGAGGCTGCGCACGCCGTGGACGATGGGGAAGATGCCGCCCTTCTTGATGTCGATCCCCCGTCCACCGCTCGGGATGTCCTCGAAGACGAAGCGGTTGAACATCCCCAGCGGCGTCGGAAAGGCGAGCGTCGCCTTGGCGAAGTGGCCGGTAAACGCGTCCTCCTGGCCCAGCAGCTCGAACAGCAGCGTCTTGATGTCGAGCAGCAGGTCGACGTCGCCGGCGACGGCGCTGGCGTCGTAGAGGATGGCGAGCTTCAGGAACGCATCGCCCGTCGGTTGTGCCAGCCAGTGCCGCAATGCCTGCTTGTATCCCGCCAGGGACTTGGCCCATTCCGGATTGGTGACCATGACGTCGCCGGGGCACGGCGGGTAGCCCAGCTCGATCAGCGTGCGGGTGAAGGGCTCGGCAATCGCCGCGCGCAGACCGTTCTCCGGCTCGGTGCGGAAGATCAGGCCGTTGTCCTGGTCGGTGCGCAGGAGCTGTTCCCCTCGGCCCTCGCTGCCCATGACCATCAGGCACAGGCCGCTGCGCTGGGCGGCCGGGGTCTGCTGCTCGAACACCCGGCGGAAGACCTTGCGGTTCAGGTCGGTGACGATGCGGGCGATGTAGCGGGGCTTGACGCCGCGGTTGAACAGCGAGCGGATGAGGTTGGGAACGGCGTTGCTCGCCTCCAGCAGGTCGCCCGGCGTCTGCGCCCGGTCGAGACGGCTGGCAATCACGTACGACGAGTTCGATAGATAGCTCAGCAGGTCCGCCTGCTCGAAAATGCCTTCGATTTCGCCGCCGCGGGTGACGACCACGTGCCGGATCGAACGCTCGGTCATCAGCACGAGTGCGTTGAACAGGAAATCCTCGCGATCGAGGCTGAACAGCGAGTAGGCGGCGAGTTCACCGATCGGCGTCGTCTCCGGCATGCCCATCAGCACCGAGCGCTCGCGCACGTCGCGCTCGGTGAAGATGCCGATGTGCCCGTCGGTGCCACGGACCAGCAGTGCCGTGACCTCGCGGGCCTGCATCAACCGGGCCGCATCCTTGATGGTGAGTTCGGGACCAACGAAGATCGGCGGGTGCAGCTGGCCCTCGCCCAGCTTGGCCAGCAGGAACGAGGACGCCTCGCGCTGCTGCTGCACTGCCACCAGATTGTCCAGGCGGCGGTTCAGATCCCGCTGGTAGTGCTCGCGGAATCGGGCGTTGCTGCGGGAGAGCGCGTGGAACAGCTGCGGCGGCATCTGGTAGCAGAGGCTGCGGTCGCGGGAGACGAAGCTGTTCTCGGTCCGCCCGTTGATCAGCCCCATCGAATCGAAGCTGGCGCCGGTGGCGTAAAGGGAGACCGGGCCGGTCTGGTCCGCCTCCTCGATCACCCCTTCCGCGACGACGAACAGCGCCGGCGGGCTGGTCAGCCGCCGCAGGATCATCTCGCCGGGCGCGTAGTGGGCAGGCGTCAGGGAATCGACGACGCGCGTGAACTCGTCACGCGTCAATTGGTTGAACGGGGCAACCGTTTCAATGAATTCTCTTGCTTCCGGATCGGTCATGCAGCACCCAAACCGACCGCCGCGCCTGTGCTGTCGCGGCCTCCCGGCCAGACCCTATCACGCCCGTTTCCGCGTGCGAAAGCAGCGGCTCCCGATGGCAGGGGCGCGCGGAGCGCGGGCACCCGACCGGGAAAAGCAACGGGCCGGAGGATTGCTCCCCCGGCCCGCGCGATGCGTTCGGATCAGCGGGCGGGAACGCCCCGCCCGCATCCCGGATTACTCGGCGGCGGCGCCGCGGGGCTCGCCCAGAACCGCACGCCGTTCGACTTCGGTGAAGCCCTCCTGTGCCGAGCGCTCGGGCGCCAGCAGGGAGACGATGATGCCCATCAGGAACGAGCCGGTCATCGTGAACAGGCACGGATTCTTCAGCGGGAAGAACCACCATTTGGCCGTGATCTCCGCCTTGTACGCGGCGATCGCGGCATTGGCGGCGGCGATCACCTCCGGTGCCGATCCGGCAGGCGCCGGCTTCGGCCCCAGCAGGTCGAACTGGATCGTCGGACCGCAGTAGATCAGGATCAGTGTGCCGAAGGTGCCGAACAGGATCGCGGTCACCGCACCCCAGGTGGTGAACCGTCGCCAGAAGACCGACATCACCAGCGCCGGGAAGTTGCCGGAAGCAGCGATGGAGAACGTGAGGCCCACCATGTAGGCGACGTTCTGCCCCTGGAAGACGATACCCAGCAGGATGGCGCAGACGCCGAGAATGATCGACGCAAACCGCGCCACCTTCAGCTGTTCGGACTCCGGCGCATGACCGCCGCGCAGCACGTTCACCCACAGGTCGTGGGAGAGCGCGCCCGCCCCGGCCAGCGTGAGACCGGCCACCACCGCCAGGATGGTGGCGAATGCGACGGCGCAGATGAAGCCGAAGAACATGTCGCCGGCGATTACTCTGGCGAGGATCGGTGCGGCCATGTTGCCGCCGCCGCCCGCCGCCAGGATGTTGGCCTGCCCCACCAGCACCATCGAGCCGAAGCCGAGGATGAAGGTGATCAGGTAGAAGCCGCCGATCCAGAGGGTGGCCCACATCACCGAGACGCGCGCCGCCTTGGCGTTCGGCACGGTGTAGAAACGCATCAGGATGTGCGGCAGGCCGGCCGTGCCGAACATCAGCGCCATGCCGAGCGAAACGGCATCCCAGGCGCCGGTGACCACCTTGGTTCCCGGTGCCAGCACCTTCTGGCCATAGCAGAACATCTGCGTGCCCGCCACCGCCTTCGGATCACACCCGTCGCTGGCCGCCTGCGCGAACAGCGCGATCGGGTTGAAGCCGAATTTGTAGAGCACGATGAATGCCATCACCGTGGCACCGCCCAGCAGCAGGCAGGCCTTGATGATCTGCACCCAGGTCGTAGCGATCATGCCGCCGAACAGCACGTAGGTCATCATCACGCAGCCGACGATGATCACCGCCAGCGTGTAGTCGATGCCGAACAGCAGTTTGATCAGTGTGCCGGAACCCACCATCTGCGCGATCAGGTAGGTCAACACCACCGCCATCGTGCCGATGGCAGACGCGACGCGAACCGGCTTCTGCTGCAGCCGGTAGGCGACCACGTCGGTGAAGGTGTACTTGCCCAGGTTCCGCAGCGGCTCGGCGATCAGGAACAGGATGATCGGCCAGCCGACCAGCCAGCCGGTGGAGTAGATCAGGCCGTCGAAGCCGTTGAGCGCCACGAGACCGGCGATGCCGAGGAAGCTCGCCGCACTCATGTAGTCGCCGGCCAGCGCCAAGCCGTTCTGGAAGCCGGTGATCGACCGGCCGGCGGCATAGAAGTGCTCCGCCGTCTTGGTTCGCTTCGCCGCCCAATAGGTGACGCCCAGGGTGGCGCCGACGAAAACGAAGAAGAACAAAATCGATGTGTAATCGGTGCCGCCCATGGTCTACCCCCGCAAGTGAGCGAGTTCATGGATTTCGTGATCGTACTTGGTATTGGCCCAATACACGTAGATTCCGGTCAATATCCAAGCCGACACGATAACCAGCGCGCCGAGCAGAATGCCCAACGACAGACCCGGGCTGCTGGCGCTGGTCGCCGTCGCCGCACTCGCCAGAACACTGCCGAGCAGCGGCTTGTTGAACGCGACGAGCAGGATGAACCCATAGTAGACGGTCAGCATCAGGACGCTGAGCCAGATTGCTATCCGCCATCGCCTTGCGGCGACTGCGTGCAGCTTCGCTTCTGTTTCGTGCATTTTCCTCCCTCCCAGAACAAAGCCCCAAAGTGGCTGTGTCTTTCTCGTGGCGATCTAGACACACATCAATACCCAAGTCAACGCCGAGGCGAACTTCGCGCCCCGTTCTCTACCGCACACGCTGGCACCCATCCAGTGCCAGCAACCCATTCCGGTGACGAGCATTCTTATTTTAGGGTCAGTGCCGGCTCGTCTCTCGTTTTGTTGTCGCTCGTCACAATCCTGGCCGCAGTCGCCGGTACTGGCGGCTGCGAAAGCCTTTTTCCCGAACCCGGCACCTTTTCAGTGGCTGGGCCTCATCATCGGCGTATCCCCGATATCCTCGGTCAGCGCCTCCACCTCCTTCGCCGGCAGCGTGGCCATCTCCAGCCGGTAGGCAAGGAACCAGAGCAGAGCCACGCCCAGAAGCCAGAAGATGAGCTGCCACGCCCAGATGGACGGGATGCCGAACAGCCAGCCGTCCCGGCCGGCGTCGGGTTCGCCGAAAATCCAGTTGCCGATCACCGCGCCGGGGCCGACGGCGAACATGAACCAGGCGATCGTCAGAACCCAGGCCAGCGGTGCCAGCTTCCTGCGCGATCGTTTCACCTGCGCGTGCTCGCGCAGGAAGCTGTGGAACTTCATCCGGTGCGCCCGCTCCGCGGGATTCTGCGTCGCCGCGGAGACGATCACGCAGACCAGGACATTGCAGGCGATCCCCCAGCCGGCCGAGTGGATGGTCAGCGGCCACCTTCCCCACGGAAGCACGCTGCCCAGCAGCGTCTGGCCGACGGAATCCGTCATCGCCACGCCGAGCAGGCCCGCCGCCAAACCCCAGGTCGCGCCTGCCCGTGTGATCCACGGCAGGAAGCAGATGGCGGCCAGCGGCACCCACATCTGGAAGCCGAAGGCCACGGCGAGCCCCCCCAGCAGCACGAGGGCGTCGCGCGAATAGGTGGCCACCAGCAATGCGCAGACGACGATGAACGCCACCGACAGCCGGCCGAACAGCTTCTGGGTCACGTGCGTGGCGCCCGGGTTGAGGTAGCGCTTGTACAGATCCCGCGTCAGGATGCCGCCAGCGGTGGACATGTACGCGGCACCGGTGGACTGCATCGCCGCCAGTGCGCACACGGCGAGCAGTCCCACCAGCCACGGCGAATTCTCGGCGATCAGGTTGAAGTAGTAGGGCACCAGCGCGTCGGGGCGCTCCGCCACCACGGGCGGGATCATGTCCGGGTGCACCGCCAGGCCGCCGACGGTCACCAGCGGGTTGGCACCCAGGAACTGCGCCGCCATACCCTGGATGGCGGTGAAAAAGAACAGGGTACCGCCGATCCAGGCGCCGGATGCCCACACCGCCTGCGGCGCGAACGGCTTCGGGTCGGCGTTGGAAAACGCCCACATGGTGAACGCCGGCGCGGCCTGGATGCCCATGAGCGCAAACATGTAGGTGAGGATCATCACCCCCGTCCACAGGCCGCCCACGGGCGTTTCCTTGCCGAGCCCGGCGGTCCACTGGATCACGCCGGGCACGGCGAAGTAGGCGTTGTAGTCACCGCCGCTGAGTGCCGCTCCCTCCGTCGTCCCCCAGCGGCCGATGTCGGTCTGCGCCAGGTTGGCCATCGCCATGTTCAGCGCCTGCCAGCCGCCGACCGCGTCCAGCGCGATGCCGCCGACGATGACGATGCCCATCCACAGCAGCAGGCACTGGATGGTGTCCACGTAGGCCACGGCGCGCAGCCCGCCGGACGCCACGTAGATCAGCACCACCAGCGACAGGACCCACATCCCGAAGTTCTCGCCGACCAGGCCCTGCGGATAGGCGTCCGAGGCGGTCAGGACATTGAACATGTAGCCCGAAGCGCCCAGCTGCACGCCCAGGTAAGGGACGGAGTAGAACAGCGCGACGACGACAGTGAGGATGCGGATGGCGTCGCCCTGGAAGTAGTCGGCCATCATTTCGCCGGGCGTCACGTATCCGAAGCGTTTGCCGAGCATCCACTGCCGCTTCAGGAAGATCACGCCAGTGAACGGGATGGCGATGGTGTAGAAGGAGGCGTACGCGTACTGGAACCCGTCACGGTAGACGAGGCCGGGGTGGCCCATGAACGTCCAGCCGGAATAGGACGTGGCCGTCGCCGCCAGCACGAACACCCAGAGCGACAGCTTCCGGCCGGCGATGAAGTAATCACTGGCGGTGCGTGCCAAGCGCGCGCCACGAATTCCCCAATAGATACAGTATCCCCAGTACAGGACGACGAAGACGAACAGCCAGATTACCTTCGGCGTCACGACGGTCTCCCTTGCGTACGGTCTTTGCGGCCTGATCCGACCGTGCGTTCTGTGTCGTAGCCCTCGGTATCCGCGATGCCGCTGCCATTGGTCTGGCCGAAACCATCCCTGCGCCTCCACCGCTCCCGTGGAGGCCCGACGCGCGGCTTGCGAACTCTTTGCCCGTATTCCGATCAGGGAAGCCGGACGTTCACCTACCCCAACGCGGCCCATTTCGGGCCATGCCGACGCTTGCGCCCACCTGCGCGCAGGAATTGCTGCCTCGGCGTTCTTGGCTGCGACGCGTGGCACACCCGCCCTGCGGGTTGGCCAGCGCTCGACTCTCGTTGGACCCATAGCATCTTCGCAGGGGAGTTACAACTGCGGAAGCTACTGATGCGACGCACTTGCGAGGTTGCCGGGTTTCGCGCCAGCGGAAGTGTTTGCGGCGGCGTGGTTCGCGGCAGCGCATGGCTCGAGCATTGTCCGCGATGAACTGCGCAAGCCCTACCCCGGCCGTTGACTTTCCCGCCGCAAAGTCGTTTGTCTTGTGCAGGGCAGCGCGAGTGGAAGACCGCGGACAGTTTTTGGTTTTCTGTTCTTGCCGATACTGCCGGAAGGTATCCGCATGGCGCAGGGTTCCGGGGTCCCGTCACGCACCGCAGTCTTCAGCATGCTGGTCCGGGATTTCGCCCGCCCCGCGAGTGCGATGCTGATCCTGCGGCCGGGGAGCCGCTGCGGCGAGCTCGTCGAGCGGCTCGCCGGCGGCAAGGCGCTGTGCGCGGTGGTCGTCGACACGGCGGAGCGGCCGATCGGCATCCTGACCGACGGCGACGTGGCGCGCCGCATCGCCTTCCGGGTCGATCCGCACACGCCGGTGGATGCGATGATGACGTCGCCGGTCGCCTGTGTCGGGCGGCGCGAATACCTTTACGCGGCGATAGCCGGGATGCGCCGCCAGGACCTGCAGCAGATGCCGGTGGTCGACCGCTTCGGCCGGCTGACCGGCATCCTGCTCCTGCACGACGCCCTTGCCGCCGCGTCGTCCGGTCTGCTGCGGCAAATCGACCGGCTCAGCCGCGACGACACCATCGAGGGGATGAAGGAGGTGAAGGCCGCTCAGGTGGAGCTGGCCGAGGAGTTGTTCGCCGACCACCTGCCGGCGCCGGAGATCCAGCAGTTGCTGACCCGCATCAACAACGACATGTACCGCCGGATCGGCGAGAACGTGCTGGCGCGAATGGCCTCCGAAGGCTGGGGTCCGCCGCCTGCAACGGCCGCCACCATCGTCATGGGCTCCGGTGGGCGGGGCGAGAACTACCTGTTCCCCGACCAGGACAACGGCTTCATCATCGCCGAGTATCCCGATCACGAGCACGCCGGCATCGACGCCTTCTTCCTCGAACTGGCGGAGCGGATGTGCCGCGACCTGAACGAGATCGGCATCCCCTACTGCAACGGCTACTGCATGGCGGTCAACCCGCTGTGGCGCAAGACGCTGCCGCAGTGGATCGCGCAGATCGGGCTGTGGACCCGCAAGAGCAGCCAGGTCACCATCCGGCTTGCGGACATCTTCTTCGACTTCCAGCCGGTGTGGGGCGAACAGCAGCTGGCGCGCGACCTGCGCCGCTCGGTCTCCGGCCTGGTGCGCGACAACCGCAGCTTTCTGCGCCAGATGTACCAGGACAAGCTGGAGCACGGCGCGGCGCTGGGGATGTTCGGCGGCTTCGTTACCGAGCGGGAAAACCGGGAGTACCGGGGGCAGGTGAACCTGAAGTACGCCGGCACGCTGCCGCTGGTGAGCGCCATCCGGCTGCTGGCTCTGCGCGAGGGCGTCGAGGAAACGCCGACGCTGGCACGCATCCAAGCACTCGCCGAGCGCGGTGTGCTCGAGGCGTCGGAGCGGGAGACGCTGTCCGAGGCGTTCCGCATCGTCACAGACGCTCTGCTCCGTCGCCAGATCGCTGACTTCCGTGCCGGCCGGCGGGTCGGCTACTACGTCGATCCGGAAACGATGGGCAAGCGCGACCGCGCCGCCCTGCTCGACTCCTTGCGCGCCATTCACTCCTTGCGCAAGCGCGCGCATCTGGAATTCACCGCGCACGTGTTCTGAGCGGCGCCTTCCCCCCCCCCCACGTCGGCTCGACGGATGCCCCGCCCGGGACCGGCAGAGCCGCGTGCCTCCGTGACGCACGGGGTCGTCTCCGCCGTTCACTTGTTGCAATTGCTTCTAATTTTCATTACCTTATTTTTGTTGGGTGCTTTCGTGGGTGCTCGGCGACACGAAGGGGTGTGGAACGCACTGATATTGCGAATGCATCGTGTTCGCATTTAACGCCCCATCGACTTCGCCCGCAGGACGGCGTGAAGGAGCGTGAGATGATGATGTGGATGGACCTGGACAACAGGGTGATCGCGGCGGTGCTCGCCCGCGTCTTCCGGCGTCTGGGACTGCGGCGCCCGCCGCCTGCGGTCATCCCGCCCGCGTCCGCGCCGTCGCCCCGGGCCGCCGCGGAGAGCAGCCAGGTCAATCGAGAGGCGGACGATGTGTCGCGACTGTGAGGAGGAGGCCGACGATCCCACCTCCGGGGACCTGCCGACCGGCGATGCTCGGGAAGGTGCCCGGGAAAACGCCGGGGGCGATGGCCACGCGGCGACCGGCTGGGCCCCGTTCACCGTACTGACCGGTGGTCCGAAGCGACGTCGCCGTCTGTGGGAGATCGACTGCTCGCTGCACTGCTCGATCCTCGGCACCTGTCTCACCCTGGGGGATCTGCGCCGCATCGGCGTCCGCCTCCACCTCGCCTTTCCCGCCGACGTCAGCGACTACGAGGTGCACGGCTGCTTCGTGCGCTGGGCGGCGCGGCCCGGACCGGTGGGAAAGCAGCTGCAGCGGCTGCTGGAGCGCCGGCACACCGGATCGATCCGGCGATTCGGCCAGGTGGCGACAGCGACCGACCTGCTGCACCTGTGGGGGCAGCGGCTCGCGGCGGGAGAGGTTCCCGGCCCCTACTGGGCGGTGCTCACCCATCCGGCGACGACGAAGGCGCTGGAGTCCCGCATCTTCGGCGACGTTCACATGCTCTCGCACCTGCTGGGCACCGCCAACCACGCCGACGTCCGGCGCCTGAAGGCGCTGGAGGAGGAACGGGACCAGCTGGCCGGGAGCTTCGCCGCCACACGCCGACGTCTGGCGGAGAGCGAAGCCGATGCCCGTCGCCTGATGCAGAGCCACGCGGCCGAGGTGGCGACGCTCACCGGCCGACTGCTGGCTGCCCAGGCTGCCGAACAGCGGGCTCGTGCCCAGTCGAGCGCTCCGCCACCGGACAGGAAGGACGCGACATATGCGGAGCGGCGCGAGGTCGACCGGCAGCAGGAGATCCACCGGCTGCAGGCGATCGTCAGCCATCAGCAGGAGCGGCTGCGCGCCCAGCAGGCGGAGTGCGAGGCGCTGGAGGCGGTGCTTTGTTCGGCGCTCGTCGACGAAGTCGACCCGACCGAAGCGGACGGCGTGGGCGGGTCCACCCCGGTGGACCTGGGCGGGCGGCGCATCGTCTACATCGGCGGGCGCGACCGGGTGATCCCGCACATCCGCGCCCTGGTGGAGCGGGCGAACGGTGCCTTCCTGCACCACGACGGCGGGATCGAGGAGAGCGGATCCCGCCTGGAGGCGGTGCTGGCCCAGGGCGACGCGGTGTTCTGCCCGATCGATTGCGTCAGCCACAACGCCTGCCGTCGGGCCAAGGAGCTGTGCCGCCAGTGCGCCAAGACGTTCGTCCCGCTGCGCAGCGCCAGCCTCGCCGCCATCGCCAGCGGGCTGCGCACGCTGGCCGGCGAAGCCGCGTCCGCCCACCCGCCGGTCGTGGCCGGTGATTCGGCGTGAGCCTTCCGGCGCGGCGGCGACCCCGCGCCCGGTTTCCGATCGGCTCGAACCGAACCGGTCATCGCCGGCCGAGGCGACGCAATCCACGGCCGGGCACTCGGCACGGCCGCCTCGAGCAGCGCTCCACGGCGGATCGCCGCATCGCCCGTAGGGGCCGCGATGATGGCGTTTGCCGACGAACGGGAGTGATGCCGGCGGAGACGATACGGCCTGCTCGGAACTCGCTCCAGCCGACGCCGCCCGTCTGGTCACGCCCGTCTCGTCACGCCCGTGCCGGACCCGATTGATGCGCCGGCGCGTTCAGCGGCACCGTGAAGTAGAATGTGGCCCCGTGGCCGGGGTTGCTTTCGACCCAGATGCGGCCGCCCAGATGCTCGACGATGCCGCGGCAGATGGCGAGCCCCAGGCCGGAGCCCATGGGATTGCCGGTGCGCCCGGCGCGCACCTGGTGGAACTTCTCGAAGATCTTTTCCTGCTCGTGGTAGGGGATGCCGGGGCCGTTGTCGGCGACGCTGACGGTGACGATGCCGTCGTCGGCTGCGAGGCCCACGTTCACCCGGCCGGTGCCGTGCGGGCAGAACTTCTGCGCGTTCGACAGCAGGTTGATCACCAGCTGGATCAGCTGGTCGCGGTCGGCGCGGATCGACGGGACGTGCGGCGACAGGTTCAGGTCGACGGTGATTTCCCGCTCCTCGAACAACCCGCGCAGCGACGCCACCGAGTGCTGGATCACCTCGCCCACGTCCAGCTGCGTGATCTGCCATTTCATTCGCCCGGTCTCGATCTTGGTCAGATCGAGCACCTGGTTGATCAGGCGGGTCAACCGCTCGCTCTCGCGGATGATGATGGTCAGGAAGTGCTGGCGCTCGGTCAGGTCCAGGTCTGGGCTGTCGTGCAGGATTTCGGAGAACGAGCGGATCGAGGTCAGCGGCGTGCGCAGCTCATGGGTGACGGTGGACAGGAAGTCGTCCTTCATCCGGTCGAGCTCGGTCAGCCGCTCGTTCGCCGCCTTCAGTTCGGCCGACGCCTTCTCCAGCGCTTTCGATTTCTGTTCGAGCTGCCGGCTGTACTCCAGGACCTGGCTGGTCTCGTCGAGGATCTGCATGATCTCGTCGATGCCCACGCCTTCGCCCTTGATGGTGGACGCGACCATGACGCGGGCGGACGCCGCACCGATGGCTCCCGCCAGCCGGCGTTCGACGAACTGCACCAGCTCGCCGTCGGCGAGCGCGGTGGGGGCCGGCTCGTGGCCGCGCCGCAGCGCGTGCTCGGCGAAGATCTCCCGTGTCCGATCCCGACCCAGGAAGCGCTCGGCCATCGCCTGCAGCTCGCCGACGGCGACCGACCCGTGCAGCAGGCCCGCCGCCCCGCCGCCACCGCCGTGGTCGAAGACCTCGACGAACAGCGTCCCCTGGATGCGCTCGATCGGGCTCTTGCGGTCGAACAGGGAGACGAAGACGAACGTCACCACGTTGATCAGCAGCGTCCAGAACAGCGCATGCCCAGTGGGATCGAACAGGTCGAGCCCGAACAGCGCATACGGTTTCAGCAGCTCGATTCCCCACGGCCCGGCCTGGACGAAGCCCGCATCCAGCCAGCCGGACCGGGCGAAGGACGGCAGCAGCAGGGTGTAGATCCACAGCGCGAAGCCGGCGGTGATGCCGGCGAGCGCACCGTGCCGCGACGCCCCCTTCCAGTACATACCGAGCAGCAGGGCCGGCGCGAACTGGGCTGCGGCAGCGAACGACATCAACCCGATCGAGACCAGCGCATAGGACTCGCCGATGAGCTGGAAGTACAGGTAGCCGATCAGCAGGATGAAGCAGATGGCCCCGCGCCGGATGCCCAGCAGCAGGCCCGAGAGGTTCTTGCGCTCCGCCAGGTGCAGCCAGGCGAAGCGCAGCAGCATCGGCATCACCAGGTCGTTGCAGATCATCGTCGACAGCGCCACGGTCTCGACGATGACCATCCCGGTGGCGGCCGAAAGCCCGCCCAGGAAAGCGAAGAGTGCGAGGCCCGGCTGCTGCTCGGCCAGCGGCAGGGCGAGGACGAAGGTATCGGCGTCCACCAGCTCCGGCGGAAAGCGGATCAGGCCCGCGAACGCGATCGGGATGACGAACAGGTTGATCAGCAGCAGATACAACGGGAACAGCCAGATCGCCTTGTTCAGGTGTCGCTCGTCGACGTTCTCGACGACGGTCACCTGGAACTGCCGCGGCAGGCACATGATCGCCAGCATCGACAGCAGCGTCAGCGGCATCCAGTCGGTCTCGCCCTGCATGCTGATCAGGTGTGCGGTTTCCGGCAGGGCGGCGGCGCGGCCGAACAGGTCGGAAAAGCCGTCGAAGACGCCGAAGGTGACGAACAGCCCGACGCTGACGAATGCCATCAGCTTGACCACCGATTCGAAGGCGATGGCGGCGACGAGGCCGTGGTGGTGTTCGGTCGCGTCGATGTGCCGGGTGCCGAACAGGATGGCGAAGACCGCCATCAGGACGGCGATCCAGAACGCGGTGTCCGCCAGCAGCGGCGGCATCGCCGCGGTGGCCGCCTGCGCCGTTGCCACTTCCGGATAGTTCAGCAGCACGACGAAGCTGGAGGCCGCCGCCTTCAACTGCAGCGAGATGTACGGCATGATGCCGATCACCGCGATGATCGTCACCAGCCCGCCCAGCAGATGGCTCTTGCCGTAGCGCGACGAGATGAAGTCGGCGATCGAGGTGATGCGGTTGACCTTGCTGATGCGGATGATCTTGCGCAGCACCACCCAGCCGAGCGCGAACATCAGCGTCGGCCCGAGGTAGATGGTCAGGTAGTCGATGCCCTCCGACGCCGCCCGGCCGACCGAGCCGTAGAAGGTCCAGGCGGTGCAGTAGACGGCGATGGCGAGCGAGTAGATCCAGGGGTTGGCGACCAGGGTGTGGCCGCGCCGTGCCCGCCGGTCGCCGTAGTACGCGATCCCGAACAGCAGCGACACGTAGGCCAGCGACGTGGCGATGATCAGCCACGCCGGCAGCAGCGACGCCCCGTCGGTCATGGCTCGCCCCCAGCCGGATCTTCGGGAGTGGCGTCGCCCTCGTCCGAGCGCTCCACCGCCCAGGCCAGGAGCCCGATCACCAGCGCCCAGGCGCCGAAGACGTAGAGATAGAGGAGTGGGACGCCGAGCGCCGTCACGCCCACACCCTGGTCGAACAGGGCGAGGATCAGCGGGCTGAACAACACCACGCCCAGGCAGAAGACGGCGACCAGCCGTTCGCCCGCCTGTGCCCGCTCCCGGCCCCCGAACCGGCGGTCGTCGCTCCCGGCAGCCTGATCCGACCTCATCTCAGAAGCTCGCCTGCCTGGCCTTCACCGCGAAGATCCGCTGACAGGCGGCCAGTGCCTGATCGAGCGTCGTCACGCCCTGCGCTTCCAGCAGGTCCAGCATCTTCAGGAAGCAGCCGGCGGTGACCAGCGAGTCACCCAATGCCGTGTGCCGCCCCTGGATCGGAATGCCGAACCGCTGTGCGACCACATCCAGATTATGCCGCGGCGTGTAGTCGTGAAGGAAGCATGACAGCAGCAGCGTGTCCAGAACCGGCATCGCGAAGCTGACGCCGCACTCCGCTTCGCGCAGCTGCAGGAACTTCATGTCGAAGGCGGCGTTGTGGGCGACCAGCACCGCGTCGCCGACGAAGGCGCGGAACTGCGGCAGCACCACCTGGATCGGCGGCATGTCGCGCACCGCGTCGTCGGTGATGCCGTGGAAGCGGATCGACTCCTGCGGGATCGGCCGGCGCGGATTGACGGTGCGCTCGAACGATTCGCCGGTCAGGATCCGGCCGTTGACGATGCGCACGCCGGCGATGCTGACGATCTCGTCGCCGCCCGACGGATTGAGACCGGTCGTCTCGGTGTCGAACACTACGTAGTTCAGCAAGCGCAGCGGCTGGCGGCCCAGCTCGCCCAGTTCCTGCGTCCGGTTCAGCAGGTCGAAGTCGTAGAATTCCGGCCGCGGCGGCTGGCTGCGGGCGTCGATGGCGATCGGAACCTGCACCGGCGGCGGCAGCGGCAGGCGCAGCCGTGCCTCGCCCGCCCGCTCGGGCAGCGACCAGACGTCGGTCTTGTGCAGTTCCAGGATCTCGCGCAGCGACAGCCCGCCCAGGACGTCCTCCACCTGCTCCTCGAGCCAGTCGTCGATCTCGCCTGCCGTCAGCACCGGCCCCGCCCAGACCACGTCCACATAGATCCCGCGCTCGCCGGCAACCGCCTCCAGCTGCACCTGACGCACGTCGAGGTGATCGCAGACGCGGACGATCAGCCGATCCAGCAGCTCCACCAGCGAGTAGCTGTCGCCGTGCAGCCACTGCGGGATGCCGACGATGCCGGCCAGGATGCCGTGCTGCTCGCGCAGCCGGTCGGCAAGGTTCTGGAACAGGTTCGAAGAGTAGATGTCGCTCATCGGCCAGTGGCCGGTGATCACCTCCCGGTACTGGGCCGAGAGTGCCTCGAGGCGGGTGCAGAGGAACTGGCTCTCCTGCAGCAGCACCTTCTTGAAGCCGGCCTCCTCCTCCGGATCGGGCCGGGCGCTGCCCAGAATCTCGGCGGCGGCGCGCAGATTGGCGACCGGCGCCCGCAGGCCCTCCGTCGCCTCGCGCAGCAGCCGGTCGCGCAGGCCCAGCGCCGCCAGTTCGTCCGTATCGTCGTCGAACGACAGTACGTAGCCGGCGGGGGTGCGGGAACCGTCCAGCATCAGGCTGATCCGGCCCTCCAGCGTGTGCTTGCCGTCGGTCGTCGACCCGACGAACGAGACGGTGGGGCCGCCCATCGGCCCCTCGTAGCGGCCCTGCACCAGCCGGTTGTTGAGCCGGTTCAGCGCGTGCAGGATCGGCTGGCGGGTGAGGAAATGGAACAACGAGCGGTCGAGCCCGATGTCGCCGCCGATGCGCAGCAGTTCGAGCGCCCGGTTGTTGTAGAGCAGGATGTGGTGATTCTGGGTGCAGACGACGACGCCTTCGTGCAGGTCCTGCAGGATGGTCGCCAGCTGGTTCTTCTGCTGCTCCAGGCTGGCCGTCGCCTTCTCGATCGCCTCGTTCACCGAGGTGCGCGCCGAACCCAGCTGGCGAATCAGCTCGTTGACGGCACTCGGCAGGCCGTCCAGCTGGTGCACCTCCTCGATTTCCAGCCGGTAGTCGGAATTTGCGTGCACCACCGTCTGGATGCCGCGCACCAGCGCCAGGATCGGCTGGGCCAGCGCGTAGTCCAGGTACGCCCACATCACCGCGATCATCCCCACCAGCAGGAAGGCGATGCCGCCGCCGTAGACGATGACGATGTTGCGCAGATCTTCGGCGGTGTCGGGCGGCAGGTTGGCGTCGATCAGCCAGATGCCTGCCCCGGTGGACGCCAGTGCTGCCGCGGCGAGCGCGGAAAAGCACAGGATCAGGAACAGCCTCGGACCCATCGCAGGCTCCGATGCGGTGGCGCCACGACGACCGTCAGTGCGAGTTGCCCAGGATCTGCTTCACCTTCTCGGTCAGGTCCCGGGTCGAGAACGGCTTCGTCACGTAGTCGTTGGCGCCCAGCGCCAAGCCCTTCTCCCGGTCCACTTCCCGCCCCTTCGCCGTCAGCATGATGATGTAGACTTCCTGCCAGTCCGGATTGGCGCGGATCGTCTGGCAGACGTCGTAGCCGTCGCGCTTCGGGATCATGACGTCGAGCAAGATCAGGTCCGGAGTCTGCACTTCGACGGCCGCCAGGGCCTCGTCGCCGTCGCGGGCGACGCGCACGTCGAACCCCGCCTTCTTCATCAGAAACTGCAGCGACAGTACGATGTTCGGTTCGTCTTCGACAACGAGAATGGATTTCACCATTCTCTTCCCTCCCCGGCTCGCCGCTTTGCCGGCGTCATTGGCATGCGGCTCTTGAATGAAGTTTCAGTATAACATGATTCCTGACCACTGCCGCTTTTCGGTCCTCGCCGACATGTTGTCAACCGGAAAGCCGCGGGCCGCCGTCCACGGGGCGTCTGTGCCCAGGAAAACGGACGGCGGCGCAGGAGGTCCCTGCGCCGCCGCCGTCGGCTGACGGTCTCGCCCGCGCCGCCGGCACGCGGACACGGGCGAACACCGGTGCGTTGTTCAGACGATGAACGGCACGATCACCAGCGAGACGATCGACAGCAGCTTGATCAGGATGTTCATCGCCGGACCCGAGGTGTCCTTGAACGGGTCGCCGATGGTATCGCCGATGACGGCTGCCGCATGCGCATCGCTGCGCTTCTTCTCACCCGGGATCTTGCCGGCTTCGATGAACTTCTTGGCGTTGTCCCAGGCACCGCCCGAGTTGGACATGAACAGCGCCAGGACGACACCGACGATGGTCGCACCCATCAGCATGCCGGCGAGCCCGACCGGTCCGATGAACAGGCCGACCACCACGGGTGCCACGACCGCCATCACGCCCGGCGCGATCATCTCGCGCAGGGCGGCGTTGGTGGAGATCGCCACGCAACGCGCCGTGTCCGGTTTCCCCATGCCCTGCAGCAGCCCGGGGATTTCGCGGAACTGCCGGCGGATCTCGGTGACCATGTCCATGGCCGCCTTGCCGACCGAACTCATCGTCATCGCGGCCGCCATGATGACGACGATCGCGCCGAGGAAGGCCCCGGTGACGACACGCGGATCGGTGATGTCCATGGAAATGGAGCCGCCGCTTTCCAGTTCGACCGCCTGCTTGAAGGCGACGAACAGGGCAAGCGCGGTGAGTGCCGCAGAGCCGATGGCGAAGCCCTTGCCGGTCGCGGCCGTGGTGTTGCCGATGGCATCCAGACCGTCGGTGATCTTGCGCACCTCTTCCGGGCACTCGGACATTTCGGCGATACCGCCGGCGTTGTCCGAGACCGGGCCGCTGGCGTCCAGCGTCATCGTCATGCCCGCCGTCGCCAGCATGCCGACGGCCGCAATCGCAATGCCGTAGAGGCCGGCGGTGTTGTAGGACACCAGCGTGGCGGTGGCGATCAGCAGCAGCGGGATGGCGCAGGACTCGAAGCCGACGGCGATGCCGGTGATGACGTTCGTGGCGGGACCCGTCTTGGAAGCGTTGGCGATGCGCAGCACCGGCTTGCCACCGGTGTAGTACTCGGTCACCCGCCCGATCACCACGCCGGCGACATTGCCGACGAGCACGGCGAAGAACACGCCCCAGCCGAGCCCGAGCACGTGGATGGTGATCAGCGTGAGGACGATGAAGATCGACGCGGTGCTCATGTCGGCGATCGCCAGCGAGCGGGCCGGACCGACGCCCTTCAACAGGCGCAGGCCGAAGATGCCGCACAGGGAAGCCGCCATGCCGACGGTCGCCATGATCAGCGGCAGCGACATCAGCATGAGCTGCGTGGTCAAGCGATCGCCGCCCGGCAGGTCGGTGCCGAACATCCGGGCCAGTTCTGCCGCCGACAGGGTGGCGGCGATGGTCATCGCAGCGACCATGGAGCCGACATAGGACTCGTAGATGTCGGCACCCATGCCGGCCACGTCGCCCACGTTGTCACCGACGTTGTCGGCGATCACGCCCGGGTTGCGGGGGTCGTCCTCGGGAATGCCGGCTTCCACCTTGCCCACCAGGTCGGAGCCGACGTCGGCCGCCTTGGTGAAGATGCCGCCGCCGACGCGCGCAAACAGCGCGATCGACGACGCACCCATCGAGAAGCCCCAGATGATGTTGACGTTCTCGACACCGCTGAAAATCGACACCAGGACGCCGAGGCCGAACAGGCCGAACGACGCGACGGCGAGGCCCATGACCGCCCCGCCGTTGAACGACACGTTGAGTGCCGCCCGTTCGCCCTGCAGCATGGCCGCAGCCGTGGTGCGCACATTGGCCTTGGTCGCCGCCTTCATGCCGACGAACCCGGCCATCGCCGAGGTCACGCCGCCGAAGATGAAGGCGATGCTCATCCTCAGGTCGTACTGGAAGGTCAGCAGGATCGCGACGATGATCACGAAGACGGCGATCCGCAGATACTGCTCGCGAAGGTAGGTCATTGCTCCCAGGTGAATTTCGGCAGCGATGGCCTTCATCCGGTCGGTTCCCTCCGGCTGGCGGACGATGCTGATGTAGATCGTCGCAGCCGCGAGGAACCCCAACATCGCGGCGACCAGCGCCACGATACCGGTGTTGATGCCCTCGGTCATTTTACTCTCCTATTGTTTATCGACGGCACACTGCGGACGCCCCTCTCCGAGTAGGAGCGGTTGCCTGCGATGTCCGACACTCAATTCCTGTGCCAACCCTGGCGGAATCGGCGGCTGCCGTCGGAATGCGTGCTTAAATTGTCACTGTCATCCCTGGCGGAGTTTTTCCCCGACTCTCGGAACGAGTAAGGCTTTAGTCATCTTGTTGGAATTCGTCCAGCGACAGTGTGACATACCTGCTTAGCGATCGGTCGATGTTGCACGCGGACCGGAAGGCGAAGACAATACGCTCACAGAGGGCGCACAGCGATGCCGTGCGGAGACCCTTGGCCGCATGTCTGCCCCGTCCGGCGCGTGCGGGTCCGGCAACGGTCGGATACAGTCCAAAAAACAGGAGAGCGACACGATGTTCTGCCGGCATTACATGGTCCGATCGACGCCGACGGTGCTCGATACGGCCACCCTCGCCGAAGCCATGGCAACCATGATCAAGCATCACCGCCAGCAGCTTCTGGTCGTCAACGCGCAAGGCGAGTACGTCGGCGAGATTACCACCTTTACTTTGGCGAAGCTGCTGTTGCCGCCGGGGGAGGCGCCGCAGTCGGCGGAAGAGGCGGAGAAGGAGACGGTGGTCGACGTCGACGACCGCATCGCCCCCTACCTGAACCGCAAAGTCGGCGACTTCGTCGAGCACGACCTGCCCATCATGCACCCCGACACCCCGCTGGTCGAGGCGGTGCGACTGCTGGCCGGCGGCAAGCTGCGGCTGCCGGTGATCGACCCGCAGACGAAGAAATTCGTCGGCGCCATCTCGTCGCTGTCGGTGCTGCGCCGCTACCAGTTCTAGACCAACGACGACGCCTGCGGAGCGGCTTCGCTCCAGCCGCTCCGCAGGACGCGCATGTCAGCCATACCGCAATGGGAGGCCTGCTGCCGGTCCGGCGCATCGTGCGCGCCGGCCGATGTGTATCCTGAGAGAAGACCCGGGATACGCCCCCAATGTTCGTTGCAAATTGGAGCCTCCGCCCGACCACAAATCCGACATCGGCGATACGCCGCTCCGTAATTGGTCGTCGGATACTGCGTCGGCACTTTCCGTGCAGGGGCGGGGGAGCCGCACTTTCGCCGCATCCGGTGGCAGAGGCGGATGTTCTGCTGGTTACGGGTGGGAAACCCCGTCGGCGGTACGGCCGGGGGTATGCCACGAGTGGTGGCATCCGCCCCGACGCTGTGCTATAGGCAACGCCGCTGAAAGCATGGCTTGATCTGATCTGGGGCGATAACGACGATGAAGGTAATGATGCTCCTGACCGCCGGAGGCCCGATGGTCATTCTGACCTCGGCCGAAACGGCGATTTCACCGGCCCTATTGAGGGAACTACACTCCAAGGGCATCGACAAGTTCATTGCCTATGAGCTTCCGCTGGAAATGGCGAAGAAGCGGTACGGCAGTCATTTCGATGCGGTGGCGCATGACGTGCATGAGACGGATGAGTTGAGGGTCCTCGACTACAACGGCTATCGAGCGTTCACGCTCTTCCGCTTCGAGGAATTCGGCACCCCGCTGCGCTACGAAGCACCACCGGAGGCCTGAGCCGGCCCGCGCCTCTGCCCGGCGGAGGCGCATATCCGGCCCGGCCACCCTCCCCGTTCCCGGGGAGACATCATCCCCTTCCTCCGTCAAGTCCGTCGCGCTCCGCCTGGGTGCACGTTAAGTCCGGTGCGAGCAACCGGCTGCGGAGCGTCGGAAACTGGGGGCCGAGCGGCGGATGGCGGCTGCGATCGAAGTGACGGACGACCACGGCCTGCTGTGCGCCTTCCGGTTGTGGCGTGGCGCGGCGGCGCAGTCGCTCGATCGCGCGGTTCTCGCCCACCCCCTTTCGGACCACGCCCCGTCGGACCACGCCCCGTCGGACCACGCCCCGTCGCTCGCGTCGGACGCCGCCACTCCCGGCGCCGGTGATAGCGGTGACGACCGGGACCTGGGCGTGTGGCTGCACTTCAATCTGGCAGACGTCCGCGCCCGCAACTGGCTGGCAGGCTGCGAAGGCCTGCCGCAACAGGCGCGCGAAGCACTGCTGGACGGGACGCCGCACATCGCCGTCGCCGCCGCCGGCAACGGGCTCGCCGGCGTTCTGGGCGACCTGCAGTACGACTTCGCCGACGAGGACGCCGACGTGGGCCTGGTGCAGTTCTACGTCGATGCCCGCTGCCTGATCACGGCCCGGCGCCACCCGCTGAAGGCGCTCGACCGACTGCGGCGGGATCTGCACGAGGGGCTGCGGCTGGACGGCCCGGCGCACCTGCTGATCCACCTGCTCGAGCAACTGGCGGACTCCTTCGCCGACGTCGCCAACCGGGTGATCGAAGCGATCGATCGGATCGAGGAGCGGATCCTGGACGGCTGGTATGTCGACGGCAGCAGCGAGCTGGGCCGGGCGCGCCGGCTGATGGCCCGGTTGCGCCGGCACATGGCCGCCCAGCGCCTGGCGGTGCGGGGAATCCTGCCGCGGCTTCCCGACTGGTGGCGGAAGATCGACCGGGCGCGGCTGCGCCAGGCGGTGGAGAGGATCGACGCCATCGCCCAGGACCTGGAGCTGACCCAGGAGCGCGCCCGGCTGCTGCAGGACGAACTGCAGGGCCGGCTGGGCGAGGCGACACGCCGCAACCTGTACTTCCTCTCGGTGCTCTCGGCGATCTTCCTGCCGCTCACCCTGATCACCGGCGTCTTCGGGATGAACGTCCCGGCCCTGCCGTGGCTGGAGCATCCCGACGGCTTCTGGTGGGTGATGGGAGCCATGGGGATCACGTTGGTGATCGTCCTGCTGATCCTGCGCTGGCGCCGCATGCTGTAGGCGCGCCGGTTGCAGTCGGGGGCGCGGAAGCGATAGAACTCGCGCCGTTTCCGTTCTCCGCCGCTCCGTGAGGATCCCGCCCGATGGCCTCCTACCAGTATGTCTACGTGATGAAGGGCCTGTCCCGCACCTACCCGGGCGGCCGGGAGGTGCTGAAGGGGATCACGCTGTCGTTCTTCCCCGGCGCCAAGATCGGCGTCATCGGCGTCAACGGCTCGGGCAAGTCGACGCTGATGAAGATCATGGCCGGCCTGGATCACGACTACACCGGCGAGGCGTGGGCGGCCGAGGGTGCCAAGGTGGGCTACCTGCCGCAGGAGCCGCAGCTCGATCCCGACAAGTCGGTGCTCGAGAACGTGCTGATGGGCCTCGCCGAAACCAAGGCGCTGCTCGACCGCTTCAACGAGGTGAGTGCCCGGTTCGCCGAGCCGCTCGACGACGACGAGATTGCGAAGCTGCTGGAGGAGCAGGGCGAGCTGCAGGAGAAGATCGACGCGGCCAACGGCTGGGAGCTGGAGCGGACGGTGGAGATCGCCATGGACGCGCTGCGCTGCCCGCCGGGCGACGCCGAGCCGGCTTCGCTCTCGGGCGGCGAGCGGCGTCGCGTCGCGCTCTGCCGGCTGCTGCTGGAAAAGCCCGACCTGCTGCTGCTGGACGAGCCCACCAACCACCTGGACGCGGAATCCGTCGCCTGGCTGGAGCGGTTCCTGAAGGACTACGAGGGTACGGTGATGGTCGTCACCCACGACCGCTACTTCCTCGACAACGTCACCGGCTGGATCCTGGAGCTGGACCGGGGGCGCGGCATCCCCTACGAGGGCAACTACTCCGCCTGGCTGGAGCAGAAGCAGAAGCGGCTGGCGCAGGAGGAGAAGCAGGAGTCCGCCCGGCAGAAGACCCTCGCCCACGAGCTGGAGTGGATCCGCGCCTCGCCGCGCGCCCGCCAGGCCAAGTCGAAGGCCCGCATCCAGGCGTTCGAGGCTCTCTACGCCGAAGCGGCCGACAAGGCGCCCGGCACCGCCCAGATCGTCATCCCGCCCGGGCCGAGGCTCGGCTCGCTGGTGATCGAGGCGGACGCGCTGACCAAGGGCTACGGCGACCGGCTGCTGATCGACGGGCTCAGCTTCCGCCTGCCGCCGGGCGGCATCGTCGGCGTCATCGGCCCGAACGGCGCCGGCAAGACGACGCTGTTCCGCATGATCACCGGCGGGGAGCAGCCGGACGGGGGCTCCATCCGCCTGGGCGAGACGGTGGCGCTGGGCTACGTGGACCAGTCCCGCGACGCCCTCGACGCGAAGAAGACCGTCTGGCAGGAGATCTCCGGTGGGCTCGACGAGCTCGACGTGGGCAAGCGCAAGATGCAGAGCCGCGCCTACGTGGGCCAGTTCAACTTCCGCGGCCCCGACCAGCAGAAGAAGGTGGGCGACCTCTCGGGTGGCGAGCGCAACCGTGTGCACCTGGCGAAGATGCTGCGCTCGGCGGCCAACGTCCTGCTGCTGGACGAGCCCACCAACGATCTCGACGTCGAGACGCTGCGCGCGCTCGAGGACGCGCTCGTCGAGTTCGCCGGCTGCGTCGTGGTGATCTCCCACGACCGCTGGTTCCTCGACCGCATCGCCACCCACATCCTCGCCTTCGAAGGCGACAGCCAGGTGGTCTGGTTCGAAGGCAACTACCAGGACTACGAGGTGGATCGCCACCGCCGCTTGGGATCCGACGCCGACCAGCCGCACCGCATCAAGTACAAGCCGTTGGTGCGGGGGTAGAGCGGGGCGGGGGCCACTCGGGCGGCCGTCCCGTGGACGTGCCGGCCCGGTCCCATTCGGCAGCAGCCCGCGTAGCCTAGCAGCCCGCACAGGGCGGGATAGCCGCAGGCGTCACTTCCCTCTCCCACCGGGAGAGGGTCAGGGTGAGGGGACATGAGTCACTCCGCCGCGGCGCCGCAGCCGTGGCCCCCCGGGACAAGCCCGGAGGTGACGGGGTGAGGGCGGTTCGGGGCAACGACCCGGCGGTGGAGCGCCCAATCACCCGTAGGGCGCAACTGAAGCGAAGTGCGACCCGCCCACCGGTGTTGCCGCCCGCCGAATGTGCGGGCGAATAATCCGATCGGCCCATGCCACCCAAACGGTACCGACGTTCTGCACCCTCTCGGCGGGTTGCGCCTGGGTGCCTCGCGCGTATCCGTGCCGATCGCGTCCGCGCGGTGACCGTTCGCGTCGCACCGTCCGGCGCGAGTGCGAGCGATTCCGATTCGCGGTTTCGACACGCGTCGGTCGGGTTCGCTTCATCCGCTACGGTTGCCGCACCCCGCCGGCTTCGGCGGCGCCCGCGGGTGCGGCCGTGGTTGCAGGCTGGCCGGCCGGTGCCAGCGTGCCGTTGTCCCAGCACAGGCCGTTGGCGAAGCAGACGGGCGGCAGTGGGCCGCCGCCGCAGCAGGTGGAAACGTAGTCCCAGTCCGCGACGTGCACATGCTCCACGTCGGTGACGACGGCATCCGCATCCAGGGTGATGCCGAGCGCGTCCACCTCGCCGAAGACGAGCGGCCCGATCGGCAACAGCCAGAGGACGAAGCGGCGGCGGTAGCCGATGCAGGCGATGAACGGGCCATGGTCATACCGCTGCGTCTGCCCGACTTGGCCGCGAACGACCTCGAGGTCGGCCGCCGTGGTCCGGCCGACCTCGATCTGCCGCCCCACCGCCGTGACCGGCGAGTCCCCGTCGCCCGGCAGCGGGATCGGCAGGCAGCCGGCGAGCAGCAGGCCCGCGACCGCCGCCGCCGCCGACCCGATCGTGCACCCCCGACAGCCGGACATCCCGCCCACCCCGCGTCAACGATGACAGGCCAGCATGCACCGGGCCCGACGCATCCGGATCAGTGAAATATGAGGTTCTGATATGCGCGAAATAGGCGCCGCGGCCAGCGGCCGGGGCGACGATCGGGGCCGCCGATCGGGGCGGGTTGACGGGCGGGCGTTAGGAGTATAGTCCTTGGCGAGCCGCCTTCCCGGCCCCGCGCCCAACCCGCGTACCCGGGCCGGGCCGGAGCGGCGGCCGTGGCGGAAAGAAATGACGACAAATGACGACATTCGACGACACGGAATGACGACAAATGACGACACTTTCGGCGGGCGGCGGCAGCGGCGGGTCCTGCGGAGCGGGCGCCGTGCGCCTCAGTGGTGGTCCGGCGGGCCGCCGCCGCGTGTGGCGGGATGGTAGAGCCCGGCCAGCCGCGCGATCAGGATCGCCACGTAGAAGGTGCCGGCGAGCTGCTCGATCACCACCGCCGATTGCGCGTAAGCGGTGACGGGTACGGTGTCGCCGTAGCCGGTCGTCGTCAGCGTGGTGAAGCTGAAGAACAGCAGCTGCGGCAGGTGGTGCGCCGCCGCAGTGTCGCCGCTCGCGAAGTTGAACGAGCCGGACGCACGATCCTCGATGACCACGTAGATCATCGCCCACAGGAAGCCCATGAGGATGTAGGCGTCGATGGCGCCGTGCAGCTTGTTGCCGGTCACCGCTCCGGGGCGCAGGACGAACGCCACCAGATGGCCGATGGTAAAGCCGTAGAAGACAATCCCCGTGACGCCGAGGATCAGGTTGATCGTCGGCGTCGGGTTGACGACGGACATCCACTGCAGCGCCAGCGCCGGCAGGGCCAGCGCCACGGCGAACAGCAGGGTGCGGCGCGACTCGCTGGCGGCGAGCGCGGCGGCGACGAGGACGGTGCTGTTCAGAATTCCGAGCAGCATGCGGCCGGTGAAGGATGCATCCAGGAACGGAAACATCAGCAGCAGCAGCACCAACGCCAGCAGCAGCCAGGTGCACGGTCCTGTCTGCTTCAGCCGATCGACCAGGCGATCATCGGCCGATCGCCGCAGCGGATTGTTCACGGCCATGCCGGCTGTACCCCATCCGGTCCCATGAAGGGCGACACGGTTCGTCGCCTCCCCGCCCCCGCCGGCGGGCCGCCTCAGGCCGTCGCCGTGAGATGGCAGGCGAGCGCGTTGCGCAGCTCGGCCTCCTGCTGCTCCGACAGCGACGTCCGCAGGACGGTCCCGGAATACTTCTCCAGGTCGGGCAGGACCCGATCCAGCGTCACCTTCTTGAACAGCACGAACAGGGCGGAGCTGTCTTCGGTCACCGCCTCCCCCACTTCCTTGATGAAGCCGTCGTTGATCCCGTAATCCGCCAGCTTGCCGCCGAGCGCGCCGCCGGCCGCACCGGCCGCGGTTCCGATCGCCCAGCCGATGAGCGGGTTCATGAACAGCAGCCCCACCAGCAGCCCCAACAGCCCTCCCCGGGCTGCGCCGCCAATGGCACCGCCCGCCACCGTGTTGACCATCTGGTGCAGGTGCAGCCTGCCCTTGGCATCGCGGGTGACGACGCACGCATCGTTCAGCTCGACGAGGTATTCCTTCTGCAGCTCCACCAGCTCGTGGAGCACCTTCTGCGCCGTATCGGCCCCCTTGAACGAGATCGCCACCAGGTCGCTCATGTCACTCCTCCTCGCCATCGGTTCGGTCCGACGTCGGATTCACTCTGGCTGTGCTCCCCAATAACCCATCCTCGCCAAGCGATCCACCGCAAGCGCGGTCCGCACGGGGGGCATGGGCCCCCCTCGGCGCGCTCCCGGGATTCCATCGTGTGAGCAGGGGATCGAGGCGACCGCCGCGCGGACGTCTTCGATTGTCAGAGGTGGATAGCTCGCCACGATCTCGTCTTCTGCTACCCCCGCGGCCAAATTATCCAGGACGACCGACACCGGGCTGCGCGCTCCGCGGAGGCAGGCTTGGCCGTGGCAGATCCTGGGATCGATGGCAATGCGTTCCCGCCTGCTCATGGTCCGTTCCCGACTCGCGGAGGTTGAAAACGCTTCAGCTTATCGCGCCCAGCGACGCCGAGCCACCAAGACCGGGGAGGCGACCGTGAAACTACCGACGCACCCCGAGGGTCAAGCGACGTCGCGCTGGGACACTGGCGGTCGTCGCGGTTGGGCATTCAGTTTTCGCTAAAGCGGACGCGGTTGCTGAGCATTGGACTTCGACGATGCAGACGCCGACCGGGTGGACGACCAAACGGAAGAAAAGGCCGTCACGGCACCGGATCATTTCGCAGGAGGTACAGCCAAGTGCGATCGAGGATCTCCCGTGCCGTCCGATACGCCGACACTGTGTCCTGGCTCCAGTCCGCCGCCAAGCTAGCGAAGACGACGATCGCCCGTTCGCGCAGCTCCTGCGTGACGTTCCACGCATGCCAGAAGGGGGTGTCGATACCGAGACAAACACCGGTCTCGACGACCAGCCGTCGCGCTTCGTCGAGCAATGGGGGACGGTCCTCGGCGGGCATGTCGGCACGGGCGATCGTCTCGTCGTCGTCCTCGGTGGCATAAGAATTCCACCATCCGCAGAGCGTGCACAGGACGAAGCCGTTCGCACCCGGGTAGCCACAGCATGGGCAGCAGGCGAAGACCTTGAAACTGAAGTGGACTCCGGTTTTGGGACCATGGGCTTGATTGGATCTGTGCCGGCTCCGTCGTGGTAGACGGAGACGATGATGAGGAAGCCGAGACGGAAGATCGATGCGGCGCTGAAGGCGAAGATCGCGATCGAGGCGCTGCGGGAGCGTAACAGCTCACTTCCCTGGTGATCAGGGCTGGAGGGTTTGCGCGAAGGTTCCGGCAAGGAGGTGGCCGATGGACTGCAGCGCGGTTTGGCCGTGGAGCCGGGCGGTGCCGGTGACGGAGCGGTAGCCGGCGTGGATCGCAGCCCCCCAGTCCGAGCGGAACCCGCCGGTGACCTTGCGGAACACCACGGATGGCCGGATTTCCCGTTCGCAGGCATTGTTGGTCGGCGATACGTCGGGGTCTTCGAGGAAGACGAAGAACTTGGTCCGCCACGCCTTGACCGCGGTCTGCAGGTCGCGGCCGCCCGGATGCGCCGCCGGTGTGGCAACGAGCGCATCGAGGAGGCGCTCGGCGCGGGCCCGGTAGGCGACGGCCGCCTGATTGGTGATCTGGCCCAGGTCGGATGCCTGGGTCATCGCGGCCGGCGCCTGCCTTCGACGGTGGCGCGATAGGCGCGCAGCGCCTTCTTCGTCTTTCCCGGCAGCACGGTGCCGGCGGCTTCCATCGCCTCGACGAAGCTCACCAGCCCCTCGACCAGACCGGGCGTCTCGCGGTCGGCCTGATCCAGAGGCTCGACGCTCACCGGCAGGAACGTGCCGCGGTTCCATTCCCAGAAGTACTCGCCGATGCGCCGGTGCATGTCGTGCGCGTCCGGCAATGCCACGGTGCGCGCGACCGGATCGGTGCGGTGCGCATCGGCGGTGACGGTCTCGACCGCCACGCAGACGCCCTTGTCATCGAGCCGTGCGATATCGGGCATTACCTCACCTCATCGGTCTTCAGCCGCAGTTCGGACAGGCGCAGGTTGAACGTGGCATCCCGGGAGTGCATGCGGCACTCGATCTCGCCGATCGCGCGCGTCTGGACTTCGGCGCTGTCGATGCGCATCAGCGGCCCCCAGGCCGGGTTGCCGGCGGGGTCGTCGTCGGTCAGCCGCCCCCACAGCGAGGCGTCGATCGCCGCACCGGCGGTGCCGTCGATGTCCGGCCAGTCGTCGATGGTGCCGCTGCGCAGGTCCCACAGGTCGTTCTGGTTCACTGCCTCGATCAGGATGTGTGCCGTCAGCCGGACGCGGCGGACTGCGCCCAGATCCATCCCTGCGGAGAAGTCGTAGGTGCCGGCGGAAGCGATGCCGGTGCCGCCGGCATCCCAGTCCGGCAGCGCGTCGACGTTCGCGACCAGATCGAAGTCGGCATCCGAGAGCTGCAGCACGCCGTCCGTGACCTGGCAGTAGGAGCGGGCGCCGAGGAACAGCGGGTCCTCGACCAGCTCGTCGACGGGAGAGAACGCGAGCACCGACGCCTGCCTCGTCGAGACCGATACCGGCGTGCTCGCCCGGCCGCCGCTGTCGCAGGCGACGGCGAAGTAGCTGCCGGGGAGCAGCGGCAGATAGACGTGCGTCTGATCGCCGTTGATGCCGCGGCCGATCGAGACCGTGTTCTGGAACTGCGCGCCGGTGAGCTGCGGCGTGTGCCGGAACTCGATCCAGCCGCCGTACTGCACGTCGAGGTCGGCCGGCAGGTCCCAGCGCAGCATGGCCGCACCGCCGACGACGGCCACGTTCAGGTTGGTCAGCGGCTGCGGCGGCGCCGACCGGCCGACGAGGTAATGGCCGTTCACCGCGGTGGCGCGCGAACTGTAGTAGTCCGGGTGCAGGCGCTGCAGGCGGAAGTCGTAGGTGTACCCGGACTCCAGGCCGATCAGCACGATCTCGGACGCGGTTTCGCTCTGGATCGTCGCTTCCTTCCAGCCGCCGTCGACGCCGGAGAAGCGCCAGATCACCGAGGTGCGCACCCCCTGGACGGCGATCGGCTGCAGCTGGAAGATCACCCGTTCGATCAGCGTCCGGCCGGCGGTGAGCAGCAGCGCGGTCTCGTCCGAGACCACCTGGATGACGACCGGCGCCGGCAGGCCGCCCGGCAGGGTCACGACCGGATCATGGGGCGGGATGGTGCCGGCCTCGGCGAGGTGAACGCCCGGCGCCTCGGCGATCAGGGTCAGCCGCGCCGTCAGGTCCTGCTGCGGCTCGATGTCGCGCACCAGCACCCGCAGCGTCTCGCGCGTCCACTCGCCGAAGGCGGCGAGGTCGCCGACCGCGGGGGCCTCGGCCAGCGGCACCGGCGGCGACAGGATCAGCGTCGCGCCCTCGCCGGCGACGGTGACCACCGGATACAGGTCGGTGCGCTGGCTGCCGTCGACCACCCGGCGGACCCGCAGGCCGTACGACCGGCCCTCGTCCATGCCGAGCGCGGCATCCAGCGTCAGCGTGGCGACGGAGCCGGCGCCGTCGTCGGTCACGGCGGCGATCCGGGCGCTGGCGAGGCCGACGGCGATGGCGTCGTACTGCAGGGCAACCAGGTCGCCGCGTTCGCAGGCCAGATGCTCGAAGTCGCAGGTGATGCGATGCACTTCCCGGCGCAGCCGCTGCTGCGCCAGATGGAATCGGCCCTCCTTCCACGCCTGATCGCGGTTGTGGATGCCGGGCCACTCGACCCGATCCACCCGCGTTGCGGTTTCGGCGTCGTAGCCGTCGTCGTAGACGACCACTTCGTCGGTCTTCCAGTCGCGCTCGTGGTCGACGTAGGCGATGCGGTAGGCGTGTGGCAGCGGCGCATGCGTGATCTCGCCCTGGTAATCCCAGGAGTTGCGCGGCGTGAACAGGCGCACCGGCGTCGTCCGGGGCTCGTCGATCACCACCGAGAACAGCAGGTCGCGGAGCATCGGCGCCGCCCGGCCGACGCGGCAGATCTTCTGCAGCGCGTCGAACAGCGAGTTCTTGGCCTCGATCACGCCGTTGAAGGTGCGCCCGGCCGGGCGGGTGAGGCCGTCCCAGTAGGCCAGCCGCCCGAGGTCGATGCGGTCATCGGGCGCCGGCGTCTCGCGCGTCGAATGCTGCAGGATGTGGCGGACCAGCGCCGCCGGCTGCGAGGTCGGGCGCCAGACCCATTCTCCGCCCGCCGCGTCCCAGTCCCGGGCGATGGAATGGGCGACCACGTTGAACTCGTCGAGCGAGCCCTGCAGCTGCCCGGACGCCTGGATGCGCAGTGCTACCAGGGTGACGCCCGGGACCGGCACCAGCGCGCCGCGGGTAATCGTGCGCAGTGCGTACCAGGTGACCTCGCCGAAGAACCGGGAGCCGTCGTGCATGCCGCCGATCCAGGTCACCCGCACGTCGTACTTCTTCTGCGGGTCCGGCGTGCCGTAGTCGTCGGTGCGCCAGCGGTGCCCCTTGTAGAGCGCGCTGCGCTGGGCCGCCCGGGTCTGCACCTCGGTCACCTTCACCCACTGGTCGGCGCCGGCGGGCGACTGCTCGATGCGGATGGCATGGAAGACCGACTCGATCCTGCCGTCGATGTTGACGTGGTAGACACCGGACTGGAAGACGAACTCGACGCCGATCTCGTCGCTGCCGAGCTGGGTGGTGCGGACGATCGGCACGTTCAGCTTCGTCAGCGTATCGGTCAGGTGGTCCTCGTAGACGTCGTCGGGAAAGAGCGCGAAGCCCTTGCGCTGGTCGCGATCCCAGGCGGCGGCGTCGGCCGGCGGATGGAAGCCGTTGAAGGTGAGGGTGGAGCCGTCGGGACGCGTCCAGGTATCGCCGAACGCCGCATCGGACGGGTAGCCGCCGGATGACCAGGTGCCGCGGTCGTTGAACGCGGTGTAGCCGCGGCGCAGGTCATACTCGACGCCGGCGAAGTCCTCCAGCAGCGTCTCGCCGATGCGCATCTCCTCGATGGCCAGCGGTCCGTGGCCGATGGCGAACATGGCCCGCCAGTAGGTCGTGCTCCCGACCACCTCGCGCCACGGCTGGGCGGCGTAAGCCGGGGTCACCCGGAAGCGGCCGAGGACGAACGGCACCTTGCCCCAGGGATCGGCGCGGTTGCGGGCGCCGCTGATCGCGTACGTCGGGCTTTCATTGCCCTTGTTCCTCGACAGCTCCGGCGTCGGCGGCGGCAGGAAGACGTTGAGCAGGATGTTGCCGAGCAGCGCGACGATGATGCCGCTGCCGGGGAGGAAGAAGTTCGCCGCCAGCGCGAGGACGGCGATGCCGATGCTGGCGAACAGCCGCGCCCCGCCGCCGGACGGCAGCAGCCGGATCACCAGCAGCGCGCCCGGCTTGGGGCGGACGCGATGCCAGTGGGCGCGCGGGATCAGCTGATCGCCGATGAACGCCAGCCCATGGTCGCGCAGCAGCGGCTCCGGCTGCACGCGCGAGACGATCTCCGCCACCGTCAGCCCCGCCGGCACCACGCAGTCCACCCGCCGGTTCTCGAACGGATGCGGACAGCAGGAGACCGGAACCAGGGCGGCTGCGGGGGCGGGCACGTCCGGGTGCGGTGTCGTCATCGCAGGGTCCATGGGTCGGGGGTGGCGGCGCGACCGGCGGCGGTCGTCGCGGGCAGGTCGCAGACGGAGATTGGGAGGCGACGGTCATTGCCGAGGAGCGTCGAATCGAGGAATGGTTTCGGTGAAGTCCGCTGTACCCGCGCTTGCGACCAGAGTTGGGCTCATTCAAGCGTAGCAATGACCTGCCGAGCGAGAACCGACACGGTCCCATGCTACGGGTTGCGCTTTGCTCCAAATCTGCCTATGCGGGCTGTCAACCGAGATGGTCGGGGTACGTGTTGATGTCATCCATGGGGGATCCTACGGACGAAGCCGAACCGCTCGGCGCCCCGAAAGAGAATGCGGCGTGAGCCCGCCACCCCCGGCGCCGAAGATCTACCACATCGTTCACGTTGATAAGCTCTCCTCCATTATCGCGGACGGCTGCTTGTGGTGCGACGCGATGATCAGCGGGCGGCAAACTCCGGGAACTACAATAGGCATGGGGAGCATCAAGCATCGTCGCCTATCACTTCCAGTACATTGCCACCCCGGAACCTGCGTCGGGGACTACGTACCGTTCTACTTGTGTTCTCGATCGGTGATGCTTTATGTGATACATTGAGCCAATCATCCGGAATTGACGTATCGGGGCGGGCAGGACCCGATTGTGCACTTGGAGGCGGATCTTCACGGTGTGGTGGATTGGGCGCAGCGAAGCGGTCGGCGTTGGGCGTTCAGCTTGGCCAACGCCGGCGCGGTTTATGCTCAGTTCCGATGCTGTCTGGAACAGCTACAAGAGATCGATTGGAATGCTATCGTCGCCCGAGATTGGCGGGCGCCGGAGGTGAAGGAGCGTAAGTAGGCCGAGTTCCTCATGCACCAGAGCTTTCCTTGGGAACGGGTGTCGCGGATCGGCGTCAAGTCAATGGCCATTCGGAACCGGGTTGCTGAAACGCTGGCGTCAGCGCACCATTCACCTAAAATCGAGATAACGCCGGACTGGTACTATTGAGGCGGGAGGCGTCACGATGATCGAGTTTAAGGGGGGTGACATCCTCGCCGAAGATGTGGAAGCGCTGGTCAACACGGTCAATTGCGTAGGTGTCATGGGACGCGGCATCGCGCTGCAATTCAAGAACGCCTTCCCGAAGAACTTCAAGGCCTACGCAGCTGCATGCCATCGGGAGGAGGTACAGCCGGGGCGGATGTTGGTCTTCGCGACCGGTCAACTGACGAATCCAAAGTACATCATTAACTTTCCAACCAAGCGCCACTGGCGTGGCAAGAGTCGCCTTTCAGATGTCGAAGCCGGGCTGGACGCTTTGGTCGGAGAGATCAAGTCGCGCGACATACGGTCCGTGGCGATCCCGCCGCTCGGCAGCGGCTTGGGCGGGCTCGACTGGGTTGAGGTAAGGCCGCGTATCGAAGCGGCCCTCAGCGCGCTTCCGGATGTGCGGGTCGTCATTTTCGAACCCAAGGGTGCCCCTGACCCGAAGGTGATGTCGAGAACGCGCGAGGTGCCGACCATGACGCCCGGGCGGGCGGCCCTCGTCGGCCTGATGCACCGCTATCTAAGCGGATTGCTCGACCCGTTCGTCAGCCTCCTCGAAGTCCACAAGCTTATGTACTTCATGCAGGAGGCGGGTGAGCCGCTCAGGCTTACCTATCAGAAAGCACCCTACGGTCCTTACGCCGAAAACCTCCGCCATGTGCTCACTGCCATTGAGGGCTATCTGATCTCTGGCTACGGCGACGGTGGCGACGCCCCCGACAAGCCACTCGAGCTCGTGCCGGGCGCCGTAGAGGACACCACCGCTTTCCTCAGAGATCATACGGAAACGCGCGCGCGCTTCGATCGCGTCGCGGCTCTCGTTGAAGGATTTGAGAGTCCCTTCGGGCTCGAGCTTCTCGCAACGGTGCACTGGGTTGGCACAAAGAGCAGCGCAAAAACAATCGATGAAGTGATAAGCAACGTATATGCGTGGAACGAGCGCAAGAAGCAGTTCTCGCAACGGCAGATCAGGCTCGCGTACGAGGTTCTGCGAGCGAAGGGCTGGCTTTCCGAAGAAACGGAAACGAGCCGGGATGGCAACCACCGATAACTTTCAGAATGGTCTCGAAGCGCTGATCGTCGCTTCGCTCGTTGCCGATGCGGTTACAACAAAGGGACGAACATGATCACGATCGGGAACGTTGTCTAGATACTCCCGACACGATTTCCACTCTCGCTCGTAATCGTCATGTTCGGCGTCCGCTTCCCTTTTCCACAAAGGGACGCACCTGGGATTCAACGAGTTCCGGGCATTGGTCAGTTCGAGGATGGAGGGATCGCGTTAAGGGCTGCCTTCAGCTCAGGTAGACGGCGGACGATGGTTTCCCAGATGATCGGCAGGTTCACACCGAAGTACGCGTGCGCAACGATGTTTCGTAACGCCCGCATCTTCGCCCAAGGAATGTCCGGCCAGGCCGCGGCGACATGCGGCGGCACGTGACCGGCCGCCTCGCCGATGACCTCGAAGTTGCGCAGAACGGCGTCTATCGTGCGGTCGTCGGCCTGGAAATCGGCGAGTGTCATGCCGTCGGTGTAGCGTTCGATCTTCTCCATGGCGACCGAGATATCCTGGATGCGCAGACGCCAATCCCGCTCAGGCATACACCGCCTCGGCGAGAATGCGCATCCGAAGAGGACCGGACAAGGCCTCGGGGGTGACAAGGTCGACGGGGCGGCCAAGCAGTTCCTGAAGGTGGAACTGGAGGTCGATAAAGTCAAACAGGTCGGGACGAGCGTCGGGCCGATAGTCGACGAGGAGATCGATGTCGCTGTCGGTCCGGGCATCGCCGCGTGCGCACGAGCCGAACACGGCAACGGAGCCGATTCCGAACGCATCGAGCCTCGCCCTGTCGGCGCGCAACCGGTCGAGGATCTCGTCCCTTGACGTGGTCATTGTTTTCTCGGCCGTCGTTCGCAGAAACCTCGCAACGATCCATTGGGCAGTATAGCGGACCCAGGCGCGAGCGACGATGCCATCATCACTCCCGTGGGGGGGCGGACGTTCAGCACGGAGCGAAATCCGCTTGCATTCCACTCCGGGGCGGGGCCACGGTTATGGCAGCCGCCGCTGAGGAGTCGCGATCCGGTGAAGTTCTACAGCTTCGAGGTCGTCATCGAGAAGGAGGCGGAGGACGAGGGCTATTACGCCTGGAGCCCGTCGCTTCCCGGTTGCTTCAGCAACGGCCGCACGATCGAGGACGCGAAGCGGAACATGCGCACCGCCGTCACCCAGCACGTTACGGCGCTCCTCGCCCGCGACGAGGCGATCCCGCAGAACGAGCGTCTTGTGCACGTCGAGGAACTGGCGATCGGCATTCCATGACCCGGATGCCGCAAGTAACCGCGCGCGACCTCGTGCGGTTCTTGAAAGGTCAAGGGTTCGAGGAGGAACGTCAGGCAGGCAGCCATCTCACCATGTGGCATCCCGAGCGGCGGATCGCCATAACGATCCCTGTGCATTCGGGCGTCGATCTCGGCCGCGGGCTTGCCGTGCGCATCCTCAAGGACGCCGGGTTCAGCGTCGAGGATTTCGTCCGACTACGGTAGGTTTGGATACCAAAGCGGACACAAGCACTACCCGGGACCAAACCGACACACCTTGGATGAAGCCGCGCCTGTATCAGCCCGCACCCGCTCTCCCGCAGGTGGCTGCCCGGCGCCAGAAGCCACAGACGCGGCTGCGCACCGACGGGTCCTCGCGGTAGCGGCCGAGCAGGGCGCCGGCGGTGCGTTCGGTGTGCAGCAGCCAGCCGGGGGCGACGACGACGCCCAGGTGGGTGGGCACGGTGCGGAAGCCGGCGGGTCCGGGGGCGACGACGGTCATCTCGGCCACGTCGAAGGTACGTTCCCGCCCGGGCGCGATCCGCTCCCACGAACCGGAGCCGGCCGCGGCATCCAGCTCGCGCCGAACCGCCGTGACGTTGCTCTCGCAGCCGTACTCGGTGGCGTACTCCGGCAGGGCGATGCCGGCCTCCTCCCGCAGCACCAGCCGCACCAGCCCGAAGCAGTCGCAGCCGAGGTGATCGCGGCCGAGGTCGCGAAACGGGATGCCGATGTAGCGCCCGGTCCAGGCGGGAGGCTGGATCACGGGAACAGCCCCTTGAAGCGGCCGTCGAAGGTCACGTACGGGAACTCCTCCAGCGCCAGGTCCTCGACGCTCAGCGTGCCGGTGACCGATGCGAGGTCGATGGCCGAGGATCGCCATTCCAGGCCGACCCACTCGCGTTCGATGACGTCCGGGTCTTCGGCGCGGACGATCTGCAGGCGGACCGACGGCGGGGTGGCGAGCCCGCGCAGCTGGGCGACCACTTCCAGGCTGGTGTTGTCGATCTGCAGGCGGGCCTGCGGCGCCCGGCCCTCGACGTCGTCCGGCAGGGTGACGGCGAACGGGAACGGCTGGTAGAGGTCGCCGTTCGAGAGCGTCGGCCGGCCGTCGGAGGTCACCCGGATCGGCTGCTCGAGATCGGCATGGTCGATGGTCAGCAGCACCAGCCAGACGGAGTCGGTCTGCTGCGCCGACACCTGGGCGGTGCCGGTGGCGGTCAGCGTCATCGGCAGGACCTACGGCAGCTGTTCGAGGACGAGGGCGACCCGCCAAGCGAGGCCGCCGGCGATCGGCTGATACGTCGGCGGATCGACGATGCGGAACGCGCCCGCCGCGTCGGTCACCGGATGCGCCCAGGTGAAGGACAGTGCCCGGTGCTTCAGGTCTTCGGCGACGAAGGCGCGGAAGGTGGCGAGCTGCGCCGGGGTGAACCGGAACGCGACCTGCAGCCGGGTTGTGCCGGAGGTGGCGCGGCGCCGCGTCTTCGCCGGGCCGATGTCGGTCTGCGAGCGGACGACCAGGTCGGGCGGCTGCTCGCTGAAGCCGTCGGCCAGCGGCTTCTGCGGCAGTGAGGCGGGCCAGACAGGAGTGGTTCCGGGCATCTCAGCGGGACCGGATCGGGTTGGCGGCCTGCTGGTAGGCACGGTTGAGCACCGTGCCCGGCCGGGTCATCCGCTGCGCCACCTGCTGCTCGACCGCATCGACGATGACGTCGATATGGGTTCGGCCGCCTTGGTCGCGGCGCTCCTCGGTCGTCACCCGGGCGCCGGCGTTGTTGATGATGTTGACCACCACCCCGCCGCCCCCGGCGCCAATGCCGGCGGCACCGACGCCGAGGTTGCCGCCCGGCAGCCGTCGCAGCGGCAGCACCGCCTCCGGCCCGGCCTCGCCCATCAGGCCGGCGCCGCGCGCCAACGGGAACAGGGTGGGGCGATCGACGATGCCGCCGCGGGCGAAGGGGACGACGGTGCCGCGATCGAAGACATTGCCGGCAGCGCTCGCCAGCACGTCGCCGGCACTGCCGCCGGCGGACGCGCCATAGTCGGACCCTTCACCGCCGGCAAAGCCGCCGCCGGCGCCACCGAACAGAGTGCCCAGCAGGCCGCCGACCATGCCGAGAATGCCCCCGGCACCGCCGCCGCTGCCGGCAGCGCTACCGACGGCGGCGACCAGGGCCTGCATCGCCTGCCCGATCAGGCCGACCATGCTGTCACCCGATGCGCTCAGGTCGCCGGCGGCGCCACCCGCCCCCAGGTCGTCGGCGGCGCCGAACATGCCGGCGGCCGAGCCGGCGAGCTGGTCTGCGGCTTCCGAGCCCTGCAGCGCGCTGTCGCTGAGGTCGCTCGCGGCCGGGCCGAACAGATCGTCCCAGACATCCTTTGCGCCGCCCCACAGCCCGGCGAGAAGTCCGCCGCCTCCGGGGGCCCGCGCCTCCGCCGCCAGCGCCGCCGGGCCGAGGTCTTCGATGCCACCGGCAAACGGCGTGCCCCTGCTCTCGCGCGAGCCGAACTGCTCGCCGAGCCAGCCCACCAGCCCGGTTCCGGCGCCGCCGCCCTTGCCGGCAGCGCCGATCATGTCGTCCATCATCCCGCCCAGCGGTTCCGTGATGGTCTTCCGGACCATGATCCTCTGCAGGTCCGTAGCCAGGCCGGTCAGCACGTCCGAGAGCTGTTCGCCCTTCATGATCGCGTCCTCGAAGGCGCTGCCGGCGGACTGGCCGAACTCCCGGAAGGCGCCGGCCAGATCGACCGTCGAGTCCGCCGTCCGCTCCGATGCTTCCCGCAGCTTCGCCGCCTGCGCCTCGCCCAGCGCACCCGCTTCGGCCATCGCGCGCTGGCGGCGCAGGCTGGCCAGCTCGTCCCGTTCCTCGGCGGTCGCAACCGCGGTCTCGTCGATGGCGGCCAGATCGCGCGCCAGCTCCGCCTCGATCGCGCGCAGGTTCTCGCCGGACTCCCGCCAGTAGGCGATCCGCGCCGCGCCGATCTGCGCATCCACCCGCTCGCGCGCTTCCGCGAACTCCCGCGCCGTCGCCATCAGCCGCGCGTCGCGCTCCGTTTCCGCCTTGATGACCTCGGCGTCGAAGGTCTCGTTGATCAGCATCAGCGCGTCGAGGCGCCGCTGTTCGTCGGCGATGGTCCTGTCGGCGCTGGTCAGCTCGGCCGCGCGCCGCAGCTCGATGGCGTCGATCACCTGGCCGTTGGCCTTCAGCCACGCCTCGCGCCACTTGTTCAGCAGGTCCTGTTCGCGCTGCAGCTGGCGGGCCGCCGCATCGGCGACGGGGGCACCATCCCCGCCCCCACTCCCGCTCCTGCCCCCGGCGCCGCCGGCGGCCGGCTGCAGGGTGATCACCGGCGCAGGCGCACGCTCCGGCACTACCTGCGCCTGGGCGCGGGCATCCAGGATCGCCTGCCGGCGGTCGCGTTCAGCCTGCAGATCCGCCAGGAAGTCTTCCGCCTGCCGGACCTCGAGGTCCTGCGGCCGGGCCAGCCCCAGGTCGGCGAGGCCGCGCGTCAGCGCGCCGCGCGGCGCCTTCGCCGCCTCGATGGTCTGCTGCTGCAGCCGGATCTGCCGGTCGAGGTCGGCGACTTCGACCTGCAGGGTGTGCGAAGACCGGGCCTCGACCTCCTTCAGGCGGTCGATCGCCAGCCCGACCCGCTCGGCAACGTCGCCGAACGCGCGGGCAAGAGCCAGGACCAGCGGGGTGGCGTTGACCAGCGCCCGGGTCAGCTGCGCGTCGAGGACCTGCTGCATCGCCGACAGCTGGTTCTTCGCCTCGCCGGCCCGCCGCACCAGGTCCTCGTCGAGGACGATGCCGAGGCGGCGCGCGCTGTCCCGCAAGCCGTCGATCGCCTGGCCGCCGGCCCGCAGCGCCGGCAGCAGGTCCTCGATCCCCAGCTGCTTGGCGATCGCCGCCTGCCGCGCCGTATCGTCCAGCTTGCTGATCGCGGTCGCCACCCGCGACAGCAGCTCCACCGGGTCGGACCGCTGCACGTCGGCCAGCGAGATGCCCAGCGCCTCGAAGGCAATGCGGATTTTCTTCGCCGCCTCGTCGCCCTGCAGGCTGACCTTGCCAATCGTGGCGGTAAACGCCGCCAGCGCGCCGTCGACGCTGGCCAGCGGCGCGCCCAGCTGCTCGAAGGCGAACCGCAGCTCCTGCAGCGATTCCGCCGACACGCCGACCTTCGCCGCCGCATCGCCGAGGTCGTCCAGCGAGTCGATCGCCGCCCTGGTCCGCGCCATCAGCGCGCTCAGGCCCAGCGCCAGCGCGCCCAGGCCCGCCGCCGCCGCGAGGCCGCCCGGACCCAGCGCCGCCAGCGCCATCCCGGTGCTGCCCAGGCTGCTGCCCAGGTCCCCAAGCCTGCCCTTGAGTTCGTCCGACGCGGCACCCAGCGCCTTCAGGCCGGCGGACGGGACGCGCCCGGCCGCCTCGATGCGCTTCAGCGCCCGCTCGCCGTCGGCGCCGACGCCGATCAGCGCCTGCCGTACGACCTCGGCATCCTTGATCGACAGGCGGACGAGGACGTTTGCCTGTGCCATGCGCCGCTATCCTTCCCCGGTCCGCCCGGCCTCCAGCCGCGCCAGCCCGGCGAGCGCCCCCGCCTCGCCCGCCAGCAGCAGGAATTCCAGCGCGTCCGCGTCGGCGTCCGCCGCCGAAGGGCGCGCGAGGCACGCCGCCAGGTCCAGGCCGGCAATGGCGCCATTGAACCCGGCGCGGCGCCACTGCCCGGCGCCCCCGGTCAGCAGGTCCCAGGCGATGCATCCCTCGTGGGTGCGGAGGGCGCATTCGTCGTAGGCGCAGCGTCGGCCGTGGGCGCCGCGCCGTCCGTCGGCGCAGGGGAGTTGGGCGGTGCGGCAGTTGGCGCAGTAGCGGGCGCCGCCGCCGAAGTGCCAGTCGGCGCGGCGCCCGATCCGTTTCCCTCCGCCACCAGCTCGGTGATCTCGCGCAGGTACTCCGCCTCGAACCGCTCGGCGACGAGCGGATGGCCGCAGATCAGCGCGTCGATCGCTTCCGGCGAGGGCGCGATCGCAGCACCGGCCTCGTCGCCGATGCCGTCCCAGCCGGCGATGGCGTGCCGCGCCAGTGCCTGCAGCAGGAACTGGTCGCGCAGCCCGCGCAGGCCGTCCCGGTCGGTCGGCTCGGGAACGTCCAGGATCGTCCCGCCGGCGGCCTCGATCAGCCCGCGTTCGGATGCGATGTCCCGCGCCCGGCGTTCCGCGGAGTGGATCGCCGCCCTGTACAGCGCGAAGGTCAGCGGCTTCAGCGTTACGGTGACGCCGAACCCGAGCGCGACCGCGCGCGGCGCCCGCGGCCGTTGCAGCCGGATCATGCGTAGCTGGCCACGTCGTTGACCAGGGTCACCCGGAGCATCGATCCGTCGCCGGCATCGAACGCGGCCCGCCAGTCATAGCTGGCCTCGACGCCGCCCGGCCCGCCGATGGTGTACTTCGGCTTCGGCAGGAAGACGCGCGCCATCTCGAACTTCAGCAGGGTGGCGCCGCTGGTGGTGAACCCGTATTCGAGCACGATCGGCGTGCCGTCGGCGGCCTCGGCAACCAGCGTCGTGCCATCGAAGCGGACCGTCATCGAGCCGCTGCAGTTGGCGACGGTGGGATCGGCGCCGTCGATCCTGCCGTCGGGGCGGATCGTCCGCACCCGCTCGAGGGTGTTGGTGAACAGGAAGCTGCCGCCGGTGACCGAGGCGAGCTGGTCCCCGCCCTTCCTGATGTAGCCACGGCCGCGCGAGAACCGGCTGGAAGCGTAGGCCGGCAGCGGCGTCGCATCCAGCGGCATCGGCGAAGCGGTCTCGCCCTGCGCGACCACCGTTACCCGGCCGTTCGCCGGCCCTTCGGTGCCCAAGTCGAAGGCGAGGCTTTCCATCACCACGCCGGCATGCTGGAACCAGACCGGGGTGGTCAGCTTCGGATGGCCGATCTCGACGGTGAAAGACGGAATGGCGTCGGCGCCGCTTTCCCAGACGTGGGTGTACGGGCCGGTGCCGGAGGTGACCGGATCGCCGAACAGGCCGGTCAGCCAGAACCCGGTGCTGTGCGCATCCAGCGGGATGTCGATATTGCCTTCGTCGGTGATCAGGCCGCGGTAGGGGTCCTGGGCGTTGCGCCCGAAGCCCAGCAGCGGATCGTCGGCGAGCGGAATCGCCGCGGACAGGTCAGCGGACCTGAACGCCAGCGGCTGCAGGTTGTCGGTCGGCATGGTGCCGTAGACGGTCTCGCGGACGACATGCAGCGTGCTGTCCGAGCCGTAGGCGCGGGGCTTGGCCATCGGGTTACCTCATGGACGGGTGGAACAGGAAGGCGGAGCCGGTGCTGGCGGATGCCGGCGCGTGCAACGATGGGAATGCGCGCTACGAAAGCGAGGGCGACTGGCTTGGGCGGCGAACCGTCCCAGGAGGGACGATGTAATTCTCGATCTCCTCAAGTCCGCTCTGAGTTGCGAACGCGCCCAAATCGAGTTCGGGGGAACAAGAGCGCGGGGCTGCTATCGATCTTGACAGCCGCGTCAAACACGCCCCTCATGGTCTGGACTATCAACTGGATCAGTCGATCATCGCATGCGGGAAGTCGGAGCGTTTGAGGCGAAGAGCAAGCTCGGCCAGTTGCTCGACTGGGTGGAGGCCGGTGAGGAAGTCGTCATCACCCGGCGCGGCAAGGTCGTGGCCAAGCTCGTTCCGCCAAGTTCACGTCGCGTGGACGAGGAGCAGGCCCGTGCGGCGGTTGAGCGCATCCGCAATATGCGTCGTGGCATTACCTTGGGTGAAATCGAGATCAAGGACCTGATCGCCGAAGGTCGCTTGTGAGTTTGGTCCTCGACGCGTCCCTGACCGTCGCTTGGTACTTCGAGGGCGAAGGAAACGCAGCGACTGACAGGGTTCTCGATCAGGTGTCGATCGACGGCGCGATGGCGCCTGGCGTCTGGACCCTCGAGGTTGCGAACGCCTTGCTGATGGCGGTTCGCCGTAAGCGCATCGACGGCGCATACCGTGACGCAGCCCTCGCCGAACTCGCGCTGTTGCCGATCAGGATCGATGCCGATACCGGAAGCTATGCCTGGAATACGACGTTGCGGCTGGCAGAGAGGTTCGCGTTGACGCTCTACGATGCCACCTATCTCGAGCGTGCCCAGCGCCGCAGTCTGCCGCTGGCGACCCTCGACAGGCCGCTACGCCAAGCGGCCGAAGCACTGCAAATCCGCGTGCTCGGCTAAGTGACCGACTCGGCAATCCAGGACAACGGCAAGTGTTCAACGCGCCATCCCAGGTGCGTCATTTGCGGCCTTGGTCTCGACCGCGTCCGCTCTGACGTGCAAAGCGTTGGCACTGGACGCCGGTGAATAGGTGGTATCCTTCGTGTTCTAGATAGAGTTGAATAGATTTGGGAGATTAGAAGGCTAAGCCGCTTCCGAGTACTTCTCGCGCAGCGGCTCCAGCCCTCTGGCGATGTCACGGATGCCGTCGCTGGCTTCCGACAGCACCGCCAGGTCCTCCGACTTCCAACTGTCCTGATCCTCGATCACCACTTCACGAGGGAAGTCAGGGTGGGCGTTGTGGACGTCGGTGAGCTTGAGGAACGACGCGGCGATGGCGCCGGCATGGTTGGCGACCGGCTCGACGATCAAGAGGCGGTGCGGCAGCTTGACGACGTTGGCGAACTCATATGTCTTGCTGGTGGCGCCGCTGAGTTGCGCATGGGTGCTGATGCGATCCTTGGCAAACACCCGAGCAAGCTGGTCGGCAACAAGACGGCGAAGGTCGCGTTCAACGCGCCGCTGCCGCTCACTCAAGACATCCGTCACCCAGCGCTGACTGGCATTGGCGACAATGACGATGGCCGCGCCGAGTTGTGACTCTGAGATCTCATCGGCGATAAAGTTCCCGCTGCGGAATTCCACACCCATCATCTCAGCAATGGATCGCGCCCGCTTGCCATGCGTGGACGGCGACACTTCCATGCCGGCAGCGAGCAACGCCTGCCAGCCAGCGCCGTTGTCGGAGACGCGATAGCCGCGGGCTCCTTGGCCGATGACCACGGAGACGCCATCGCCGCCCGGATAAAGGCACTGCGTGGTCACCAGTGTCCCGCTATCGACCTTGCGACAGATCGTGTACGGGGCCAGTGCCTTGATGATGAACGGGTCACACGTCGTCACAGCTTCAGCCTCGGCTCATGGCGCGGCGGCGGCAGCGTATCGCCGATGCGTACGCGCTGCATGAAATAATGGGCCGCTTCGGCAAAATTTGCGAGGTCGGCCTCGAGAGACTCGGCAACGGCCAAGTTGTCATCAGCCTGTCGCGGCCAACGACGGTTGCGCGCCCAGGAATGATAGCGGTGGCGGAACGCCGGAAGGGTGAGGCCGCGCAACTCGGGCGACAGACGCTTGTCCAGAGGATTAGCATGCGGCGCGGTCGGGAACACGTTCATCCGTTCGATGACCTGTCCCTGATACTGCAGCACAAGCGAGCCGTCCTGCGGGGCGTTGTAGACTGACGCCGTGCCGGCGAGGAACAAGCCGCCAACGATGGCGTCGCCGATCTGCAGCGGGACGCTGATGCGGACGGTGGTCTCCCGACTCTTTGACCACTCCCGCCGCCCGGCAAGGCGTTTCTCCGCGACGAGCAAAGCGTCGATTTCTTCGGGCGTTGTGAGCACTGCAACTGGCTCGCGAAGTACGGCTTATTATGCAAAGCTGGCTCTGGAGTGAAGCGCCACCCGCCAAACGGGTTATGCTTACGTGTTTCTCACCGTCGCCCTTCCCCACCCCATTTTCTTGTCCGCCGGCGCCGATTGCTGCCCGTCCTGCAGACAGTTACCGAAATGCCTGTAGGATGCAGGAGTACCGCACGCAGGGAGGGCGCGTCTATGGCCGCTTCTGGATTGACGCGATGGGCGGTGAAGCCGACTTCGCGCGCGTGCGCATTCGGGATCCTGCCAACGTCGCGCCTGGCTAACACCTGCGCTCAGTCGAGCGCGTTGCCGCTCTCGTATTCGAGCACCGCGCCCAGCAGCACCGACTTGATCGCCGAGGCGCCGTCGCCGGCAACCACGTCGATGTCGTCCAGGTCCAGCGTGCACGTCAGCACCACGCCGCCCAGGGTCGGATCGGCGGAGAGCGTCGCGTCGATCGCCTGCAGCATCAGGTCGAGGGTGGTATCCGGATCGTCGCCGCCCGCCTGCGCCTCGATGACGACGTGGTGGCTGATCCACCAGCTGTGCACGCCGAGCGTCGCCTGCGCGTCCAGGCGGGAGCCGTCGCGGATGATCACATGGCCGGTCTCGCCGACCTCGGCCGGGACGGCTTCGTTGCGGACGACGCTGAACGCCCCGAGGTTCTGCAGCTGCGCCACGATGGCGGCGATCGCCTGCTCGCGGATGCTCATCCGCCGTACCGCGTCAACAGCGGCGACGCGTCCGCCGCCCTGTTGATTTCCGTGGCCATGATCTCCGGCAGCCGCCCCGACCACCGGTCGATCGCCGACCGGATGTCAATCCGCTGCGCCAGCGAGACCTGCCGGACCAGGACGTGCGTCACCACGTCGCGGCCGTCGCGGCGGACGACGGCGACCAGCCGCCGCGGGCCGGCGGAGATGAAGCGCAGGCGCGCGCCGGTCGCGATCAGCTCCGCGGGCGTCATCCGCTGCCCGCGCCCGCGGCCGGAGCGGAGCGGCGCGTGTTCGGTCGGGATCGCCAGCCAGCCGCCGCGCGCCGAGCGGATATCCGCGCCTTGCGCGAACAGCGCGATCAGGTCGACCGGCCCGCCGGGGCGGCGCGGACTGCGCTTGTACGTCGCCCTGCTGTAGACGGTCCCCTCGACCTCGGTCCCCTGCCCCGCAACCCGGGAACGGACCGCGGCGGAGAGGTTGCGGCCGCCGCCGGGAAAACCGGCGCGGCGAACGTTGCCCACGATCTGCGCCCGTATGCCGCCGCAGATGCGCCGCAGGCCCTTGGCGGTGCCCTTCTCGACCGCGGCGGCCTGCGCCCGCAGCAGCGCGCCCAGGTTGCCTTCGATGAACGCCTGAACCGTCATTGCAGGCGACTCACGCCGGCACCGCGTCGAGCAGCCAGACCTGCCGGAGCCCGTCGACGTGCCGCCAGGAGCGGACCCGGAACCGGCCACCCTCACTGTCGATGACATCGCCCGCCGCCGGCGCGCCGGCCGGCAGGTCGGCGACCCGGACCTCGACCAGCAGCCCGTCGTGCAGCTGCTGCCCGCCGCCGAGCCCGGCCAGCACCAGGTTGGGGACGCGCGGCACCGCACGGACGGTCACCGAATCGCCGGCCCGGGGTTCGTAGCCGATGGTCACGGCGAGGCAGTCGAAGACGCCGGCCAGCGCCGCATCGGCGAGCGCATCGATGCCCATCCGGTTCAGGCCCGCTTCGCCCGCTGCAGCATCTCCGGCCGGGTGCAGACGAACAGCGGGTAGCTGTATTCCTCGATCCGTACCCAGGCGTTGCGGTCTCGGTCCGGGATCGTCATCGCGTAGACGTCCAGGCCGGGGGTGTTGACGTAATCGAAGTTTTCCGCCGGCGACTGGGCGCGCAGGAAGACGCCCGGCGCGCCCACCGGGAAGAACCTCGCCTTGTCGGTCGCCACGCTCACGCTGGTGCCGTCGTCGAGGCCGCGATAGTTGATGAAGGTGATGCCGCCGAAGACGAAGCGGTCGGACACCGCCTGCCGCAGTTCCGACGCCGCCGCCTGGTTCAGGTAGGTGGCACGGATGTTGGCGTGCCCGACCAGCGCGTCGTAGAAGGTATCGCTGCACAGCGCGTAGACTTGGGTGCTCGGCAGCCAGGCGCCCTTCGCGGCCACCTGCATCGCCCGGACGACCGCGGTGCACTTGGCGCGAATGTCGGTGTTCGCGTCATCCAGCTCGAAGTCGATCTCCGCCGCCTGGGCGATGCCCCACTCGGTGTACCAATTGCGGATCTCGGTGATCCCGTCGGCGTCCAGGACGATGCCCTGGATCGCGCCCAGCCGGTGGTTCTCCAGCGTCAGCTCGAGGTCGACGCGGATCTGCGCCATCCGCTGCGCCACTTCCTGCTGCACCTGCAGCAGCTCGCTTTCGGTGCCGAAGGCGCGGATGCCCTGGATTTCGGCGGCGGTGATCGTGTCACCCTTGGCCAGCCGGACGGTCGGAAAGGCGCGCACGTCGCGACCGGTGCGCACGTTCTCGACCGGCGGCGCACCGCGCGGCGTCGTCGGGATCAGCGTCAGGACGCCTTCCCGCTTTTCGATCACCACCAGCTCGGTGCGAATGCGGCGCGGCTCGAAGACGTTCAGCGAGCCCAGCAGCTGTGGCACGTAGGGGATTTTCTCCAGCGCCGCGGTCATCTCGACCACGCTGAACGCGTCGTTGCGGAAGATATCCATGGTCGGCATGGTCTTGGCCTCTCCAGACGGCCGGCGGCCGTTCCCTTCAGCGCGCGATGATGCCGAGACCGGCGAGCGCCAGCGTCGCCGCGGTCTTTTCAGCAGCCTCGATGCCGGCGGGCCAGACCAGCTCGCCGGCGTTGACCTCGGCGTCGCGGACGATTGCCGCCGCCTTGACGTCGGCGGCGGCTGCCGGCGCGGCATCCCAGAGGACCGCCGCGGCGGTCTCGCTGCCGTCGCTGGCGGCAGGCGCGAGGATCACGTACTTGCCGGACGCGGTCACCCGCCCCAGCACGGTGCCGGCCACCAGGTCGGCGCCGGCGCCGACCGTGATGCTGGCGCGCGAGCGGTGGCCGTTGGCCTGGGAGACAAGGAATTCGCCGGCGTGCCGGCCCTCGCTGAATACGGTCGTCATGCTGGAACTCCTTTCGGATCGACAGCGGGTCGCCGGCGGCAGGCCGGGTACCGCGAGCGGTTACTGCCGGAACGTCCGGCCGAGCGCGGCCTCCCAGGCCGCACCGGGGCGCCGCGGCGCCGTGGGCGCGTGCGTTCCATCAATGGCGGTCTCGGCGTCACGCGCCGCCCGCGCCTGCAGCAGCGCCGCGCGCACCTCCTCCGGCGGGGTCGCCCGCGCCAGAAAGCCGGCGATGCGATCCGCAGCGCCGGCGAGCGTACACAGCTCGGCGACCTCGCAGGCGTAGGCCAGCGCGTCCGCCCGGGCCTCCGCCGTCATCCTGGCCGGATCGGGTGGCGGGTTCGCCGGCACCGGGCGGCGCTCGCGCCCGGACCCGTCCGGCTGGTCGCTGCCGGGCACGGGCGGCGTCCGCTCCGCCGGGACATCCTCCGGCGGGAGCGGGTCGGTAATTTCCGGATCATCCGCCACCGGCTGCGGCCCCGTCTGCGCTCTTGGCTGCGGCTGCGGCTCCGGCGCGTCGTCTTCCGTTCGCTCGTTCGGCATCATCGCCTCCAGTTGCTTCGGGGGATTGCGAAAGCGTCCAAGGTCGAAGCAGGCGGCGATGCGCACCGGCTCGTCGATGCGGTCGGCGAATCCGAGCTGCCTCGCCTCGTCGGCCGACAGCCAGGTCTCGGCCGCCATCATCGCCTCCAGCTGCGCGTCCGGCAGGCCGGTCCGCCGCGCGTAGACGCCGAGCAGCGAGGCTTTCATCCGGTCCAGCGCGTCCGCCATCGCCCGCATGTCGTCGGCGGTGCCGAGCGCCAGCGCGTTCGGCTCGTGCACCATCATCAGCGCGTTCGCGGGCATGACGATCTCGTTGCCGGCCATCGCGACCACCGAGGCGATCGAAGCGGCGATGCCGTCCACACAGACGGTCTTGCGCGCCGGGTGCCGATCGAGCGCATTGAAGATGGCGAGCCCGTCGAAGACGCTGCCGCCCGGCGAGTTGATACGCAGGGTGAGGGTGCGGACCGGGCCCAGCGCCTGCAGGTCGGCGACGAACTGGCGGGCGGTCACCCCGAACTCGCCGATTTCCGCAAAGATCAGGATCTCGGCGCGGCTCTCCGCCGCGCGCATGGAATACCAGCGCGAACCCATGATGCCTCGGCTGTCCTGGTGGTCAGTCTGCGGCCGGTGCGTCCGGCTCCGGCGGCTCCTCGGGCGTCACCCGGGCGCCTTGCGTTTCGCCGGCGCCGGCGCCGGCGCCGAACCCGAGGCCGAGGGCCTGTTCGCGCGCCCGGTCGGCGGCGATCCGCGCGTCGGTTTCCTCGACGTCGTAGCCCTGGGCCTCGACCACGTCGGCCCGCGCCTTGAAGCCGGCATCGACCGCCAGCTTCTCCGCCTGCAGATCCTTCAGCGGGTCGATCCAGTCCCAGCGGGGTGGTATCCACTTGCACGCCTGCCACGCCCGCGGCGACCGGGCAAAGCCCGGCAGCGCGAGCGCGCCGGACAGCACCGCATCCGCCAGCCAGCGGGCGTAGACGGGCCGGCAGAGCTGCCAGACGAAGACGGCGTGCTGCAGCTGTTCCATCCGTCGGCGGAACTCGATCATGCCGGCGCGCATCGAGCCGTAGGAGGTCTGGCGCAGATCGCCGGTGATCGTCGCGTACGGCAGGCCCATCGCCGCCGCCAGCTCCAGGCAGACGCGATACCAGAACGGATCGAAGTCGCCGCCGACGCCGGGCGGGGTGGAGAAGGTCACGTCGTCGCCCGGCAGCAGCCGATGGAACAGCCCCGGCTGCAGCGGCACCAGCGCCGTGCCGTCGCCCTGGTCCGTCTCGCCCACCGCGATGTCTTCGGGCGTGGTCTGGCGCACGAAACCGACGAACAGCGCCGCGATCTTCTGTCGCTCGACCTGCGCATCCATGTACTGGTCCATCTGGTGCAGGCGGACCAGCGCCGGGGTGATGTAGGGCAGCCCGCGCAGCTGCCCGGCCTCCAGCGGCCGGCGGATGTGCAGCACGTCTTCCGCCGGCACCCGGGTGAACTCGGTATCCGGCAGCACCGCGGCATCCGCCAGCTCGCCTGGATGCCGACGGCGGAACCAGTAGGCGACGCGCCGGCCGATGCCGTCGAACTCGATGCCGCAGCGGATCTGCGCCCCGCTGGCCGCCCGCTCGGTCTTCTCGACGGGCAGCATCTCCGACTGCAGGAGCTGCAGCTGCAGCGGCACCGACAGCCCGTCCGAGGGCAGCCGCGCCCGCAGGCGCACGAAGCATTCGCCGGCGCTGAACATCTCGCGCGCAATCAGGGCCTGCAGACCGTAGAAGTCGGTCAGCCCGTCGGCATCCGCTTCGTCGGTCCAGGCCCGCCACAGCTCCTGGATCGCCGCTTTCGCGGCCCCGTCACCGACCAGCGGCGACGGCTTGATCCCCGTCCCGACGGCGTTGCCGACGAAGGCGTCGGCCGCGTTGGCGGCGATCGGATTGGCGAGGATGATCTCGCGCGCCCGGCGCAGTGTCAGCGGCCCGTCGGCGGCGACCACCGCATTGATGGTACGGGTCGCCGGCAGCCAGGCGTAGAGCCGGCGCGACCGCATGGCGCTTTCCAGCCGCGCCCGCGGCGGCCGGACGCGCAGGCGCGGCGGCCGCATCCTCACAACCCCTTCCCGTCCTGCCAGGCGTAGATGCGCCGGACCACCGGCGTGCCGGCGGCGGCGGCGCGCTGTCCGCGCAGGCCGGCCAGCGCCCGATCGATCTCCGCAAGGCTGCGGTATTCGACCGTACGGCCCTCATGGGTGACGCGCGCGTAGCCGCTGGCGCGGACCTTCTCCAGGGCGGCGATGGTTGCGTCGATCTCGGCGGTCGAGGCCATCAGTCATCCATCCAGGTGCTGGCGACGGCAGCGCACGCCGGCCGGCGCGCCGGACCGGCGGCGGCCGGATGAGTCGGCCGAGGGTCGGCATCGGCGCTGCGCGTCGCGTCGAGCTGTTGCTCCAGGGTTCGCCACGTCCGTTCGCTGAACCGGTCGATACCGGTCAGCCACGCCGCGGCGCGCGCATAGACCCGGCAGTCGAGCATCTCGTTGCGTTCCCGGAGCTTCTGCCATTCCAGCCGCTCGAAGCCGCGGCGCGTGCGGACGCTCACCAGCTGCTCGGCCACCAGCTGCCGGATCCGCTCCGCATCCAGGCCGCGCGGCAGGTGCACATAGCCGGCCGGGAAGCCGGCGCCAGCGGCGAGCGCTTCGTCGGTCGGCGCCTCCAGCCGCAGCGCGCGGTAGAGCTCCGACTTGAACACCGCCACCGAGACCGTCCACAGGCGCACGCCAGAGCGGGTGCGCTGCGCACCGCGCCGCGCCTCGACGAAGCTGGGGCCGGCCACCGGCGTCGACCGGTCGAAGCCGTCGACGCCCTTGACCGCCATCACGCATCCCACGCTCTGCCGACGCGCCCAGGCGTAGACCTCGGCGGTGAACTGGCCGCCGGAGTCGATGGCCATCCGGGTCAGCCGCAGTACGCCGCCGCCATCACTCCGCCACGTCCGCCGCAGCAGCTCGTCCAGCGCGCCCCAAGCCTCGGCCAGCGCCGGGCTGCCGTCGATCACCAGATGATCGACCAGCCAGCTCTCCAGCCCGCGTCCCCAGGCCCAGACCGAGACCTCGATGCGGTCCTTCTGCACGTCGGCACCGGCGGTCAGCAGCAGCCCGCCCGCCGGGACGATGCCGATACGGTGGTTTTCGCGCCGGTCGTAGAGCCGCTGCCAGTCCGGCGCGTCGCCCGGCTCGAACCAGGTCTCGCCCAGCACGCCGTTGCGGAACGACCGCTTCGCCTCGTCGTTCGCCTGTGCCGCTTCCCACTCGCGCGCGATCCGCTCCCAGGACAGCCAGCCGACCGGCGAATACAAGCCGGAGATGTGGAAGCCGACCGTCAGCGGGTCGGCGGAGGTCGACGTCGCCTGCCAGCCGCCGCCGGCGAGCATCATCGTCTTGTGATGCTCCTCGATCGGCGTCTCGCAGCCCTCGCAGACGTAGTGCACCGTCTCCGGCCGGCCCCACTCCCAGCGCAGCCGCTCGAACGTCAGCGCCTGCCGGGCGCCGCAGAACGGGCACGGCACGACGTACCGCCGCCGATCCGATGCTTCGAATTCCCGTTCGATCCGCGACAGGCCCTTGATGGTCGGGGTCGACACCAGGAACACCTTCCGCCGCCAGGAGAACGTGCGCGTCCGGGCCTCGGCGAGCGCCACCGGCTCGCCTTCCTCGTCGGCGGACGGCGGATAGGCGTCGATCTCGTCGAGAAACAGGTAGCGGGCCGGCATCGAGCGCAGGCCGACGGCCGAGTTGGCGCCGGTCATCACCAGAATGCCGCCGGGGAACTCCTTCGACAGCAGGGTGTTGCCGGAGTCGCGCGAGCGCGCCGGCGCCACCCGAGCCCGCACCGCCGGCGTGTCTTCGATCAGCGGATCGACCCGCTGGGTCGAGAACCGCCGCGCCAGCTCGACGGTCGGCTGCACCGCCAGCATCGGTCCCGGCGCGTGGTGGATGACGTAGCCGATCCAGTTGTTGCCGGCTTCCGTCGCACCCACCTGCGCGCCCTTCATCACGATCACCCGCTGCGCCGGATGCGAGGGCGACAGCGCATCCATGATCTCGCGCAGGTAGGGCGTGCGCGAGGTCCGCCACGGCCCGGCCTCGTTGGCGCCGCGCGGGCTCAGGACGCGGTGCCGGTCCGCCCAGGCGGAAACGGTCAGCGCCGGGTCCGGCGCGAGCCCTTCCCGCCACCTGCGCACCAGGTCTTCGGCGCCGTCGAATCCCTGCGGCGCCGGCGCGGTCTCGGTCATTCCCGTCTGCTGCGTGCACTGCCCGGCCGGTGCGGGAAGCGGGCAGTCCTGCGCGCTTCCCGCTTGCGCGAGAACTATTCGCGTGGCCCGAGCTTCACGACCCAGGCGTCTCCATCCCCGAGCTGGCGGCCGCCGAGCGAGCCGTCGGTCGCTCCCGCCAAATAGACGTCGCCAGCGGCGTCGGTCGCCACGCTACAGGCGAAGTCAGCAAACTCTGTGCCCAGCTGCCATTTCCACTTGAGGGTTCCGGCAGTGTCGTACTTGGCGATCCAAGCGTCGTAAGATCCGCGGTTGGGGCCGCCGAGCGAGCCGTAAGTCAATCCCGTCAGGTAGACGTTGCCCACGGAGTCGGCCGCCACGCCCGTGGCGTAGTCATCATCTTCCGTTTCCGTGCCGACCTGCCGCTTCCACTTCAGGCTGCCGGCGGCGTCGTACTTGGCGACCCAGGCATCGTGAAATCCACGGATGGGACCGCCGAGCGCGCCCGAAGTAGATCCGGTCAGGTAGATGTTGCCAGCGACGTCGGTCGCCACGCCGCGGGCTTCTTCATCATCGACCGTGCCGAGCTGCCGCTTCCACTTGAGAGTCCCAGCTGAGTCATACTTGGCAATCCACGCGTCGTGAGCCCCAAGGTAGGGTCCGCCGAGTGAGCCTTCCGTTCCCCCCGCAATGTAAACATTGCCAGCGGAGTCGGCCGCCACGCCCGTGGCGTAGTCGATGTATTTCGTGCCGAGCTGCCGCTTCCATTTCAGGCTGCCGGCCGCGTCGTACTTCGCGACCCAGGCGTCGTACGGCCCGCCCATAGGGCTGGAGAACTCTCCCGTCAGATAGACGTTCCCGGCGGGGTCCGTCGCCACGCCCGAGGCAACTTCGCTCTTTTCCGTGCCGAGCTGCCGCTTCCACTTCAGGGTGCCGGCGGCTTCGTACTTGGCGACCCAGGCGTCCGCCCATCCGCGGTTAGGGCCGACGAGCGAGCCGTTAGTAAATCCCGTCAGGTAGACGTTGCCCGCGGTATCGCTCGCTACGCCCTTAACATAGTCGTCCATCTCCGTCCCGAGCTGCCGCTTCCAGTGCAGTCTGCCGGCGCCGTCGTACTTAGCGATCCAGGCATCGAAGGACCCGCGGTTGAGGCCGCCGAGAGAGCCCCAGGTCTCTCCCGTAAGATAGATGTTGCCGAAGGCGTCAGTCGCGACGGAAGAGGCACCGTCGTACTTTTCCGTGCCGAGCTGCCGCTTCCATTCCACCCAGGCCTGAGCCTCGTTCGCGACACCAAAACATACGGCTGCCAGCACCGCGCCGGCGACGCTGAGCCGCAACGCCCGCGTTTTCGTCTTCATTGGCTTCCCCCTTCTCTTCCGGTCGGAGAGCGGGTCCAGTGGACGGAGCCGCAGAACGAAGCAGAGGCTTGGCGACCCGCACCGAGAGCAGGCGCAGACCTCCGCGGATGGCAGATGATTGCAGCAGACCGCCCAGTCCCCTCATCCTAACCATTGATGCCAAGCCTACCATAGCGCGAATTAGGAAGATAGAATATGAAACTTGGCGACCCCCGATTTCCACAAACCGCATTGCGCTCTATGACTAGGCGTTACGAGCGGGTCGAGGTGATTACCGGGGTGGCGGGGCGGCGGCGGTGGAGCGCGGCGGAGAACCTGCGCATCGTCGGCGAGCTGGCGCGGAAGGGGGCGACGGTCTCGTCAGTGGCGCGAGCGCAAGACGTGCATGAGAGCCTGATGTTCAAGTGGCGGCGGCTGGCGCGGGAGGGTACGCTGGGGCCGGCAGGCGCCGGCGCGTCCGGCAGGTCGGACAGCGGCATGGGTGGCTCGGTTACGATGAAGTGCGTGGTCGCCCCGCCGCTGACCGTCACCGCCGGCGCCGGCCGGTCCAGGACCTCGCGGGGACGGTAGTGGGTGCCCTTGGTGTCCCAGCGGATGCTGGTGATCACCCGCGCCAGCGCCGGCGGCCCGTCAGCGGCTCTTGCCGGACCACTCATAGCCGCACTTCGGGCAGCGGTGCTCGGTCGCCACGCCCTCGTCGTAGGCGGCGAATTCCGCCGGCGCCGCAGCCCCGTCGCCGTTGATCGGGCCCAGCAGCGCGTCCAGCTCCCTGTCGCTGAAGCCGGTCAGCGAGAGGTCGAAGCCGTCGCCCTTGAGGTCGTTGAACTCGGCGGCCAGCATCTCCTCGTCCCAGCCGCCCAGCTCGGTCAGCTTGTTGTCGGCGATCCGGTAGGCACGGACCTGCTCCGGCGTCAGGTGGGCGAGGCGGATGACCGGAACCTCGGCCAGCCCCAGCGAGCGCGCCGCCAGCACCCGGCCGTGCCCGGCGATGATCTGTCCGGACTCGTCGATCAGCACCGGCACCGTCCACCCGAACTCGACGATGGAGGCGGCGACTTTCGCAACCTGGCTGTCGGAGTGGGTTCGCGGGTTGCGCTCGTAGTGCTGCAGCCGGTCCAGCGGCAGCTGCTCGATCGGTCCGGGAAGGAAGCGCAGGTCGGTCATCAGTGGAACTCGGGATTGATCGCGGTCAGCTGCTCGAGATGGGCACGGACGTGCCGTTCCAGGATCATCTGCATCGCGTGCGCGCTGATCCCGACCTCCGCCGCCATCAGCGCCGAAACCCGCGCCGGCCAGCCGAGCCAGGCATCACGCTCCTGCCGGGCCAGCCGGAAGACCAGCGCCGTTGCACGCGACCGGTCCACCAGGTCGCCCTTCAGCTGCTGCAGCCGGATGCGCCGCTCCTGCGCCTTCATCACCTCGTTCGCGGTCCGCGCCGAGGCGAAGCTGACGCCGCCTTCGGCGGCAACCCCCTGCTCGCGCAGGGTCTCGGTGACCGCGCCCACCGCCGCCTGCGGCACGGGCTTGAGGTCCTCGTGCGGCGCGGGATCGAGGTGCGGGGCGCGCGCCTGCGCCGGGTTGCCGGTCGCGGTACGCCGCCGGTCGGAGGCCGCCGCATCGACCGATCCGTCCGCATGCAGGACGAGGCGACCGGCCTTGCGCGCCTTGGCGATCGCCTGCCGGGTCACCCCGACCCGCGCCGCATACTGGCTTTCCGACAGGCCGATCCGTTCAGGCATCCCCGCCCGGCTCCCTGATCAGCACCCTCTTGCCGGCGCGCCGCGCGCGGCGGATCGCATCCTCGGTGCCGCCCTTCCGGTCCGGCGCCACGAACGCGACCACCAGGTCGGCGTCGTCGACGATGCGCTGGTTGCGCGCGTGATAGCGCCTTGCCGCATCCGGATAGCTGCGGACGCTCGCCAGGTCCGGCCGGTGAACGACCACCGGCAGACCGCGCGCCTGCGCCGCCGCTTCGGCGAACCGGTCGGGGCCGGGGGCGCCGCCGCTGATCACCACCGCATCGCCCGGCAGCGTGGCGACGAACGCTTCGACCGCAGCCCGGTCCTGCCGCCGGCGCGAGCCGATGATCGCCACCCTCAGCGGGCCGGGCAGCGGGCCGGGCAGCGGGCCGGGCAGCGGGCCGGACATCAGTCGATGTTGCTGACGGTACCGCCGAGCCAGGCGACCGCAACCGTGGTTGCGCCGGTCGCCCGAAGTTGCGAGCCCGCTTCCCAGAGATGAAAGCCGCTGGTCGCCAGATCATCGACCAGCAGCGTCGGCCGGCCCGTCGGCCGCTCGGCGAAGACCAGCGGCGGCAACCGCCGGAATTCCTTCGGGTGGCTGGCGCCACGCAGAAACCGATCCCGGAACGCCTGGTAGAACGGCAGGCCGAGCGCGTCCGCCGTCCGCCGCGCCAGACACTTCCCGAAGCACGCCGGGTCGCACGAATGGCCGCAGGCGACGCTGGTTACGGCGAACCCGGGCAGTGGGCCGAACATCGAGCGCAGCAGCGCGGCGGTTTCGTCGGCGCACGCGGAGAGGATCGCCGCCTGCTTGGCACGCTTCGCCCGCTTGAACGCGTCGAGGTCGGCCGGCTTGGTCGCCGCCCGCCAGCTGCGCACGGTCAGGTAGGCGAGGCTTTCGCGGCTGCGCAGCGCCGGGCGCCAGACCAGCGCGCCGATCGGCGAATCGCCGGAGCCGTCCGGGGCGCTGACGACCGGCGCAGGCACGTCCAGGAAGGCGGCGAACTCCGGGTCGTTGCGGAAGGCTTCCAGCTCGCGGCGGAAGTCGGCGTCATCGCCTGTCATGGGTTGCCCGCAACCGGTTTTCCGCGCCTGACGCTAGGGATGTCGCGCGCCCACCACGCCCACGTTCCGTCCGGCCACGGAAGGACCCGCACAAAACGACCGCATCGCGCCGCTCTCGCGGTCGAGGGTGAACGGGGGCGGATCGGGGGGGTGGTCGGCGGGCCACGGGTGGCTCGCAAGGGCGGCGAGCAGCCATCCCTACCGCCCCGAGCCCCACCCGAAGGGTAAGGGGCCGAAGAGACGGACAGCGACGGGACGACGAAGCAACTCGCCGCATTATCGCTCATGAATCCCGTCCGCTGTCAATCGATTTACCCCGCATGTAGTAACGGACGAGTGCCCGCAGGCCGGCGACCAGCGGGGCCAGCACGTCCGGCTCGCTCCACCACAGCACGACACGATCGACGGGCCTGCGGCTGGCCGCCGGCATTGCCGCCCGCGCCCGCAGCCATTCCCGGTACGCGCGCGACTCGCTCGGCGACTGCCGCTCCAGCGGTGCCGCGCCGAGACCGCTGCCGTCCAGCCGCGCCTCGTATTCGCCGGCGAGCCGCGGCCGCAGCCCGGCCGCCTCCCAGGTCTCGGCATACCGTTGCGCCGCCAGGTACTCGCCCTGGGTGAGCGCCCCCCGCATGAACAGCCGGTCCAGCGGCTCGTCGTTGCGCACCAGCAGCCTGACCTTGCCGGCATCGTCGGCCGGGACGACCTCGGCCAGCCTGTCCGCCCTGGTCGTCATCAGCAGATCACGTCGTGGCCGAGCACGTCGGCGCCTTCCGGCGGATGCTTGCGGCAGAGCCTGCAAATCCGGTTCCCCGGCCCGCGCGAGGCGAACTCGACCGAGCAGCGCAGGCAGCGGCGCAGCTGGGTCCGAGCGTTCGGACCCCGTACGCTCCAGGCGGTCCACCGATCCAGGCCCTGGACGCGAATCCGGTAGGCGCAGCCGCGACGTTCCCGGATCAGCTGCCCGGAGGCCTCCAGGCAGCAGATCGCCTCGGAAACACTCCCGAAGCCGCAGCCCAGATCGTTGGCCATCCGCTGCTTGGAGGGTGGCGGCAGCCCTTCGAAGGCGGCAAGCCCGAACCGGTCCAGCACATCGCCCATGATCTGTTGCCCTCGGCGGACGTAGGGCACGCTCATCGTTCGTCCCCGCCGGCGGCGACGACCTCGACCGGTCGAGCCATGAGCCGGCGCATCCGGTCCCCGAAGCGCTGGGCGACGTAATCGCGGTGGAACGGCGAGCGGGCGACGAGCGTCAGCGTGCCGTTCAGCTCGCCGACCACCAGCGGCGACAGCCAGGCCCGGAACTGCTGCTCGCCGATTTCGGCCCGCACCGCCTCGAACATCCGGCCGACCTCCGGCGGCCCGGTCGGTGCGGGCGACGGCGGCAGGGCCGGCGGCGGACGGTTGCGCGGGTTGGTGCCCAGGGCGCGCGGGTTGCTGCCGTGGACCCGGCTGTGACCCGGCGCCGGCTGGCCGGGCGGTGGAAGAGCCTGGAGCGCCGCATCCCGGGACGGCGGATCGGTCTTCGCCGCGGTGCCGCCGCCGGGATCGGGTTCGCGTTCCACCGGCTCGGCGCCATCGCCGGCATCGGCCGCTTCCTGCCCTTCCCCGTTTCCTTCGTGGGGGTTGGGGGGGAATAGTGTTTGTTCTAGTGCTAGTTGGCCGACGGGCGTGGCGTCCAGGCCGTTGGTATTGCTCGATTCGGCACTCTGCAACGCGGATGCTTCAGCGGAGTTTCGGGCTCGAAGCTCCCGTGAAACCTCCGTGAAACACCCACGATACGCGTCCGTGGGCTCGTTCCGGACCGCGGCGGAGCCGTCCGTACGGCCGTTGGTACGGCCGTTGCGGCCCGAGCCGGTACGGCCGTCGGTGCCAACGTCCTGTTTTCTTGCAGGATTGCCTCGCGCAGCCCGGGCATTTCGGCGCTGTGCCATGCGCGCTTCCGCACGTTCCAGCTCGACGTCGCAGCGATTGCAGTGGAGCTTGCCGTCGATCTCGATAATCTTGCCGGCGGCGATCAGGCGGGCGAGGAGGGCGCCGAACCGCCGGACCGAGCAGTTGCAGATGCCGGCCAGCCAGCGCGCATCGTGGGGCAGCGGGCCGCCGACGAGATAGGTTTCATTGATCAGGTCGATGTACACGCCCTTCTCTTCCGGCGAGAGGCCGCGCGTTCCTTCCGCCCACTTCCTCGGGCGCCAGTCGATGGTTTCCATCCAAACGCCTCCGATCGGTCCATTTGGCGTTCGCCGGCGTGCGCGATGCGCAGCAGCGGAATCATGCTCGCGAGTAGCAGGCCCGGCTCGGGCGCGCGCATCAGCCGCCCCGCGACGGGTCGAGGCGACGGGGCGCCGGCCGCAGCACAGCGCACCGCCGGCGGGCCAGCGCCGTTGCCAGCCAGGGGCCCAGCACCGGGAGGAGACGCCAGCCAGGCCATCGCAGACCCGGGCGCGGCCATCGACGGCTCATGGCCTGCCTCTGCGGATCGACGGGTGGTCGCCCGGCCGGCTTGGCGCCGGCCCGAACAGGTCGGCGATGCGCGTCCGCCGCGCCGCCCGGCGCGCCGCCTTGCGGATCGCCGCCTGTGGTGCCAGCCCGGACTGCAGCAGCCGAAGCAGGGCGAGCGCGTCCGCCTCGTGGTCCGTGGTGACCGGGTAGCCCAGCGCGCGGATGCGCGCGAGCATCTGGCGCTTGCCGGCGTCGCCGGCGCAGACGGCGCGCTTGATCTCCGCCGGGGTGTAGGCGCCGCACGTCAGTCCGCGGCGCGCCGCCCAGGCGAGAATCTGGCCCTCGATCTGGTGCAGGACCTGGCCCGCCGCCGGGAAGCGGCGGTCGAAGTACGGTTGCTCGTAGCCGACGCGGACGAAGCCGATGCGGTCGTGAAGGCGCTCCAGCCGCACCACCAGGTCGTTGAGCCGGCCGCCCGGATGATCGACGAGCCGCCACGTGCACCACGCGCAGCCGCCGTCCGACAGCCGGTAGGCGACACCGGTCGACGATCCCGGATCGATGGCAAGCAGCGGCTCCATGGCAACCCGACCTCGCTATGCGGCGTCGTCGCTGTTCCCGTCGAGGCCGCCAAAGGCCTTGGCGACAGCCGGGCCGGGCGCGCCCGCGAAGCGCGAGCGGGGATAGGTGTGCGACCGTTGCGCCGCCGCGGCGCTGTCCGGGCCGGCGAGGTCGGCATAGCTGCCGCTCGGCGCGTCCGCTTCGTGCGGAATGGCCGCGCCCCCGCCAGTGCGCTTGCGTCGGCGGGACGTGCCCGGCGTCGGTTCGGCGGCGACCGTCGCAGCCGTTGCCGGAAACAGCTCTCCCTGCGCGCCGAGCGCGAGTGCCGTGCAGCACCGGCGGATGTTGTCCATCGCGTTGTTGCGGTCCTCGACCTCGAGTTCCCACAGGCGATAGGCCACCGCGAAATCCACAGCCCTGATACCGAGGCTCCTGATTCTGCCGCGTTCCTCGGTGATCCGGGCGTTGATGGCGCTGCGCTGCGCCTTCAGCTCGCAGATCCGCTGCACGGTGGTGCGGATGACATCGATTTCGCCGGAGGCCTCGTCGGCCCGGCCGGTTGAGGCTTCGGAAAGAAGGCTTGCCAACATCGGCGTCCATGGCTCCCTGGTTGCGCTGACCGGGCCGCCGCTCATCGGAGCCGCGAGCCCGGCCGCAGTGGCTATGCGGTTTGGGCAGTTCCCCGGGACGTGTCCGTACGGACCGTTGTTTTGTCGGGACGTGCGTGGTAATCGGTTGCTATAATTGCGCTTCGTATCGGGTTTTCCGCGGATTGTGGGGGTGGCAGCGGCCAGCGGCGGCGTACGCCGGCCGGCCACGGGAGGTCTGCGGGCCAGTTCCGGGAGAAGTAGTGCATGGCCTTCTCCAGCGTCGCTGTCTCGACATCCCGGCCGGCGGCCAGCCGCTCGAAGGCGTGGCGGTGGCCGAATATGCGTCCGCTGATCCGGGTCAGGGGGATGCCCGTATGAGCGGAGTAGACCGCCGCGACGGCCTGGAGCACCTGCAATAGGGTCATTGAACTACTATGCGGTCTCGTGACCGCGCGTCAAGTGCTAGCGAGGTCCAAGGCCCGCAACATCGGTGCCGCCGGAAGAACGGTAGTGGCGGAGAGTGCGAATGACGAACCACGACCCGGCGGAAGCGGGCGACTCACAGCGTGCGGCCTGTACTGCCATCGTCGAGCGAATCGAACATCGTATGCGCGCGCTCGGCATCCGCTCCGAGGCGGAGGTGGGCCGGCTCGCCGGCCTGAGCCGGGATGTCGTCCGTGATATTCGGCGCGGAAAATATCCGGGCCTGGACAAACTGTTTGCGCTTGCCCGGGCGCTGCAGTGCGATTCCGATTGGCTCGCCTACGGCGCCAGCCGCGAACACGCGGTCTTCGACCCGCAACGCATGTACGAAGTGCTGGTGACGCTGGCCGAAGCGGGTGTCTATCGCCGGCTCAGTCCGGAGCTGGCCGCCGAATGGGCCATCCTCGTCTATGAGGAAGGCCGCGGTCCGCTGAGCGCCGAAGAGCGCGCCGAGCTGCTGCCGCGCATCGATCGCGCGTTCCGACTCGGTCGCGAAAGCTGATTGCAACCGAAACTCATTTGACGCAAAGGGCGTTCCGGACTACCGTCTGTTCAACCGAAAAAAGGAGCGCCAGGGTCCAACCATGCTCCGCCCGGGTTACGGCCGGCGACACCGGATCGCGGCGATTCTGGCCGCTGACCAGGCGGCCCGCAACGGCCCGACCGGCTTCCGGCGGGTAAACCAGCACACCGCCTTGCTGATCCTGATCCTGTTGACCGTACTGGGAGATCTTGTCGTGACCTGCGCCGCGCTGCTGGCGCTCGGTCCATAGACCGCAAAAAGGTACTTGACGCGGTTTGTAGACCGCGTCAGCCTCTTCCCCATACAGGTCTCCAGGGAAGAGGTGATCATGCCGGACGGCAGCCCGCCCCGCGGTTTCCTCCCCGCCGACCGGCGGGTCACCATTCGGGCATCCGCGCTCTCGCTCTATCCCGACTGCATGCGCCGGACCGCAGCGCGGCTGTTCGCGCCCGACGTCGCGGCGGCCGGCTTCGCCCTGCGCCAGCTGCCGCAGGGCATCGGCGCCGCCACCGGCACCGCCTGCCATGCCGCCGCCGCCTTTACGCTGGCGGAGAAGCATCGCAGCGGCGACCTCGGCAATGCCACCGAGGCGGTCGATCGGGCGCTTGCGAGTCTGCAGGGCCAGATCGAGGTCGGCGTCGGCTGGGACGACGTGACGCCCGACCGGAACAGCGCAACCCTGCAGGTGGTCCGGCAGGTGGCGCTGTATCGCCGGCAGGTGGCACCGCGGATTGTCCCGGTCACCGTCGAAGAGCGCCTGGAGGCCGAGGTCACCCCCGGCGTCGTCCTGAGCGGGCAGGTGGATACGACGGTCGAGGGCGGCGTCCGCGACCTGAAGACGGGGGTGCGCCGGCGTGCCAACGGCTTCCAGTACGGCGCCTATGCGCTGCTGCAGCGCTCGCATGGCCGCCGGGTCGAAACGATCATCGAGGACTTCCTGCCGCGCGTCCGGATCGGCGCCGAGCAGCCGCCGGCGCAGGAGCACGCCTATGACGTGGCGGAGGCCGAGCGTGCGACGACCGCCATCATCCGCCGGATGGCCGACGACCACGCGCGGTTCGTCGAGACCGGCGACCCGTACGCCTTCCTGCCCAATCCCAACTCGGTGCTGTGCAGCGATCGCTGGTGCCCGGCCTGGGGCACCGGGTTCTGCCGCGCCCACCGCGGCGTGTGAGGAGAGGACCGATGAGCACCAGACAGACCCCGAGGACGCCGGCGCCGGCCGCACCGGCCGTTGCCGCCACCGCCGGCGGAACGCCCGGCCTGGCGCCGCCGCGCACGGCGCTGGTCGATCTGCTGCAGTCGAAACGGGTGGCGAGCGCCTTCGCCGCCGTGGCGACGCAGCACCTGCCGCCGGCGCGGATGGCGCAGCTGTGCATCAACGCCGTCCGCAGGACGCCGGACCTGGCGCGCTGCGAGCCGGTCAGCGTGCTCGGCGCGATGATGTTCCTCGCGTCGATCGGCCTGGAGCCGAACACGCCGTTCGGCCACGCGTGGCTGATCCCCTACGAACGCAGGCGCTGGAACCCGCAGACCCGGCAGCGCGAGCTGGTGGACGTGCAGTGCACGTGCATCATCGGCTACCGCGGCTTCGTCCAGCTGGTCTACCGGACGCCGCAGGTGATCAAGTTCACCGGCGGTGCCATCTGCCAGAACGACCTGTTCGAGTATGAGGAGGGTTCCGGCTCGTTCCTGAAGCACCGCATCCATCTGGATCGCCCGCGCGGCCCGCTGATCGGCGCCTTCGCCTACGTCCGGATGCGCGCCAGCGGCGGCGACGCCGAGTTCAGCTGCGTGCTGCCGCTGGACGAGGTGCACAAGCGGCGAAGCCAGTCGGAAACCTGGCGCCATCTGGCCCAGGAAGTCGCCGAGGCGCAGACGGCGGCGGATCGCCGCAAGGCGGAGCACCGGCTTGCGCAGACCCCCTGGGTGCAATGGGAAGCGGACATGGCGGCGAAGACCGCCATGCGCAGCATGGTGAAGGGATTGCCGCTCGGTGGTCCTTTGCAGGTCGCAGCGCACGTCGATGAAGCCGCCGACACGGGTCAGGCACGCTGGGCGCAGTTCGCCGAACCGGACGCGGCCCGCGCCATCGCCGAGGGGCAGCACTCGGCGGAGCTGGAAGACCGTTCCGAAGCGCCGGAAGCTGGCCAGCTCGGCGACGACGGTCCGGAGGAGCCGTCACGGGACGGCCCGTCCGTGAACGCGCCGCCGGAACGCCAGCCGCCGGCGGGCGAGGCTCCCGCCGATGGCAAGCCAGGTCGGGGGCCGGCCCGGAGCCTGCCGCCGTTGTTCGGTGACGAGGCCTAGGCGGTGACGGAGGACGTCGTGCCGGCGGCGGACGTGGGGACGCGCGGTTCGCCGCCGGAGGAGCTGATGCAGGTTCTGCAGCTGGTCGCCGGCGGTTGCACCCAGCCCGAAATCGCCGCGGCGCTGCGCATCGCCAAGGACCAGGTCCACCAGCGCCAGCGCCAACTGCGGCGCTGGTGCAGGGCGCACACCATGGCGGAGTGCGTCGCCACCGCCTTCCATCGCGGCTGGCTGCGGACGAAAGGGCGCCGGCGATGAGGATCGTCGTCGCCGGGTTCCGCGCCGTCGCCCGCGCCGACCTGCGGCTGGCGCCGATCGCACTGGTGGGCGGACCGAACGAGGGCGGCAAGACCTCGCTCTGCCAGGCGGTCGCCGCCGCCGTCGCCGGCGCCGTGCTGCCGCGCATCCACGGCGAGCCGCTGGCGACCAAAGGGGACGCGGCGGCGCTGGTCCGCGACGGCGCCGACCGGGCGGTGGTCACCGTGACCGCCGCCGACGAGGACAGCGGCGCTCTCGCCTCCGTCGTCTGGCCCGGCTGCGATCGGGTGACGGAAGGCAAGGCGCCGCAGGCGTCCGTATACGCGACCGGTGCCCTCTGCCTAGCGGCCCTCGATCCGGGCGCGCGCGCCGCCGCGCTGGTCGGCCTGCTGCAGGCGCTGCCGGACCGGGCCGACTTCGACGGGGCGATGGCTGGCGCCGGCTTCGATCCGGCCGGCGATGCGCACCGCCAGGCGTGTGACGACCTGTGGGAGCTGATCGAACTGCAGGGCTGGGACGTCGCGCACGGCAGGCAGAAGGAACGGGGCGCCCGCCTGAAGGGCCAATGGCAGGAGGTGACCGGCGCCGCCTGGGGCGCGCGCAAGGCCGCCGGCTGGACGCCGCCCGGCTGGACGGCCGACCTCGAGGCGGCAACCCGGGACGGGCTCGCGGCCGAGGTCGCCGCAGTCAGGGCGGCGCTGGAAGCCTGCATCGGTGCTGCGGCGGTCAGCGACGCCGAGCTGGCCCGGCTGCGGGAGCAGGCGGCGATGGCGGACGCGGCAGACGCGCACGCCGGGGCGCTGCGATCGCAGTTCGCGGCGGCGCAGGCGCGGCGGCAGGCCGCGGATGCGGCGCGCCGCGCGTTGCCCGAGGTCTCCGGCGACTCCGGCCTGCCCTGCCCGTGGTGCGGCCACCACGTCCGCGTCGGCCGCGGCGCCTTCGGCGAGATGACGCTGCAGCGGTTCGAGGGCGTCGATGACCCGGTCGAGTTCGATCGCCGCCACAAGGCGCTGGCCGCGGCGGACCGTGAGGTCGAGGCGGCGCAGCAGCAGTGGGTGCGGCTGCGGACCGACCTGGCGGAGGCCGAAGACCAGGCCGCCACCACCGCCGCGGCGGCCGCGCGGCTCTCCCGGCTCGGCGACGCCGCGGTGCTGGAAGCCCGCATCGGCGAAGCCCGAAGCGGACTCGCGGCAGTCGAGCAGCGGCTGGCGCTGTTCGACCGGCGCGCCCGCGCAGCGTCGCTGCGAACCGCGGTCGACGCGAACACCCGGGTGGTGGCGCTGCTGGCGGCGGACGGGCTGCGGCAGCGCAAGCTGCAGGCGTCGCTGGCGCAGTTCAACGAGCGGCTGGCGAAAATCGGCGCCTTGGTCGGCTGGCCGCCGGTCGTCATCGACGCCGGGATGCGGATCACCCGCGTGCAGTCGCCGGCCGCCGCGCCCCGGCCGTATGCGCATCTTTCCGCCTCGGCCCGCTGGCGCGTCGACCTGGTTCTGCAGCTCGCGATCGCCACGCTCGAGGACGCCGACCTGCTGGTGGTCGATGCGCTGGACATCTGCGACGCGCGCCATCGCAACGCCGCCCTGGCGGCGATCTGCGAAACCGGCCGCCCGGCGCTGGTGACGATGACCTGCAGCGCCCGCCGGCTGCTGCCGGACCTCGCACACACCGGCATCGGGCGGAGCTACTGGCTGGAGGACGGGGTGGCGACCCCGTTGTCGGGGCCCGGCGATGCGGCGGCCTGAGCGGTATCGGAGCAACCGCCGCACCAGTCAGCCAGGCTGATTGTGGAGTTGCGATGTTCGGACGCTGCGCATCGGAAGGTGGCCACGGAAGCGCGGTTGCGACGGACCGCGCCGCCATGCTCATCGAGCTGTTTACGGCCGAGGTGTGCGATGGGCCCGGCTGGTTCGTGAAAAACAGGCCGCCCGAACGATCGGAGCCCCCTGAAGGGGGCGCGATTTCTCCGCGCATTTCCAGTAACGTCGTTCATGGGTTGCGAGATCCCGCTTCGGTGCCGGAGCTTGTCGAACTGACGCGGATCATGGCGCGGGCGGCGGCCCGGGAGTGGCATCGCCAGCACAGGACGACGGAGGGTGACGGATGCGCACGGCACTTTACGCGCGATATTCGTCGGACAACCAGCGAGATGCATCCATTGCCGACCAGATGCGCATCTGCCGGCAGCACGCCGAGCGCCAGGGATGGCGCATCGTCGAGGAGTACTCGGACCGCGCGGTCTCGGGCGCCTCGCTGATCCGGCCGGGCATCCAAGCATTGCTGGCGGACATGGCCGGCCGCCGGTTCGACATCATCCTGACCGAGAGCCTGGACCGTCTGAGCCGCGATCAGGAGGACGTGGCCGGACTGTTCAAGCGCGTGCGGTTTGCCGGGGTGAAGATCGTCACCCTGTCGGAGGGCGAAATCAGCGAGTTGCACATCGGCCTGAAAGGCACGATGGGCGCGCTGTACCTGAAGGACCTGGCCGACAAGACGCGGCGCGGCCTGCGCGGTCGGATCGAAGCCGGCAAGAGCGGCGGCGGGCTCTGCTTCGGCTATGACGTGGTGAAGAGGTTCGACGACAACGGCGAGGCGATCCGGGGCGACCGGACCATCGACGAGGCGGAAGCCCGAATAGTCCGCCGTATCTTCACCGAGTACGCCGATGGCCGGTCGCCGCGGGCGATCGCCGCGGGGCTCAACCGCGACGGCATTCCCGGGCCGTTCGCAAACCAGTGGTCGCCGTCGACCATCCACGGCAACCCGAAGCGCGGCGTCGGGATCCTGAACAACGAACTCTACGTCGGCCGGCTGGTCTGGAACCGGCAGCGGTTCATCAAGGACCCCGACACCGGCCGGCGCGTCAGCCGACCGAATCCGCCGAGCGAATGGGTGATCCAGAGCGCTCCCGAACTGCGGATCGTCGACGACGCGCTCTGGCAACGGGTCAGGGAGCGTCAAAGCGAGCTCGCGCTGGGGCCGCAGGATCGCACCAGCGCCAACCCGATGAACGATCGCCGCCGGCCGAAGCACCTGCTCGCCGGGCTGGTGAAGTGCGGCTGCTGCGGGGCGTCCTACACGCTGATCTCGGCGCACCTGCTGGGGTGCGCCGCGGCGCGCGATCGCGGCACCTGCGGGAACAGGCTGAACATCCGGCGCGACGCGCTGGAGGCGTCGGTGCTGAGCGGATTGCGGACGCACCTGATGCAGCCCGACCTGTTCGGCGAATTCTGCCGCGAGTTCGTCGCCGAGCTGAATCGGTTGCGCGCCGCGGAACGGGAAGAGCAGGCAGCATGGGAAGCGGAGCTGCCGCGGATCGATCGAGAGCTCGATCGGCTGATCGACGCGATCTGCAGGGGTGTCGATCCGCTGCTGGTGAAGGACAAGCTCAACCGGCTGGAGGCGCGAAAGGCGGAGCTGGCCGAGAAGCTGGCCAACGTGCATGAGCCACCACCGCCATTGCTGCATCCGAACATGGCCACGATCTGGCGGCAGCGCATCGAGGGCTTGCATGAGGCGTTGCAGGACCCAGCCGACCGCCCTCGGGCCTTCGAACTGTTGCGCTCGCTGATCGACCGGGTCACGCTGGTGCCGGAAGACGGCCAGCTGGCGATCGAATTGCGGGGCGACCTTGCGGCGATGCTGGCGTTCAGCGACAAACGGGGGAAATCGGCCCGGCTGGACGCCCCAACTGGGGCGCAAGTATCGATGGTTGCGGGGGCAGGATTTGAACCTGCGACCTTCAGGTTATGAGTTAGTTCGCTGCGACTTTGATCCTTTACGCACGATTGCGCAGAAATACGCTAACCACCTGATATCGTTGACTTTTTATGGCAGGCACGGCATTCTCCTTGTGCGATCGGCTACGACAAATTTCCTTCCTTCTTGCTGACATAGTGCTGACTGAAGGAGCCGCCGGAGACTGATCGGGTAGCAGATTGTCGATCAGGAACCGCCGCATGGGCAAGCTTACCAAACGCACGATCGAGGCGCTGGCGCCGCGAGAAATCGACTACATCGCCTGGGACAACGACGTCCCCGGCTTCGGCGTCCGGGTGATGCCGTCGGGCCGCAAGAGCTTCGTGCTTCAGTACCGCGCCGGTCGCCGGTCGCGGCGGATGGCGCTGGGTTACGTCAATGTTGTGACGCCGGAGCAGGCGCGCGGGAGTGCCATCCAGCACCTCGCCGCCCTGCGCCAAGGCGTCGATCCCCTGAGCGAGCGCGATACGGGTCGTGACGCGGTAACCGTGAAGGATCTCGCCGCCCGGTTCGATGCCGAGCACATCGCCGTGCACCTCAAGCCCTTGACGCAGAAGGAATACCGACGGAGCCTCGCAAACTTCATCCTGCCCTTCTTCGGCCAGCGGCCGATTGCCGAGGTGACGCGCGAGGAGGTCGCTCGTTTCCATCACAAGTACCGGCACGTCCCTTACCAAGCCAACCGCTGCCTGGAGGTCCTCTCCAAGATGTTCAATCTTGCCGAATTATGGGGCCTGCGGCCGAACGGCTCCAACCCGCGCAAGCACATCAAGAAGTACCGAGAAGAAAAGCGCGAGCGGTTTCTGTCTGCCGCCGAGCTGCGGCGCGTCGGTGAAGTGCTTGAGGAGATGGAAGCCGAAGGGCTGGAAATGCGGTCGGCGATTGCTGCGGTGCGGCTGCTCATCCTCACCGGCTGCCGGCTGAACGAGATCATGACGCTGAAGTGGAGCTACGTCGACTTGGCGGCGGGAACACTGAACCTGCCGGACTCCAAGACCGGCGCCAAGGTCGTGCACATCGGCACGACTGCGGTGGATGTACTCCGCCGCATCCCTGCCCTACCACGCAATCCTTGGGTGATAACCGGCAAGCTGCCGGGTTCGCGCCTGTCCGACCTGCAGCCGTTCTGGCAGCGCGTCCGCGCCCGCGCTGGGCTGAAGGACGCCCGCATTCACGACCTGCGGCACACGTTCGCATCAGCCGCCGTTGCCGCCGGCCAGGGCCTGCCGATGATCGGCAAGCTGCTTGGACACACGCAGGTCGCGACAACGGCGCGATACGCCCATCTCGCCGCGGATCCGGTGAAGGCTGCGGCGGAGCAGGTGTCGGCGAGTATCGCTGCAACGCTGGGGTGAACACCGATCCGCAAGTACGCAAGATAGTAACATGGGTTCCCCCGCCCGACGGCTCGCTTCCGACCGACGGCGTTAAGAACATTGGTCATCCGTCACATTTATTCCGCTCATCCAAGTCGCATTAAAATACGGTCTATCAGAGACTTTGCTGCGACTCGGTTAACCGAGCACTCGTAAATCAATTCGAAAAAGTGCTCATATGTTTTCCGCTGCGCTTCAGGCAATCGCATCAGTGGCGACGACACCGCTTTGTCGTCATCCATCGCCGCGCCTAATCGTCCTCGTAATGCTTGTATCCTCGCCGAGCGTTCGTTTGCGGACTCGGCAAGCAGGTCCATCCCGGCAACCTTGCCCATTTGAAGCAGGGTCTGCTCGGCCGACAACGCGAGCCGCTCCTTTTCCATTAGGCTCACGCTGTTCTGCACGATAATCCCCACGGTTTCCTCGACAGCTTTTGCGTGCATCTCGAACTCTCGCTCCCATTTGCGCCGCACCGAACCGGTGCGGCAGCGACGGGCGACGTCGCGAGCTGTCGGCGTGAGGTGGTTGACTAGATTGTGGAAGTGGGCGTTCTGCTCGAAGTGGTCACGGCGGCCGTTCGGGACGATGCGCCGGTCGACGACGTGCACCTCGCCTACGGACCAAAGATTGAACCGCGACTCGGGGAAGATGTCCTCCAGAAGAGCGTGGTTTCCAACCTGGACATTACCGGTTCGCAAGCGGAAGCCATTCACCAAGGTTTCGCTCGGAACTGCCCCCTCATAATCGTGGTGCAGCACCCACGCGACCGCCGCGACTCCGCCGTCGATGCTCGGAATCTCGGTGACGCTCAGGCTTTCGAAGTTGATGTTCTGCTTGTCGTCGAAGCTGAAGCCATTGCGATGCGGCCGGTAGACCGGCTCGTCAGCGCCATCGATCCGGATATCTAGCCCACCCACATCTACGTGACGCGACAGCGCTTCAGTAATTTCCCCCCTAAACCTGAACGCCGGCGAGAAAGGGACAGGGGCGACCTGGCTCAGGTACTCGGAAATCGCAGAAGGGCTCATTAGCCGGTCATTGCGCAGGCGGACGATGCCGCGCATTTCCACCTCGAAGTAGCGCTCAGGCGCGTCCTCGACCTCTACGCGCTCCAGGGTTGTCACACTGCGGATGATGTCGGTAAGGCCGGTGTTGTGCCCTGCCTCGCGCAGCGCTGCCCTGACACGGCGGCAGTCCCATCGAAGCTGCGAGACTTTGGCCTCTCTCGCAGTGCGAGATCGGAATATGAGCTCCTGCGCGTAACCCAGGCCCGCAAGGCGACCCACACCGCGGAAGCCGCGCGCGGGCGTACCGCGCTTCGAGCTGCCGCCTAGGGCCGCCAGCTTCCGTCCAAATTCCGAAAATTGAACGCCGCACCCGTTGTCCCGGATTGTCACAGACCGTGCACCGGCGTCGACTTTGATGTCGACGCGACCAAGCTCCCCAGCCGCGAGCGCTCCTTCGGCCCGCGCCGCGTCTACCGCATCCGCCGCATTCTGGATGTACTCCCTGTAGATCGCCATTGGGTCGACGTACATGGCGCTGGAAACGAGCTCAAGTACATCCTTCCCGATTATAATTTCAGAGAGCTCGTGTCGCTCAGCGGTGCGCTCGCGTGCCTCCGGCCCGCCACGGACCACGTTAACGGCTCCTGTCACGCTCATGCTGCAATCTTCTCGCCGAACTTGGGTTTGCAGGTCGGCGACGGATCGGCCTCGACCTCCTGCTCAAGACCTGCGTCTTCCACGCGTTCATCCTCTGCAAGATCGATGTCGGCTGTGACCTCGCCTCGTGTGAGCTCCTTCTGCTTCGACCAAATCGAGAAGAGCTCCTCCTTTGGCAGTGGTACGTAGAAACGAAGAACCTGCTTCAACGCCGTCGTCGACGCCTCTTTAGAGAGCCCCGCGAACTCACGGGGATCACAGGAGGACAGGAGCTCGACCAACTCAGCCCGTTCATAAGAGTCTAGCTCGTCGAACTCGGCACGATGGGCAGCCAAACGCTGCTCCGGGTCGAAGCGCTCGTACCAGTCACGGTTGAAGATGAAGTCGTGTGGGAGAAGCAAGATGCGTTCGTAATCTTCGCAGGTATCGCCGAAAGCACGCTTGAAGAACGTCGGCGCGCCGCTGACAATTCCATGGGTCGCTTGCAAAATGATCTGCATCGAGCGCAGTTGGTAACGTGACCATTTTTCGCCCACGTGGCCGCGATCGGGTCGGTCTGTCGGCTGATAGCGCATCGGGAAGGACCAGATGCGCACGCCTAGCTCCTCGTTGAGTGTCACGTTAAAGCGCATTCGCTCGAAAAGGTCTGACGGCCCGTCGTGGAAGTTGTAGAGCATATAGTTGGACAGCTCGGTCAGGCCGTACTCCGCCGCGTAGCGAATCGCCTGCTCGTAGGGCTTCTTGAGCCCAAGATGATCGAAGGCGATTCGCAGCGGCTTTAGGCAAATCGTCGCCAGCTCGCGCAGGTACATCGGATCCTTGCAAAGGATCCTCGCGTCAACTCCCTGGTTGAAGTCCACCCGGCGCTGGACCGGCACCCGTGTCCCCTCGCGCTGAAGCTTGGCGCCCGGGGTAAATCCGAGGTCGCGAATCTCGGCAACGATCGCTTTGAAACGCGGTGAGGCCACCACGTTGTTATCCATTAGAATTAGGTCTTTCTTCAGCCCATACAGCTCGTCGATGGCGCGGACGAGTGACGTCAGGGATTTGGTGTCACGCTGACCACCCTCCAGCTTCGGCACTCCGCAGAAGTGGCACTTCCGGATGCAGCCTCGCGAGGTGTAAGCGAAATAGGCGTCCCGAACCGGATACTTGTAGTCAATCTGATCGAGGATGCCGTAGTCCGGGACCAGGTCCTCGATGGGCTGCCCATAAGTGTCGGCCGCGTAGAGTTCCTCTGAATACTCATCGAGCTGAAGAGCGATTGCCGGCGGATCGGAAAGCAGACCTTTGATGAAACGCACGCCTTGCCAGCGCCGCTCCTGCACGAAGCGTCCGTGCATCAAAGAGGCGGCAATGCCGCCCACGAACACTTTGTCTGCTTGGCCATTTGCGACCTCCAAGGCAAAGTCGATCGACTGCGCGATCTTCTGGTATTCGAACGAAAACAGAGTACTAACGTAGATGCGGTCCCAAGCCTGAGAAAGAATCGAACGGTCCTCGCCCTTGATGAAGCGCACGCGATCCTTCTTACCAAGCGGCCCATGATATTGGGCGATTTTCATTAGCCCGAGCGGTGGATACTTGTTCTTATAACTTGGTTCAATCAGAAGGATATTCTTGTCAGCCATTAATCACCTTGTACTTGGCGCGCTTGCGCGCGTCGCGGAGATGCTCGACCGCTGCCTTAACTCCACCCTGTCCGCCGAACCCTTTGAGCGGCCCCGAGGTGGACCAGTCGATGGATACCGCGAAGTCAGCCAGAGCAGTGGTGAACGCCCGCTTGTCGCAGGCGCGGCCCGCGTCGCGGCATTCGACAAAGATGTCAGAGGCAATACGCATCAGAGCGTAGACGCCAATACCCTTGGTCAGCATGTGTCGGCGTGGCTCCGCCCACGCGTCCGGCAGCACGGCAGCCACCGCCCGCCAGAAGTCGATCACCACCCGTACTGCGTCGTCGACCGAGTGCGTCGAGAGGATCTTCGTGGCCCGCAAAAATTCGTTTATCGCCTGCTGCATCATGCGCAGCGACACGATGCGCTTCAGACCGGACGTCGTCCTGCCGCCAAGGATCATGCGTCGGAGCCACGGCGACTCTTCAGTGCTATTCAGCTGCAGCGCGATGAAGAGTTCAGGACGCTCTTCGGCCAGGGACTCGGCCAGCTGTGCCTCGTGGTAGTCTAGGAGACTTGTGCTCAGCCCCTTGGCCTTGCTGTTGATGATGCTGAACACCTCCATCTCCTCCCGTTCGGAGAGTCCAATGAAGCACATGAACGGCAGCGGGATCGGCAAGTCGCCCAAATGACCCAGTCGATGTTGGCAATCTACCTGCGCCATGATCTTCCCGGCATCGGCGGGGATCTCAAGGCGGACCTTGCCGCCGCCAAGCTCCACGATGCGCCACCGACTCTCGGCTGACGGTCGTAGGTTCAGCGTCAACGGTATGGTTGAGCTGTTCGGCTCCTTGATGTAGCGGCGGAAGTCCTGGCTGTGGCGCTCGTTAAATGGCCGCTGGTAACCGCGACCGCTAACCTCATCGAGGATGTCGGGGAAACTGAGCTTGTAGAGCAGGTCGGCCGGCGCGAACCCGAGCAACACCGGCCGATGGGCCGATCGGCCTCGAAGGCAGTCGATCTCGACGGGCGCCGACACAGTGCAAACTCACTCTCGAAACTGCAGCGTTAGACTGCACTTTGCAGCTGGTCACGCCACAGGTCAAGCCAAGTTCTATACGCGGCATCATGAGCCGGAGGCCCGAGCGTCACGCTTTCGTCTTCAGCTTGTTACGCACCGCCTCGACCCGGCCTACAAGCTTAGCGAGCTCGAATTCGATTTTCTTTCTTGTCTCGCCTTGAGCTCGAGACAGCATCGCCTCCACCTCAGGCCTTGCGAGCCACTGCCGAAACTTGGCTAGCTTTTTGTAGGGCGCGTTGTCGGCACCTGCCTCAACCGCGTGCTCGTGAGCGTCCTCGAAGCCGTATGCTTTTGTGGCAAACTTCACCAGCGTCTTGGGCGCGGAGCAGATAACCGGCAGTCGATCGCGCACATCGACGGCACGCGCGATCTCCCCCGATTTGATCTTTTCAACGACCAGGCCGTCGAATCCTGGCTGGCTCAGGCGCGCCTTTCGGATGGCTGAAGACTTTAGATACTCGTCGTAATAGCTCCACCGAGCGGTGTCGGCTTCGGCGTGGTCGAGCATGAACTGATAGGTGGCGATCAGATGCTCCACCTTGCGCTTCGAGAGGCCGATCTCCTGCGCGAGCTGGGCGGGGTCGATGTCGTGCGTCTTGAATCGGCGGTAGAGAAATCCTGCCTGCTCAAACGGAGCCCAGTCCTTCTTACCCGTGATGTGGTACTGACCAAGCAAGGCGAAGATCAGCTTCTCATCTAGATCCTCCGGCAGTAGACGCACTTTCATCCGACCCCATTTGATGGGATCGATCTTGGCAAGCGCCCTATACGCGGCGAGCCGGCTGTTGCCCTCCAACACCTCCAGCTTGCCAGCGCGAACCACGACTGGATCGGTGAGGCCACCGTTTCGCTTTATGTCCTGGATGAGCGCCTTGACGTGGTCCATATCCAGCAACTTGCGCTCGATGTCGACCTGACTCGGCTCCTCGCCATCGGCCCGCAGGATCGAGTACACTCGGGGATTGTCGACAAAAAAGCGCAAGTCGGCCTGGGGCAGGGTCATCGTGTGTACGGGAATCTCGACGCCGCGGATAAGCAGCGTTTCTGCTTCGCTCACAGCTCCCCCGCTCCGTCCAGGCGCAGCACGTCGCGAACCATCTCGCCAAACGCGTAGTCAGCGCGAGCGTCGTACTCGCAGCGGGCGATGTCCCCTTGCCCAAGCTGCGCCGCCAGATGCTTGGCGGTCAGCAGGGCGTCGACCCAACCGTCGACTGTGCCCGTCGCGACCAAGTTCGACACAAAGCAAGGCTTCTCCTGCGAGATGCGGTGAATGCGGTCCTGGGCCTGCAGATAGTCGTCCAGGCTGAAGCTGCGATCGAAAAACACCGCGTGGTTGGCGACCGTCAGCGTCAGGCCCTCTTTTGCGGCGCCAGGTGTGGCAACTAGCGCCCGACACTCCGGGTCGGTCTTGAAGGCCGCCAGCACTTCTTCGCGCTTTGCCATGCTCAGGCCGCCGTGCACTACGCCCGCGCCGCACGTTTCGAGGTGGCGCCCGAGTAGGTCTGCGTTCTCCGTGAACGAGGTCCAGACGATTATTTTCTCGCCCGCGTCCAGTGCTTCGTGGACGAGCATCTCGAGCGCCGGGAGCTTCCCGGGGGTCGCACGGTATGAATGGTCGACCATCGCCGGGTTCGACGCTACCTGGACAAGACGTAGCAGACGCTTCAGCAAGTTCTCCGCGTCATCGAGTATAGGCCGACCTTCGCGGACCACCACCGCCGCGAGCTCGTCACGGAACTGGTCATAGATCTCCGCTTGGCGCGGCTCGAGTGCACAGGCGACGTTGCGAATCGTCTTGTCCGGCAACTTTAGGCCCGACGTTTTCTTGGTCTCACGGACCGAGAAAGACCTGATCTTGTCGAAGACCTGCTCAAGCGCGTCCGCGAAGGCTGCCGCCCGGTCCTTGTCGTGAGCGAGATCGTTCGTCAGGTCGAGGGCGCGCTTGAAAGCGGCGAACTCGCGTCCGAGCGCCTCGCCCCCGTCCAAAAACCGCACCTGCGACCAAAGATCATAAGGACGGTTGGCGACGGGCGTGCCAGTCATGATCACGCGCCTCACGAAGCCGTCGGAAAGTGCGTGCAGTGCCTCGCTTACTTCGGCTTCGGGGTTTTTGATTTTATGTGCCTCGTCCAGTAGCACGCCCACGCGGCGGGTCTTGAGGAAAAGTTCCAGGCGTTTACGCTCTGACAGCACCACCTCGTAGTGGGCGAGATAGAGGCGTGCCGGGCTGTTGAAGGCGTAAAAGTTGGCATTGCGGTCCTGCCCCAGGATTCGCGGGATCAGGTGACTGTGGCTGGCTATCTCCGAGCGCCAGTTTCCGATCAGACCCTTCTTCGTGATGATGAGCACGGAGTCGGCGATGTCACGCGCCACCCAAGACAAGGCCAAATCGAGACCAATTTTTGTCTTTCCGAGCCCCTGTTCGTGGAATACCGCCGCGAACGGCAGGTCCTTAATCGCCTCTAGTGCCTCGAGCTGATGTGGAAACGCTGACCGCTTGGCTTGGAGATTGGCCGCCGTTTTAACTCTAAGCATAGCCTCGCTCACTGATCGGGAGAACCGACCCCATCCAAGACAACGGTTCGGGTCGCGGCGCTCGCAAAGGGTGTGTTGAGCTCGGCGAGAAGCCGTCGCGCGGTCGCGCCGGCGGCCAGCGGAACGCTGAGGGCGAAGACGCCGCGCGGCGTTTTTGCAAGGTAGCTCAGAAAAGCGGAAATTTGCCGCCGAGAATGTTCACTCTCGAGATCCTGTTGCGTCTTGGCTTCGCCGATCAGCGTCGTTGTGGTGGGGACGTCGGTCACAAAAACGTCCGGCACGTAACCCGCAACCCTGGGGGGACGCTCGCCGCGCATAGGCTGCACACCGTCCTCGCGCACTGAGATATTGATAAGACTGCCAAGTTCGCGCTCTGCATACGTAATGATGGCCTTGACCAGGCGGGCGTGGATTACCGACTCGGGCATGTTAGGATGTTAGTCCTAGCCATTTGGTGAGATTGGTTAATTCAGCCTGCGCCTCCACGAGGGCCTGGGCGGTGTCACCGCCCGGATCGGCGCCAATGCGCTGTTGCTCGGCATATTGAAGAGAGGCGATCCGCGTGACCAGCGCGCGCGCCAACTGCCCAATCTCCGCTTCCTGCAGAGTTCGATTAAGGTCCGGCCTTTCAAGTACTGCCTCCGCCTTTCGGGCGCCATGGTTGAGAAATATGTCCCGAGCCTTCTCGTTGCGGAGAATGCGCGGCAGTACCCGAACCTTTTGCAGAGGATACAGCTTGTTCTCGTGGATCCACCGGGCGAAGTCACTCAGGTCAAAGCCGGCGGCAGCAATAGCTTGCTTGATTCCCGTTTTTTGCAGCTCGACAAAACCGCTGAAGCGCGTAGTGTCGAAACTCCCGTCATCCCCGACAACCGGGCGGTAGAACTGCTCCATGTCAGAGTAGGCGTTGATGTTTTCGACGACTTCGGTCTGCCGCCCGCCACAGTAGTCGACAATAGTTGCAAATGGCAGGTGTTCTTGAGTGCGAAGTTCGTAGAGATACTTTGCCTTCGAGTATGGATCCCAAGGACGCGGACCTACGAGATGTACCTGAAGACGGATCGCGTGAACGGATGCCTCATCAATTTCATCGTGCACCAAGGCAGGGATATGGGTCCATTCTCCCTTTACCCCCGTTTTCTGAAAGTTCTTATACATCGCAACTCTGGTGTTCCCCTCGACACAGATGAGAGTACCGTCGTTACGTCGATTGAGTATAATCGGCTGGATGATTCCGCCATTGGTAATGATCGACTGCTTCAGCTTTTCGAACGTTGTGCTGGTCGAAGCGCCGCTCTCGTCATCATTGCCCGCACCAAGTGCTAGAAATATTTGCTCCGGCGTCGGGTCGTAGCCGTACATCTCTAGAAACTTGCGGATTCGCGGGTTGGAGCGGTCGAGCTCGATTGCCTCCACCGCCACCAGCGTGTGCGTGCCAGCGCTAACCACATTTTCCTCTCAAAGCAATCATCGAATGATCGGTCTCGTGCCCCGCGTTTACATACGACGCTTAAGCGAATCAACTTCTACCGTAAGCTGCTGCCGACATACAAACCAAGCGGCGGTTATGGAGGCTAGGACGGTGGCCTGCCCATGCCGGTAGGATACCCTGGTTCCCGGCTGGAACTGTGCTGTTTGCCATGATTCCCATTTTTCTAGGTAGCGAGCGTACGTAGCGTCCTTAACCGGGGTTGGTCGCAATCACAGTGGGTTACAGAAACGCTGCTAGCCTGCCGCAAACAGCAAGTGCCCGTCACGCGTGCCGCGGCTCTCGATTCTCGTGCGCCCAGTTCCTCGACCACGGTCTGCGGTCCTTCATCAGCGACACGCCATCGCCTGATCCCGCATCATCTGGTAGTCAGCGAGCATCTGCTCAATGGCCGACCCGGGAGGCAGCAAGCTGAGGTCGTCGGCCGCCCTCGCAAGAAACTGGCGGTTGTAGGCGACGACCGGCGGACAGGGCGCGCCATCAGAATGTTCTGTTGCGCATCCGGCGAGCAAGCTCGCCGCGATCGCGAGGACGACGGCTCGCAGCCTCGAGCTGGTCACGTTGCACCTCGACAGTCCGCCGCATGTTCTCGATGCGCTCGGCATTGCGGCCGGCCTGCCGAGCACCGAACAGCACCGCGGCGACGCCAGCCGCGGCTGCAAACCATCCCAGGAGTGCCAGGACATTGCGAAGCAGCCAGCCCTGGAGGAGCAGCCACATCAGCGCAGGCCTTTGCGCCGGTCATCGATGCGGGCCCACAGCATGACCCCGATGCCGATCAGCGTGACAGCGAGGAGTCCCCACTTGGCGGCATCGAGGTACGGCACGACGCCGACGAGCGCGGCGTGCGCTTGGCCGATGGTCTCCTGTATAGCGCCGATGGCTCCGGCTCCGATGGTGCCGGCGGCAGCCACCTGCCCGCCCTTCACCGTCCGCGTTTGCTGCAGCGAACGCTCGGGCGGCATGACACCGGCGCGGATCAACGCCGCGTCGATCTGCGCGTCGGTGTAGGGCTGGCGGCCGTTCTCGACCCGGATCATCGCCGCGAGGATCGGCTTCAGGCAGGCGTAGTCGTGCAGGTCGAGCGGCTCGTTGATGCCGAAGCCGCTCGCCTTGGCAACCGCCCGGGCGTACGCCTCGGTGTCGTTCTCGTTCGGCGGCGCCCACACCGTGACCAGCTTGCGGACGGTATCGAGATGCCGCCGATCAAAATGCGCGATCATCAGCACCGCTGCCGCGCGCAGCCCCATGATCGGATCTTCGAACTGCTCGAAGGCGCCATCGCTGTTGTGCTTCGGCGGCACCCGGCCCTGCCAGCGGTTCTCCGGCACCAGCCGGATGTTCAACGGATTGTTGTTGCGGATACCGCGCGGCAGCATGGTCTGAACGGTCATGGTCCTCTCCAGGCATGAAAAAAGCCGCCCGAAGGCGGCCGTGGAGAAAGTCGAGGGATGCCGGCTCAGTGCAGGCCGACAGGATTGACCAGCAGGTAGCCGATGATCGACAGCAGCAGCGCGATCAGCGCGCCGGTGATGGTGACGCCGGTGTTCATCACCCGCTTGAAGATTTCGTAGACGACGTCTTCCTTGGCGACGTGGCTGGTCAGCGCATCGCGGATCTGCTGGATGTCTTCCTTCACCGTCGCCAGCTCCGTTCGCTGGTCCTGGACCATCGCGCGCAGGCCGTTGTTGAGGGTGCCCTTGATGTCCGCGACATCGCTCTGCAGCGCACGGATCGCAGCGGTGTGTTCGTCGGGGGTCATGGCTGGGGAGTCCGCTTGAGGCGAGCTTAAAGGAGCAGAACGAGTTGCGGGCTACGCGGCGACCGCCATGTAGCGCCGGCGCTGCGCCGTCGGCGTCGCCTCCAGCTGCAACACGGCGATGGCGAGGTTGCCGACGTTGACGGCGGTGCCGGCCGTCTCCGCCCGCGCCCGCCACTTCCAGGTGGTCGGAATGGCAACGGGCGTCGCCCGCTGCGCCAGTCCTGCGCACTGCCAGCCGGCGGCATTTGGCGCTTCGCGGTTCCACTCCGCGACGGTGCTGCCGTCCTTGGCGACGTTGAGGTAGCCGGAGACCGTGGTCGAGGCGGTATTGTAAGCGCCGATGGCGATGACGGCGTGCTGGAGCGCCAGCGGCGTCGTAGAGAGCGTCAGGAAGTCCTGGTTGCTGGCGCTCGTGGTGTTCTGGGCCGCGTGGTTCGAGGCGAACCAGGCGTTGTCGAACGCATCGAGACGTAGCGCCAGGATGCGGGCACTCTGGATGTAGCACAGCGTGCCGCTCTCCGAGCGGTACTGCAGCTGCAAGGTCCGAGCGGCGGCGGGGAGGAGGGTCAGCCTCTCCATCACCTCGAACGGCTGGTTGTCCCAGTCGTCCTTGCAGTACCACGCCCGGTCGCCCCAGGTGGTGGCCCCGGTGACATCGTTGAGCCGGCAGCGCATGGCACCGAGATTGGCGTCGCTGGCGCGTGTCGCCGATCCGATCAGCAGGTAGTCGCCGGGCGAGGCGGGCGTGACCGTCAGCGTCGCCGCGGTCTGCCAGCTGGTGCTGCTGGTGTTCACCGGGGCGAGGCTCTCGGCGTAGGCATCGGCCGCATCAGCCTTGATCAGCAGCAGGCGGACGTCTTTGAGTTTCGTGGTGTCGCCGGCGTGCGAGGAGTTGATGTTGACGTCGAGCTGTTGTGAGCCCGGCGCGGTACCGAAGCTCAGCCGAGCGATGCCGAAGACGCCGACCCAGTCCTGCGGGCTCGTCGGCTCCTGGCGCTGCACCGACTGCTCGAGGAGCACCGTTTCCGCCTGGACGTGATAGACGGTAACCCAGCCGACGTGGTCATTGGTGCCGCTGGAATTGGTGAAGGCGGCGGATACGAACAGCCAGTAGTCGGCATTGGCGTCCGGGGTGAAAGTGTGCGACAGCGCGTTCGTCCAGTCGGCGCTGGTGGTGCTGCTTTCGGCGAGGCTCTCCGCGTAGAAGCTCTGGCGTGCGGGCATCGAGTCACGCCCCCAACAGATAGCGAGACGTCATCACAGCAGTGTCGCGGCCAGGGTGATGGCGATGTCGGCGAGCGTCGCATCGGCGCTGGCGGGGGCGACGATGCGCAGAACATCGCCGGCAGCGAAGTCGGTCTGGCTGCCGGCGAAGGTGGCGGTGGTGCCCGACGCCGCAACGGTCCCGGTGAGGAACTCGCTGCCGTTCTTCTGGATCGAGAATACCGCCGTGCCGGTCGCGGCAGTGCCAGCCTTCAGTCGCGAGCCGCCGGCGTTGGCCGGGATGCGAAACGGCCGCGGGGCGACGAACAGCAGCACCATCTCGCCATTCGCCGGCTTGCCCACGATGCCGCAGAGGACGTCGTAGGGGATCAGGTTCTGCGGTTTGACCTTCTTGTGCGCCGAGGCGCTGGCATCGTAGGTGCAGAGGAAGTCCGCCGCCTTGTCGGGCGCGGTATCCTCGGAAAGACTGTTGATCGAGACGGCGCCGGTCAGCCCGAACGCGCTGGCGACCGGCCCCACCACGTCAAGCGTGCCGGCAGTGAGGCTCAGGTTCGCGGACGGCGTGATCGCCTCCAGCGCGCCGTTGCCGGCGGTGGTGCGGCCGGCGAGCTTGCCGGTGGTAAAGCCACCGAACTCGGTGACGCTGATGGCGTCGCCGCCGCCTGCCTTGTGGCTCGCTGCGTGCGGCGTCGGCGTCCGCGCATCGGAGAGCCGGCCGTCGTTCCCCTGGCAGACGGTGTTGGCGCTTGAGCCATAGTCGGGCGCGAACGCCACCGTGGTAGTGGCAGGATCGGTGGTGACGGCAAGGCCGTTGGCGCCGGCCAGCGTCAGCGTGTCCGACCCGGTGTCGGCGATGACGTCCGCTTGCCCCGCCACCGCGATCGTGCCGAACGCCGGCGACGAGCCGCCGGGGCCGACGCCGGCGATCGCCGCGACGTCCGCCGGCGAGAACGAACGCAGCTCGGTCTCCACCGGATCGGCGATCTCGGCAGGCGTGATCTTCGAGGGCAGCAGCCGCGCCGCCGAGGTCTGGTCGACGCCGCGGATATTCAGCGCAACCTCAAGGATTCGCGCTTGCGTCGCGCCGTCACCGCCCTGTCCGAACAGCGCCAGCTGCGCATCGACGGTCTGCCGCAGCGCCGCCGGGATCGGCTGCCACGGACCCCACAGCGTCTGGTTGGCGTCGTCGAGGGTGACGGTCGCCAACGTCGGCGTCCAGTTCGCACCGCCATCGAGCGAGAGGGACCACAGCAGCTGCGCGTCCACGGGCCCGCCCGGTGATCCGACGGTGACCACGAGGCGCATGTCCTGATAGCCGCGCAGGTCGAGGCCGATGAGGCGTGCCTCGGCTCCGGCCGGAAACTCGCCGGGCGAGGCGGGCACCGTCCACAGCTGATCACCCGCCCACGCCGGCTGCGAGCGCACGAAGGCGTCGTCGGAAAAGCTCTCGATACGGTTGTCGTCAATGTCATAGGTCAGGCGATCGAGACCGTTCGGCGCCTCGACGCGAACCGCCTTGCCCTGGCCCAGGAAGATCTCCCCGGTCAGGACGGGGTCGTACCACAGCATGCTGCCGGTGAAGCCGTCCTGCCGCCATTGCCGGTTCTCGCCGGCAATGCCACGCAGCTTCAAAGCCGACCAGGTCAACCCGGTGGTCGCCGTCCGCTGCGCCAGGATGTTGCCGCGGATGACGACATTGTGCGGGGTGGCGCTGAACTGGCTCGCGATGATCGCGGTATCGACGACATTGTCGTTGCCGTACTGGTCGGCGGTCACCAGGTCGGTGACGGTGTTGGCGTAAACCAGCACATCCTCGATCGGCCGCGCCCCTTCGCCGTAGCTCTCGTCCGAGCCAAGGAACACCGCGTAGTTCAGCGGCGCCCGGAAGCTGTTGCCGAGGATGGTGATGTGCTTGCCGCCCAGCACCTTGACCCCTTGCGCGTTGTAGACGCGGTTGCCCGTGAAGCGAAACGCGCGCTGCTGGCCGGGGTCGTCGGCGACGACCGCCGAGAGGTTGGCGGCACAGCAGTCGTCGATGATCCACGCGAAGTCGCTGTCGCTGACCGCGACGTCGGCGCAGTTCGACGCGTTCAGGCCGTCGCGGGCGATACGGTTGAGATGGATGCGGCTCGCCCGCACCTGGTCGCAGTAGCCGAAGGTGAACGCCATCTGCGAGGCCCAGCGGCCCTGGACGTCGATCAGTTCCACCCGGTCGTAGTGGTCGAGGGCGATCAGGCGGCTGGCGTCACCCAGCTGCTTCATCGTCGCCTCGAGGTCGCCCTCGAAGAGCATGTCGCGGATGACCAGCGTCTTGCCGGGACCGTCGTCGACATCGCGCGCCAGCAGCCGGTAGGCGGTGCCGTCCGCCGGGTCCTCGCCGCCGGTGAGCCCGGTGGTGGTGGCAGCGACCCCTTTGTACCAGCGGCAATACCCCCGCCCCGTCAGCTTCAGTTCGCGGCAGCTGTCGGGATCGATGCCGCTCAGGTCTCCTTCGTGGCCGATCATGAAGTCGCCCGACATCAGCAGCTCGCCCGGCTGGCCGGACGCCTTGATCGCCGCGATCGCGGTACGGATGGCGGCGTTGTCGGCGGCGGACGCGGTGCCCATCAGCGGGATCACCTTGGCCGGGAATCTGATCGATGCCAGCGTGCCGCGCTCGGCCGCGGTCATCACCACCTTGCCGCCACCGTCGCCGATCTGGTCGGCGGTGTAGTCGCCGGCTTGTGCTCCGACCGCGCCGGTGCGGCCGAAGACCGAGGCGACGCCGCCAGCCCCGCCACCCGCCTGCACCCAGACGGCAGCCCCGGTGGTGGCGTCGGTGCAGAAGAACAGCCGCCCGGCGGCGCCGTTGATCCACACCGCACCTCGGACATAGCCGTCGGCGGCGTCATCGTTCACCGTCGGATCGCCGCTCGCACCATAGTTCTCGATGATCTCCCAGGCGGTATTGCCGGCGTTGCGGCGCCGGAGCAGCTTGCCGGCATCGTTGCGCCAGCGCATGAAGGGATAGGTGACGGATGGCGCGAACGCGCCTTCGTGCTCGGTCGCGGCCGCCTGGTCGGCGAGGTTGAAGTCCTGACGGACCTGCGAGCCGAGCCCGGTCGGCACCGCACCAAAGGTTGCAGACTGCATGTCAGATGCCAGATGTCAGGGATCAGGGATCAGAAAGAAGAAAACGTCAGCGCGCCCGCAGGGCCGCCCCAAGGGCGCGCTGTCCTTCGAACTCGGCGGAAGTACACCGAGCGAAGCGAGGGACTTCCGCCGAAACTTACAATTTGATCATCACGTTGATGTAGCAGGTCGGCTGGATGTTGAAGTGCGGCTCGCCGGAGCCGGCCGAGCCGGTGTTGCCGGAGACCGCACCGCCGGCGCCGGTCTGCACGCCGCCGCCCCAGGTCGGATAGGTGCGGTCGCCGCCCGACGCACCGGCGGCTCCGCCGCTCATGCCGGGGACGGTGTGGGTGTGGGCGGGGACGCCGAAGCTGTGGGCGTGCGCCGGCAGGTTGTTGAGGCCGAGGCCGACGTACTCGGCTCCGTGCCAAGTGGCCAGCCCGAAGTTGGAGAGCCCGGCACCCCAGCCGGCAATCGCCAGCACCCGACCCAGCACCTTCGGCAGCAGGATGTGGCGGTGCGCCGCCCAGTCGGCGGCGGCCGACGCACCGCGGCCGGTCGCGGTCCAGCTTCCCGCCGCATAGACCTTGCACCAGGCGTCGCTGGTGTTGGCCCACAGCAGGCTGAACAGCGCCTGCGTATCCGGGTTGGCGCGGGTCGTCGCCCCCGAGCTGCCATCGCCGATCGAGCCGTCGTTCATCATCACCCAGCCGGGATCCGCGATGGTCTTGAACGTCTGCTTGACGTCGCCGGTGGTGAACGCGGTCTGCGGAATATCGACGTTGGTCCACTTCATCGGCGGGCCGATGGTGCCGACCGTCCACCAGCTGGTGTTGGTCGGATCGCGCAGCTTGACGTAACCGGTGCCGCTGTCGAACCAGAGCAGGTTCGGGTAGATCACCGGCGGCTCGGTGGCGCCGTAGTGCTGGGTCGCCAGCGCCTGGATGTTGGCGTTGACGCGGGCGCGGTAGAGCGCCGCCAGCTGGTTGGCGATCGCACCGAGATCGGCAGCCTGACTCATTCGTTGCCATCCGAGCCTCGCGGCACGATGCGCCGGTACGCTCGCAGCGCCTGCTTGCTGCGCTTCGGCAGCGGCACGTTCAGCGCCTGTTCGAGGTGCTCGACCGCCTGCACCAGCGCTTCGACCAGATCGGGCGTGTCGCGCTCGGCGGCGTCGAGCGGTTCGGTCGTGAGCGGCAGGAAGCAGTGGCGGCGGAAGTCCCAGCGGTAGCCCTTCAGCCGCTGGCGCATGTCGTGGCCGTCCGGCAGGGCGACGATACCGGCCTGCGGGTCGGTCCGGTGTTCGTCGGCACTGACGGTCTCGACGGCGATCAACGTGCCGTCGCTATCAAGCTTTGCAAGGTCAGGCATCAAAGAGCCTCGTCCGCAGCGACGCGCAGCTGGGTGATCCACAGGTTGAACAGCCGGTCGTCGGAGCGCATCCGGCACTCGATCTGGCCGATGGCCCGCGCGTCGATCTCGGCGGAGTCGATGCGCATCAGCGTGCCCCAGTCCGGGCTGCCGGCAGGATCGTCGTCGGTCAGCCGGCCCCAGATGCTGGCATCGACCGAGGCGCCGAGCGTGCCATCGACGTCCGGCCAGTCGTCGATCGCGCCGATCCTGGCGTCCCAGAACTCGAACTGGTTGACCGCGTCGAGCCTGAGCCGGCTGGTCAGCCGCAACCGGCGCACCGCTCCGGCATCGATGCCGAACGCGAACTGATAAAGGCCGCTGCCGGCGACGCCGCCGGTGTCGTCCCAGTTGGTCAGCGCATCGACGTCGGGGACGGCATCGAAGTCCTCGGCGTCCAGCATCAGCCCGCCGTCGACCACGGTGCACTTGGTCTTGACGCCGGCGAACGTCGGGTCCTCCTCGACGCTGCCCACCGGCGAGAACGCCAGCAGGCTCGCCTGCTTGGTGGAGACTCTGGCGACACCGTTCGACGGCCGGCCGTCGGCGTCGTAGACGCGGGCGAAGTAGGTGCCGGGCTTGAGCGGCAGGAAGACGTGCGTCTGATCACCCGTGACCGCGCGCGCCAGCGACGTCGAGTTCGGCCACAGCGTCGCATCCATGTCCGGCGAATGACGGAAGCTGATCCAGCCGCCGAACTGCACATCCAGGTCGGCGGGCAGGTCCCAGCGCAGCAGCGCACTTCCGCCGACCACAGCCAGCGTCAGGTTCTGCAGGTCGGCCGGCGGTGACCTTCGGCCGGTGACGTAGTGGCTGTTGACCTGCGTCGCCGGCGAGGCGAGGTAGTTGGGGTGCGTGTACTGCAGGCGGAAGTCGTAGGTCTCGCCGGACTGCGAGCCGGTGATGGCGACGCCGGTCGCCGTCTCCTCCTGCACCGTTGCGTCCTGCCAGGCGCCTTGCGTGCCGGAGACCCGGTAGAGCACGTGGATCACGGCACCTTCGATCGCGATCGGCTGCAGCTGGAAGACCACCCGCTCGATCAGCGTGCGCGACGGCGTCACCAGCATCACCCGCTCGTCGGAGCGGATGTCGAGCACCACCGGCGCCGGCACCGAAGGCGGCGGCGTGACCACCGGATCGTAGGGCGGGATCGGTCCCTGCTCGGCGAGATGCACGCCCGGCGCCTCGGCGATCAGCGTCAGCTTCGCGGATAAGTTCTCGCCGGGCTCGATGTCGCGCACCAGCACCCGCAGCGTCTCGCGGCCGAGCTCGCCGAAGGCGGAGAGATCGCCCACAGCGGGTGCATCGAACAGCGCCGGCGGGTTGGTGAAGAACAGTCGCGGCGAGACGCCAGCGATCGTCCGCAGCGGATAGAGATCGGTGCGCATGGCGCCGGCGATCACCCGGCGGACACGCAGGCCGTAGCTCTTGCCGGTTTGCAACGTCACCGGCGCATCGAGGGTGACGTCGGTGACGTTGCCGGCGGCGTCCTCGCTGGTTGCGTGGATGCGCGCCGAGGCGAGACCCACGGCGATGACGTCATGCTGCAGCGCCACCAGGTCGCCGCGCTCGCAGGCGAGTTGCTCGAAGTCGCAGTTGATGTGGTGGATCTCGCGCCGTAGCCGCTGCTGCGCCAGGTGGTAGCGGCCCTCCTTCCACGCCTGGTCGCGGCTGGTCAGGCCCACGATCTCCACCCGGTCGATCAGCGTGGCATTCGCTGAGCCATAGCCATCGTCGTAGACCACCACCTCCTCGGTCTTCCAGTCGGCCTGCTCGTTGACGAAGGCGATGCGGTAGCCGTGCGGCACCGGCTCGTGCGTCATCTCGCCCTCGTAGTTCCAGCTGTTGCGGGGCGTAAACATCCGCACCGGCACGCTGCGCGGCTCGTCGATGACCACCGAGAACTTCAGATCGCGCAGGGACACCATCGCCCGGCCGAGCCGCGCGATCCGGGTCAGCGCGTCGTAGAGCGAGGTCTTGGCATCGAACACGCCGTTGAACTCTCGGCTGGCCGGCCGCGTCACCCCGTCCCAGTACGTCAGGCGCTCCAGGTCGATCTGCGTGTCGGTTGCGGGCTTGCGGCGGCTCGGGTGCTGCAGGATGTGCCGGAACAGTGCCGCCGGCTGCGAGGTCGGCCGCCACACCCAGCTGTTGGTACTGGCGTCCCAGTCGCGGGCGATGGTCCGGGCGGTGACGTTGAACTCGTCGATCGTCCCCTGCAGCTGGCCGGTGGCGCGGATGCGAACGGCGATGAGCGTGATCCCCGGCACCGGCACCGGATCGCCCGAGGTGATCGTGCGCAGCGCTGTCCAGAAGCACTTGGAGAAGTTCCGCTCCTCGTCGGTATCGCCAGAGAGCCGGGTGATCCGCACGTCGTAGCTCTGGTTGGCATCGACGGCGCCGTACTCGGCGGGCCGCCAGCGGTGGCCCCAGTAGAGCGGCGTCTGCTGCCGGCCGGTGATCGTACGCACCAGCACCGTGCTCCAGTGGTTCTCGCCGGCCGGCGACTGCTCGATCCTGAAGGTGACCGACTGGTCCGACTTCTTGCCGGCCGGCTGGTTCTGGATGTGCACCAGCCGCTCGAAGGCGATCTCGATCGCGATCTCGTCGGCCCCCGGCACGCTCGTCCGAACCTGGCCGCCGGCGGCATAGGTCAGCGCCACCGACAGCGGGTCCTCGTAGACATCCGACGGATAGACCGAGAACGGCTTGCCCTGATCGAGATCCCACGCCGAGGCGCTGGTAGAGTCGGCCAGCCGGTTGAAGGTGATGGTCTGGCCGGCAACGATCGCAAGCCCGTTGACGGTACCGGACGACGTCGCCGTCCAGGTGTCGCCAAAGCCGGGATTGGCGGGAAACACGCCAGTGGCCGGGTCCCATCCGCCCCTGTCCGGCATCGTCCAGTAGCCGCGGCGCATCTGCCACTCGACCTCGGCGTAGTTGCCGATCGGTGTTGCGCCGATGCGCATCGCCTCGATGTGCACCGGCCCGTGGCTCACCGCGAAGATTGCCCGCCACCAGGTGTCGGAGCCCACCACCTCGCGATAGGGGGCGGCAGCATAGGGTGGCGTCAGCCGGAAGCGGCCGCAGAGGAACGGCACCTTGCCCCAGATGTCGATGCGGTTGCGCGCGCCGAGGATCTGATAGGTCTGGCTCTCGGTGCCCTTGTCCTTCGACAGCTCCGGCACCGG
>Ga0209573_1000177_pt1 | contig 163870 bp, 149 predicted proteins | sample TNRBio252014_DNA_FD_185870 | JGI IMG/M metagenome (GOLD analysis project Ga0209573, IMG submission 185870) | Wastewater treatment Type I Accumulibacter community from EBPR Bioreactor in Madison, WI, USA - TNR Reactor_6/25/2014_ DNA (SPAdes)... | ecosystem: Engineered > Bioreactor > EBPR >...
GGGGCGCCATGAGTGAATTAACCTTAAAAATTGAACGCATAATTAAATGTAGCCCTGACAAAATATATCGCGCTTGGACCGACCCCGAACTATTGCCCATTTGGTTTTGCCCCAAGCCTTGGTATGTCAAAGACGTTGTGCAAGACTTACGCACCGGCGGTAAATCCACCATGACAATGTGTGGGCCAAATGGCGAAGTTTTCCCCAATAACGGCCTTATCCTCGAGGCAATACCAAACCAAAGCTTGGTTTTTACCGACGCTTTCACCGAAGCTTGGACCCCTTCAAATCGTGCTTTTATGGTTGGCGATATTAAACTTAAAGACCTTGGCGATGGCACTACCCTTTACACAGCCTGCGCCCACCATTGGAACAAGGAAAATATGGAAGAGCACGAAAAGATGGGCTTTTATGACGGCTGGGGTAAAGCCACAGATCAGCTTGAGGAATTGGTGGCGGGGCTTTAGGCAACGTCCTTCAATTTTTCGGCAATCCACATTTTTATGAGCGCCTGCCGCGCCACCCCAAGGTGCATTGCTTCATTGGTTAGGGCATCAACCATCCAAGGCGGAAAATCAACATTGACGCGCACCGCCCCAAAGCGCGGGTGGTGAGTGGTCGACAAGTCAATGCTCGGCAAAATGCTTTCCTTGCTTTCGTTAAGGATTTTGTCAAACTCGTGCGCAATTTTTGCCCGGTTTTTCGCAATTTCAATAGCGCTAAATTCAAGATTTTTCATGGATAATTTTCATACCTTTTTCATATAGTTTAGAAACCTTTTTCCCGTTTTTGCCTAAAAATACCATCATTTGTTGGCATTTTTTCAAGCAATGACCGCGAAAATAGCGAGGTCAAACGAGGCCAAAAATGGATTTTATCATGGATTATTTCGGGGTTGGATAAGGGGGGAGGCGCACTCTCTAGCGAAGCGCGGGCGCACATCTGCTTCCCCAATATGATGAGGCCCAAAAAGTTGAAAGACTTTTTGGATAAGCCGAAGATGATGAAAATGGGGAAGCTGTCGAGCAAGGCGAGACTGAAGGGGTTTGATAAAAAGCGTGATTAACCCCTTCCGTCCACGCTTCGCCTAAAGGCTACGCGCGACCACCTTCCCCAAATTGGGGAAGGAGAAGGCTTCATGTATCTTTCGCCGAAAGTTCAAACTTCACCGGCTTCATGGACGATAAATCAAATTCGGCTAAATCAGCATTTTCGACAAAATCTTCGCTCCCCCGCTTCGCACGGGAGCACACTTTTCATTGTTTGGTATTTTAAGCGGTTTCTTTCGTAATAGCGAAATTCTAAAGCTAACATGGTGCAACTCACTAAAATGGGAATCCAAATTTTAGTTCGATTTTGGAAGCAATATTTTTTGTTTCGATACAAGTGACCCTATTTAGAAAACTCTTTTCAATGGTGCCGCGCGCGCCATCTCCTATTGTAAGAGTTGGAATTCCGCCTGCTACATACGGTGACTGCCCGATAATATCGAGCCAAACTATTTGATCATGTGCCAGCCCAATTATTGAAATTGGTCCTGAATTATCACCTTTTGTTTTAGCTTCAAAGATGTCTTCAATCTTCGCGTCTTTATATCGCTTTAGGTGCGTTTCTAAAACCGCGCTGTCAAGTTCCCAATCATTATCTTCATTTAATGAAGCCGAATAGGCACAAATAAAATCAAATTTTTTGCGAACACTTATTGCGCAATTCGAAGATGCATTTTCGTTAACGGCAGCCTGCCCGCCAAAAATCTCGCCAATTGCTTGGCAGTTTGTTACTTGCCGCCTCGAAAAGTCATTTGCGTATTTTTCGGCATAAATTTGGGGTGTGCTACTTCCACATGCGCCAATGAATAGTGTGGTAATAAAGAGAATTGAAGCTTTAGTTTTCACGCTCCTCATAAGGCGGGCGATTGCTGCCTGGGTGGTTTGCATGAGTTTAGTCATTACTAAATCATACTAAAATCCAAAATTATTAGCAACCGACAACAATGCGAGTAATTTAGCGATCCCACGTAAACAAGTAGGGGAATCACACAGGGAAATAGCAACAGCCGCGAATGCTCAAAAATTCCTTCCCTTTAGCGAAGTTTCTTCGCGTAAATCCAAAAAGTCTGCAACTTTTTGGCGCTCAGAAAGCGGGAAGGTGGCCATGCGTAGCCAAAAGCGAAGCATGGACGGAAGGGTGGCGTGTAAGACAAAAAGCCACCCTTCAGACTTGCAAACCAAGGTTCGCAAGCCAGCTTCCCTCAAGGTAAGCAATTATCATCACCATATGCGATTCCCCTGCATAAACAGCGTGGCGTTGGCGCTCTATCACTTCGCTAAGCAACGCGAGGCGAAGGGAGGTTAATTTACCTCGCAAATTTTTGAAACTTCAGCTTAGTTGGTATCAAGCTATCCACGCCCAATCGGCGTTTTTTATCGGTTTCATAGGCTTCAAAGTTGCCTTCAAACCATTCCACATGCGAATTACCTTCAAAGGCCAAAATATGCGTTGCGACCCTATCAAGGAACCATCTATCGTGGGAAATGATAACTGCGCAGCCGGGGTAATCGTCCAAAGCCGCCTCTAGGGCTTGCAAAGTTTCAACGTCCAAATCATTTGTTGGCTCATCGAGCAGAAGAACATTCGCGCCCATGCGTAGGGTCTTGGCCAAATGCACGCGGTTCCGTTCGCCGCCCGATAATTGCCCAACCTTTTTCTGCTGATCCCCGCCTTTGAAATTGAAACTCGAAACATAAGCGCGGGAGTTAATTTCGCGCCCGCCAACTTCGATAATATCAAGCCCGCCAGAAATTTCTTGCCAAATGTTCTTGCTATCATCAAGGCTATCGCGGTTTTGATCTACATAGCCTAATTTCACGCTATCGCCCAAACTTATAGTGCCTTCATCAGGGGTTTGGGAGCCGGTTATCATGCCAAACATGGTGGATTTACCCGCGCCATTCGGCCCAATAACCCCAACAATGCCAGCGGGCGGAAGTTTGAACGAAAGCCCATCGACCAATAATTTATCGCCAAAACCTTTTTTGACATTGTCAAATTCAATAACCTTATTGCCAAGGCGGGGCCCTGGCGGAATTTGGATTTGCGCAAAGGTTTGCTTTTCACGCTCGGCGGCATTCACCAAATCATCAAAGGCAGCAAGGCGGGCTTTGGATTTGGCTTGGCGTGCTTTAGGTGATTGGCGAACCCATTCAAGTTCGCGGTCAATTGCGCGTTTACGGCCCGTTGATTCGCGCTCTTCTTGGGCGGTGCGTTTGGCCTTTTGTTCAAGCCATGCCGAATAATTACCTTCATAAGGAATGCCTTTGCCGCGATCCAACTCCAGCGTCCATTTAGTTACTTGGTCAAGGAAATAACGATCATGCGTCACCAAAATTACGCAACCAGGGAATTCTTCAAGATGGTGTTGAAGCCATGCGACAGATTCAGCGTCAAGGTGGTTGGTTGGCTCATCAAGCAAAATCATATCGGGCTTGGAGAGGAGGAGGCGGCACAAAGCTACGCGGCGTTTTTCACCGCCAGAAAGCTTGCTGATGTCGGCATCATTTTCGGGGCAACGAAGCGCGTCCATCGCCATTTCTATTTTGCTGTCAATGTCCCACGCGTCATTTGCATCGACCTGCTCTTGGAGGGCAGTCATTTCTTCCATTAGCTCATCGGAATAATCTTCGGCCATTTTCATGGCGACGGCGTTATATTTGTCATAAATTATTTTTTCGGGGCATTCGGAAATTACGTTTTCCCAAACACTTTTAGAAGGGTCAAGTTCGGGTTCTTGGGATAAATAGCCCATTTTGATATCTTTGGCCGGCCGTGCTTCGCCGTTAAAGTCTTTATCAAGCCCCGCCATAATTTTAAGCAAGGTCGACTTACCCGAACCATTAACCCCAACAACACCAATTTTCGCGTCTGGGTAAAAAGAAAGCCAAATATTATCAAATACTTTTTTGCCACCGGCGTAAGTCTTTGAAAGTTCTTGCATTTGAAAAATATATTGTTGTGCCATAGCTGCTCCGAGTGGTTTGAAAAACTTGCGCAGTCTTTAACCCAAACTTCCAAAATATAAAAGCAACACAACGAGTTTTCACAGCTTCATACTTTTGCCGCATTTTGGTTCAAGTTTGTTTATAGGGGGGGAGTCAGATGCATATTAACCGGCGCAACGGCTTATGGTTTTTGGGTGGTAGTTTGTTATTTGGCAAAAACGCCCTTGCGCAAGAACCACCAACAGCTGCAACGATGACGCGGGCAGAATTCGTGGCCCACTTTCGTGCGGCTATGTCGCAAATTGAGGCTGCCGCAGGGGGGCGTTTGGGCGTAGGTCTAATTTGGAAGCCAGCGAATTCCGCGTCTCACATTTATGAATACAATGGCATGCAAAAATTCCCCATGTGTTCGACTTTCAAACTTTTATTGGCAGGGTTCATTTTACAAATGGTCGATGAGAATAAATTGTCATTGACCCAAAACATTGTGATACGGCCCACCGATATTGTCGCTTACTCGCCGGTCATCCAAGAGAAATCGGGCCTAACAATGTCAATTTATGAACTATGCGCCGCCATAATGACGCGTTCGGACAATGGGGCAGCAAATATCTTAATTGGTTTGCTGGGTGGAATTGACGAATTCAATCACAGATTGCGAATGCTTTGGGATCACCAAACCCATTTGGATAGGTTGGAACCACATCTTAATTCAGCTGCAGCAAATGATTTGCGAGACACTACTGCGCCGGCGCAAATGGCAACGAATTTGCGCCAATTTCTTATGCCCCGCGCCAATCGATCAGTTTTGACTCCGGAACTACAAGAAATGTTCAAAAATTGGCTGATAAATAATCAAACCGGTGGCGAGAGCATCCGTAAAGGCTTACCAAGTAATTGGGTTGTTGGCGATAAGACTGGGGCAGGCGAAAATAATACTGTTAACGACGTTGCTGTAATTTACTTGCCAAATGGCGATATTATATATGTGGCTGCCTACCTCACTCAAGCGCGCGACGAGTTTCCCGTCAATAAAAAATATCTAGCGGATGTCGGGCGATTTATTGCCGGAAATTTTGTCTAATTCGCTGGTCCTGACAATTTACGCGGCCAATTGCCATTTTTTACTGGTTTGACTTGGCACATTCCTCCGATAAGGCTAAACACCAAGTCAAATAAGAAATTAAGCCAAAAAGGAAATTATATTGGCAGTTTTATATCATAAGGGCGATTTGCCCGCTGGCGTTGATTTTGGCAATTGTGTTGCGGTTGATACTGAAACCATGGGGCTATCATTGGTGCGCGATGTTTTGTGTGTTGTGCAATTATCAGACGGAAACGGCGATGCCCATGTCGTGCAACTAAACCGTGAAAACTATGATTGCCCAAATTTGAAGGCGCTTTTGGAAAACCGGCAAGTTGAAAAGCTCTTTCATTTTGCACGGTTTGATATTGCTATGCTTGGTAAGTTTTTGAATGTTACGGTCAACCCCGTATTTTGCACTAAAATTGCTTCAAAACTCGCGCGAACCTATACTGATCGGCATGGGCTTAAAGACTTGATACGCGAGCTTGTTGGCGTTGATTTGAATAAACAGCAACAGTCTTCGGATTGGGGGGCTGAGACATTATCAGAGGCGCAGCTTAATTATGCCGCATCTGATGTTTTATATCTGCACCCTGCCAAATTAAAACTGGTTGAAATGCTGACGCGCCACAATCGGTTGCAGCTTGCCAAAAATTGTTTTTCTTTTCTGGAAACTCGTGCATCCCTAGATATTTCTGGCTATGGCGAAATGGACATTTTTTCACACGAATGAGCAAAGCCACACCATCTTCACAAATAGATACTGCTATGGCCGCAATGGCACAAAAGCTGCAATTTAGGGACGAAAGGATCCGGCGTTTAAGGCTCGCTCTGATAGGGCTTGCAGTGCTTAGTCTTTTGTTTTTTGTGGGGTTTTTGATTTTTACGGCTTTTTCTAACAAGAGCAACCCTACCCGCGATGTGGTTAAGGGCAATGACTTGGTTATCGAAAGCCCACGGTTCATTGGCCATTCACGCGCCGGCGGCACAGTTACAATAGTTGCCCAACAAGCAAAAAGGGCTCTTGGCAATTCTGGTGGTGTTGTATCGCTCGAAAAGCCTAAAATGACAACTTCTTCTGGCGCCGAAGTTTCAGCTGATACCGGCCAATGGAATCAATCAACACAGGAACTATCCTTAGAAAACCAGGTGGTCATGATTCATAAAAAGGGACAAAGGGCGTCAGCTCAGAGGGCCTTTTGGCGGCCGCAAACCGGCACGATTGACTTCCTTGGCGGAGTCATTATCACTGTTGGTGAAGGATCTGCAATTTCCAATGCGCTTAGTTTTGACGCAGATGGTGGCTCAATTACCGGCAACGGCGGCGTGCAAATAACCCTTCCATTTGGGGTAGCAAATTCGGAAATTTACGAATACTATCCCGAAACCCAAAGATTCAAATTGCGCGGTAACGCGAAAATTATTTTCAAACAACGGCAATAAAATTCTTGTAGTGAATTAAAGAGAGATTTCGAAATGGCACAAATGACAAACGGTTTTGTAAAATACGCATTGATTTGCGCCCTCTTAGCGCTCCCGATTGGAGCCACAGGAATTGCTTTTGCGCAAAATCAAACTGGTGGCCCCGTTCAAGTGTCTGCCAATGAAATCGACTTGCAACCTTTAACCAGTACCGCAATTTTTACTGGTAATGCTGAAGTCATTCAGGCTGGAAATGTTTTGCGTTCGGCGCGCTTTCGCGTGCAATATGCAGCTACCGGTGCCATAGAGCGCATTGTGACCGATTCTGAGATTTTTTTTACTAGCCCAACTGAACGAGTTAGAGCCAACCGGGGCGAATATAATGCGGCATCAAACACCGTTACTTTTTTTGGCAATGTTGTCCTTTCACAAGGTCAAAACGTCGTAACTGGTGAGGAATTGCGTATAAATACAGTCACCCGTGCGACTTTTATGAAATCTAGCCAAGGACGCGTAAAAGGCGTTTTCTTCCCTAGTTCAACACCAAAGTAGTAAAAATGATTCACACTAAAGCCGATAATGTAACTGCACCGCCGCCAAACGCCGAATTGCGTAAGGCCGGCCTTAGGGCAATGCATCTTGGAAAGAGCTTTAAAGGGCGTGAAGTAGTCCGTGATGTGTCATTGGAGCTGCAACGTGGCGAAGTTCTTGGATTATTGGGGCCGAATGGCGCGGGTAAAACCACCTGTTTCTATATGATTACCGGCCTTATTCCAGCCGACAGCGGTGAGATTGAAATCGACGGCGTTAATGTTTCAAGTTTGCCGATGTACGTTCGCGCGCGTTTGGGGCTTGGATATTTGCCGCAGGAGCCTTCGATTTTCCGTGGCCTAAGCGTGCAAGACAATATTCTTGCCGTTCTCGAATCTGTCGAACCAAACGAACAAAAACGCATGCAGCGCACAGACGAACTATTGGCCGAGCTTCATATAGAAAAAGTGCGAAAACAGCCCGCACCCACCCTTTCAGGCGGGGAACGGCGCAGGCTTGAAATCGCTCGGGCTTTGGCAACTGACCCGTCCTATATCCTCCTCGATGAACCTTTTGCAGGCGTTGATCCAATCGCAATTGCCGACATACGCGGCCTAATCGGATATCTAAAAAATCGCGGCATCGGAGTTTTAATAACAGACCACAACGTTCGTGAAACCCTCGAAATAGTAGACCGAACCGCAATCATCTATGATGGCAAAGTCTTATTTGAAGGCGGCACTGCAGAAGTGTTGCAAAATGAGGATGTGCGCCGCTTCTACCTCGGTAAGGATTTTTAGTTTTATTTTATGGGGTGATTATCGGCGCGTTCGCGCGCTCATGTATGTTAATACACTTCGCTTGCTCACACTTGATTCTCCCCACCCTAAAATAAAACTACCGTCCACAATTGCTAGGGTGATTATCGGCGCGTTCATCGCCTCATGTAGGAATCTACACTTCGGCTCTTCACGCTTGATTCTCCCCACCCTAAAATAAAACTACTGTCCACATTTGCTAGGGTGAATATCGGCGCGTTCATCGCCTCATGTAGGAATCTACACTTCGCTTGCTCACACTTGATTCTCCCCACCCTAAAATAAAACTACCGTCCATATTTGCCAGGGTGATTATCGGCGCGTTCGCGCTCTCATGTATGTTCATACACTTCGCTTGCTCACACTTGATTCTCCACAGCCAACAATGAAACAAGTTTTGCAATACCAGTACGGTTTGTCGCAATAGCATGTATGTTTTTGTTGTTTTTACTGCTACATTGCAGTATATCTAGGCCGTGCAAACAATAACTGAAACGCCAACTTATCTTGCCTCGGTAAAAGCAGCCAAAATGACGGCCGATGAACAAATTGCGACCATTGATTTTATAGCCACAAATCCACTGGCTGGTGATTTGATTGTGAAAGGTAAGGGGCTTCGTAAAGTTCGGATTGCTGGAAAGGGAAAAGGCAAATCTGGCGGGTATCGGATTATTTATTATTATTGGGATGAAAATCAACCGATTGAACTATACTTCGCCTTTGCCAAGAACCAAATGGAAAATATAACCGATACCCAATTACGCCAGCTAGTAGCTGCACTGGAGGAATAAATGCCAAAGAATTATATGAGCGACAAGAATTTTGATTTGCTTCTTCAAAGCATTGCGGAAGGCAAAGCTTTTCGTGATGGAACTGCCGATAAATCCAAATATCGGGTGACTGTAGTTGTGCCAAAAACAATTGACGTAAAGGCAATTCGGTCCCGCCTTGAAATGACGCAAATTGATTTCGCTGCCACGTTTGGGTTTTCGCTCAAGTCTGTGCAATTCTGGGAACAAGGCCGCAGGATACCCGAAGCCAGCGCCCGCGCGTTCCTAAAGCTAATCGACAAAGCACCAGAGTTTGTTTTGGAAACGTTGAAAGCTGCTTAGTCAAAAACCCGCACCTTTGATTAAGGTATTCGCTCTCGTAAGTTCTGTAGCCGTCCCCTGCAAAAACTATTCCAACAACTGATGATTCATTGTTTTTTCATTATTTTTTGTCCAATTTGTTAAAAGTTTTCGGATAAAATCGAAAACACAAATAGCAAAGGGTAAAGTTCAACAATGGCAATGGCCCCAAGAATGGAGATGCGGCAAGGCATGGGTCTGGTTATGACCCCGCAATTGCAACAAGCGATTAAGCTTTTGCAATTCTCCAATATTGAGCTTTGCGAATATGTTGAACAAGAGCTTGAACGCAACCCAGTTTTGGAGCGCATCGAAGATAGCGACCATCAAGACGATGGCCCAATTGAAGAAGCCACCTCAACTCAAAGCGCGCAAACTTCCGAGCTTGCAATTAGTCCCGATGGCGGCGACCCCAATGCCGACGCGGCTCTCGATGCTTCGTATGAGGATATGAATGCAGATGCGGACATAGCTGCAGTTGAGGCGTATGGCGCAACCACAGATTGGTCCAAAGCGGGCGAAGGTCAATCATATGATGGCCTCGAAGGTATCGAAAACTCGCTTAGTATCGAAATTACTTTACATGATCATCTAACTTCACAAGCGGCTTTGGCATTTCTGGGCCCAGCCCAAAAATTAATCGCCGCATATTTAATCGATTATGTGGACGACGCCGGATATTTACGCGCCGATATGGCCGAAGTGGCTCAAAATCTTGGCGCCAGTTCAGATGAAGTTGAAGAAGTAGTAAAAGTGCTTCAGACTTTTGATCCTACCGGAGTTTGCGCTCGCAATGTCGAAGAATGTTTAAGTGCGCAATTGGCTGAAAAAGATCGCCTAGACCCAGCCATGAAAACCATGCTCGCCAATTTGGATTTATTGGCAAAGCGCGATTTGCGCAGGCTTTGTGAAATTTGTGAAGTTGACGGCGAAGATATTGCGCAAATGATCTCCGAAATCAGAGCATTAACTCCAAAGCCTGGCGCGTGCTTTGGCGCAGGCGAAGGAAACGCGATAATTCCAGACGTTTTTGTTCGTGAAGCCCCTAATGGCATGTGGGTTGTTGAGTTAAACAGCGATACTTTGCCGAAGGTTTTGATGAATAATTCATATTGCGAAATGGTTTCTCGCAAGGCGAAAACAGAAGAAGAAAAGTCCTATATAAGTAATTGTCAAAACGAAGCGAGCTGGCTCATCAAAAGCTTGGATCAACGCGCAAAAACTATATTGAAAGTTGCAAAAGAAATTGTGCGCCAGCAAGATGGTTTTTTGACTTATGGGGTATCACATATAAAACCTTCTGTGCTTAAAGACGTGGCGACCGCAATTGAAATGCACGAATCAACAGTTAGCCGCGTAACCTCAAACAAGTATATTTCTACACCGCGCGGCGTATTCGAACTGAAATATTTCTTCACCACAGCAATTGCATCTGCATATGGTGGCGATGCTCATTCTTCTGAGTCTGTGCGATTTGTAATAAAACAACTTATTGACGAAGAAGAAAATTTAGCGCCATTATCAGATGATGCGATTGTAGAGATTCTTCATGAAACAGGAATTGATATTGCAAGGCGCACAGTTGCCAAATATCGTGAGGCAATGCGTATTCCGTCATCGGTACAAAGGCGGCGCGCGGGCCTTATGTCATTTGGCTAATAAAAGCTAGAAAGGCAAATAAATGTCCCAACTACGTGTTCGAGTAACCGGCCTTAATCTTGATGTTGGTGAGGCAATGCGCACCAAAATAACAGAAGAACTAAATCGCGGTATAGCAAGGTATTCTAGCGCAAAAGACGGTGATGCAGTTGTTACAATGGCAAAGGAGCGCCATCTATATATCGTTGAAATACTCCTTCACCTTGATAGTAAAGTCCGCCTAGAAGTAAAAGCAGATGCCGCTGAGCCCCATGCTGCCTTCGCGCAAGCACTTGAAAAGATTGAGAAACGCGTAAGACGGACCAAGCGCAAATTAGTTGACCATCATAATTCTGACAAAGAAAAAAGGTTTGCTGCAGATTAAGTCCTTGCATGCTAAATCGTTTTGTTCTAGTTGGGCGCTCTTTCGCCGCTAGCGGCCATTTTTGAGAGGGCTTACCAATCGGTAAATATGTCGTTTGGAAGTTTGTTTGGATTTTTGATACTAAGTCTATTTGCGCAAAAAATTTGGAAAAATCCAACTTATTGCGCAAAGGTTAGTAAGGGTGATTGGATTACTCGATGCCTAATTTGGGCGAATTATTAAAACCTGATTCTGTTATATGCCGCGATAAGGGCGCCAACCGCAAAGAAGTTCTGGCGAATTTGGCCAAAGCCGCCGCAAACGCATTTGGCGCAGATGAACTATTGGTATTGGAAAATGCATTGGCGCGTGAAGCACTTGGTGGAACCGGCGTTGGTGAAGGTGTCGCCGTGCCACATGCGCGCGTTAGGGGCCTAGAAAAATCATGCGGCGTATTTGCACTTCTTGAAACCGCGGTTGATTTTGAAGCACCAGACGGTAGGCCATCTGATTTGATTTTCTTGCTGTTGTCGCCAGAAGATTCAGGCGCAGAACATTTGAAAGCGCTGGCAAAGATAACAAGGGCATTGCGCCAACCAAGTTTACGCGCATCTTTGCGTGCTGCTCGCTCTGCTGAAGCTTTATTGGCAGTGTTAACCCAAGGCGAACGCGAGCAAGTAGCTTAGGTTCTTTTGACAAATCGGTTTGTTTACCACTCACCAATATTTGACATCGATACCCAAGGTTCTTGCGGCGGTAAATTATTGCCTTTTTGCAAAAGCTCAATCGAAATATTGTCGGGGGAACGTACAAACGCCATGTGGCCATCACGCGGTGGCCGATTGATTGTAACCCCATGGGCTTGGAGCCGCGCGCAAATTTCATAAATATCATCAACTTGATATGCCAAATGGCCAAAATTGCGGCCACCACTAAGCACCTCCGCGCCATCTTCACCCGGCCAATTATAAGTAAGCTCAACTAAAGGGGCTTGGTTGATTTTTGCGTGTTCCAAATCATCTGGCGCACAAAGGAAAACCAAGCTGAATTTCCCCATTTCATTGTCTATGCGCCGCGCAAGAACCAAGCCCAATGCATCAACATAAAATTTTAGCGCCCTGTCAATATCTGTAACCCGAACCATAGTGTGTAAATAGCGCATTCAAAATCCTAACTTGACGATACAACTTATTTGTTGCACCAATTTGGCATGAACGAAAATAATAAGCAAACCCATTTTCGGCGCATCAGATCAATTTTTTCTGGCTCAATTGGCAATTTAGTTGAGTGGTTTGATTGGTATGCCTATGCCGCTTTTTCGCTTTATTTTGCGCCAATTTTCTTCCCAAAGGGAGATGCGACTGCCCAACTTTTGAACGTGGCTGCGGTATTTGCGGTTGGCTTTTTTATGCGGCCATTGGGTGGTTGGCTTTTGGGTTGGTATGCAGATAGATTTGGCCGCAAAGACGCATTGACAGTTTCAATTCTTATGATGTGCTTTGGCTCATTATTGATCGCTATTACGCCTGGCTATGCCCAAATCGGCGTTTTGGCGCCCGCAATTTTAGTTTTTGCGCGAATGTTGCAAGGACTAAGTGTCGGCGGCGAATATGGTGCAAGCGCGACTTATTTGTCCGAAATGGCAGGCAAAGCAAATCGCGGCTTTTACTCAAGTTTCCAATATGTGACACTGATTATGGGGCAATTATTGGCGCTTGCGGTTTTGATGATAATTCAAAACAGCCATTTGACCGCAACGGAAATTACAAATTGGGCATGGCGAATACCGTTTTTTATTGGCGCAGGCTTGGCATTGGTTGCTCTATATTTACGCCGGCAAATGGAAGAATCTGCGCCTGAAATTGTGGCGCAAGCCAACCACAAAAACGCCGCCAAGAAACTTTGGCAATTATTGCGTGAACACCCGCTTCAAAGTTTGCAAGTTGTTGGGCTAACTTTGGGTGGCACAATCGCGTTTTATACCTACACGACTTATCTTCAAAAATTCATGGTCAATAGCGCGGGATGGAGCAAGGAAGACGCAACCGCGCTTTCGGCAATAAGTCTAACAGTTTTCATGTGCTTGCAGCCAATTTTCGGAGCATTGTCTGATAGAATTGGGCGTAAGCCATTGTTGATTGGTTTTGGCGTTTTGGGCGCAGTTTTCACTTACCCCATAATGACAATGCTATCGAGCATACAGGATTTTTGGTTGGGCTTAGGATTGGCTATCGCCGCATTGGTAATCGTTTCAGGCTATACTTCTATAAATGCGGTGGTTAAGGCCGAATTATATCCAAGCCACGTCCGCGCCCTTGGCGTGGCTTTCCCCTATGCTGTCACCGTGGCGCTTTTTGGCGGCACTGCCGAATATGTCGCACTATGGCTAAAGCAAGCAGGTGTTGAAAAATGGTTTTTCATTTATGTAAGCGCAATGATTGGCGTGTCATTGTTGGTTTATTTTTTCACCAAAGATACCCGCGATTTCTCGGCTTTTGAGGAATAAAACTACTTCAAGCCGCTACCCTCGCGCTTCGCGCTTCGCTCGGCGGCTTGATAAAAATCGAATAAAATTTTCTTGAGGCGGCTCGGCGAAAATTTTATACATTTTTTCTCACCACAAAACAGAGTTCACAGTTTTCGAAATCAGATGTAAACCAAAGGCAAAAACCACTTTTTTTGCTTTTAGTTTTCGTTATGAATCCAACTCGCCGAGTGAGGTGCAAAGCGCCGAAGGTGGCGAGTTGAGCAAAGGCTAATCAATCATTTCATAGGCAGGAATTGTCAGGAAATCGCTGCATTTATCGGCCATTGAAAGTTCGGTAAACAGCTTGATAGCATTGGTAAATGTTGGTGCAGAAATCACATCTTTGCCCAATTCAACGCCCAATTTTGCCATTTCATCATCAATCAATATCTGCACAAATTGCCTTGTAACAATTTGGCCGGTTTCAAGCTCGGCGCCATGTTTAAGCCATTGCCAAACTTGAGTGCGGGAAATTTCGGCGGTGGCGGCGTCTTCCATCAAATTATACAAAGGTACAGCGCCGCGGCCGCGCAACCACGCCTCGATATATTGCACGCCAACCCTTATGTTTTCGCGCAATCCTGCTTCGGTTCGCGAACCTTGATGCAATTCGAGCAAGTCTTTTTGGCTTGTCTGAACATCTTGGCGCAAAATACTAAGCTGGTTTGGCCCTGGCATTATTCTGTCAAAAACTTCCATTGCCACTGGGACTAAATCAGGGTGGGCCACCCAAGTTCCGTCATGGCCATTGGTCGCTTCGCGCTCTTTATCGGCTTTGACTTTCGCAAAAGCGGCCTCATTCGCACTTGGGTTATTCTTAATCGGGATTTGTGCCGCCATGCCGCCCATGGCAAAAGCGCCGTGCTGATGGCAAGTTTTAATCAATTCAAGCGAATAAGCGCGCAAAAAAGCGTCACCCATGACCATTTTGGCGCGGTCTGGTGTTACAAATTTTGGGTTGCTTGAAAGCGTTTTTATGAAGCTGAAAATATAATCCCAACGCCCGCAATTAAGGCCCGCCATGTGGTGGCGCAATTCATATATTATTTCATGCATTTCAAATGCTGCGGGCAAAGTCTCGATCAAAACTGTCGCTTTTACACTGCCTTGCGCTATGCCAAGATAATCTTGGGCAAATATAATTACATCGTTCCATAGCCTTGCTTCAAGATGTGATTCCATTTTCGGCAAGTAAAAATAGGGCCCAGAACCAGCAGCAAGTGCCAATTTTGCGCAATGAAACATATAAAGTCCAAAATCGACCAATGAACCAGACATTACTTGGCCATTCACCTTTATGTGTCGCTCGTTTAGTCGCCAACCACGCGGGCGGATAATAAGCACCGCGGGGTCATTATTCATGGAATAGAACTTTCCAGTTTTTGGGTCTTCAAAGTCTAATTTCCCTCGCCACCTATCCTTCAAATTGGCTTGGCCTTCGATGCAATTTGAAAATGTAGGCGAATTGCTGTCCTCAAAATCTGCCATAAATGTCTTTGCGCCGCAATTAAGCGCATTGATAATCATCTTGCGATCAACAGGGCCAGTTATCTCAACGCGCCTGTCCAATAAATCATGCGGAATCGGCGAAACTTGCCAATCGCCATCTCTGATATGTTGGGTTTCTGGAATGAAGTTAGGCAATTCGCCTCGGTCAAACTTCGCTTGCCTTGCAACACGTTTGGCTAAAAGCGACTGCCGCGTCGGCTCAAAGCGGTTGTGAAGCTCTTCAAGGAAATTTAGCGCGTCACTACTGATTATTTCGTCCAAACGGTTAATATTTTGGGCGGCTATTTTTATGTTTGACATAGCTAACTATGACCCTCAATTTCGCCTTTTATTAGGCGTGTTCGTGAAATTGCGCGGATTCGGTAGAATCTTTCAACGCAGTAGTTGAAGATTGGCCAGAAGTGATGGTCATTGCGACTTTGTCAAAATAGCCAGTGCCAACTTCGCGTTGGTGCCTTGTCGCGGTATAGCCCGCAGCCTCATTGGCAAATTCGCGTTGTTGCAGCTCTGAATAGGCTGCCATGCCATTGTCACGATATGCATCGGCAAGTTCAAACATTGAATTGTTGAGCGAGTGGAAGCCAGCCAAAGTCACAAACTGGTATTTATAACCCATTGCACCTAATTCACGCTGAAATTTGGCGATTGTGGCATCATCTAGTTTAGCCTTCCAATTGAAACTGGGCGAGCAATTGTAAGCAAGTAGTTTGCCAGGGTATTGTTTGTGAACCGCTTCGGCAAATTTGCGCGCGTCGTCCAAATCTGGGTTGGAAGTTTCCCACCACAATAAATCCGCATATTTGGCGTATGACAATCCGCGCGCAATACAATGCTCAAGTCCTGTGCCAGCCTTAAGGCGGAAAAAGCCTTCGGCAGTGCGGTTTTCACGCTCAATAAACGGGTGATCCCGCTCGTCAATATCCGAAGTTATCAATTGAGCTGATTCTGCATCAGTTCTGGCAACTATCAATGTCGGTGTTCCCATAACATCGGCAGCAAGGCGTGCTGCAATCAAATTACGTTCATGAGCTTGAGTGGGGATAAGAACTTTACCGCCCAAATGCCCGCACTTTTTCTCAGATGCCAATTGGTCCTCAAAATGAACGCCAGAAGCACCCGCTTCGATAAATGCTTTCATAATTTCATAGCTGTTTAAAGGCCCGCCAAAACCAGCCTCTGCATCGGCAACAATTGGGGCAAACCAATCGCGCTTAGCGCCGCCTTCGGAATGTTCAATTTGATCGGCGCGTTGCAAAGTGCGGTTTATGCGGCGGCAAAGTTCCGGTGCAGCATTGGCGGGGTATAATGATTGGTCTGGATACATTGCCGAAGCTGTATTGCTGTCAGCCGCAACTTGCCAACCCGATAGATAAATTGCCTTAAGCCCGGCGCGCACCATTTGCATGGCTTGATTACCAGTCATTGCGCCCAAAGAGTTTATGAAAGGCTCTGAATGTAAGAGGTCCCACAATTTGTTGGCCCCGCGTTCTGCCAAAGTGTATGAAATTTGGAATGAGCCGCGTAATTTCAACACGTCCTGCACGGAGTATGGACGCTCAATACCTGCGAATCGGCCCTTTGGTGCAGTTGGGACTAGGTCTTGGAAGTCGGTCATTTTTGTGCCTTTCGATGTAAAAATCAGACAAAGTACAAATATTACTAAATTTTGCACTTCTGATGTGTCTGAATTATACAAATAATAAGTGATAAAAAAGGAAAAATAGCGGGATTTGGTGAAGAGATGTGGCAAAAGGAGGAAAACGACATTTACAAAAATGTAAAATAATGACAAAATGACAAAGCTAGCGCATCGTGCGTTTAGATGGAATCAAAACGCAATGCGATAGATTCATTTTTGGTCGCGCATTTTCGCTTTTCAATTGGTCCATTCGGACCCAATTAAACGCAATGCGCTAGATTCTTTTTTGGTCGCGCATTTTTGCTTTTCAATTGTGTCCATTCGGACCCAATTAAACGCAATGCGCTAGATTGGAACTGTAATTATGGCCAATTTAGAAAAGAAGTTATTTTTGGGCGGGCGCATAAAGCGATTTCGTGCTGCTCTGGATTTGAGCCAAACTCAAATGGCTGAAGATTTAGGGGTCTCGAGCTCATATCTCAATCATTTGGAACGTAACCAAAGGCCCGTAACCGCACAAATTTTGCTGAAGCTTGCTTCTGCTTATGATCTTGATTTGCGAACTTTTACGGCGGAGGCAGATCCATCAGGTGAAGCGGATCTGATTGAAGTATTGTCCGACCCCTTGTTCAAGGATTTGAAAGTTCCAAGACGCGAAATATCAGATCTCATTGCCGCTTCGCCCAGTGTCGCTGAAGCATTTGTAAAATTATATCGAAATTGGGGGGAGCGTAAATCCCGAGAAGAAAGCTCATTAAATGCGCTTATAGACACGGACGAAGTTTCACCATCTGATTGGGTTCGCGACCAGATACAAGCCCGAAATAATTTCTTTCCAGATATTGATGAATATGGCGAGGCGTTGTTTCATGAATTAGGTGCAAACAGTCATAATTTGGCGGCGGCGGCTGAAAACCGTCTAAAGACAGCTTTTGGAATTGATTTAAGACTTATGCCCGCCGCCGTTATGATGACCTATCGAAGGCGTTATGACCCGCATCGTAAGCGCCTTATGTTGTCTGAAACTCTTGGCGCTTCGTCACGACTTTTCGCAACTATTTACCAATTGGCATTGTGCATTCATGGTTCAAAGCTTGATGAAGTGGTCAAGAAATCTAATCCGCCAGATATTGCATCGGCCAGATTATTCAAAATTTCTTTGATAAACTATCTTTGTGCGGCAACAATTATGCCTTATCGGCGCTTCTTAGAGACGGCGGAAAATTGTGGCTATGATATTGAACTGTTGAGCGCCCCATTTGGCACGAGTTTTGAGCAAGTCGCGCATAGGTTAACTACGCTGTCACGCCCTGGGAAACGCGGTGTGCCGTTTTTTATGCTCCGAATTGACAGCGCCGGCAATGTATCCAAACGTTTTGCAGCCGGAAAGTTTCCATTCTCTCGATTTGGCGGCACTTGCCCGCGTTGGAATATCCACCAAGCATTTCAAACACCAAGCCGAATCATAACCCAAATAATAGAAACGCCCGATCATCAACGCTATTTTACTATCGCCAGAACGCTGGAAAAATCATTGGTTGGCTGGGAAGGTGAACGGTATTCTGAACAGGCAATTGGGATTGGTTGCGAGCTAAAGCACGCCGATAAGCTGGTCTATGCCAAGGGATTTGACTTAGCGAACCCCGTGGCCGTCGAAACCGGGCCGATGTGCAGGCTTTGCGAACGCGCAAATTGCCGAGAGCGCGCAGCCGCACCTTTTACAAAGACCCTAAACGTCGATGAATGGATAAAGGATGTATCGGCGTTTCCGTTTTGACAATTCAAATTGCCGCCCTCCTCGCGATTTTTTGAAAATTTGCCAAAACAAATTTTGTTCTTCGCCTCATCCAAAAAGTCTGCAACTTTTTGGGGCTCATCATTCGCGCCACCCTCGGCAAACTGGATTCAAGCGGACAAGAATTTTTGAAAAGCGTCGTTTTCAAAAATTATTGACATTTTCTTGTCTAAGCGGTGAATTTGCGAGTTTCAAACACTTGCCCTTATTTGTTCAATACCCTATTAGCTCCCGTAATGCACCCGTAGCTCAGCTGGATAGAGTAGCGCCCTCCGAAGGCGTTGGTCGGACGTTCGAATCGTCTCGGGTGCGCCATTTTTTGATATGTGTAAGGACGAGAGATGCAATCCTATAATCAGAGCGTTATTGAAGTTATCCAACATTTCATTTACCATCACCCGGAAATTGCGGCGAAGGTTGAAGCTTTGGCTGCAGTCCATACTGGCGACAACAAAAGCTATAGCAAGTTGAATTTGTTGCAAACTTTCCCTGTTTATTATCCGCATAGTGCCGGTTCTTACCAAGATTGTGCGGCAGTGACCATTCAAACCATCAATCAAATGTTCCCATTTATGAGTGCCTTTGCAAGCTTTATCACAGGCGAAACGGCACCAACAAAGAATATTGAAGATGTGTTTCCTTTCAGCGCCGAAAATATTGGCGTCGCGAATGACATTAAAACCTTATTCGATAAATATGGCAGTGATAAAGGAACTGTCCATGATTATTTCAAAGTTTATGGGCCGATATTAAAGGATCGCCATAACATTAAATCCATTTTCGAAGTCGGTCTTGGAACCAATAATACAGATGTAGTTTCAACAATGGGCAGCGCGGGCAAACCAGGTGCATCACTTCGTGCATTTCGTGATTGGTGTCCAAATGCCCAAGTTTTTGGCGCCGATGTTGATAAAAGAGTTTTATTTGCTGAAGACCGTATCAAAACTTTTTACGTGGACCAAACCAACCCGCAAACATTTGAAGATTTGCGCAATGATTTGCCAGATGGTTTTGACCTAATAATTGACGATGGCCTTCATTCACCAAACGCAAACATACTAACGCTTCAATTTGGCCTAACCAAAGTGAAAGTTGGCGGTTGGGTTGTGGTTGAAGACATTGGCGTGATTGTGATTCCATTTTGGGAATTTGTCGCAGCATTAATGCCAAAAGACAGATATGAAGTTCACATAATCAAAACCAAAGCCGCAGTTATGTTTGCGGTGAAAAGATTGAAATAGGTTCAAGTTTTTCAACCCCTTCACTCGCTGACTGAGCGTCTCTGCCGCAAGGGTGGCGAGTTGAACAAAATTAAACTTCCACCGTCACCGTTCTGAAATATGGCGCATGGGCCGCTTTTTCGGCATCGGTAAGTTCGCGCTTGCGCAACTTGACGCGCAATCCATAAACTGCGCGCGGAACCCGAATAACGTCATCAACGTGCATTCCTTCTTTTTGCAATTTGGAACCCAATGGCTCAAGAATATGAATCTGTGATATCAAATCAAATACGTGGGTGCGCCAGCCGACATACCAACAATCATTTGCACAATAATAACCAAACGACCTTTCATTAAAACCGCGAATATGGGTTGGATCTTGCCACGCGCCATGTGACAAATCGTATGGAACTTCCACTTCCAAAATTCCACCGTCGCAAAGCCAATCAAGACATGTCGTCATGCATTGGATAAGGTTAGGCACGTGTTCAAAAATATGTTCAGACAATATATAGTCAAAATGCCCCTTTGGAATTTTGATATTGCCGAAGCGCCAGGTTTTATGCACCGCTTCGAAATCAAACTTTTCGCTGAGATCGAAAACAATGTCCGAGCCGCGCGTAGTATCTAAATCCAAGTTAAAATAATCATATTTCCATTTGCGGCCAGAACCGATGTTTAGTTTCTTGGGAACTTCAATGCTCGTCTTAATTACTCGCGGACTTTCTTGGTGATGTTCAAGGTAATGATCGACGGCGCGTTTTAGCGGCGGCAAAAATTCGCGCATTTTGAAAATATCATAGCCGCGCTGCGCTATTTCATTGCGGCGGGCTTCATCATTACATAGCGCCACGCATAAATCCGCGATTTCGCCAGCTTTGGCAAAAGCGCAGCACCCACGCATATCGTCTTCTATTATGGTGTCATCACGCAGTTCCGAAACCACGCAGACTTTATTATTAAGAAGATAGCTAACCCGAACTTCTTCAAAAATATGAACATCGTCAAAAAACCCGACATTCAAAACCAATTTCGAGCGGGCAATAAGTTCGTCACGTTCTTCTCGGGTCCAATTTGTATGTCGAGCATTAAAGACCATATTAAGACCCTTAGCCTTTATGGCGTCAAACACATCATAGCGCCTGTCGTTTTTTGAGCCGTAAAATAGAACATCAATGTCTTTAACGGGGGCGGGAGTGATTCTTTCTAAAACTGGCACATGACCAATTGGGACATGTTGAAGTTCGGATACGCCATATTGCGGCAATTGCGACATATTTTTCCGCGAATATTCCCAAGTGGGAAAATGCCGCATCATTGCAAAATAACTGGCACTATTAATTTGGCTTTTGTGGTCACCCATTTGTTCAAGGTTAAAGACAATGGTTTTGGGTGCGATTCTGCTGGTTTCGCCCAAATCTTGCGCGCCGGCGGCGAAGAAAATATTGACTGCGTCATAAACAACTGCCGCACGTTTCGTGGTGCACTCAAACCCAAGCTCGCCCAAACCCCAAGCAATAGCCTCAACAAATTCGTCCATTGATGGGCCAACGGCATTTACACACATATTAAATTTTACTTTATTCACGGGGGTTTCCTTAATATATTAGCCAAAACCATCTCCTTCCCCAATTTTGGGGAAGGTGGGCTTTTTGCAACGCAAAAAGGTCGGAAGGGGTTAACTCCGCGCATTGAGCCCCTTCAAACCGCTTTCAACCCCTTCAGTCTCGCTACGCGAGCCAGCTTCCCCAATCATGTGGAAGCAGAAGGCATCTCCTTCCCCAATTATGGTTTTGGAGGCGTCTGTCAATGCTTTATCGCTATGGAAGGGGTGGCAAATACATGCGCAATGCCATGGCGATTTTGTCGCTAACCATGCCAATATCGCGCCTAACTTCATGATTACTGATTCTCAAAATATGCCACCCTTGGCTTTCAAGCCAAGAATCGCGAAGCAAATCATTGTTCTCATGAAAATGATATCCGCCATCTATTTCCACGATTAGCCTTGCCTTATGGCAAATAAAATCGGCGACATATTTCCCAATTGGTTCTTGGCGATTAAACCGCTCACCAAATTGCCTGCGCCTAAGTAAACCCCAAACCCGTAATTCGGGTAGAGTCATGCTTTTACGTAAGTGGCGCGCGAACGAATTAGACATGATTGTTCTCTATATGTTCTTGTCACGAACGTCAAGTCAGTGTGCCATCTTCTTCCCCAATTTTGGGGAAGGTGGGCTTTTTGCAACGCAAAAAGGTCGGAAGGGGTTAACTCCGCGCATTGAGCCCCTTCAAACCGCTTTCAACCCCTTCAGTCTCGCTACGCGAGCCAGCTTCCCCATTCATGGGTAAGCAGATGTTTCATCATACCCGTGGGTATATCAAGCCAGTTGCCTTGCTCTATGATTTATGTCAGTTTTATGAAGTAAAAAATGTGTGGATTGTTTGCAACTATTCAACAAAATTACAAAAATGCAATTGACAATAGCTTTCGAGATGCTAGAAGGGCTAGGAGTGTCACCCCGAATTGTAATTAGGGGATTGGTGTCACTGCAATAAATATAGAGGAGTTTTTTGGAAATGTCTTTTAGACCAGAATTAGAATTAAAGCGTATTGGTAAAGGTGGTCTCGCACTTGGTGTGTCTGCTGCTGCTATTGCGGTCGTGATGATCGCTGCGCCACAAGCCGCTTATGCGGCGCCTTGCTCGCTACTTGTCACAGACTTAGACGTTGATGGTCAGGCTGATGCAGCAAATGCGGTACTCGCTGTAGATTGCTTGGACACTGCGCTTTCAACTGAAGTTTCGGATCGTGCTTCGGCTGACACTTCATTGACTGCTGCTGACACTTCGTTGACATCGGCTGTTTCAACTGAATCATCAGATCGTGCATCGGCTGACGTTTCATTGACTGCTGCTGACACTTCGTTGACATCGGCTGTTTCAACTGAATCATCAGATCGTGCATCGGCTGACGTTTCATTGACTGCTGCTGACACTTCGTTGACATCGGCTGTATCAACTGAATCATCAGATCGTGCATCGGCTGACGTTTCATTGACTGCTGCTGACACTTCGTTGACATCGGCTGTATCAACTGAATCATCAGATCGTGCATCGGCTGACGTTTCATTGACTGCTGCTGACACTTCGTTGACATCGGCTGTATCAACTGAATCATCAGATCGTGCATCGGCTGACGTTTCATTGACTGCTGCTGACACTTCGTTGACATCGGCTGTTTCAACTGAAGCATCAGATCGTGCATCGGCTGACGTTTCATTGACTGCTGCTGACACTTCGTTGACATCGGCTGTTTCAACTGAAGCATCAGATCGTGCATCGGCTGACGTTTCATTGACTGCTGCTGACACTTCGTTGACATCGGCTGTTTCAACTGAAGCATCAGATCGTGCATCGGCTGACGTTTCATTGACTGCTGCTGACACTTCGTTGACATCGGCTGTTTCAACTGAAGCTTCAACTCGTGCATCGGCTGACGTTTCATTGAGCACTTCAGTATCTTCTGAAGCTTCTGATCGTGCATCTGCTGACACTTCATTGAGCACTTCGGTATCAACTGAAACTTCAGACCGCATCGTTGCTGACGCTTCATTGACAACTTCAGTATCAACTGAAGCTTCAATCCGCGCTGCTGCTGACGCTTCATTGACTTCACATAACGTGTTGCAAGATACACTTATCTCAATCAATGCTGCTAACATCACAACAGAAATTGCTAACCGTGTGGCTGGCGATACTTCATTGACTGCTTCGGTATCAACTGAAACTTCGCTTCGTTTGTCTGCTGACACTTCACTAAGCACTTCAGCTTCAACTGAAATGTCGGTTCGTGCATCTGCTGATACATCACTAAGCACTGCGGTTGTAGCTGAAGCATCAACTCGTGCTGCTGCTGATACGTCACTAAGCACTTCAGTATCAACTGAAGCGTCGGTTCGTGCATCTGCTGATACATCACTAAGCACTTGGGCTTCATCAGAAGCATCAACTCGTGCATCTGCTGATACGTCACTAAGCACTGCGGTTGTAGCTGAAGCGTCAACTCGTGCTGCTGCTGATACGTCACTAAGCACTGCGGTTGTAGCTGAAGCATCAACTCGTGCTGCTGCTGATACGTCACTAAGCACTTCAGTATCAACTGAAGCGTCGGTTCGTGCTGCTGCTGATACGTCTCTAAGCACTGCGGTTGTAGCTGAAGCATCAACTCGTGCTGCTGCTGATACGTCACTAAGCACTTCGGTTGTAGCTGAAGCATCAACTCGTGCTGCTGCTGATACGTCACTAAGCACTGCTGCTTCGACTGAAATCTCAGTTCGCGCTGCTGCTGTGACATCACTAAGTACTGCGGTTTCGACTGAAGTCTCAGTTCGTGCTGCTGCTGATACGTCATTGACCACTGCAATTGGTGCAACCAATGCGATTGTTAACACTCACACTAATCAAATCGCGAATTTGACTTCGGGCCTTGCTCGTGCAAACAACCGGATTGATACTGCGAACCAAGGTATCGCAATGGGCTTCGCAATGAATGCGGCTCCATTGAACTTGGCACCAGGTGAAGGTGGCGCGTCATTCGGCGTCGGTACTTTCGAAGGTGAAGTAGCGGTTGCTGTGAAACTTCAAGGCATGTCTGCTGATGGTGTTGGCTACGGCCTATCAATCGGTGCATCAGACGGTGCAGTTGGAGTTGGTGCTGGAATTGGATTTAAATTCTAATTTCACGCTAGTTTGAAAAGAGCGGGCCAACAGTAATGTTGGCCCGTTTTTTCTTGTCTGGTAGCAAATCTTCTCCTTACCCAATTGCAATTGGCGAAGGTGGGCTTTTTGCGAAAGCAAAAAGGTCGGAAGGCGTTAAACCTTTCCTCCATCAACTCCTTCACCCGCTTCGCGGGAGCTTCCCCATTAATGGGGAAGCAGATGGGTTTATTCTTCTCCTTCCCCAGATTTGGGGAAGCAGACAAAAGCCTTAATAAAGTGGTGTTAATAGTGTCAGACAGAGCGCGAATAAAAATTGGCATAACTGCAAATGCTGAAGCCGATACTCACCATACGCTTTGGGCAAATGGCCTGGGGCAAAACATCGCCTATCTTGCACTATTGTTGCAACGGCTCGATATTGTTGACAGTGTTTACATAATTTCCTGCCCGGACAGTGAAAGCCACCCGATTGCTAAAATTTTCGGCCTTCACACTATTACGATGGACTATGCGGTGGCCAATCTTGATATTGTGGTCGAGATGGGGATAAGAGCCGCGCAGCCACATCAGATTGAGGCGCTAAGAAAGCGCGGCGGCAAGACTGTAACTTATATCGCCGGCAATACTATGGTCATGAACCTTGAAGGTCTTGCGAGCCGAACCGAGTTTACAGATTGGGTAAACCCGTTGGGTTGGGACGCAGCATGGGTAACGCCCCAACATTGGCATACAAACCGTGCATATATAACCCTAACAAGATCAAAGAATACGTCAATTGCGCCACATATTTGGGATCCTATCTGTCTAAATCAAAGCGGATATGAAATTGGCCGTAATTTATTCTACAAAACCCCAGAGGCAAAATCATGGTCCCTCGGGTGCTTTGACCCAAATGTAAACGTAGTTAAAACCTTTCACCTTCCATTATTGGCAGCAGAAAATGCATATCGTAAAAGCCCTGAATTGATTGAGAATATTACTCTTTTCTGCGCCAAAAAGCTGGAAAATACGGCACATTACAGAGAGTTAGTATCGAGTTTACAGCTAGGTCAGGACAATAAAATTATTGCCGAATCGCGTTATCGCTTATTGGATATGATTGGTAAGCGCGTAAATGCCGTCGTTGCGCACCAATGGCAAAACAATCTAAACTATGTATATTGGGAAGTATTATATTTAGGGTGGCCACTTATCCATAATTCAACAGAATTTGCAGATGTTGGATATTACTTCCCAGAATTTGACCCTAAAAAGGGCGGCGAAATCATGTGCGAGGGCTTGGAAAACCATGATGAGTTGCGAGTAAAACAAGCTGATGCTATACGGCAGACATTGTGGCGTTTTAGTATTGAAAACCCGCAAGTCCAAGCTAAATATTCGGAGTTGATTGAGGAAGTACTAGGATGACACGCCACCCTAAAAAGCTAATTTTGACCGCCACTGCCATTTTATGCACTGCTAGTTTGGCAATTTATACAGTATCGCAAGCCCAACCGAGCTGGAACCCGCCAGCACAGAAGGCGCCGACGAAGGCAAAAAAAGCCCCAGCCCCAGCGCCGTTGCCAAAGGCCCCGCCTGCGCCGCCAACGCCTAAAGCAGCCGCACAACCTGCGCCATCTAGCCCGCAACTTGTGCAAATGACGCCGAATCCTGGTTTAACTGGCGCTGAATTGGCGGCTAAGATAGATAATACGATTTCAACACTTCGCATCACAACTTGCGGGCCAAAAATCAAGCAAGTAATTATTGCGTTGTCAGCCAATCAACCCGTAAATTTCTTCTTTGAGCCGATGGCGGTGGACGCCAATACGGCAACTAATGTCATAACCATGGAAAGTTCTGCGGGTGCAACCGACACACGCTATACAATTTTGCACGTTCATCCTACTTGTCAGGGAACTTATGAGCAAACTATCTATTGGAACACTACGTGCCAAGTTACAAAGACCAATTTTTTCCCAAATTTTATCAATGACCGAATGATTCAACAAAATATTCAGTCGTATCGTGTTGGCAATAATTTGCAATTATCGCTAATTCCAACGCCAACTGGTTGTATTTCGGTAAAAAAGGAAATGTTTAGATAAAGGCCAATTTTAGGAAAAAAACAAAAATGGTAAGTAAAGTGAAAAAATACCGCGTCGGCATCACAATCGAAGTAAAAGCCGATGGAACGTTTTCTTTCTTCAACAATGGTTTGCGGCAAAACGTAATTTTTTTGTATAAATTGTTCGCGGCATCGCCGAATTGTGAAAAAGTCTATCTAATTCACAATAACACACCGGCAAAAGAGCCATTTCCTACTGAGTTGCAGCTTGGCAATGTTGAATTTGTCAATGCAGTAGATATGCCGCAAGACCTCGATTACTTAATTGTGCTAGGCGCGGGAATAGAAATAAAAACTCTCAAGAAAATGCGGGCCGAAGGGAAAAAGATCATTTTCTACAAAGGCGGCAATGGCGCCATTATTTCAATTGAAGCGACAATTTCGAAAGATGTCGACAAAGACGCAGAAAAATATGGCAATTTTGATTGTTGCGACGCAATCTGGATGACGCCGCAACACATCCATACTTATAAAGGATGGTGTGAGACGATTTATCGTTGCCCGGTTTACGAGGTTCCACAAGTTTGGGATCCAAGTTTTAAGTTATTGCAATCTGAAAAGGTGTTGTCAGATTACGGATATCAACCTGGCAAAAAAGACTGGCGAATTAGCATTTTCGACCCGAATGTGACTGTGATGAAGACAAGTCATTTGCCGACTATGGTCTGCGAATACGCTTTTCGATTGGCGCCAGAAAAAATCAAAACGGTCTATATTACAAACGCTTTGCAGTTCCAAACAAACGCGCACTTCGTCAGTTTTGTTAGCTCTATGACAGCTTATAAGGCTGGAAAAATGACGGTTGAAGCACGTTTTCATGCTTGGGAGTTTTTGACAACTCACACTGATGCGGTTGTCACCCATCATTGGGAAAATGGGCTTAATTACTTGTATTATGAAGTCCTTTTTGGCAATTACCCGCTTATACATAATTCAGAATTTATCAAAGATTATGGCTATTATTACAAGGACTTTGACCCCGAAGATGGTGGCAGGGTATTGATTGAGGCCTTTGACAAGCATGACGCAAATTTAAAGAAATATGCGCAGAAAAATGCTGAACTATTTGCGAAATTGGATCCGACATCACCTGCTAATATAGCTCTGCACGAGAAATTGTTGTTCGAAACCGAACGCAACACAGCTTTTGATTAAGGGGCTTGGTGTGGCGCGAAAAGCCCGTGTTAAAATAGGGATAACCGTGGTTGCGACCAGCAATGCAGTTCAGACGCTGTGGGCCAGCGGAATGGGGCAAAATATAGCATTTTTGGCATTGTTGATGCGCCGCTTGGACATTATCGACAGTGTCTTTCTTGTAAGTTGCCCCAATGGCAACAGCCACCCACTCGGTGAATTATTTGGCATACCGGTAATCCCGCTTGATGATGCGCTGGCCCAAATGGATATTATTGTTGAATTCGGCTCAAGAGTAACGCACCCAGTGCATGTTGACGCGCTTCATAAACACGGCGGCAAATTAATAACCTATATTGCAGGCAATACCTTGGTTATGTGCCTAGAAGCCATTGCAAGAGAATCGCGCAATGGTGATGTAGTAAGCCAGATGCGTTATGATGCCGCCTGGGTTTTGCCGCATCATTGGGAAACCAACCACGCATATACAAAATTGACAATGGCCGAAAAAACCAGTGTCGCGCCCTATATATGGGATCCAATTTGTATGATGCAGGCGGCGTATTCTATGGGCCGCAACCCGTTTTACAAAAAGCCTGAAGGCAAGGGATGGCTTGTCGGTACTTTTGAACCCAATGTAAATGTTGTTAAAACTTTTCATCTGCCACTATTAATCACTGAAAACGCATACCGGTTGCAGCCTGATTTGATTTCCCGCATAATGTTGTTCTGTGCATCGCATTTGCAGGATACTGCCCATGCAAAAGAGCTGTTTGCAAGCCTCAAACTGGGTCAAGACGGCAAAATACTGCCAGATATTCGCCGAATTTTGATTGAAACTTTCGGCGGCCATGTGAACGCGGTTGTTACTCATCAATGGCAGAATCAACTAAATAATCTTTATTTTGAAGTGCTATATCTTGGGTGGCCTTTCATACATAATTCGTTACTATTTGAAGATGTCGGTTATTATTACCCAGAATTCGATGTGAAGAAGGGCGCAGAGATAATGGTTCATGGCTTGAACAATCATGACGAAATTCGTGCAAAACAAGCAGGTTTGCTTAAAGATACTTTTTGGAAATACAGCATAGAAAACCACAAAGTGCAGGCACGTTATACTGAACTAATCGAAGAGGCGCTTAGTTAAAACCGGCAAAAAATGAATAGCTGAAGGCAATAGGGGCAAAAAGTTTATGAGAAAAAAACTGAAGATTGGAATCACCGCGCATGCCGGCATAAAGCCAATCAATACCTTGTGGTCGAATGGAATCGGTCAAAATATTGCGTATCTGGCGCTTCTTTTGCAAAGATTGCAAATCGTTGAAAGCGTTTATATTGTTAGTTGCCCGGAAGGCGTATCACACACATTAGGCACGATGTTTGGTTTGCAAGTTGTATCAATGGATACTGCTGCAAGTAGTTTGGATATAATAATCGAACTAGGGGTGCGCGGTGCCCAGGCTCATCACATAGACACTCTTAGAAAGCGCGGCGGTAAATTGATTAATTACGTTGCCGGCAATACTTTGGTAATCAACCTTGAAGCCTTAGCCAGAGATACCGGAAACGGCGATTGGATAAACCCCAAAGGCTATGATGCAGTTTGGATAACGCCGCAAAATTGGCATACAAATCACGGCTATTTCAAGCTTACCTATTCCCCAAAGACGTCAATCGCACCCCATATCTGGAACCCAATTTGCATCAATCAAGCTGCATTTGGGTTTAAGCATAACCCATTTTACAAGACGCCTAAAGACAAAGCATGGGCGCTTGGTTGCTTCGAGCCGAACATAAATGTCTATAAGACTTTTCATCTATCACTATTGACAGCGGAAAACGCGTATCGGGAAAGGCCAGATTTGATTGGCCGATTGTTGTTGTTTGGTGCATATCAATTACGTGAGACAGCCCACCTAACAGAATTGTTTGCAAGCCTTAAGCTTGGCCAAGATCGGAAAGTATTTGTTGAAGGCCGTTTGTTGCTAGCCGAAATAATGGGACGCGATATCAATGCGGTAATATCGCATCAATGGCAAAATAATCTGAACTATCTATATTGGGAAGTGTTGTATCTTGGCTGGCCACTTATCCATAATTCAATCCAATTCTCGGATGTTGGCTATTACTACCCAGAATTTGATCCGAAAAAGGGCGGCGAAATCATGGTTGATGGCCTAGAAAACCACAACGAGTATCGTATCAAGCAGGCAGATGCTATTCGTGAAACATTGTTTCGATTCAGCATAGAAAACCCGAAAGTGCAGGCAAGATATAGTGAACTTATAGAAGAAGCGATGGGTTAGAATCTATTGCGGGGCAGACCCTAAGACTTCAAGCACTATTTTTCGAATGTTTTCACCAAGTTCTTTGTCTTTAAGCGCGTAAGCAAGAAAAGCTTCGGCATAGCCTTCCCTTGAACCACAGTCGAAATCATTGCCAACAAATTCTAGTGCGTGAAAATCCTGCGACTTCATCAGCGCACGCATCGCATCAGTCAGTTGAATTTCCCCACCCGCACCACGTTCTTGTTGTCCTAAGGCGTCAAATATCTCGGGCTGCAAAATGTATCTGCCTGTGATTTTCAAATTGCTTGGCGCGGCTTCTTGGCTTGGTTTTTCCACCATATCAGTGACTTTGCTTATATTGCCCACCGCATTATCGTGGGCAATCACACCGTAATTAGATACCTTTGAGCTAGGCACACGGTCAACAGCAATGATATTGCCGCCAACTTCGCTATAAGCGTCGACCATTTGTTTAAGGCACGAAGGCTCGGCTTGAATTAAAACGTCTGGCAACAAAACGGCAAATGGCTCAGCGCCAATTATGTCGCGCGCACACCATACCGCGTGACCAAGGCCAAGTGGTGATTGCTGTCTAACAAAACTCTTGGTTCCCGCCTCTGGTAGCATATTTTCAAGCATTTTCAGAGCGTCCATTTTGCCAGCTCTACGCAAAGTATCTTCAAGCTCATAGGCCCTGTCAAAATAGTCTTCAATAGCGGATTTGTTCCGACCAGTAACAAATACAAAATGCTCAATGCCCGCTTCAATCGCTTCATCAACCACCCAATGGACGGCTGGCCTGTCGAAAATCGGCAACATTTCCTTGGGAAGGCTCTTTGTCGCTGGCAATACTCTGGTTCCAAATCCTGCAACCGGCAATACTGCCTTTCTTATTTTTCTCTGTGCCATGTTTACTCTTTTCAAAAACTACCGTTCACGCATAGACTAAATTAAATCGAAATAAAACCGTGCCCTTAGGTCAGCCCAAATTTTGACAATAGTCGAAGTTTATCCTTAAGGTTTAATTATCTCACCAATTGCGCAGACCAAGTGATAAAGTGTTGAAGCAGGTGCGGATTCTAATACAATTCTTCCATCTGGCCCCATTCTATCACCATAGAGGCCAGATATTCTTGTGTTTAAAAAGGGCATTAATCCATCACACGCTCTTACAACATTCCCAATTGAAGTGTCTGATTGCGGCAAGGCATCACTATGTTTTGCCAACTCAAAATGGGCCTTAATACGTTCGGTTTGGGGCCACAATCTTGCCGAAACATCACGCGCAGTCAAATCAAGATTTAAGCTATTAATTGCAACATTGCGCTCTTTGTCCACGCCAAAGTTTTCGCCTATCTCAATTAGCTTTATGGCAAAGGGCAAAGCCTTTTTATCTTTAGAAAAGTCCACCCATTTAAGCAAAAGCCACGCCCATTCAAACTGGTGACCAGGTTCAATTACTTGGAAGCTTGGATCACCAAGCGGGTTCCAATCGCCATCAAAATACTCAAGGATAGCACAGCTTTTAGGGTCAATAAATTTTGTTATTGAGAGGTTGACAATTGCTTCGGCTAATTGGGCCCATTTTGCATCGCCGCCAGCTTCTATCCATGCCAAGCAAGCTTCCAATAAGTGCATATGCGGGTTGGCTTTAAGCGGCAATTGGCGTGGACTGGCCTCCTCAAAGCCTGTTAGCGGGTGCGAGAACTTAGTTACTAATCTGTCACGCAGGCCCTGAGCTTGTTGGAGCAAATAAATGTCATTGGGGCGCAATTGAAACGTAGTTGCTAGGCCCGTCAAAATAAAAGCGTGATCATAGAGATTGAATGTCTGATCAATTGCTATGCCAGTCGCGTCGACTATTGCGCTGAAGTATCCGTCGTCGTTAAGACATCTATCATTTAGCCAAGCAAGCCCATGCTCAATTGGTTGGTTACATTCGCCTTCATATCCAAGGAGAGAGGCTTTGGCATAAGAATAAACTTGACGAGCTGCAACGCGGGTGCGCCTTTCGATGTTGTGGGGGCTTAAGTCTTGGTTTAGGCGCTCATAAAAACCCCCATATTGCAAATCCGCGCCTTTTTCCCACCAAATCGGCAGGCAATGACCGAATAACCAACTTTTTAGGCTGGCCTTGGTTTCAATCAATTTTTGATACTGGTGCATAAACGGCCTAAGAAATACTATGGAACTTCTATCTTGGTTTCATTGCTTTTTCTTTAAGCTAGCTGAAAACTCACTGAATATCATAATGAAGTAACTTTTGCCTGATATAAAGTCCCAAAGGGAAAATTTGTGGCTAATATCATTCCTATTATAATGTCAGGCGGCTCTGGTACTCGGCTATGGCCAATCTCCACCGATAAAAGGCCAAAACAGTTCCATAAATTGGCCACTGAAAATACGATGATTCAAGAGACCGTCATGCGGTTAAAGGCCAATTCTTTTCTTAGCCCGATTGTAATATGCGGCGAAAGCCACCTTGATTTAGTTAAAGTGCAGCTGGCGCAAATCAATTGCCCGCCACAGAAAATAATATTGGAACCATTTGGGCGAAACACTGCGCCTGTTGCCGCAATTGCTGCACTGATTGCAAAGGAAATTGATGAAAACGCGTTGGTCTTGCTTTTGCCGGCTGATCATATTGTTAATAATCCAAAGGCATTTATTGATGCAATCAACAAATCTAAAGAGATAGCGCTAAGCCGGATTGTAACTTTCGGTATTATGCCAACCAGTCCAGAAACGGGCTATGGCTATATTGAACACGGAAATAAAATTAGCGATGGCATTTTTGAAGTTAATGCGTTTCGCGAGAAGCCAGACATTGAAACCGCAAAGCAATATTTTGAAGGTGGCAAACATGATTGGAATGCGGGTGTTTTCTTATTTAGCCCAAAAGTGCTAATCTCGGAATTGGAGACTTACGCGCCAGCAGTGCTGAACTGCGCCAAATTTGCAATTGATAAAGCGCAGGAAACTGACGAAGTAATTGTATTGTCTGCCGCTGAGTTTGGTAAATCTCCCAGTATTTCCATTGATTATGCTATTATGGAGAAAACTAGAAAGTCTGCAGTAGTTCCGTGCGATATTGGTTGGGCAGATGTAGGCAGTTTTGCTGAAATCTGGCGCTTGGGCGCAAAAGATGATTTTGGCAATCACATTAAAGCAAATGCGTTTCTTAAGGACGCAAACAATTGTTTGGTTATTGGTGGCGCAAAAAACATTTCAATCATTGGAATAGATGATTTAATTGTAATTGAAGGCGAAGATGGTATTTTGATTGCGCCAAAGTCGCGTGCTCAAGACGCGAAATTAGCATGTGAAGCGGCCAAGAAGCCTAAATAATATTTCGCTTTGCAAGCTGTGCTTCCCAATCAAGTGCATGCCGCAGTATTAGCTCAAGATTATCTAATTTTGGTTCCCAACCAATTTCGGTTTTGGCTAGACTTGAATTGGCAATAATACGCACCGCATCACCAAGCCTTCTTGGGGAAAAATCAACGCGAAAATTGCTACCACTCACTTTTTTTACTGCGTCCAAAACCTCAATGACACTGTATCCTTTGCCATAACCACAGTTTGCAATAATCGATTTTCCGCCAGAGCGTAATCGCTTAAGTGCGCACAAATGCGCATTTACCAAATCCCAAACATGAATATAATCACGAATACAAGTGCCATCAGGTGTGGGGTAGTCAGTTCCGAACACTTCGATTTTTTCGCGTTTTCCAGTTGCAGCTTCGCAAGCCACTTTAATTAAATGGGTCGCGCCTTTTGTGGATTGCCCAGTGCGGCCAAATGGGTCAGCCCCACAAACATTGAAATAGCGCAATGCAGTAAAGCGAAAATCATGAGCATGACTTGTGTCTCGCAACATATGTTCTGTCATCAATTTTGACATTCCATAAGGGCTTTCAGGGTTTAAAGCCGCGGTTTCATCAACTGCGGCTTCACTTTGCGGCGTGCCATAAACGGCAGCAGTAGAAGAAAAAACAAAATATTTAACACCCGATGCAACGGCAAACTCAATTAAATTGCGCGATTTGGCAGTGTTGTTGTGATAATATTTAAGTGGATTGGTCACAGACTCTGGAACAATAATTGACCCAGCGAAATGGATGATGGCCTCGATTTGGTTTTCGGCGTTGATTTTGCTAAGCAATGCATTATCATCAATGTCACCATGATAGAGTTTGGCGCTTGGTGGAACGGCCCATTCAAAGCCAGTGGACAAATCATCGATAACCACAACTTCTTCACCCGCATCAATCAGCGCCCAACACATATGGCTACCTATGAAGCCAGCACCGCCTGTTACCAAAATTGCCATAATTATCTCCGATTTGTGAACTATATTTATGTTCGCTATTCCCCGCAATAATCAAATCCGCTAAGGTTCAAATCATAAGCGCTAGCAATAAGTAATTGAGGTAATAATGCGAATAATGGTGACGGGCGGCGCGGGCTTTATTGGTTCGGCTTTGGCAAGACTTTTGGTTAAAGAAATTGGTGCCGAAGTGCTTGTCTATGATAAACTGACTTATGCCGGCAATTTGGCCTCACTTGCGCCAATCTCAGACGCCAGTAATTATCATTTTATAAAAGCCGATATTTGTGATGAAGCTGCGCTAAATACCGCAATTTGCGACTTCAAGCCTAATCGCATTATGCATTTGGCCGCCGAAAGCCATGTAGATAGGTCAATTACTGGGTCAAAAGCCTTTATCGAAACCAATGTAATGGGCACTTTCACCATGCTTGAAACCGCCAGAAATTATTGGCAAGGATTGGCAGAAGAATCAAAAGCCAAATTCCGTTTCCTTCATGTGTCGACTGATGAAGTTTATGGCTCCCTTGGTAGTGAAGGACTGTTTCATGAAGAAACCCCTTATGACCCATCTTCACCTTATTCGGCATCAAAAGCAGCTTCCGACCATTTGGCAAAAGCATGGCATCGTACTTACGGCTTCCCTATTGTAGTTTCAAATTGCTCGAATAATTATGGCCCATATCATTTTCCGGAAAAACTCATTCCACTCAATATTTTGAACGCCTTAGAAAGCAAACCACTGCCAGTTTATGGCAATGGCATGAATATTCGCGATTGGCTGTATGTGGACGACCATGCGCGCGCTTTGCATCTAATTTGTAGCAATGGCCGCTTGGGGGAGACCTATAATGTGGGTGGGTGTAATGAACGAACGAACATTGACGTGGTTCGCGCAATTTGCGCTCTAATGGATAAATATAGGCCGCAAAGCGCCCCACACGACCAGCTAATAACTTTCGTCAAAGATAGGCCAGGGCATGATGCGCGTTACGCAATTGATGCAAGCAAACTTGAAACCGAACTTGGCTGGAAGGCGCGTGAAAGTTTTGATACCGGCATTGAGAAAACCGTGAAATGGTATCTTGAAAATGAAGAATGGTGGCGCCCACTTCGTGGCGGCGTCTATTCTGGGGAAAGATTGGGCGCGCTGTAACCTGCTGTTACCAGCGCATTGAAACAAACGCGCCATTATTCATTTATTCAGTTTGTTGGCTTTCAAAGAATTTTTTCACATTGGCAATAATATAATCTTGCGTTTCGGCGTCCATATAGGGGTGCATAGGCAAAGAAATGACAACATCTGCCAATCTTTCAGTCACAGGTAAACCATTTGGCGCTGTTAGGAAGTTTTGATACGGCCCTTGGCGATGCATTGGTATTGGATAGTAAGAAGCGCTTGGAATACCATTATCGCGCAAGAAAACTGCCAATCCGTCGCGATTACGCGCTTCAATTGTATATTGCGCCCATACCGAAACACCGTCCTTTATTACTGAAGGCACGGTGCAAACTTCGCCAAGTTCATCATTATAACGCTTTGCAGTCAAATTGCGTTTTTCGATTTCGTCTTGAAAGACCGCCAATTTTTCAAGCAAAACCGCTGCCTGAATTGTATCAAGACGGCTATTCATTCCAATTCGCATATTCATATATTTGGGATCGTGGTCAAAGTTCTTGCCTTCTAAATCTGCTTTCACAGCTTTGCCATGAACCCGCAAACTATCCATAATTTGCCAATCTGCTTCGCTATTGGTCAAAACTGCCCCACCATCACCATAGCAGCCAAGGGGCTTTGCTGGGAAAAAGCTGGTGGTTTGGCAATCGGCCCAATGCATTGGATGTTTACCATCCAAGGTCGCGCCAAAGCCCTGCGCACTATCAGAAATAAGTTTAAGGTTGTATTTTTTACAAATTGCCGAAATCGCTGGGTAATCTGCAAGTTGGCCAAACAAATCAACGGCAATAACGACTTTTGGCGTCAATTTGCCTTGCGCAATCACCATTTGAATTGCCGCTTCAAGGCTTGCTGGGTCCATATTATAAGTGTCTGGCAAAACATCAACGAACACGCCAGTTGCACCAACCCAAGGGACAATTTCGGCAGTGGCAGCAAATGTAAATGAAGGGCAAAAAATCGCATCGCCCGCGCCAACGCCCCATGCCATAAGAGGCAATGCAATCGCATCGGTTCCATTGGCGCATGAAAGCGCTAGTTTTGACTGCCCAAACGTGGCCAATTGTTTTTCAAATTCCTGAACTTGCGGGCCCATAATAAATGCGCAAGAATTGACGACGTTCATAATTGCATTGTCAATTTTCATACCCAAAAATTCGCGCTGTGCTTTAAGGTCGATGAAGCCAATTGGCTTTTGTGGTTTGTTTGTCATGGGGTTCCGTGTTCCAAAATGATTGCAGCCCATTAACGCCAAATAGTGCACGACGAAAATCAAAATATATTTGTATTTGTTTCCAATTGTTGCTTAAATTAGTACTAAAGACGAATTTATGCAGGATTCACCTATTTTTTGTATCTTCGATAAATGAATGCAACAGCAAAGACAAAGCAAAATCCAGGGATGAAAGTCGTTTCTAATGATAATCAGGCGAACGAATTAAACAACCAATTTGTTCAAATAGAAAACTCATTCACGCAAATTCGCGGCGGCTTTATTGGCCAATATGCGGAATTTGAAATGCTATTGGCTAAATTACTGATAATAATAAGTTCATTTGATGAATACTCTTCAGGTTCAAAAAAATTCCCAAATTTTTCTGCACAACGCGCGGACAAGATATTAGAGTTTGAAAAGAAGCCAGGCCCGCTTAAAAAGGAATTGGCAAAATTAGTTCCGATGCTTACCAATTTCGATAAATTCGAAGATATGCGAAATTTTTTTGCTCATGGTGCAATCGAAGTGCTTATCAATAAAAATCTCGAACCACATTTTGTATTGCGGTTCATAAGTCAATCATCGGGCAATCCAACCTTGCAAAGGCAACTTTTTTCAATTGCCGAGGCGAAGCTTAAAGTATCACTATTAAAAAAAGCGACAACAGAATTTACGTTGATGGTTAGGCCAATTTTAGCGAAATATGCAGATAAACTTATTTTTTAAGTTCAAACCGCCAAATAAAATTCACAACCCTTGTAATAATTGCGCTACAAACTTATCCTATGCTGTTTGTGAACAGACGGAGATGCGAAATTGCGAGTAACAATAATAGGCACAGGTTATGTTGGTTTGGTTTCAGGAGCTTGTTTCGCGGACTTTGGCCATGTCGTAACTTGTGTGGATAAAGACGCTGGTAAAATTAGTCGCCTGAAAAATGGTGAAATTCCTATTTTTGAACCGGGGCTTGATGCTTTGGTGGCCAATAACGTAAAAGAAGGTCGCTTGTTTTTTGACACCGATTTAAGCCAATCGGTTCGCCAAGCCGATGCCGTGTTTATTGCAGTCGGTACACCGTCGCGGCGCGGCGATGGCCATGCTGACTTGTCTTATGTTGAAGGCGCAACCAGAGAAATAGCGCAGCTAATGGAAGGGTTCACGGTTATTGTAACAAAATCAACCGTTCCAGTTGGATCCGGTGATAAAGTTGAGGCAATAGTAAGAGAAGTTCGTCCGGATGCTGATTTTGCCGTTGTCTCGAACCCTGAATTTTTGCGCGAAGGCGCGGCGATAAGTGACTTTAAGCGCCCGGACCGCGTAGTAGTTGGCACTGATGATGAACGCGCACGCCAAGTCATGCGTGATCTTTATCGGCCATTATACATAAGCGAAACGCCAATCGTGTTTACCGAAAGGCGAACAGCAGAACTCATAAAATATGCAGCCAATGCATTTTTAGCGACCAAAATCGCTTTCATCAATGAAATCGCGGATTTGTGCGAAGCTGTTGGCGCCGATGTTCAGGAGGTTTCGCGTGGATTGGGGCTTGATAACCGAATTGGCCGCAAGTTCTTGCACGCGGGCCCCGGCTATGGCGGTTCGTGTTTTCCCAAAGACACATTGGCATTGGTTACCACTGCAAAGGACTATGACACGCCAATTTCAATAGTAGAAGCAGTGGTTGCCGCGAATGATAAGCGCAAGAAAAATATGGCGAAAAAAATCATTGATGCATGCGGTGGCAATGTGAAAGGGAAAAAAATTGCAATATTGGGTTTGACCTTTAAACCAAATACCGACGATATGCGTGATGCTCCAAGCCTTGATATTATTCCGGCCCTACAGAATGCTGGCGCACATATATCGGCATTTGACCCCGAAGGCATGCAAGAAGCCAAATCGCATTTCACTGATGTTGAATTTGCAGAAGGGCCATATGAAGCAGTGCGAGATGCCGATGCTTTAGTGATAATTACCGAATGGGATCAGTTCAGAGCGCTCGATTTAGCGCGCGTCAATGAATTGCTTAAATCGCCAACTGTCGTTGATTTGCGAAATATTTATGACCCCAAGTCTATGCGAGAAGATGGATTTGATTATTACTCGATTGGAAGAGGCCCATGATAAGAAAGCCAATTCAGCCATTATTGTTTTTATCTTTTATTGTGGCTTGCACTGCACCAGTTGAAACTGAACAAAAAGTGGCCCAGTCCACGCAAATTGATAGGCCTCAAATTGTTGGTGGCGACCGTGATGCCCATAATTGCATCCCGTCCGCAGGCTATGTTTGGTCAATTACGCGCAATTCATGTGTCAGAACTTGGGAAATTGGAACGCGGCTTATATCAACCCGCGACCCACAATCACCTTCAACTTCTATTGTAATAGAAAATGGCGCGGGCGGCCCAATGGAACTTTGGTTGGTTGGCGGCAATGTTCCAATAGTTTTGACCAAAGCTGAAATGGTAAATGGCTATGGCGTTTGGCGAGATACGACAAGCGGATTTAATATCACTCGCGCTGACTTAGGAATTTTGGAGCTTCGTCAGTTGGACACCCTAATCGCCAAAAGCCAACCAGCGCAATTTTGATTGTTGGCGATTAGCCGCGCCAACCCAAAAACCAATCCGCAAATTTTTGTAAACCGACCTCTAGCTTGGTGGATGGCGCGAAGCCATAGTCATTTTGCAATGCGCTTATATCGGCACTTGTTTCGTAAACATCGCCATCTTGCATGGGCAGAAACTCAATTGTAGCTTTTTTACCCAAAGCGTTTTCTAGGGCTTTTATGAAATCCAAAAGCTCAACTGGGTTATTATTTCCAATATTATAGATTTTATGCGGCACATCATTTTTCGCAAATTTTGCAGGCATCAAGACGATGCGTTTGATCCCTTCGACAATATCATCAATATAAGTGAAATCGCGGCGTAAATTGCCATGATTAAATACTTTTATTGGCCGATCTTCTAAAATATCTTCACTAAACCCCCAATATGCCATATCAGGGCGCCCCCAAGGCCCATAGACAGTGAAAAATCGCAATCCTATTTGCCGCAAACCATATAGATGTGCGTATGAGTAAGACATCATTTCATTGGCAATTTTGGTTGCCGCATAAAGTGAAACTGGCTTGTTTACGTTCGCGCTTTCTTGAAACGGCGCGATTGTTGAATTGCCATAAACCGATGAGGACGATGCATAGATTAAAAGCGGATTTTGGTCTAAATTTCGTGCAAATTCTAAAATTTGCAAATGCCCATCAAGATTTGAATGACCATAAGCCAATGGGTTGCTTATTGAATATCTAACTCCAGCTTGGGCGGCGAGATGGATTATGGTATCGATTTTGTTCTTTTTCGGAATATGCTCATAAGCCTTTGGGTCCGCTATATCGCCGTGGACGAAGCTAAAATTACCAAATTTTTTCAATAGTTCCAGCCGGTCCAATTTAAGTTTCCGAACATAGTATTCATTGAGATTGTCTATCCCGATTACTTCGTGGCCATCCTTAAGAAGCGAAAGGGAAATTTGGGACGCAATGAAGCCAGCGACGCCTGTAACTAATATCAGCATTTTCTATTCCTTGATTTACTGACTATAGGAAAAAACACACCAAACAAGGCATTTAACCACAATCTCCCGCGCCAAATCCTTGCACTTTTAGGAACAAATGTTTATTGAGGCAACATGTCAGATTCCAATTCAAATAAATTACATTTTTCCCTAGTATCACCAGAGCGAGAACTGTTCTCAGGTGATGTTGAACATATTGTCATAGATGGTGCCGATGGTCAGTTTGGCGCTTTGGCACAACATGCTCCGGTAATGAGCGTTGTAAAAGCCGGCATAGTAAAAATAATTGATGGCAACAATGTTTCCAAAATGTATGTTGGCGGCGGCATTGTCGATGTAACCCCAATTGGTGTTACTATTTTGACCCAAGACGCAATCGATATTGCTAGTGTCGATTTGGCTGCCATAACCCAAGAAATTTCAGCGCTAAAAGAAGATGTTCGCGACGCTCGGGACGACGAAGCACGTAATGACTATTTGGCGAAACTGACACGACTTGAGACAATTGCCAGCGCTGCTGCGTAGGGTGCCATTGTTATGGAAATCCAAACAACTGCGATAAAGGAAGTTGTTATTGTAACTCCAAAAGTGTTTCAGGATAGCCGCGGCCATTTTAGTGAAGTTTATGTCAAAGCCAGATTTGATAGCATCAATGAAATAGAATTTCTTCAGGACAATCAATCATTGTCTGTAAAGAAGAATACGGTTCGCGGCTTGCACTTTCAAAAAGCGCCTTTCGCACAAGCTAAATTGGTGCGCGTTATTTGTGGGTCAATACTAGATGTAGCGGTCGATATTCGTAAAAATTCACCAACTTATGGAAAATATGTAAGCGCAGTTCTGAGCGCAGAGAACGCAGCTCAATTATTAGTGCCAGTTGGTTTTGCGCACGGATTTGTTACATTAGAAGACAATACAATCGTTTGTTACAAAGTTTCGGCACAATACGATGCGCAAAGCGAGGGTGGTGTAATTTTTGACGATGAAGAATTGGGCATAAATTGGGGCGTGGGTCGTGATACGGCAATTCTATCCGAAAAAGATTTATTGTTGCCCTCATTTTCTAAATTGGATGCGGGGTTTTGATGCGAATATTGATCGCGGGTAATGATGGTCAATTGGCCGCCTGCCTTCGGCAAATGGCGCTAAAACACAATGTAGAGGCAATTTGTGTCGGGCGTCCAGATTTGGATTTGACTATACCGCAAACAATTACCGATACAATCGAGAATGTTAAACCCAGCATAGTTGTCAATGTGGCCGCTTTTACAGATGTAGACTTGGCCGAAGCCCAGTTAGAACAAGCTGTTTTAGTCAATGGTACTGGGGCAGGACATGTCGCTAGCGCCTGTAGGCAGTTTGGCCTGCCACTTATCCACTTATCGACTGATTATGTCTTTGATGGTGAGAATATTACACCTTATATTGAAAGGGATATTGTTCTGCCAATAAACGCATATGGCCGATCCAAATTAATTGGTGAAGATAACATCGTGGCGAATTTGAAAAACCACGTAATTTTGCGAACTTCGTGGGTTTACAGCCAATATGGCAAGAATTTTCTTAAAACAATGCTTAACCTTGCCCATGCAGGAAAAAAAGAATTAAGGGTAGTGAACGACCAGTTTGGCAACCCAACCAGCGCAAATGATTTGGCAGAAGCAATCTTAAAAATTGCGGCAAATGTGATTGAAAATCCAACTGACAAGCAGTTATTTGGGACTTTTCACCTTTCTGGAACCGGTGCAACCAATTGGGCAGATTTTGCGCGCAAAATATTTGAGTTTTCCGAAGAAGTTGAAGGTCCATTTGCTGAAGTAATCGGCATACCGGCAAGCGAGTATCAGACTAAGGCAATGCGTCCAAAAAATTCGCGGCTTGAATGTTCGAAAATTGCCGCTACTCATGGAGTTAGCCTTCCGAATTGGGAAAAATCAACCAAGATTGCGGTTACCAAATATTTGGAACTTCAAGATTGGAAGACTAAGAGAGTGAGAAAATCGTAATGAAGGGCATAATTCTGGCTGGCGGGTCTGGTAGCCGCCTTCACCCCTTAACTAAGGTTGTTTCAAAACAATTGTTGCCGGTTTTTGACAAGCCGATGATTTATTATCCATTGTCGGTTTTAATGATGGCTGGCATTCGTGAGATATTGATTATTTCAACGCCAGAGGATTTGCCGCGCTTTAGACAATTGTTGGGCAGTGGTGAAGAATGGGGATTGTCGCTCTCATACATTGTGCAGCCCAGTCCAGACGGTTTGGCCCAAGCCTATATTTTGGGCGAAGATTTTGTCGGTGGTGAACCGTCAATGATGGTCCTGGGGGACAATATCTTCTTTGGCCATGGCTTGCCGGACATTTTATCGGCGGCGATTTCAAGCAGCAAGGCCGCATCTGTCTTTGCATATAATGTAAGTGACCCAGAACGGTATGGTGTTGTCGAATTCGACAAGGATTTTAACGCCTTGTCCATTGAAGAAAAGCCAAACCAACCAAAGTCAAATTGGGCAGTTACCGGCCTTTATGTTTATGATGGTAATGCAAGTAACTATGCGCGTAGCCTTAAGCCATCACCGCGTGGTGAATTGGAAATTACCGACCTTAACCGTGTTTATCTTGAATTAGGCCAACTTAATGTCGCCCGCTTGGGGCGGGGTTTTGCGTGGCTTGATACCGGCACACCTGACAGCCTAATAGAAGCTGCGCAATTTGTGCAAACATTGGAAAAGCGCCAAGGTTTTAAAATTTCTTGCCCTGAAGAAATCGCGTATCGGAAAGGCTTTATAACCAAGGATAATTTGCAGGAGCTCGCGAAAAAGCTCGGCAAGAGCGATTATGGCCAATATCTGCACCGCATCGCAAATATTGATATGTGAATGGAATCTAAGTGCCTACTATAGACGAAATAGAGAAGAGCGTTTCATTTGCTAATAAACTGGCGGACGCCGCAAGGCACGCCATACTGCCATATTTTCGCACTGAAAATGGGGTCGAGAACAAAAGCCTGACGGATTTTGATCCAGTTACAATGGCGGACCGTGCCGCTGAAGCCGCCATGCGCAGCCTCATTTTTGAAAATCGCCCGAATGATGCAATTGAAGGCGAAGAATATGGCACTCATCTTGGAACCTCGGGGTGGCAATGGATACTTGATCCGATAGATGGCACCAGAGCTTTTATGGCGGGAACTTCGACATGGGGAGTTTTAATCGGCGGCTATTTTGACGGCGTCCCGATCGTTGGCGTTATGGATCAGCCTTTTACAGGTGAGCGCTGGATTGGTGCACCCAATTTCGCGAAATGGTTGCGTGCAGATAAAGAACAGCCCTTGGCCACGAATAATGAAGCCCAAATAAAAAACTCTGTAATTGCAACAACGGATCCGTTTCTATTTCACGGTGAGGAAAGGCTTGCATTTGATGAAATCCGCAAGATGGCGCCTGTTACGCGTTACGGGCTTGATTGCACAGCATACGGTTATTTGGCAATGGGGAGCATTGGCCTTGTGGTTGAAACTGGTTTGAAACTTGTTGATATTGCGGCCCTAATTCCGATTGTTGAAAATGCTGGTGGCATAGTTACGGATTGGCGCGGTAATAAAAACCCAAATGGCGGGCAGGTCATTGCTGCTGCAAACCAACAAATCCATGCTCAGGCGCTGGCGATTCTTTCGCGCGCTGCGATTTAGGTGAGTATTATGAATAAGTTTGACAACGATAAAATCATTTCAATTGGCCAAAAAGTTCTTGAAATCGAGGCGGCGGCCTTAAGCCAGATGGCGCGCGAATTAAGCACGGAATTTGCCGAAGCTGTGCGCCTTATTCATGATTGTAGGGGCCGGGTTATATTATCGGGAATGGGTAAATCGGGGCACATTGGGCGCAAAATTGCCGCGACTTTGGCTTCAACTGGAACCCCTGCTTATTTTGTACACCCCGCCGAAGCAAGCCATGGTGATTTAGGTATGATTACCAAAGACGATATTTGCATCGTTATTTCCAATTCAGGTGAAACCAGCGAATTGTCAGACGTTATTGCGCACACAAAACGCTTTCAAATTCCAATGATCGGCATTGCAAGCCGTGCCCAATCGACACTTTTAAAAGCCGCAGATATTGCCCTTGTCTTACCAAATGCCCCCGAAGCTTGCTCCATTGGTATGGCGCCAACCACATCAACCACTTTGGCACTTGCCTTGGGTGATGCTTTGGCGGTTGCGGTAATGGAAATGCGCGGCTTTAAAAAGGAGCATTTTAAGACTTTCCACCCTGGCGGTAAACTTGGTGCGCAACTTTTAAAAGTTGAAAGCCTGATGCATAGCGGCGATGAATTACCGTTAATCAGCCCAAACACAGTCATGATAGACACCATAATGACCATGAACGAAAAAATGTTTGGTTTGGTTGGATTGGTTGACGAAAGTGGCACGCTTTGCGGGATAATTACCGATGGCGATTTACGTCGCAATCTCGACGGGCTTTTGCAAAAAACTGCGGCGGATATTGGTATGCATATGCCGCGCACGGTTTCTAAAGACATTTTGGCAATCGAAGCCCTGTCATTGATGAATAATTCGAAAATCAGCGCCGTATTTGTTATTGATGAAAATACAAAGCCAATTGGCCTTTTGCACATCCATGATTGTTTGCGCGCGGGCTTAGGCTAGCATATTTACGGTTATGTCATTGCATGCCAAAATTACCAATGCTAATTTAGACAGGTGTTTTGGCGATATTCACTTTATGGAGTTGGTTTGGCGGGGCTTTCGCTCCTTCTAACTTGGCTTGACTTCAGGCACTTAACCCGTGCTTATTCAACGGAAATTTATGTTGCAATCGTCGCAGTTTTATTTGCCGGCCTTGGCATATGGATTGGCAATCGGATTACACCAAATGCACCCGTTCCAGAATTTGTTCAAAACACCAAAGCCGCACAATATTTAGGAATAAGCGCCCGCGAATTGGAAGTTTTGGCGCATTTGGCGCAAGGCGCTTCGAACAAAATCATCGCCCGCAAACTTGATATTTCACCCAATACCGTCAAAACCCACACAAAAAACCTCTATGAAAAACTTCAAGCGCAAAATAGGACAGAAGCCACCAAAAAGGCGCGCGAGCTTCAAATAATTGCTTAAATCCACCATAATCACCCATTTGGGCGATAGACAGCGGCATAATTTGCGCGCAATTTTGGCGAAACTATCACGGGAGATAAAAATGAAAAAAGTAATTTTAACTTATGGCCTTATTGCGGGCGTAATTGTTGCTGGGCTTATGGATGCCTCAATCCTTCTTGTAAAAGATCACGGCCAATTGGGTATGGTGATCGGCTATTTGTCTATGCTGATTGCTTTTTCATTTATTTATGTGGGCGTCAAGAAATACCGTGATAATGAATTGGGCGGGGTTATAAAATATGGCCACGCGTTTTTGGTTGGCCTTGGTATCGCCTCTATCGGCGCGTTGATTTATATCATTAATTGGGAAGTATATATGTATTTCACCAATTATACTTTCATGGAAGAATATTCAAAATCGGCAATCGAAGCCGCCCGCGCCAAAGGCATGGCCGCCGCCGAAATTGCCAAATACCAAGCCGAAATGGCGCCAATGATAGAGGCCTATAAAAGCCCGTTTTATAGAATGCTATTCACTTCGAGCGAGATTTTGCCAGTTGGTTTGGTGGTAAGCCTAATAGTTGCAGGGGTGGTTAGAATGCCGAAGGGGAGGGCAAAGGCGGTCTAGGCCGCTGCACGAATTAGGGTTTCGAGCGGTATCTTCAATTTTTCATGTAATGCCAAAATCATCGCTGCAGTTGGCTTACGTTTGCGGTTCAAGATTTCCGAAACCCTTGATGCCGACCCCAAAACCTCGATCAAATCTTTTTGCTTAAACCCTTTGGCAACCATGGTTTCTTTAATCGCCGCAATCGGATCAATTTCGCCCATGGGGTAATGAATAGCTTCATAGGCTTCGATTAGCGTAACTAGGATGTCGAGTTCGTCAAATTCAGGTGTTCCGCGTTTTGCAAAGAAAATTTTGTCAACGCGCGCGAGGGCAGCGTCGTAATCATCTTCGGTTCTAATTGGTTTTATGTTCATCTAAATATTCTCCGCATCAATCTTGTCATATTCGGCATGGGTGCCGATAAATTTAATATAAACTGCGTGTGCGGCATAATTCACCCAAACAATGAGGCGAAATTTATTGCCGCCAATATTAAACACAACACGATTATCGCCAAGAAAACTAGCATTGGCAAAATCGTTTTTTATGTCTTGCGAATTTTCCCAATCGGCATGGCGAACGAACTTGAACCACTCATCCAGCGGCTTCTGCGACGCCGCATGATTTTCCCAAAAATCCACCAATGTCCGCTTGGAAATTATCCGCATGAAGGCTTATAACATAAACTTACCAAATTGGGAATATGCAAATAGGGGCTTCTATTTCTTCTGTTCATTACGGCATTTTTGATAGGCACCCGCTGATGAGCCAACCCCATTGCGTTCAAGAAAATCGTCGTGGTGGTCAATCCATGCCAATTCTCGATAACTCCAATGATAAAATCCTTTTGGTGAAATTAGTTTTGCGTGCCAAACTGCAGGAGGATCAAAATATGCACCAGGTGTGGCGCCAATTACCGCGGCGAGGACTGAGCCTTTAGATGCCACGCAATATTGTTCACCAAATTGCTGCCTTGCCGATTGATGCATGTAGAAAATTTGCAAAATTTCCGCACTACCCCAAGTAAACATAACGCCAGTAAATGCAGAAATTGCCACCGAAACGCGGTGGGGGCGTTTCTTTCGAATATGCCGCCAAATAAAAATCCCGATTATTATACCTAAAGTCAAACTCGGAACCGCAATAAAAGGTGACAAAATTGACAAATAAATTATATTAAGTGGAATTAAAAATGGCCCGGAAATAGTTTGCCCAGCTAGACCCAAAGGCGATGCGGTAACAAGAGGGAAAGTAAAAAGCAATAATATTCCAATTGAGGAAAGAATTTTGCTTTTCGCCCGAATTAATAAAATTATCGGCCCGAAAATCAATGCTATCCAAACTACCAAAAAACCAAGCATAGATATGCCTTTATATTGCGACCCTAAAACATTTTATCAGAAGCAGGTTATAAAAACAAATCCCGCCAATTCCATGGCGGGAATTTTTTCGTTCAGCTAATATTTTCTATAAAATAGCTTTAATATTCAATTTCCAGCAATTAAACTTGATGGCCAGCCTATTCGAACCAATAGGCCGTCTGGCCCAGCAATGCCCACCTCATACATGCCCCAATCGCGGTGCCGTAAAATGCCGCCCGGCTTAATTATCAATTCGGGAACCGCGACTGTCTTGAATTTCATGCGATTGTAGCTTCACATAATAAAGTTACCAACTTAAGAAGAAAAAATATCAATAGAGTTGATCGATTTCAGGTTTGACGACCTTGAAAACAGTTTCGTTGAGATTGGGGATATGACTAAAAAGAGCCTGATCGACAATAACATCTTTGCTGAATAGACTTTTTTGAAAGTTCACTATCCCAAGAAATCTGGATTCTTTGAACGAAATATCCGAAGCAATATTCGCGTCATCTAAGTCGAAAATGTAATTAAACTTCGTGCTAGAAAAGTTTGCCTTTTTGGAAAAACATGCTCTGCTAAAAGTGGCAGAGTATTCGAACACGCTCTTTCTAAAAGTGACTAAACTATTGAATTTGACTTCACAAAAGTTTACCGCGCCGTTAAAGAGACAGTTTTCAAATTCTGCGTCTCCGTCAAACTTTACTTCGTTGAAGTTTGATGATTCCTTGAATAAACAATCGGAAAAATTGGCTCTAGCAAAACTTGAATTCCGAAAATATGCATCGGTCTGGAAAAGAGCATTTCCAAAATTAGCCATTTCTGAAAAGCTACAATTTTCAAATGAACAATAGTCTCTAAAAGTCGCTGCGGAAAAAGACACTGAACCTTCAAACTTTGAGCTAGAAAAATCCGCGGCAGCTTCGAAGTCAACACTTTCAAAAATTGCCTCTTGAAAGAATTTAGTCCTCCTAAAACTGCCATTTCCAATAAATTCTGAATTGTTAAAGTTGCAAGTATCTTCGAACCAACAGCCGACGAACGAAGCACCTTTTCCAAAAATGACTTCTCGAAACGATGTCAGTTCCTGAAAATACGAATCTTCAAAATCAACTTCCTGTTTGAAACGACACCGTTCGAAGTCTGTTTTGCCGTTGAATACACAAGAAAACCGGCTTCGATCTCCAAAAATGCCTTTAGTAAAAATAGACTCCTTATGAAATTTACATTCGGAATATTCAACAGAACAATGAAATTCGATATTGTAAAAATTCCCAGCTTCTTTCAATTCACATTCGTAAAAATTAACATCAGAAAATGCTTCAACACTATCAAATTCAAGAACCTTTTCAAATATGCAATTGTATAATTCCAAATCGCCCCTAAACTTACACTGAATAAATAACGCGTCTAAATTATAATTACAGGCGTTCATATGACAATTTCCTCTAAACACAGCACCTGTAAAATCGACAAATCCCCGGAACTGGCATTGAAAAAATTCAACTTCTTGTAGGAACTCCACTCCTCGAAAATCGGTGAATCCCGAGAATGTAATTTCGGTGAAATCTGTGCTGGTAACGAAGACAGCTGATCTGAAATTGGCGTTCAACTGATTTTCGCTATCTTCAATTGCTGAAAACAAATCGCCAAAAATGAAAGCGCCCTCAAGGTGCAGCGTTCTCAACTTTGTCGAATCTTTGAATTCGAAGATATTTCTTCGAGAACGGATTATGAGTTCAAGAAGTTCCGCGATTTCAACCGGTTGCGTAGTTTTCAGGGTAGGGCTGCCATCCTCATAGTGCATCGGCAAGTGGCAAATATGGTAAGTGCTTTGCCCTTCACATATAATCAATTCACCTTTTTCTAATAGCGCTTCTTCACTTAATAATTCGCCCGTCAAAATATCAGTCATCCAATATTGTTTCAGTGTACCGAATACAGGAATTGCGATATTTTTAAGATTTTCCCACGCAAATTCTCTAAGTCTCTTTGGTGCAAATTTCATATACGCAACCCCAACATCATTATCAAATTTAGAATTAGCGTTTAACTAACGTAAACACCGCCATTATCTTATAGCAGAAGTGCGACAGATTCGGGCGCATTGAAATGTATCAATCGTTAACACTACTCTCAATCAATTTTCAAATAAAACTTGAAGATATTGAATTTCAAATTAAAAAAAGAGCCTGTCATTTTGCTGAAGTGATATATATCCTTGAAACTAGAGCCATTTGTTGATTTAGATATTGAATGGCCCGAATAGAAACTCTTTTTCATAACTTAAACACTATACGTTTTTTAAAGTAATATAATATTTAAGTTATAAATGATGGAGTCCTTATTTCAAGCTCGGCTCTATCGCCTTACACGCATCCAACAATCCATTCACCGCCGCCACGGATTTTGCGAACATTTCGGCCTCAATTGTGTCCATTGGGAATTCGATAATTTGCTCTACGCCGCCGGCGCCAATGATTGCCGGCACGCCAACATAAAGGCCCGACTGACCATAAACGCCGTTGCAATATGCCGCCACAGGTAGGGCGCGCTTTTTATCGGATAGGTAAGATTTTGCCATAACGATTGCGCTTTCGGCCGGTGCATAAAATGCAGATCCAGTTTTCAAAAGCCCAACAATTTCGCCGCCGCCGCCGCGTGTGCGCTGCACAATTGCATCAAGTTTCTCTTGGCTAATTTTGCCTTGTTCAACCAAAACTGGAAGCGGCAAGCCGCCAACCGTTGAATAGCGCACCATCGGAACCATATCATCGCCATGGCCACCAAGGGTCCATGCGTGAATGTCCTCAATTGAAATTCCAAAATGCTCAGCGAGGAAGAAATTAAAGCGCGCGCTATCAAGAACGCCTGCCATGCCGCAAACCATATTATGCGGAAGGCCCGAAAATTCACGGAGCGCCCAAACCATGGCATCAAGCGGGTTGGTGATACAAATCACAAATGCGTTTGGTGCATATTGTTTAATGCCAGCGCCAACGGCTTTCATAACACTAAGGTTGATGCCGATTAAATCATCGCGGCTCATGCCGGGTTTACGCGGCACGCCAGCGGTAACTATGCAAACATCGGCGCCAGCAATGTCGGCATAATCGTTTGCGCCTTTAAGATTTACGTCTTTGTCAAAAGTCGTTGCGGCTTGGTTAAGGTCTAATGCTTTGCCTTGTGGTGTGCCTTCGGCAATATCGAAAACCACAACATCGCCCAACTCTTCACGCGCACAAATATGCGCCAAAGTTCCGCCAATCATGCCTGCGCCAATAAGTGCAATTTTCTTTCGTGCCATGGTGTTTTCTCCTGATAATTTTCAATTCCATAATCTGCGCCGTTAATAGGCGCAATAACTTAAAACTTGGTAATCTGCGGCTTTTTTCGTTGAGGAGCATTTGGTTTGGTTGTATATTGAAGACAGATAGGAGGTCGATATGTTAATTTCCTTTATTGCACTTTTTGCGGCGATTAGTGGCGATGTTGCTTCGCCAAATACAAAAGCTGAAATTACCGCTTCAAGACTAGCCGCGGCGGCGGCATTAGAAGGGCGAGAAAATGCACGAATTCCCTTCACTTCAAATTTGCGGCACTTTCAAGTGAAATATGAAAATCATGAAGACGTGCTATATCTATCAACGGGCCCTGGTAAATGGTACCGCGCTCCATTGACTTGCTATGGCATGGGTGATGCCCAAAGTGCGATGCAAATTGTGCCAATTGATCGCGGCGATGGCATCGACAAATTTACTCGTTTTAGATTGATTACGATGGGCGATAGAATGTCTCGTGGTGGCGGCACGGATTGCACAATTTCAAGCTTAATTGAGCTTACAACCACCGAAACCGTGATTTTCGGTGTCGAGAGCCAAAGGCAAGTTGATGCACGCGCGGCACGGGCAGCTGCTCGGGCTAGAACTCAAACCCCTAATCGCTAGACTCTTATAAGCGGGCTTGTATAAGCGGGCTTGAATAAAAGCCGCCATGCGGTAGACTATCGCCCATGAAGCAGATTGAACGCGGCACCGTATTATTCTCGCCGGGGCAGGAGTGTTTTGGCTTCGTTGCCCTCAAAAAAGGATCAATCAAAGTTGTTTTGACAAGTGTTGGTGGCCGTGAAATTGTTCTTTATCATGTCCACCCTGGCGAAATTTGTTTGCAGACTTTTGGCTGCCTTACAATGGGCACAAGCTATTCAGCTTTTGGTATCGCGGAACAAAACCTTGAATTGGAAATAATACCGCCCACTAAATTTCATGAATTATTGGCAAGTGACAGTCAATTTCGCCAAGAAATATTCAATTCTGTTGCCACCAGGTTTGCTGATTTTGAAAGACTTGTTGAAAATGTTGCGCTTTCGTCAGTGCAAATGCGGCTCGCCCGCGCGCTTTTGCGATTATCCGAGGATAGTTCAAGCGTTGAAATGACCCACGAAGGCCTTGCAAATGAAATTGGATCGGCACGCGAAGTTGTAAGTCGGCAATTGAGCAAATTTGCAAAATCCGGAATAATTGAAATGGCTCGCGGCAAGATAGAAATAATAAACACGAAAAAACTCGCTGACATTTGTCAAAATGAAATTGACTGAATGTGACTAAGTCACCGACTGCCAATTCAAAAAGCGCGATACTTACCTAAGCGAAGGAGAGCTATTATGAAAGCGAATGAAGGAAATATCGATAGAATTGTGCGCGTTGTTGCAGGTGCAGTGCTTTTAGCGCTGGTATTTGTTGGGCCAAAAACCCCGCTTGGCTGGATTGGCATTGTGCCGTTGTTAACTGGGTTAATCGGTGTTTGCCCTGCCTATTCAATATTTGGCATCAACACTTGTAAGCTGAAATCAAAGTAAAAACAAAGACCCCGCAAGGGGTCTTTTCTTTTTATACCTATTGCCGCTGCAACGCTTGCATTTCCAGTGATTCTAAAGTTAGTTGTCAAAAACTATAATCGGAGGAAATAATGGCTAAAGTAGCATTGGTAACAGGTGGCACGAGGGGTATTGGCGCGGCAATTTCAATTGCACTTAAGGATGCCGGGTTTAAGGTCATTGCAAATTATGCTGGCAATGAAGAGCGGGCCTTGGCTTTCAAAGCCGCCAACCAAATCGAAATTGTTAAATTTGATGTGGCTGATGCAAGCTCTTGCGCCGAAAATATTGCCAATATTGAAGCCGAACATGGCCCAATTGAAGTGCTTATTAACAACGCCGCCGTAACCCGCGATGGCTTCTTTCATAAAATGACCGCCGATCAATGGAAAACCGTAATGAGCACTGGCCTTGATAGCCTTTACAATTGCACGCGCCCAGTCATTGAAGGCATGCGCAACCGCGGCTATGGCCGCATTGTAAATATCTCATCGATAAACGGTCAAAAAGGGCAGGTGGGGCAAGTTAACTATTCCGCCGCCAAAGCTGGCGTTATTGGCTTTACAAAAGCCTTGGCGCTTGAAAGTTCAAAAAAAGGCGTCACGGTTAATTGCGTTGCGCCAGGCTATGTAACCACCGACATGACTTCGGCAATGAACCCCAATGTTTTACAATCAGTCATTGACGGCATACCCGCTGGCCGTATGGGCGAACCTGAGGAAATCGCACGCATTGTCACATATTTGGTTCAAGATAGCGGCTATATCAACGGCGCAACCATTGCAATTAACGGTGGCCAAAGCATGGTGGGATAGGTGGTTATTGGTTTTGAAATTGCTAATTCCTGCCCGCCCTATTTCCGAACTTTATCACAGCAATACGATTGTTCTTGCAAAGTTCAGGCACATTTTCACTATCAATTGGAAAGCGGGCTTTGGCTATCGCTTCTGTCGCGAGTTGTGTCAGTTCATTGCCTGGAATAATTGAAACTATTCGAATATTATTGGCTACACCAGTCGCATCCAAATCATAAAGCCCCACTGCGCCGCCATATTTTATAGTTGCGAAGGCAGGGTAATTGGCCAAATTAACGTAAGGCGAAGCACGCCCATAAGCGCCACACGCGGCACCATTGTGCCAATAAGTGGCGACTATGGCACGTGAAGGGTTAATAATATTGTGGGTCATTTCATTCTCAATTTGTGAAGTCACAAGCTGGCGAGAATCGACATAAGCATTGACTGCTAAGTCCCATGCAACAATTCCATAATAGTCAGGATCATTCATTTGTCTAGGTGAGCCGTAAAGCACTCTGGCTTTGCGCAAGTCAAGTAGAGCGTCGACCCAAAAGCTAATCGAAGAAGGTCGTCGCCAATCGATATTGCGCGGTGGATTGTTGACGCCGTTTCTAAAACGAGAAATTCCACGCTTCATATAAACTCGCCATAAAGACCGACTATTTTCGAATTGTTGTATTTGGTAAAGCCGAATTACGCTATCGGCATATTGAACGCTTTTGACAAAATCTTCGTTTGATATTGAAAAGTCAATCAGTCGCGAATAGGCGTCAAGAATGATGGGCTGCGAAGTGACCAACATAGTCGAGTTTTCAAGCTCTAAAGCAATTGCATTGGCGGCAAATTTCTTTGCTTGGTTGTCAGTTGCAGACTCCATGTTAGATAGTAAGTGTATCAAACTCAAAACCTCTGGTCTTATCAATGCCATTTGTTGAGGAGCGCCTTCAAGTTGCTGAAGGTATTGAGTATAATTGCTTGATCTTTGAAGTTCGGAAGGTTCCAGCGGAACTGATTGTCCAAATATCGGCGAAACCATTCCTATGAAAAAGAAACCGAAAAAAGCAATCGAAACAATTTTCTTTGAAGTCACAAAAGTCACTCGCCACCGCCTTTCCCAATCATTTCAATCTTCAATTCTCAAGGCTTAAATGCAGGAAATTCGAAAATATTATAATTCCCTACAATAGAACTGTTTGCAAGCTACAATTCCAAAACATAATTCATGCGCGTTGTTGCCGTAAAACTGTAACCCAAAGATTGCAAATGCGCTTTTAGGTCGGTTTTCCATTCGCCGTCGCCGCGCTCTAGGATTATCATTTTTGGCCATAAGGTGTTGGGTGCTTTGGCAAAAAACGGCAGTAGCACAGTCTCTTCAAAGCCTTCAACGTCGATTTTAAGGGCATCAACTCGGGCGATTTTATGCATCGCCAGAATTTCAGTAAGCGGCATAACTTGCACGTCAATGAAACCGCCATCTTGACTTGCGCGTGCCAAAGAGCCTTCGCCATCATTGCTCGAAGATATGCTCATGCGCATTGTCGAATTGGTTTCACCTGCCGCCATTGGCACGATAATAATCGGCAGCTCAGGGTTTAGCGCAGCATTTGTGCGAAGCCGCTCCAAAACGTTTGGTTGAGGTTCAAGAGCCAAAACCTTACCAGACGCACCCACGCATTTTGCCGCCCACATTGAATAGCCACCAATATTTGCGCCAATATCAACGAAAACATCGCCCGCTTGCAAATGGTTGGCCAAAAATTCGCGCTCGGCAATGTCAAAGCGTGACGGCGCAAACAAGAGCCGCTTCTCGGCAACATTGCGGCTTGGATCAAGGCGCATTTTCACGCCCCAAGTTTCGATGTCGAAAACGCCTTTGTGTGTAATGCCAACCAGGCGCCGCACAATAGATGCAACCAACTTGCCCCAAGGCTTGGTATCCGAACTTCGCGAAGTATTAATTAGCCAATTTTCAACTGACGTAGCGGCATATGTAAAAAAAGGTGCAGTTGCCATTATCATCACAAACTTGGTTGAAAAAACACTTTGCATAAACCAAACAAGCAGCTATGAAAAGATAGCAAGCATTCAATTTTGTGTTTGACGAAATTTTGGAAACAGGGGAATAAAAATGGATCTACAAGCAATTACAGCCGCCATGTCTGCTAAATCAGCAAGTTCGCCGGCTTTGGGCAAAACTGTAAAATTTGATTTTGGTGCAGATGGTTGTATTTATGTAAATGGTGCCGATGGCAACAAAGTAAGCAATGACAATGGCCCCGCTGATTGCACAATTGGTGTTTCAATGGCTGATTTTATCGAACTTTCTGAAGGTCGCCTTGAGCCGATGACTGCTTTCTTCTCGGGCAAGTTAAAAGTCGATGGCGATATGTCTGTTGCTATGCAGCTGCAGACTATTTTGGGCTAAAATGGTTGCGACACTCGCAAATGACGAATGGGTGAATAAGCTCAAAAATGTTGAAATACACTGGGTAGATGGCCCAGTGTCTGGTATTGATGGCACACCCAAAAAAATCCGAGTGGCATTTGTCCCGCCTGTAAAAAAGCGGGGCAAAAAGCCTTTGGGCAGCGTGATATTGAGCCCAGGCCGCACCGAATATATCGAAAAATACGCTGAAATAATTTACGAATTTGCAAATCAAGGGTTTGCAGTTTTGACGGTTGATCAACGTGGGCAGGGCTTGTCGGACAGGCTGGGCGCTGAATATTGTTTTGGCCATATGGACGATTTCACTTTGGCGGCAAGGCATCTTGCAGATGCAATAGCTGAATTGGACAGCAAATTGCCGCAACCCCATGTTTTGCTGGGGCATTCTATGGGCGGCGCTATCGGGCTTGAAATGTTGTTGCAAGGGTTTGCGCCTTCAATTCAAGCCGCGGTTTTTTCAGCGCCAATGTGGGGCTTAGATACACATTTTTATACTGAGGCTGTGTGCAAGGCTCGCTCATTTTTTGGCAAAGCCGGCGTTTCCGCCGAGCCTAAGAACAAGTTTTGGAAGCCCGAGGTTTTTGAAAACAGTGAAGTTACAAGCGATTCAAAGCGCTTTGCGCGCAACAATGCAATGCTATTGGCCAATCCATTGTTGCAAAGTGGAGGCGCAACTAATGGCTGGGTGAAAGCTGCCTATGACGTTATGAACAGCTTTGCGGCTGACCGTTTGGCTAAGCTGCAAATACCAATTTTGGTTTTGAGCGCCGCTGCAGACACTGTGGTATTGCCCGCCCAACATGCAAGAATTGCGGGTCTTTTGCCAAATGCCAAGCTTGTTTCTTTCCCGGGCGCAAAGCACGAGATCATGATGGAAACTGACGATATTCGCGCCAAGTTTTGGCAAGCGTTTGACGAGTTCCTTCAGACTATTTGACTCGATTTATTTTCACCAAAATTTGTTGGCTTTGGAATAACCAGCCGATTTGCATATCAATTGTAAAGGAATAATATCGTGAAAAAGTTCATATTGTGGTCAGCTTTAGTTTTTGCATCCTTGATGCTGGCGGGCGGTATATTTTTTTACACGCCAGATATTGAAGCACAGAATCTCAAATCAAAATATACAAATTCCTATTCAAAATTTATCCAAACGCCTGAAGCTTTGGTTCACTACCGAGACCAAGGCCCGCGCGACGCACAGGTTTTGCTCCTTATTCACGGATCCAATTCATCGCTTCATACTTGGGACGGTGTTGCAGATATCTTGGACGATAAATATCGTGTAATTTCTGTTGATCTGCTTGGCCATGGTTTGACGGGGCCAAATCGTTTTCGAAGATATAATGCGGCTGCTATGATTAAATCGGTAAATGCTGTGTTGGATCAAGCTGGTGTCAGGCAAGCAGTTTGGGTTGGGAATAGTATGGGCGGTTGGGTAGCTTGGCGCGCGGCCTTGTTAACCCCAAATAGGGTGAAAGCCCTTGTTTTGGTCGACGCTTCAGGTGCCCAAACAACTGAAAAAATCAAGCCCTATATAGGGGCGCAACTTGCTGCAAACCCAATTGGAAGGATGTTCCTTGTCAATTTTAGCCCTAGATTTTTGGTATCAAAGTCTTTGGCGCAAACGGTCGCAAATCCCGCTGTCTTAACTGCGCCTGTTATTGACCGCTATTGGGAACTTTTGCGCTATCCCGGAAATCGACAAGCAGTTATTGACCGCGCATCAGAGCCGCGTCAAGACGAGGTTTGGAACGAAATTCGGAGCATCAGTGCACCTACGCTAATTGTTTGGGGCGAAAAGGATAATATAATCCCACTAAGCCATTCGCGCGCCTTCCATGCGCAAATTAAAGGTTCCACCGTAGTTGTTATGAACAATGCAGGTCATCTTCCGATGGAAGAAAGCCCCAATGAATTTGCGACAATTCTAAATTCTTGGCTAGAACAGATAAATTGAGTGCAGCTTCGCGCAAGCAATTGACTTATCAGTTAGTTTGCGAATACTGCCAGATAGTTTGAACCCTGGGGGGAAAATGGCGATTCTAAGTAGCAGCAACAATGGTGGAAACACAAAAGGCAGCAATTTGTGGCTTCAAGTAATTGTTGCGATTGTTTTAGGTGGCCTTATTGGCGCTTTTTCCCCGCAATTTGGAATATCGCTTGAACCTTTAGGCAAAGCCTTTGTCAATTTGGTTAAGATGATAATTGCGCCAGTTATTTTCCTAACTATCGCAACTGGAATCGCAGGAATGCGTGATTTAAAAGGGTTTGGCAGTGTTACTGTGAAGGCCTTTGCGTATTTTTTCGTTTTTTCGACTTTCGCATTAATTTTGGGTTTGGTGGTGGCTAATGTTTTCGCTCCTGGGGTAGGCATGAACGCCGAAGTTACGCCGCAGGATTTAGAAAAAGTCAACGATTACGCCGGCAAGGCGCATGATATGTCCTTGGTAGGGTTTCTAAGTGACATTATCCCACGGACTTTTGTAGCCGCTTTTGTTGATGGCAATATTTTACAAGTGTTGTTTATTTCGGTAATTTTCGGGATCTCATTGGTATTGGCTGGTGAAAAGTCACGCCCAATAGTGGACTTGCTCGAAGGCATTTCACATGTAGTTTTTCGAATGGTCGATTTATTGATGAAAGCCGCACCAATTGGCGCTTTTGGGGCTATTGCGTATGTTATTGGCAAACACGGCATTGATTCAATTGTGAATTTGTCTGCTCTAGTTGGAACGTTCTACATTACCTCAGCATTGTTTATTTTTGTCGTTTTGGGCACTGTGGCCAAGCTTTCTGGCTTTTCAATTTTCAAGCTAATTGCCTATCTTAAGAATGAGATTTTTTTGGTTCTCGGCACATCGTCGTCTGAATCGGCTTTGCCAAGCCTTATGGAAAAAATGGAACAGGCGGGCGTAAAGCGCGAAATTGTCGGCCTTGTAGTGCCAACAGGATACTCATTCAATTTAGATGGCACCAATATTTATATGACCTTGGCGGCATTATTTATCGCGCAAGCCACTAATACTCCTTTGACAATGGCGGATCAATTGGCGTTGTTTTCCGTGGCAATCATAAGCTCTAAGGGTGCTGCAGGGGTTACTGGCGCTGGCTTCATAACGTTGGCGGCTACTTTGTCTGTGGTGCCAACTATCCCAGTAGCGGGCATGGCAATAATATTGGGTGTTGATAAATTTATGTCCGAATGCCGTGCCTTGACTAATTTTATAGGCAATGCGGTGGCAACAATCGTTATTGGAAAATGGGAAAATGGCTTGAACAAAGACGCGTTGGACGCGGCAATGGCCGGGAAATATATGCCGAAAATTGCACCAGTTAAACCGCATGCTCCTGCTGCTGGGGTGCAAGCAGGTGAGCGCGACTCCGACTAATTCGTAACTACGACCACTCCAACCATTATTGCCGCATAATGCATCGCAGCGCCAGCGATGACATGACCATGCCATATTGCGCGGCGAAAACGTAAGTTCTTCATCATATAAAAAATGGTCCCAATTGAATAAACCACACCGCCGGAAGCCAATAATATTGTTGCAGCAATTGGCATGCCTTCTGACATCGGTTTAATAGCAATGACGGCAGCCCAACCAAGCCCTAAATAGAGCACCACCCAAATAATCTTGCCAAGCCCCGGTAAGAACAATTTGCCTAAAATACCCAATGCAGCAAACGTCCAAATGGCCGAAGTCATACCAATTGCCCAATTTCCATGCAGAGCCTGCGTGGTAAACGGCGTGTAGCTTGCGGCAATCATTAAAAATATGCCAGCATGATCTAGGCGACGCAAAAACGGCTGAAATTTCTCGGAAGCAAAATTATAGGCAAGCGAAAAACTGAGCATGCCAATTAAGCCCACAGCGTAGATTGAGGTTGCGGCAATTTTGCCAATCATGCCATGGGAAACCGCAAGCCCCAATGCCATGCCACCACCAAACAAAGCCAAGCCAAGGCCAACAATATGGACAATCAAATCAGCGCGGCGCGCCCAAAGGCTAGGGTAATGTAGTGTGTTTAAAGTCATTCGATATTTCTACTATGCTAAAGAAGCCAAAATAAGGCGCAATTGTCAAAAGTCACGTAATAAATAATTGCGGATAATTGCAAAACAAAACGGCCCTTGCGTATCCTCGCAAGAGCCGTTCGTTTCCCTACCCATACCAAAGCGGGGTTTTGCTGGCGTATTTTTGTTATTCTAACCAGCAAATTATTGCGCCGCAGCTGTTCCGCTGCTGGCGCGAAATCTTAATCAAACAAAGCGTCCAAAGCGTCTTGGCTCATCGGAGTTTCTTCGCTAAACATTGCGTCAATTGTATCTTGTGCGACTTCAGGTCCATTAAGCGCAGGACCGTTTAACAATTGGTCTTTCTTGCGCTTGTCGTTATCGCTCATTTGTGCTTCAGCATCAGCTACGCCCATTACATGGGCAAACCTATCGATACGGCTTTCAATATGCGCCAATGTATCGACAACTTTTTTAACTCGTTGCCCTGTTATGTCTTGAAAAGAGCAAGCTTCAAAAATCTCCAACATTTTGTCGGAAACAAATGACTGATACGCCTGTGCATCGCTTGGGTCGGCCGACATAACATTTTCAGCGGCTTCCATTATTTTGTTGGTAGCTTCAGCAGTGTTAGCAACAATCGCATCAAGTTCGGCCCCAGCAGTTGGAATACCATCATTCTTAATATCATTTGGTCGCAGGGCCGCAATCTCGGTTCTCGTGCGTTGAATATATGAGGACAAATAGCGAAGTTCGCCGCCAATGCTCGAATCCATAGATCCGAAAAATGCCATCATAGCGTCACTCATTTGGCTCGCCAGGTTAAGGACTTCGCCCAAGCGCGGATCTTTCATGTCCGCTTCTTTTAACGAACTTAAAGCTTCACGCACTCTTAATACTACTTCAGGAGCAGCCATGTTTTTTCTCCACTTACGGTAAAAGTAAGTTAATTTTTCTGACTTGAAATTTCTTTAGATTTAGAAATCACCAAGGACAGACGCTATTTTCATTTTCAATGTCTGCGCATTAAATGGCTTAACAATATAGTTATTCACGCCTGCTTTTTTGGCCGCGATTACATTTTCAGTTTTTGATTCAGCGGTAACCATAATGAAAGGCGTTGACTTTAGGCTCTCGTCAGAGCGCACTTCGCGCAAAAGCTCATACCCAGTCATCGGTTCCATATTCCAATCTGAAATTACCAACCCATATTTCTTACTTTGCATCTTCCCAAGCGCTTCGCGCCCATCGGCGGCTTCGTCAACATTATCAAAACCCAATTGTTTGAGTAAGTTGCGAATGATGCGTATCATGGTTTGATAATCATCAACCACTAATACCGGAGCATTCATATCAACTGCCATTTTTGTCTTCTCCCACACTCATTTTCGCGGATTTTCCGCTTGTCCCAAGATTTAACAGATGCCATTTAATCACAAGGCCGCTAAAGAAGAGTGAATCATTATGAAAAAGGATGCAATTTATGCCAAATAATGCAGGTGGTTTTTACTATGATGAGCTTGAAATTGGACAAGCCGTTGAATTTGAACGAATTATTACCGAAGATGATGTGATGAAATTTGCAGAGGTTTCTGGTGATTTTAACCCATTGCACACAGACGAAGCCTTTGCCAAGACCACAATCTTCGGTGAACGCATCGCTCATGGTGCTTTAACTGCAAGTTTTATTTCTGCTGCATTGGGGAATGACCTGCCTGGTCCTGGATGCATATTTGTGTCTTTGAATTTGCGGTTTTTGCGTCCAGTGAAAATCGGTGCGAAAGTTATCACCAGGATTTCTATCAAAAATAAAGATGACCGCCGCAATATGGTTACATGTGCGGCAACTGCAAGCGTGGATGGGAAAAACGTTTTAGCCGGTGAAGCTTTTGTTATGGTGCCGAGTGAAAAATCCTAATTATGAAAAGGCATTTTAAATGAAAGTTTTTTCAGGCGCGGCGCAGATTCCCGAAGCCGCCAAAGGCGCAACAATTGCCATGGGTGCATTTGATGGGCTTCATTTAGGCCATAAGGCGTTGATGCGCCGTGCGAAAAATGAAGCTCCAAATTATCCGCTTGGCATTTTGTTGTTTGAACCGCCGCCAAAGTTATTTTTCGCTAAAGATCGCAACAGTTCGCGTTTGGCAACCGAACGAGTTACTGAACGCCTTGCAGATAATATTGGCGTGGAAGTGATTTTTACGGTCAATTTTGACGATAATCTGGCGAACATGAGCGCGAAAGACTTCATTTCGAACGTAATAATTAGCGAAATTGCGCCCTCGCATGTTGTAGTCGGTTATGACTTTCGCTTTGGAAAAGGGCGTTCGGGCGATGCTTTTTATCTCAAAGACGAACTATCAAAGCAGGGCATAAGTGTTTCAATACAAGAGCCAATTTTGGATATCGATGGCGGCCGAATATCGTCTACCAGAATTAGGGAACTGATACAAAACGGCGAAATAAATGAAGCAAACGGCCTGTTGGGTCACGCGTGGCTTATAGAAGGCATTGTCGAACATGGCCAAAAACTTGGCCGCGAACTTGGATACCCAACTGCCAATTTGAAACTATATGAACAAGTGGCGCCAAAATTTGGCATTTATGCAGTAAAAGTTGATATTGGCGATAGGATAATGCGCCATGGGGTGGCCAATTTTGGTCGTACGCCAACTACGGGCATTCGCGATGCATTATTCGAGGTTCATTTATTGGATTGGGATGGTGATTTATATAGTCGCAACATTTTGGTCGAAGTGCATAAATTTTTGCGCCCCGAAGAAAAATTTGCATCGCTTGAAGAATTAGTAGTCCAAATAGGCAAAGACGCGGAAAATGCCCGCGAGTATTTTAATGAAAATTCCTAGGATATCTGAAAACTTGTCAATACCTAAGAAACTATTCTCCTTACTGGCTTTGCTTAGCATTATACCACAATCATCTTCCGGGGAGGATGTTTGGCGTGCTGGAACCTTGCAAAACGCCGAACTTGATGAATTGTCCGGCCTTGCCGCATCGCAAACTAGGGCCGGTGTTTATTGGGGGATAAATGATAGCGGCAACGAACCCTACCTTTATGCGCTTGGGCAAAATGGGCGGGATTTTGGCCGTGTAGCTGTAAGTAATTTGACAAATCGTGATCCAGAAGCGTTGGGCTATGGCAATTGTGCTTTTGCACCAAAGTGCATTTATGTTGCCGATATCGGCGACAATCGAAAACGCCGCCGTGAAGTAAGAATTGAAGTAATTCCTGAGCCGAGCGCAGGCGACACTCAAGCGGCGGTCGCCAAGACAATTTTTGTAACTTATGCAGGCGGCGCAATAAATGCAGAGGCGATGTTATTGCGTCCAAGGGATGGCGCAATTTTAATAATTGAAAAGCGTGATTTAGACGAGCAAGACAGGCCAGCAAGAATTTTTTGGGTTGGCCCGCAAATGAGCAATAGTCGCCAGAACCGAATATTGGTGCGCGAAGTTGCGACCATCGCAACCCGATCTTCTGGCAACATTCAAACCGGACCATTTACCGATGCTGTTTATAGCGCTGGTGGCAGCGATTTTTACTTGCGCGACTATAATCAAGTTTACCACGCTGTAGGTCTTGTTGGGCGCGGCGAAGCAGTTGCGCTTTCGCCTATCCCTAGCCCACGTATGATGATAGGCGAAGCAATAGCTATTAATCAAGACACAACAGGGCTTGTTATAAGCTCTGAGGGTAGGCATGCCCCCATTGCAACAATTTCCCTCAATACAAATACTAGAGGCCAAAGGAAAAATTGACCCACCACCATAACACGGTCCCGAAGTTTAAAGATTGGGCGCTTTTGGCGCTTTTGGTCGCGTTATGGGGTTCAGCATATGGCCTTAACAGCGTCGCTGTTGCAAATCTTGCACCCATTATGGTTACCGCGACAAGGCTTTGGGTAGGAGCAGGATTTTTGGGTTTAATTGTCCTGTTATACCGCATTAAAATGCCGCCTCTATCCAACATTCGCGCTTGGGCATCAATGGCAGCGACTGGCGTAATTGGGTCATTGCTCCCGTTCTTTTTGATAGCAAAAGCCCAAATGCACGTGCCATCTGCGGTTGCCGCAATTTATCTTTCGGCATCACCATTGGCAGTGGCGGCATTGGCGCATTTTTTGGTTCCAAATGAAAAGATAACAAAAATAAGAACTTTGGGCGTAATTTTGGGTTTGGCAGGCGTTATTATTTTGTTCTTACCAAACCTTTTAGAGATTGAACGGTTTAGGTCTCCATTGTGGGCACAGGGATTTTTGTTGTTTGGCGCAATTTGTTATGGTGTCGCGCTCATAATTGTAAGGCTTACATCGCCAAATCTGGACCCAATTGGTATAAGTTTCGGTTTCGTGTTATGTTCGGCAATTGCTGCTACACCATTCTTGTTTATTGATCAGAGCCAAGAATTCGTTAAAAATCACAGCCTGATTTCTTCTTGGGTTTGCGCAGTATTATTGGGAATTGGCCCAACAGCCATTGCGAGCATTCTATATGTGGGTGCGACGCGAAAAATAGGGCCTGTTATGGTTTCTAATGTTTCAAATCTAGTTCCGTTTTTCGCTTTGGCAATCGGCTATGTGGTTTTTCAAGAAGCTATTCCCGCCACGGCAATTTGGGCGCTTATCACAATTCTTTGTGGTGTTTATTTATTGCAAATTCGTCCAAAGTCCTAGGGTCAGACCTCATTAAATTAGGCAAATGGTGCGAGTGATTTTGTGCGGATGGCAGGAAGAAGTCCGCTGGAAATACGAGTATTTTCAAGGGCTTCTGACGCATCAGTCCGTGCAAAAGCGCCGCATCCAACTATGAGCGCCAAAAAGTCAAAGACTTTTTGGATAACGCGAGCAAGCTCGCTTAGCGGACAATAAAATAGCGTCACACTTCAGCGAATAAAATATTTTATGATATTTATATCTAAAAATATTTTCTCCACTGTATTGTTTAGCTATTTTATAGCCATTTGCCTAATTTAATGAGGTCTGGCCCTAGTCTCATGATATTTCATCCCAATTGGGAAGGCCAGTTTCAGTTTTTTCGCGGTGATAAAGATAAGCGATGTATAAAACGCAAAAAAAAGCAGAAATTGCACCCCAAAACATTGCCCAAAATAATGTAATGTTGATTTTTAGGTATATCCATAAGGTCAGCAATGGCGCAAGCGGAACCCAGAATATAAATGCCAGGAAAAAAGGTTCAATATAATGTGGCGGCGGGATTTTGATGCCAAGCTTCCACATAAGGCCGAATAATGGGTTGGCATAATGAATTTTGGCAATGCCTTTAGCTTTCGCAATTTCAATGGCTTTGTTCTTTCGATCTTCAAAGTTCATGGCACGCACTCAAATAGTTCTAGTATACTAAAACACTTCCCACTTAACTTGGCCCAATATGCAATGACCTTTTGCACAATCTTCGGCGGCACTTGCTTTGCAAGTATCCCGATATTTGCTGCATCAATTGCCACCAAGTCTTGCGCAGCCGCAGCGCGAAGCGCAAGACCTGCAGCGAAGCGAAAGTAATATTGCTATCGCATATCGAGTCAATTCAAATGGGAAGCGCTCTAGAACAAACGAATATCGTCCCAATGTGGCAAATTGTATTTCTTCCTGTCATGCTGATATAGGCTCGCGATAATAAAACCTAGGGCAAAACCAAAAGCCAAACCTAACTCCAAAGCAATAATCGGCTCTTGCCGAAATCGCAGAAACATCAAAATTGTGAAAAGAAATGAAAAAACCAGGCTAAAAATAACTGTCAATTTCGGGTAACTAACATAATGCGGTGGCCGAATTTCGATTCCCATTTTCCACATTTGTTTGAAAACTGGGTTACTATATTTTGGCTCGCGTATTCCCGCTGCTTTTGCGATTTCAAGCGCCCTTGTTCTTTGTTGCTCAAAATTCATTTTAGATTGCACCTATCAAACTGCCAGCAAAATTTATGCAATTGCCAGATTAAATAAAACCCCGCCAAATGACGGGGTTCAATTTCAGTTTCAATTTTATCAATCGTTGCTTTTTTATTTAACGAAAACTCACGTCAGGTTAAGCCGCTTTTCGTTCGGCAATCCACGCGTCAATAACTTGCGTTAACACTGCAAGCGGCATTGGCCCTTCAAGCAATACTTTATCATGGAAGATTTTCAGATCGAATTTATCGCCCAATTCAGTTTTTGCCTTTTCACGAAGTGACATAATTTCAACGCGGCCAATCATATAACTGCAAGCCTGACCTGGCCAAACGCAATAGCGTTCCACCTCTGTGGTTATAGAATCGACAGTATCGCCAGTGGCTTCGACCATATAATCAATTGCTTGTTGCCTTGTCCAACGCTTGTGATGAAGGCCAGTATCAACAACCAAACGCGCAGCTCTGAACGCCATTGATTGCAAATAGCCAAGCCGCCCTGCTGCGTCATTGGCATAGGCGCCCATTTCGTCAGCCAATGTCTCGGCATATAGCGCCCAGCCTTCGCCATAAGCACCAAACCATAAGAGTTTAGAGCGCAAAAATGGAAGGCCAGTTGCTTCTTGGGCAAGTGCCACTTGGTCGTGGTGGCCCGGAACGCCTTCATGATAAGTCAAGGTCGGTAAGGACCATTTAGGCCAAGCGGCTGTGTCACGCAAATTTATATAATAAGCGCCTGGGCGAGATCCATCTGGCGCCGGCTGTTGATAATAACCGCCCGGTGCCCCAGCTTCGGTATAGACTGGCACACGTTTAACTTCCAAGGCGGCTTTTGGCAGAGTTGCAAAAGCTTCTGGCAATTTAGCCTGCATCGCTTCGACCATTTTATTGATGTCTGCCAAAAGTGTCGCTTTACCAGCATCAGTATTAGGGTAAACATATTGTGGATCTTCGGATAATTTGGCCATCCGAACGCCAACACTTCCTTCGGTATGGCCCAAAGATTTAAGGCCTTCGTCCATTTGCTTGGTCATGTCGGCACCGATAGATTTGCCCAATTCGTGAATTTCGTCGGGTGATTTTCCGGTTGTAGTCCAATATGCAAGCGCGGTTTTGTAATAGTCAGCGCCTTGCGGGAGTTTCCAAACCCCTGCATCTGCTGTTGAATTTGCCTTAAGTTTCTCCAACTCTGAAATAAGGTTGGTGTATGCTGGCACGATTTTCTCACTCATAATGGTTTTAGCGGCAGTGCCAAGTGCGCCGCCGTCAAGCTTCGCCTCATTCGCCTTGGAAACTAGTGTTGTGACCAACACACTTTCTTCGACAGGAGTGCTTTTGAAAGTGTTGAGCTGTTTCAGCGCGGTTTCGATAATGAAGTCTGGCGGCACGACGCCTTTGCTAGCATCTTCGACCATTCTTGCGGTTTCATCAGATATTTGTTTGGCAAAGCCTTCAAGCCTTGCAAGCCAACCATCAGCATCGGCCCCAGTCTTTATTTCATGTTGGCTTGCCATAAAATCAGGGAATCCCACATAGGCACCAGTTAATTGCGAAACTATATAGGGGTTTGGCGAACCATATCCTGCATCTCCAAATCCGAATTTAGCAGCATCGTGCGAATATTTTGCCGAAGTAAGAGCTATTGCGTGGCTCAAAACATCTGTGCCTTTAAGATTACGCGGGCTTATTTTTTCCAACTCGCCAATCCAGCCTGCAACCATTGCATTTCGAGCGGTTTCGGCAGTCTTAGATCTGTCGGACACCCTGCCAACATAGGGGCCACCGACTTGGGCGGAAGGTATTACAAGGCTGGTGCAAGTTTCCGGCGAATCTTTCAGAATGTCGTTGGAAATTTTTTCGATAAGCGCTTTTAGTGCATCTGTTTGATCGCCTGCCAACAGCCCGCAGGACGCAAGAAGCGTGGTTGCACCTATTGCTGAGGCGCCAAGCAGCGCGCCGCGACGAGATAATTTGATATTCATGTTTTCCCCTCTGTGGTAGTGCGAACATAAGTGCACCCAATTATTCGTATTTTATATCGATAAACAGGAAATCTGTCCATTACATTTTGGTTAAGCTACGCCCAAAAAATGCGCTTATCGAGCAATAAGAACGGGGCCACAAACCATTGACAATAGGAACAATAACCAACACAATTTAATGGTGAGGCTTTGAAGCCATTTTTCATATTGGAGGCAGTGATGACAATCAATCGGCGCGATGCGCTTCGCATAGCGGCACTTTCTCCAGTTTTACTTGGCACAGCCAGTTCTAATCTAACAATTTTTGAGGCGGCAAAAATTATTACAATGGAGCCGTCTTCGCCGAATTGTCGCTTTGTATTGGTTGCCGATGACCTCATAATTAGTACCGCTAACTCTGTAGAGGAACTCGAACCATGGACTCGTGGGCGCAACTTTACAGTAGATAGACGATTTAGAAACCAAGTTCTTATGCCAGGGTTTATTGACCCCCATATACACCCAATGCAATCGGCAGTTATGTTGAACATTCCTTTCATTTCGCCCGACGATTGGAATTTACCAAGTGGGAATTATGCGGGCGTTCAAACCGAACAGGCATATCGCAACAGGTTATTGCAATTACTGGCAGCCTCTGACGCTAGACCATTCATAAGTTGGGGTTATCATGAATTATTCCACGGGCAAATGAATAGGCAAATTCTTGATGAAATAGCGCCCAATCGCCCAATAATAGTCTGGCAACGGAGCTTTCATGATATTTTTGTGAATAGTGCGATGTTGCGTGAATGGGATTTGGAAACAAAAGAGAAATTCGACGCTGCAGTCGCTTCGGCCCAAATCGACACCCACCATGCAGATTTTGAACGCGGATTATTTTCCGAAACCGGACTTTTATTGGCGGTCAGTAAAATGCGGCCCTATATTTTGACGCCAGATAAATTGACCAAGGGTATGGGGGATTTGCAAACACTTATGCGGCGCAATGGCGTGACCACGACGTCGGACATGGGAACAGGAATTTTCGCAAATTTTGATACTGAAGCTGCCACTATCAAAGCAGCTTTTGAAAGGCCAAATGGCCATTCGCGCGTTATGCTAATGCCAATGGCGAGTTTTGTGCCGACTGAAGTTAGCCTTGATAGTTGGTATGATACGCTCAAATCGCGTTGGTCATCGAAACATATTCGGATAGATCGCCGTGTGAAAATGCTTGCGGATGGTGCATTCTTTGCCCAAAATATGCGTATGAATCCGCCTGGTTATATCGATGGGCACTTTGGCAAATGGATTACCGAACCCGAAATAATCACCGCACAGTTTGCCCGCTTTTGGAACGCAGGATTTGATTTGCACGTCCATGTTAATGGCGACGAGGGTCTTGATGTGGTTCTTGATGGCATTGCGGCACTAGCGGTAAAGCGCGATCAAACAATAACATTAGAACATGTTGGCTTTTCAACCGAAGCGCAAAACCGTAGGATAGCAAGGCTTGGATTGATGGTTTCCGCACAACCCAATTATATTAGGGTTTTGGGAGATGCATATTCAAGAAATGGCCTTGGCCCAGATAGAGGCTCAAGCATGAATAGACTTGGGTCATTAGAGCGAAAAAACGTGGTTCTTGGGCTGCACAGCGACTTCAATATGGCACCAATTGACCCTTTATATTTGGCATGGATCGCCGCCAACCGAATAACCATTGGCGGCAATATCCTTGCACCTAATGAACGGCTTAGCTTGGATAAAGCGCTTAGGGCAATAACAATTGAGGCCGCAGAAGTAATAGGCATGGATGCAATTGTAGGCTCAATTGCCGCTGGTAAGAAAGCAGACTTTGCCGTCCTAGACAAAGATCCATATCAAGTCGGTGCGGCGCGATTGCGTGAGATTAAAGTCAATGGCGTTGTATTTGAGGGGCAGTATTTCGCTGCTTAGCCAATCACACAGCGGCCATTTTTAATAACGGTTACATCGCGCGATTTTACTGTTGCTTCAAAGCTAATAATATTGCCATCTTGCCACATCTGCGCGCTTATAGTCTCGCCTGGGAATACTGGTGATGAAAACCGAACATCATGCTCCAAAAGCTTTGTTGGGTCATTCCCGCAATAGGCGCCAATAACCGCGCGGGCGCAAATACCATAGGTGCAAAGGCCATGCAAAATTGGCCGTGGGAAGCCAACCATTTTCGCAAATTTAGGGTCAGAGTGAAGTGGATTCCTATCGCCGCTTAACCTATAGATAAGCGCTTGATTTGGCGAAGTTGTGATATCAACTTCTTTATCAAATGGGCGAGCGGGTATTTGGTGCGGCATAGGCCCACCTTCACTTGGCCCACCGAACCCACCATCGGCACGCGCAAAAATGCTACCGGTTAATGTGCAGATTAAATCACCCGATTTTGCATCGCGAATATTGGTTTCTTCAATTAAAACTGCGCCTTTGCCTTCGCCCTTGTCCAGCACTTCGACAAAATGGCTGTCTGTAACTATGCTGGCTTCGGTTGGCATTGGTTTGTGCATTTTTAGTCGCTGTTCGCCATGCACAACCATCGCATAATTGATGCCCGAAGCGCCAACATTGCCGGATCCCCAAGCAACCACTGTTGCCAAAGTCGGCATTGCTTTTAGGCCGTTTTCATAGACGAACGGCAATTCATCAAAATTCATTGGGTCATCGCCCATTCCAATGCCCAAAGCATAAAGCATGGTTTCGCGGTCTTTATAGCTGAACTCTTTGCCCGTTTGTTTAAGTGCCATTACCTTTTGATAGTCAATCGCCATTTTTTTCCCCATTATTGAATATACACATAGAGACAGGCATTTGAAAAAAGTGCAAGTAGATTTTTCTCAAACCCTTGACTCTCCCGCCTCGCATACCTATCTCCCAATTGTTAGCAGTCGGGCGCGGTGAGTGCTAAATCGCCCGCCCTGCTACAAATAAACATATATCAACCACTCATAGGAGCATATCGCATGAGCTTTCGTCCATTAGGTGACCGCGTTTTGGTAAAACGCGTCGAAGAAGAAACCAAGACAGCAGGCGGGATTATCATTCCTGATACCGCAAAAGAAAAGCCACAAGAAGGCGAGGTTATCGCAATTGGCGCCGGTGTTCGTGACGAAGACGGCAATTTTGTTGCATTGGAACTTTCCGTTGGCGACAAAATCTTGTTCGGCAAATGGTCCGGCACTGAAGTTAAAATCGACGGCCAGGATCTTTTGATAATGAAAGAATCTGACGTTTTAGGCGTTCTTAGCTAATAATTATTGATATTTAGGAGAAAATAATCATGGCAGCGAAAGTTGTAAGTTTTGGGTCAGACGCCCGTGAAAAAATGTTGCAAGGCGTTGATATCCTTGCCAATGCAGTAAAAGTTACTTTGGGCCCGAAGGGTCGTTTCGTAGTGATTGAAAAATCATTTGGTGCACCGCGCACAACAAAAGATGGCGTTACTGTTGCTAAAGAAATCGAACTTGAAGATAAGTTTCAAAATCTTGGTGCACAATTATTGCGTGAAGTTGCATCAAAAACCAACGATGTTGCTGGTGACGGCACAACTACTGCAACTGTATTGGCGCAGGCGATTGTTCGTGAAGGCATGAAATCAGTTTCGTCTGGTCGTAATCCAATGGATTTGAAACGCGGGATTGATAAAGCAGTAACCGAAGTTGTTGCTAACCTAAGCAAGTCTGCCAAAAAAGTTTCTGATTCATCCGAGATTTCGCAAGTCGGTACTATTTCCGCCAATGGCGAAGCAGCCATCGGTGAAATGATTGCCAATGCAATGTCAAAAGTCGGCAATGAAGGCGTAATAACTGTTGAAGAAGCTAAATCAGCGGAAACTGAACTAGATGTTGTTGAAGGCATGCAGTTTGACCGTGGTTATTTGTCGCCATATTTCGTGACTAATGCTGACAAAATGGAAGCAATCCTTGAAGATCCAATGATTTTGATTTTCGAGAAGAAAATCTCATCTTTGCAACCTATGTTGCCAATTTTGGAAGCTGTTGTTCAAGGTGGTCGTCCGCTTTTGATAATTGCCGAAGACGTTGAAGGCGAAGCTTTGGCTACCTTGGTAGTTAATAAACTACGCGGCGGCTTGAAAGTTGTTGCGGTTAAGGCGCCAGGCTTTGGTGATCGTCGTAAAGCAATGTTGGAAGATATTGCAATCCTGACCGGCGGACAAGTTATTTCCGAAGATTTGGGAATTAAACTTGAAAATGTGTCACTTGATATGTTGGGCCGCGCCAAAAAAGTGGCGATTCGTAAAGATGATACAACTGTTGTTGATGGTGCTGGCACAAAAGCCGATATCGAAGCACGTGTTGCTCAAATTAAACGCCAAATTGAAGATACAACTTCTGATTATGACCGTGAAAAATTGCAAGAACGGTTGGCCAAATTAGCCGGCGGTGTTGCGGTTATCCGCGTTGGCGGCATGACCGAATCTGAGGTTAAAGAGCGCAAAGACCGCGTTGATGATGCTTTGAACGCAACCCGTGCAGCGGTTGAAGAAGGCATTGTCCCTGGCGGCGGTGTGGCGCTTCTTCGTGCATCTGTAGGCATAAAGGTTAAAGGCCTGAACGATGATGAAGATGCAGGTATCGCAATTGTTCGTAAAGCGCTTCAAGCACCAATTCGTCAAATCGTTGAAAATGCGGGCGTTGAAGGTTCAATCGTTGTTGCGAAAATCCTTGAAGCAAATACCGCAACTTTTGGCTTCAATGCGCAAACCGAAGAATATGTTGATATGGTGACTGCTGGTATTATTGACCCAGTAAAAGTGGTCCGTACTGCATTGCAAGATGCAGCATCTGTTGCATCATTGATTATTACTACCGAAGCTGCAGTGACAGAAGCGCCGAAGAAAGACGCTGGAATGCCACAAATGCCAGGCGGCGGCGGAATGGGCGGCATGGACTTTTAGTCCATTTGGCGATGAGGACTACTAGTCCAACCCAAAAATATACCTTTTGTAGATAAAACAAAAGTCCAAATGAAAATCAGAAGGCCGGCAGCAACGCCGGCCTTTTATTTTGGTCTAACTAATCTGAGAGCGTATTTTAAGTAACCAAATAGCTGCATTTTTGATTCTAAGTGTATTTATTTGTGAATTTGACTATGAAAATCAGAGCTTTACTGCCAAATCCTATGGACTAGAACACAATTTCGCAATCTATACTTAGTGTTAGTAAAGACTAGCTTTATCGCATTATTTAGATATTTTGACGGGGATGGAATGGCTTCGGAAAGTTCAAACGAAGAAGTGAATGTTGGGTTGCGAAAGACCACTATTTTCCAAGCGGCAACTGAATTGTTTTGCAAGAACGGCTATTCTGGCACGCGAATGACCGATATCGCAAACGCAGTAGGGGTAACGAAGCCGATTATTTACAGATATTTCAGCTCCAAAGAAGAATTGTTTGGAGAGTGGGTTGATTTGATATTAGCGCAAGAGCGCCATGAATTGGCTTCATTATTAGCTAATTTTGATTGTCCGTTGCGTGAAACGACGAAATCAATTTTGGACCGCTCTTTGAGGGGGTTAGGCAATCAAACGATGATGGCACCGTGGCGGATTGCCTTGGTCGAGGCGGAGAATTTCCCAAATATTTCTAAGTTAATTTGCTCACGGTTCAAAGATCCACTATTGACGGCGATTGAAGAACTTTTTGCCCAAGGAATCACTAAAAATGAACTTAAAGGTGATGCATTTACCTTGGCTAGGCTTTTCACTTCCCCAATTGCAAGCGCCGCAGTTATAATTGCTACTTTTGGAAATAACACGTTTTCAGGTGGCGATCTAGAAAAGCTATTTACTGCACATTATCAGGGATTTTGGGCGGCATGGGGAAATTGATGAGCCCCGAAAAGTTCTGACTTTTCGGACAAGGCGAAGAGCAAGAAATAAAGCGTTTCGGGGGCATAAAAAAAAGCCGCAGCAATTAAGCGCGGCTCGTCAAAAAAAGACATTCAGTAAAGGCGCTTCCTCCCCGAAACTGATGAGCCCCGAAAAGTTCTGACTTTTCGGACAAGGCGAAGAGCAAGAAATAAAGCGTTTCGGGGGCATAAAAAAAAGCCGCAGCAATTAAGCGCGGCTCGTCAAAAAAAGACATTCAGTAAAGGCGCTTCCTCCCCGAAACTGATGAGCCCCGAAAAGTTCTGACTTTTCGGACAAGGCGAAGAGCAAGAAATAAAGCGTTTCGGGGGCATAAAAAAAAGCCGCAGCAATTAAGCGCGGCTCGTCAAAAAAAGACATTCAGTAAAGGCGCTTCCTCCCCGAAACTGATGAGCCCCGAAAAGTTCTGACTTTTCGGACAAGGCGAAGAACAAGAAATAAAGCGTTTCGGGGGCATAAAAAAAAGCCGCAGCAATTAAGCGCGGCTCGTCAAAAAAAGACATTCAGTAAAGGCGCTTCCTCCCCGAAACGCCGCAGAGTAAACTCTACATTACCCTTTTGCCAATGTGCCAATTGCGAGTCAAGGCGAAAGCACTAAAAATTCGCAGAAATATTCAGATTTTTCCCTCGGTTTACGGTCTATTGTCCATTTTTGACTTTGAAATCAGTCTTCTTTCCCAATGCTTGGCTAATCGCAAATATCTGTAAAATGCATAGTTCATCGCGCTCATGAAGCCATATACACCGCGAAGGAAGTGTTTGCGCCCCAAATATGCCTTTAAAAAAGCAAACAGAAATTCAAGCAATAAGCGAAGGATAGAATATTTCTTACCGCGCATTTCCATGTCAGATGCTTGGCTATCAGCATAGGAATTTAGCTTTATCAATTGCTCGCCTAGTGAGCGGACAGAATAATGAAGAACAATTCCCTTTAGTCCAGATACCATTGTTCCATCCTTCAAATCGACCCTGTCGTGAACAATGGAAGGGTTATATCGTCCAATTGATCGGTGATAAATCCGGACTGGTTTTAGCACGTATGCAAATTTATGTGCCTTAGTTTCGAACGGAAAAACCTCAGCAATGGGGATTGCAAAAGCCTGTGGCTGCAAGTCATTTTTTTCAAATATGTGGAGAATTTCCGCCCTAAGTTCTGGGCTAACTACTTCATCTGCGTCAAGATTAAGTAACCAATCATTCCTGCAATTGTCTTCGGCGAATCGCTTTTGTTCTCCGTAACCAGGCCAGTCATTGTGAATGACCCTTGCCCCAAAAGACCTTGCGATTTCAATTGTATTGTCAATTGAGCCAGAATCAACGACCAAAACGTCATCGCTTAGGCCTTCAATTGCTTTAAGTGCATTGCCAATTCTATCGCCTTCGTTTTTGGCGATAATAAAAATAGACAGGTTCTTGATCGGTGGCATTGTGCAAATCTAATTCATTTCTTTATGAAATTGAAGCGCTCTCAAGGTTTTTCCGCTGCAATGCGCCAATATTAGGTTGATTGGCTTAGGCGGACTTAGACTTCTTTGTCGGACTTTGCGATTTTGGTTTAGGCGCAAATGGTATTACATTCGACCCAGAACAGCTATCGCTAGGGGCAAATCTGTTTTTGGCTAAAAGTGAGGCGATAAATATCATGGTTAAGAAATACCAGTTTAAGAATAAGACGCAAGCGATATTTATCGAATTACGATAAATTAATATTCACATTTTGATTGCGCGTACCAATTTCGGCATTTTGCTATTTAACACTATTTGTTTTTATTTGAACTGCTATAGAGTATGCATTATGACTAAACAAAACGAAATTAAAAGCGTCTTGATGGTGATTGCTATTGTCGCGATTACCTTAGTCATCGCACAAACTCTGGTCGTTTTGATTAGTCTGCCGTTCTTGTTAATTGTCGGCACTTCCACTTTACTTGCCTGTTTAATTGTCTGGTTTTTTGGCAAATTGTTTGATGAAGATTCCGAATTCGTCGAAGCTCCATTGCAAATAGCCAAACCAGTGCAAAATCCCGCTGTTGCCCAAACAATAAAATATAGTGATTCTGCTCAGGCGGTTTTGGATGCACTAATTGATCCAATTGTGATAATTGATAGAGAAAAGCGTTTGGTATTCACTAATCAGGCCGCCCAGACGAGACTGAATTCGGCAAAAACAGGTATAAGGCTCGAGACACTGGTTCGGTTTCCACCTTTGCTCGAAGCAATTGACTTAATTAACACTAGTCTTGAACCGCATGAAATTGTTTGGGAAAGCCATATCCCGACACATCGTTTTGAAAGGGTGAACCTCTCATTGTTTCAATTCAGATCAGAAACCTTGATAGCAATTACATTAACAGATGAAACGGCATTGCGAATTGCAGAACAAACCCGCGCGGATTTTCTTGCCAATGCTGGCCATGAGCTGAGAACACCTTTAGCAAGCATACGCGGTTTTATCGAGACGTTGCAAGACACCGCCAAGAACGATGTTAAGGCACGCGAAAAGTTTCTAAGCATAATGAATGTTCAGGCAGAGCGAATGAGCCGCTTAATCAACGATATTTTGTCACTCTCAAAAATTGAACTTAACGAACATATTCAACCAAGGGAAAACGTTGATCTTACTGAAACATTCCAGTTTTGCATTGCAGCTATTGAGCCAACCGCAAAAACATACGCATCACACGTAGAATTCGAATTGCCGCAAACGCCTGTCAGTGCAATTTGCGACAGCGATGAAATTGCCCAAGTTATTACAAATTTGATTGATAATGGCCTGAAATATGGTTTCACTAAATCCACTGTGAAAGTTATTGTTGAAAGCGGTATTGAGTTTGAGGAGATAATGGCCAAGGAACCTTTGAACTCATTCAGTTCGTTATGGTTATGTATGCCGCCTATCTTGCCTAGTAAAAAATATCTTTCCGTTAGAGTAGAAAACCAAGGCAATGGAATTGATAAACGCAACATGCCAAGGCTTTGTGAGAGGTTTTACCGTATAGACGAAGCGTCAAACTCTAAACAAGGAACTGGCTTAGGATTGGCAATTGTGAAGCATATTATCAATCGTCATAATGGCGGGCTGAAAGTTGAAAGTGAGCTTGGCAAAGGCACGGCTTTTATTTTTGTATTGCCCCAGTGATTTGTTTAATGTCACATAACAGTCACAATACTGTCATTTTACTGATGCGTAAAAAGCCTAATTGGTCATCATTATTTTGGGGGTCAATTTGCCAGTTCTTTCACAATTGCCAATCGGCGTTATTGCCTTTTTGCTGCTCTTGGGAATGGGATTGCTAGGCTATTTCAATACCTTAAGGGCCGGCAACCTATTAACGCGCAACTTGACCTTGAACGCTGCCAACGGCAGCAAGGCAGCGCGCCTGCATTCTTTGCCCCTTTATCATGGTTGGTTTCGCTTACTTTGCACGCTTTTACCAGGTTTCATTGTCTTAGTGATAGGAACTGTGGTTACGCCGCTTATAGTACACTATTTTTCGATTTCGAGCTTACCTGTGGAAATTGCCAATCTGCCTAAAGATCAGTTGGAATTATTCATAATTAACGCCGAAAAAATTGCGTTTGGCGGTATTCCGAGCGCAGACAATAGCGCGTTACAGGAATTTGCAAAGAATTTGTCCAATACTTTGGGTTTGGTAAATTTGATTGTGGCGATTTTGGCAATCGTGCTTGCAGGTGCCGGCTTCGTTTGGTCAAAAGGTAAGTTAAGCATCGATTTTAGGGCTCGAAATAAAGTTGAGGCTTTAATTACGATTCTAATGGCTGGGGCTGCGGTTTTGGCTATACTTACAACATTTGGTATTGTGCTGTCGCTGGTTTTTGAAACTGCAAAGTTCTTCAAAGTATACAGCCTATGGGACTTCCTATTTGGAACGCTATGGTCCCCACAAATCGCCATTCGGGCCGACCAAGTTGGACAGACAGGTTCATTTGGCGCGGTTGCCCTTTTCCTTGGAACTTTCATCATAATGCTTATCTCTATTGCTGTGGCAGTGCCTATCGGGCTTGGCTCGGCGATATATTTGTCTGAATATGCTACAGAAAAAGCGCGGGCTTATATAAAGCCAGGTTTAGAGCTTCTTGCAGGGATTCCAACGGTTGTTTATGGCTTTTTTGCGCTTCTTACGGTGGCACCATTAGTGAGAGATATAGGCGAAAAAATCGGTTTGGAAACATCTTCACAAAGTGCTTTGGCTGCAGGTCTTGTGATGGGTATAATGATAATTCCTTTTGTATCCTCATTATCAGATGACGTAATCAACGCGGTGCCACAATCATTGCGTGATGGTTCTTACGCTTTGGGGGCAACAAAATCCGAGACAGTTAAGAAGGTAATTTTGCCAGCTGCACTTCCTGGGATTGTTGGTTCCGTGTTGTTGGCAGTTTCAAGAGCGTTGGGTGAAACCATGATTGTCGCTATGGCGGCAGGTCAAAATGCAAACCTAAGCCTAAACCCGCTCGATATGATGACCACAGTCACGGTTCAGATAGTAACTCTTTTAACCGGGGATCAAGAATATGATAGCCCGAAAACTCATGCCGCATTTGCGCTAGGTTTTGTGTTGTTCGTGATCACTTTGGTTCTAAATATTATTGCCTTGCGCGTTGTTCAAAAATACCGAGAAAAATATGACTAGTAAAAATCGCATTCAAAATCAGGCTTTGATACAAAGCCGCCTTACGAAGCGCAATATTTCGGAACGACGCTTTCGCATTTTTGGTCAGTCTATGGTCGGTGCTGCAATCGTTGCCTGCTTTACGCTGATATTGTCGATTGTGTTTCAATCTTTGCCAGCATTGACCGAAAATCGACTGGTTTTGAATTTGCCTCTCGATGCCCAAAAGCTGGACCCAATGGGTAGGCGTGACCCGAAAGAAATAAGGGCAGAAGGCGATTTCGCTGGAGTGCTAAATGATAAGTTATTGTTGCGGTTTCCAAATGCATTGGAAGATGGCGGTTATGACACTCTAAGCGAGTTAGTAAGCACAATTGCAATAACGCCAATGGCAAAACAAATTGCCAGCGACCCAAGTGTCATCGGAACCACTAAAAAGTTTTCTTTCGCGCTCAATAGTGATTTGGACCTTTATTTCAAAAATGGCTTCGGCCAACCTAGGCGCGGGCATATTATTGCATCAAGCCTTAATTCATCGGCCCCGGGCAGTTTTGAATTGCTTTTGCCGCAGGGCCAAAAAATAGTCTATGACGGATTTGATAGGTCAGCAACCAATACAAATGGCAATATAGCGCTTGACGGCCAAATGCCGTCGCTTGTGCTGTTTGCGAATGGCGGTGCGTTTAAAGTCAATCAAATAAATGACGGACGACTGATGGTGTCACAAATAGTGCCGCCGAAAGGAAATCTATCGCCCAATAATCAAGAGTTTGACACCATTTCAATAAGAACTCCAGAGGATGAACGCGTCATTGGAGATAATATGATTGCATATGGCGAAATATTGAAAAGCGAAGGCATGATACATGCAAGGCCCAATTTTTCGCTTTTAACAAACTCGGATTCCAATGACCCAGAAATGGCTGGGCTGTTATCGGCTATGGTCGGGTCTTTTCTAACGCTTTTGGTCACATTTGTAATTACAGTACCAATTGGCGTAATGGCAGCTGTGTATCTAGAAGAATTCGCGCCGCGAAACATGCTGACCGACTTTGTTGAAGTCAACATCAATAATTTGGCTGCTGTGCCGTCAATTGTTTTTGGTCTTCTTGGTTTCTCCGTCTTTCTGCATTTCTTTCAAATGCCACGGTCGGCACCCTTGGTTGGGGGTATCGTGCTGGCCTTGATGGCGTTGCCAGTTGTGATCATTGCATCAAGAGCGGCGATAAAGGCCGTACCACCGTCAATTCGCGAAGGTGCGATGGGTGTTGGCGCTTCAAAAGTGCAGACAGTTTTTCACCATGTATTGCCTCTTGCAACCCCCGGAATTATGACCGGCTCAATTTTGGCTATGGCCCATGCGCTAGGCGAAACGGCGCCACTTTTGATGGTTGGCATGGTAGCGTTTATTGCAGATGTTCCAAAAAGTTTTGTTGATTCATCAACAGTTCTGCCAGTTGAAATTTTCATGTGGGCCGGCAGACCAGAGCGCGCCTGGGAGGCCAAAACATCGGCTGCTATTATTGTTCTATTGGTCTTTATGGTTTTCATAAATATAATAGCAATTGTCGTGCGCCGCAAATTTGAGAGAAGGTGGTAGGAATGACAACAACTTCAATTCAGCTTAACAGAGGTTTAGAGGAGGCGGTTTTGACCACCCAATTAGACGCAAAGACACCCCACCCTGCCACAGAAGCGCCCAAAGTACAGGCTAAGGGAATTAACGTGTTTTATGGCGAAAAGCAGGCACTATTCGACGTGAATTTGGACATGCCAAGCAAACTAGTTACGGCTTTTATTGGTCCTTCTGGATGCGGCAAGTCAACATTTTTGCGTTGCATAAACCGGATGAACGATACAATTGATACCTGCCGCGTTGAGGGCAAAATGATTGTTGATGGCAAGGACGTAAACCAAAAATCAATTGACCCTGTTATGCTTCGAGCCAGTGTTGGTATGGTTTTTCAAAAACCGAATCCATTTCCAAAGTCGATTTATGAAAATGTTGTTTATGGGCCACGAATTCATGGTTTGGCACAAAGAAAGGCTGAATTTGATGATATTGTTGAAGCAAGTCTTCGCAAAGCTGGTCTGTGGGAAGAAGTCAAAGACAGGCTAGACCAACCGGGTACTAGCCTTTCTGGTGGCCAACAGCAAAGGTTAGTAATTGCGCGCGCAATAGCCGTAGACCCAGAGATAATTTTGATGGACGAACCTTGTTCGGCGCTAGATCCGATTGCAACCGCCAAGATTGAAGAGCTCATCGACGAATTGCGCCAAAATTATTGCATCATAATCGTGACACATTCAATGTCACAAGCAGCGCGCGTTTCCCAGCAAACAGCGTTTTTCCATATGGGGAAATTGGTTGAAGCTGGCCCTACTGAAACAATTTTTACCAACCCGCGTGACACCAGAACGCAAGACTATATTACTGGTCGCTTTGGCTAATAATCTAAGGTAAAAATAATTTTGCAGAGCTTTGAAAGGCGAAAAATGTCAGACCACACAGTAAAAGCGTTCACAGAAGAACTTGACGGATTGGTGTCTTTGGTTTCGCGAATGGGCGGAATGGCGGAGAAAGCCGTAATTGACTCAATTCGGGCAATAACACGGCGGGACACCATTTTAGCTAAAACAGTAATAGCAGGCGATAAGGAAATCGACGCTCTTCAACGCGAAATTGAAATTAGGGTAATGAGAATCTTGGCGCTTAGACACCCCATGGCAAAGGATTTGCGGCAAACCGTTGCGGCACTTAAACTTGCATCTGATATTGAACGCATAGGCGACATGGCAAAAAATATCGCACGGCGTTCAGAGACAATTTCGGAATATGAACCAATCGCTTTGACTAAGAGTATCGATAGAATGGGCAAGCTGGCCTGTGCGCAATTAAAGCAAGTCCTTGATGCTTATAATTCACATCATATTGGCACGGCAATATCGGTTTGGTTTCAAGACGAAGAACTTGATGATCATTATGCGTCGCTCTTTCGCGAATTGCTGACATATATGATGGAAGATCCTCGTAAAATTGGCCCAGCCACCCATATGTTGTTTGTTGCCAAGAACATCGAGCGAATTGGTGATCATTGCACCAATATGGCCGAAGTTGTCCATTATCTCGAAACCGGTGAAGAGCTTGTAGGTGATCGTCCGAAGGGCGAACCAGCTGATAGTCCCAACGGCGATAAGAACGGTGAAAAATGAGTGGGAATATTCTGATTGTCGAGGACGACGAGGCGCTTGAGGCATTGCTCGCTTATAATTTAGAAAAAGCGGGCTATAAAATAAGTGTTGCGACCGATGGGGAAGAAGCTTTGTTACAAATAGCAGAATCCCAACCCGATTTAGTTATTCTCGATTGGATGATACCCAAAGTCCCGGGTATTGAAGTTTGTCGTAGGCTCCGTGCCAAATCAGCCACAAAGAACATGCCTATCATAATGCTTACAGCCAGAACCGAAGAAAGCGATAGGATTCGTGGTCTTGACGTTGGTGCCGATGATTATTTAAGCAAACCATTTTCTATTCAAGAACTGAAAGCAAGAATAAGGGCAGTGCTGCGCAGAATTCGCCCAGCATTAACGGAAGAGATTGGTCGATATTTAGACTTGGAAATCGATAGATCATCCCACAGAGTAAAACGCGGTGAAATAGAAATACATTTGGGCCCAACTGAGTTTCGCTTGCTAAACCACTTTATGCAACATCCAACGCGTGTTTTTTCTCGTGAGCAATTATTAGACGCGGTTTGGGGATCTGGCGTTTATGTTGAATTGCGAACCGTTGATGTGCATGTTGGCAGGCTTCGTAAGTCCATAAATCTTAAAGGAATGCCCGACTTAATCAGGACGGTTAGGGCCTCTGGCTATTCACTTGATGGACGCGCGTGATTTTGCTTATTGTATCTGGCGCAAAAACCTCTAATTTGCAGATATGTTCCAAAACTTCTTCACAGAACTGCGCCACGCAAAGCTACCAGTTTCACTAAAAGAATATCTAACTTTGTTAGAGGCAATGGAAAAGGAAATTATTCCGCCATTAGTTGAAGATTTTTATTATTTGTCCAGGGCCACTCTAATTAAAGATGAACGTCACCTCGACAGGTTCGATCAAGTGTTCGGAAAGTCGTTCAAGGGGATTGAAAATCTAAGCGACGACATAAATGCAGTAATTCCTCACGACTGGCTACGTGCGATAAACGAAAAATACCTAACCGATGAAGAAAAGGCGCATATAGAGGCGTTAGGCGGCTGGGACAAGTTAATGGAAACCCTTAAAGAGCGTCTTAAAGAGCAAAAAGAGCGTCACGAAGGCGGCTCTAAATGGATTGGTTCTGGGGGGACTTCGCCATTTGGCAACAATGGTTACAATCCTGAGGGTGTCCGTATTGGCCAAGATAAGGGGCGGCATGGCCGAGCAGTTAAAGTTTGGGATAAGCGCGAATATCGTAATCTCGATGACGGTGTTGAATTAGGCACAAGAAATATAAAGGTTGCACTTCGAAGGTTGCGCAAATGGGCGCGGACGGGTGCGCCCGAAGAATTAGATCTCGACGGCACGATAAACAAAACCGCAAAAGATGGCTATCTTGATGTTGTTATGCGGCCTGAACGTCGAAATAGTGTAAAAGTACTATTGTTCTTTGACATTGGTGGTTCAATGGATTCCTATGTCAAAGTCTGTGAAGAGCTGTTCTCAGCTGCCAAAACCGAGTTTAAGCATTTGGAATATTATTATTTCCACAATTGCCTTTATGAAAGTGTTTGGAAAGATAACCGTAGGCGGCACGCCGAAAAACTAAACACCTATGACATTATTCATAAATATACTTCAGACTATAAGGTCATATTTGTTGGCGATGCATCGATGTCGCCATATGAAATAACTCAGCCCGGCGGCAGTGTGGAACATTGGAACGAGGAAGCGGGTGCGATTTGGATGAAGCGGGTAACAGAGCTGTTTCCGCATTTGGTTTGGCTCAACCCAATTAACCAAGCCCATTGGCATCATTCAGGCTCCACGCAAATCATGTCGCACCTAATTGGTCCGCACCGCATGTTTCCGATGACCTTGGCGGGGCTAGATGGGGCAATGAAAGAACTGGGTCGTTAATAGCTTTGATCTTTTCGCGCCTTGGTTCGTCAAGTGCGCTTGGAAATATGTCCAATATTTCCTACGCTTCTTTCCTGCCAATGTATCGAAATTAGCTAAAGCTAAATTCCTTAGAGCATTTTGAAGTCAAGTGGAATCACTTGACGACTCGCAAAATGCGACCAACAAAGGAATTTCTCGTACTTGTTCGAGCGCGGTTTTCAAGTGCAACTTGAAAATCCACCGCGCTAGTATCCGTTCAGTTGCGCCACGCGGTTGGCTTGAAAATTAACATCACCAAAAAATTCGGCCAGTGCGCGATCACGCTTCATATAAAGTCCGATGTCATATTCATCGGTCATGCCAACTCCGCCATGCATTTGCACGCCTTCGCGCACCGCCAAATTGCACGCAAGGCCAGCTTTGGCTTTGGCGGCCGCAACAAACAATGGTGCGCGTTGGTCATCATCATCAAGCAAATGCTGCGCCTTTAGAACAATGGATCTTGCGCCTTCCATTTCGCCATATAGATGTGCTGCACGGTGCTGCAAGGCCTGAAATTCACCAATAAGGTGATCAAATTGTTTGCGGGTTTTAAGGTATTCAAAAGTGATGTCCATTGCACCACCGCCAACGCCCAGCATTTCCGAAGCTGCGCCAATCCGTCCCGCATCAAGAATTTTGGACAAGGGCGACAACCCGCCATCAATTTCGCCAATTATTGCATCAGTGGTTAGTTCGACATTGTCAAAATGCAAACGCGCGGCGTGATTGCTATCAACCAGAACATCACTACTCATGCTCAGCCCTTTTGAACCTTTAGGCACAGCAAAAAGCGTTATGCCCGAGGCATCACCGGCTGCACCACTTGTACGAGCTGAAACCAACAACAAATCTGCTACGTGGCCATGAAGCACAAATTGCTTGCGGCCAGAGAGTTTAAACCCGTTCCCAGAGCGCTCTGCCACCGTTTCGATATGCGTCGGTCGGTGCTTGCTATTCTCGTCTAGAGCCAATCCAATAATTGCATCGCCCGACACGATTTTCGGGAGCCAATTTTGACGCAATTCAAGGCCTGCGCACTTAAGCGCCTCTGCGCCTGCAACTGCTGTTGTCAGAAATGGCGAAGGTGTAAGATTGCGGCCGATTTCTTCAAGCACAATCCCAGCTTCTACATGCCCAAGGCCAAGCCCACCGTCGGCTTCTGAAATAAGAACGCCTGTTAATCCCAATTCTGCGAACTGTTTCCATAAGTCGCGGGAGAAGCCGATTTTGTCCTTAGCATCGCGCAGCGCCCGCATGTGTTTAACTGGCGCATTTTGCGTTAAGAATGGCGCGACCATATCCTTGAGCATGGACTGTTCTTGATTGTAATTGATACCCATCGTTTAACCCCCCGGCATTTCAAGTATGCGCTTGGCAACAACATTTAGCATTACTTCGCTGGTGCCACCCTCAATACTATTCGCCTTTGTCCGAAGCCATGATCTGGGCTTAGAACCTTGGTTCGATTTTTCACTTTCCCATTCAAGCGCATCGGACCCACCAACAGCCATTATCAATTCATGCCGCTTTTTATTTAGTTCGGTGCCAATATATTTCATTAAATTCGAATATGCGGGGTGGGCTTTGCCGCTCTTCCAATCATCAAGAAACCGCTCACTATGGGCGCGAAAAGTCATGGCCTCGATATCAAACATTGCCGTTTGTGCACGCAAAATTGGCTCTTGCGCCAAAACATCTTGGTGCGATGCCCCCAGCGACATAAGTCCATCGCCAAGACCGCCACCGGAGATCATTTCACGTTCATGCCCTAACAAATATTTTGCAACGTCCCAACCCCGGTTAAGTTCACCAACTATTTGGTGCTTTGGAACTTTTACATCGTCGAAAAAAGTCTCGCAAAATGGTGATGAACCAGAAATTAGCTTTATAGGCTTGGTAGTTACGCCTTTTGTTTCCATGTCAAATAATAAGAAGCTAATACCGCGATATTTGTCTTGCTTATCGGTGCGCACCAAGCAAAAAATCCAATCGGCTTGGTCGGCATAGCTGGTCCAGACTTTTTGTCCATTAACCAGCCAATGATCCCCCATATCTTGGCCAAAAGTTTGCAAAGAAACCAAGTCAGAACCTGCGCCAGGTTCAGAATAACCTTGGCACCAACGAATTTCGCCACGCGCAATTTGCGGCAAATAGTGTTTCTTTTGCTCCTCGGTTCCAAATTTTAGTAGTGCCGGTCCTAGCATCCAAATCCCAAAACTATTGAGCGGCGAACGGCAGCCGAGTCTGAACATTTCCTGCTTCAGAATTTTGGTTTCCTCAGAACTTAACCCACCGCCACCATATGCCACGGGCCAATCCGGCACAGTCCACCCTTTTGCGGCCATAACTTCAAGCCATTGTTTTTGCGCAGGGCTTGTAAACACCCATTTACGCCCACCCCAACAAAAATCTTGCTCCCAGTTTGATGGTTCGCGCATTTCCTTTGGACAGTTCGCCTCAAGCCATGCACGGGTAGTGTCTCGAAAATTATCATGGTTAGACAAATTGCTGCTCCCTTTGTGAATATTATTCTAAAGCATTTTTCAATTCGATTGAATTAGTTATTTGCTCTAGATTTGATACCTATTTATATTTTGACCGAAAACGAGTTACCACGTTGCGCCGAAATGCTAGTGCAGTGTGGCAATATATTGGGTGTATTGCAACCGTCAAAAATTACAAAGGCATAGCCAAGATAATGTTAATTCGCAGCCATTGCGCCTTTAAGCCAAACATTCTGAACCATTAGATTACTGTCAAGGTGAACCAAGTCTGCATCCAAGCCAGTTCGAAGGGAGCCAATTTTATGCTCAAGGCCCAAGAAACGGGCCGGCGTTTCACTTGCCATTTGTAAGCATTGACCAAGCGGTATGTGCGCTTTTTTGTGCGCATTGCGCACTGCGCTTGCCATATCGAGTGCCGACCCTGCAAGCGTGCCATTTTCGTCAAAGCAAGAGCCATCTTTAACGGTGATTTTCTTGCCTTTCAGGTCGAATTCCGCAGCATCAGTGCCAACGCAAGACATTGCATCTGTAACCAGCATCAATGAGCGCGCGCCAAGGGTTGTATGGGCAAGCGCGATGTTATTAACGTGGACGTGAACCAAATCTGCAATAATCCCACTAAAGCAATTACGTGCACCAAGTGCGGCGCCAACAATATTTGGTTCGCGCGCGCTTAATTGACTCATAGCATTAAATAAGTGTGTGAAGCCGCTTAAGCCTTCATTTATGGCCGACATGGTTTCATCAAAACTAGCGTTACTGTGGCCGCCCGCCACGATGATTCCGCGCTCTGTTAAACTTTGAATGGCGCCAATTGGCGCTTTTTCAGGAGCAAGCGTTATCAAGGTTTTGCCTTGTTTTAAGCTCAAAATAATATCTATGGCATCTTGATCAATAATTCTGAATTTGTTTGAATCATGTACGCCCTTTTTTTGCTCATTCAGAAATGGCCCCTCAAGATGGATACCCAACACTTCGTCTAGGCCACTTGCGATGGCGTCATTAGTTGCGCTGATTGCTAGGCGCATAATTTCAAAATCATCAGTTATCAAGGTAGGAAGAAGGCTGGTAGTGCCGTATTTTGCATGCGCCGTTGCAATTGTTTTTATGGCTTCTGGTGTTTGGAAGTCATTTAACAACAACCCGCCACCACCGTTGACTTGGACATCGATAAATCCAGCGCTTAAAAAGCCGCCACCTAAATCGATTTTTTGGCAATTTTCCTTATTCATTTGGGCGGTAGGTATGATGTCTGCGATTTTACCATTTGCAATTTTAAGTGCGAAGCCCTCTATTGGATCAGGCCATATACAATCTGGAATGGCCATGGCAGCATTATAGAGAATAAGTTCTTGCATCATTTAGTTTGGGTTACTTTTTGTAAAAATGGCGGTGTATCTGGATCCAATCCTCGCGCGCATGACAATGTCTGCGCGAAATTATAAAAACTAAGGATTTTTGCGATTGGGTCAATCAAAGGGTGCAGATTGCCAACTGCAGGCAAATGAAGTGCATGCTCGCTTCTGTCGCCGACCATAAGGCATTGTGCGCCACGTTCGGAAAAATCACAGGCTATTTTTGAAAATTGTTCGCGGGCAGCATCTAAGGGTGGAAACATCAGAACTGGAAAATTATCTTTTACCAACGCCATTGGGCCATGTTTCACTTCAGCGGCAGAAAAGGCTTCGGCGTGAATACTTGAAGTTTCCTTAAGCTTGAGCGCCGCTTCACCTGCGATACCGAATGTTAAACTCCGGCCCAGAACAAACATATTGCTTACCGGCACTAAGATGTCTAATGCGCAATCCCAATCTAGTTCAGCAGCGTGGTTAAGCGTTTGAGGGGCGGTCAATAAAACGGTCTTTAATTCGGCATCGTCTTGCCATTCGGCTATCAAATTACAAATCACAATAAGTGATGCGATGAATGATTTTGTTGCTGCAACTGACTTTTCCGGGCCAGCACAAAGGGGCAATACAAAATCGGCAATATGGGCGGCCGGCGAATTTTCATCATTTACCATTGCGATAGTAAATGCACCGGCTTCTTTGGCTGCTGTTAGCGACGCTATGATATCTGGGCTTCTTCCTGATTGAGAGATAATTATGAACACAGCATTGTCGAGTTTGCGAAATTTAGTATCGTAAATAGATGACATAGAAGGCGAATATGACGCAACAATTGTCCCCAATCTTGATTCAAACAACGTCTTTGCATAGCTCGCTGCCATGTCAGATGATCCGCGCGCGCAAGTTATGATTATAGGGGGTTCGCGTTTGCGCAAGTGCTTCGCTAATTCACGAATGCGACTAGAATTTTGAAGCAATATTCGTTCGCAAACAGCGCCAGATTCGCGCAATTCTTGCAACATCAAAGAGGCTTTATTGGAGCCAGTCGGGAAGGGAACAGTCATAAATAATATCTATAATTTGATATAGATTTTCCTTTTGTCTAGAAAATAGGCAGCGAACCAACAAGTTTGCATAAAGCAAATTGCGAAAATAAGGCCAGACAGCTTGCCACCGATCCAGCCAAAAAGATTGTTGTAAATCCATGTCATCATTGAGGCATCATTAACCGGAATTGTCCACAACAAACCCATTGCCAACTCCGCTAATATATAAATGGCCAGCGTGTTTTTACCCAATACTTCGAAATAATAGGTGCCATGAAGATGCCTTTTAATTTCAATAAAATATACCAAAATACCAAGAAAAACTAAATCGATACCAATATTAAGGAGAACGTATGAAGAGGTCCAAATTTTCTTGTTAATTGGAAACCAGATACTAGAAATATTGGCAAGGACGACTAATACAAGGCCAGATAAAATGAGTTTGCCAGCATTTTTAGTGGCAATGGATTTCTTTCTCAAAAAAACTGCTGCAAGATATCCTGCCAGAACATTAACAACGGAGGGGAGAATTCCCAAGATACCTTCAGGGTCAAAAGGAATGCCTTCGCCTTTGTATAAATGTGATGCGCCAAGAATTGACAAATCGACTTTGAGCGCTGCGTTGCCTTCAAGCGAGAAATCGCCAAAGCATGCCATTATCAAATAATACCCTATTAAGGCCAAAGGCATAAAAATGACGGCACCGCGAATTTTCCAATATTGTATTATCAATGCAGCAATAGCGTAGCAGATGCCAATTCTTTGCAAAACGCCCAATATTCTTAGATCTTCAACTTTTGTCCAAATCAATGACCCATCTACCAGTCGAAAAAACGGAAAATTAGATACAAAAAATCCGCAAGCAAAAATCAAAATAGATCGAACAAGGATTTTGGCAATTATTGTGCCGTTTGAAAATCCTTCAAACTTATCAAGTCTTATTCCCATTGACGCGCCAACGACAAATAGGAATGTGGGAAAAACCAAATCTGTTAGTGTGAATCCGTGCCAAGCTGAATGCAGCAATTGGCTGTAAGCAAGTTCTTCACTCAATGACATATTGACAATTATCATGAGCGCCAAAGTTAGGCCGCGCATAACGTCGACCGAAAGAAAGCGGGCTTTTGGTTCTATGTTGGTCATCGTGGCTGTTTCCGATAAAGGTTCGAGAGTTTTGCCTTAACCAAATCAGTCATTATCAAATAGCCTTCAGCATTAGGGTGCACACCGTCACCGGTATACATAGCATTGAGCGCACCGCCATCTGTCTCCATAGGAGAGTAAAAATCAATATATTCAATGCGCTGCGCACGCGCGTATGCTTGCATCCATGTGTTAATCGCTTTGATGCGCGGCGCTGGCCGAAGGTCTGGTGCCCAATAATAGCTTGCGGCTGGCACGATTGAGCAAAGTATTGGTTTTATATTGTTCGCCCGCGCCAAATCCACCATTGACATAATATTGTTTTGAATTTGTTCGTTTGTTACTGGGCCGTTGTTACCGGCTATGTCATTTGTTCCAGCAAGAATGACCACTGCTTCTGGCCTAAGTGCAATTACATCTTGGCGAAACCTAAGAAGCATTTGCGGTGTTGTCTGTCCGCTTATCCCACGGTTCACATAGTGAGTATCTGAAAACAAATCTGACTTCGTTTTGTCCCAAAACTCTGTTATTGAATCACCCATAAAAACAACGCGGTGTGGCATAGGCCCTTGCAACAGCAATTCCGAATTTTTTTGCGAATAAGCGCGAAGATTTGCCCAATCTTCATTATCTGCGGCCATTGCTACTCCACAGCCAAGTGCGATGGCGCCAATTATAATTGCCAATAAAACTTTTGTCGGTTTTATAAACTCCATAAGCATGTATGCCTCATTCAATTGTTGACAGTCGATGTTCTGCTGCTGCGGCCACTTGTCGAAAACGCCGCGATGTTAATTTTGCCTTTGGTCACAATTGGCCGCGAATATATGGGGCTATTGCGATTGGGCGATGTGTTGCCAATTGAATAGCGCAAGGTTGTACCAGGTAATTGGTGATTGGCATGAACTTGCCCTTCAATCACTTTTGCGCCTGGTGGTGCAATTCGATATGCCAAATTCGGCATGTCCTTATCAAGCTGCGGAAGAATTTGCTTTGATAATTGGTTTGCAAAGATTGTGTAGCCGGCGGCGAAATCGGAAACGGTCGAATTTTCGCTTTCCCAAAGTGGTGGCTTCGCCCACGCCCTCTCTGCTAAGCCCAATAAGCGTGGCATTAACATGTAATTGACGCGGCTAGGATCCCGCATGGTTTCGGAGAACATTGTGGCTTCGATGCCATTTATATTAGCGCGGCCCTGAGGTGATAATTGCGTTAGATTAGGCCCGGCCATTTTGTAAGGATTGAAAGCAAATACGTCTCTTAGTTCAGTGAAATTAGCCCAATCATGCCCCGGTTCGCTGACATCACGATTATGCGCCATATCAAAATAAAAATTCGTGACCGGCGCTAATACAACTTTATATCCAGCGTTTGCCAACCGGTATCCCAAGTCTTCGGAGCCTTCCAAATTGTTCCAAACAAATAAAGTAAAATCATGGCCGACAAAATGCGGGTTTATGTCAATCTTCCAATCGTTGCCAACTTTTTCTTTGCGAAGCCCTAATTCTTCCCAACCTGCCATTTTTATGTTGTGTTGCGCCAGAATTGTTTCGACACGATCATAGTAATAGTTCCACAAATCAGCGGTATTTGCTATGCCTTCACGGCGCATCATGGCATGCGCTTTTGGCGAATTTTCCCAAGCCCCGGTTGCCAATTCATCAGCGCCCATGTGAAGGGTTTTCAAAGGAACACCCGCACGACGATGTAGTTCGGCGATTTGTGTAACAACAACTTCTACAAATGCATAAGTTGAAGGCAGGGCTGGGTTTATGACATTGTCGGTATATAGCTGTGCCGACCGGTAATTTGATTGATCTTCTAAGTCGCTTAAAAGGTAGTCTCCGGCGTCTGGATGGTTTTGAGCTTTCAAATTGCGATAACGCGCTTCCATTGCTTTAACCGCAGAGCGCTGATGCCCTGGCATTTCAATTTCTGGGATAACTTCAATATGACGCGCTGCAGCGTATTGAAGGATTTCGACATAGTCATCGCCAGTGTAAAAGCCGCTGCCATGTGGATCCGATACATTTGGTCCAGAACCGTAGGCAGGTGGCAATAAATCTTGCCAATCCACGCTGTGTCCACGATTTGCACCATAACTTGTCAGTTCAGGGATTTGGTCAATTTGAAGGCGCCATCCTTCATCATCTGTCAAATGAAGATGAAGCTTATTGAGCTTATACCGCGCCATTAAATCGATAATAGATTTCAATTTTTCTTTGCTTTGGAAATTACGTGCGACATCAATAAGCAAACCGCGAAATTCGAAACGCGGCGTGTCCTCAATAGTCATTTCACGAACAGCAATATTGCCACCTTGTCTTTCACTATTTGACAATATCTGTTTCAAGCTCACCAAGCCGTAATAAATACCACTAGGCGAATTGGCCGAAATTTGAATCCCGAGCGATTTCGAAATCTCAATTTTGTAAGCTTCTTGAGACGGGTTGCTTTCAAGCGGGGAAATTAATAACTTAAGACTTGTTTGGTTTCTGCCGCGTCTTGCAATTCTTAAATCAGTGAAAATTCGATCTGCAAAACCCTTCTCTGCAGTCAATTGAGGTGACGCATCGATGTTGGGAATTTGAGACAACCTTAGAACGTCAGCGCCATATGAAAACTTGGCAGGTGAGGGGAAAATCGGCGGCAATTCGTCGACACCAAGGTTATTAATTGAAGCATTATAATCAAAGATTTCTTGCGGCGTAACTTCCGAAACTATCTCTTGGTTGCTATTTTCGACATTGGCACGTTTTGGTGGTGATATAGGCCTAAATGATGTCAGAGTAAACGCTTTGCTCGGGTCGTTATTAAAAACCAAATATGGTCCAATAGGTGCCTTTTGAATTCTGGTAACTATGCCCGGATGTTCAAGATTTAGTGTCAAATGGTCCCCTCGATTCAAAGGATGGCCATTCGCGTTGGGCCGAATTCGAAACAAAGTTCCAGCTACATGCTCCACGATCGGTGAATTGCTTTGTGCTGCAGTTTCGGCGCCTGCAATCGCATTGAAATAAATGGTCCAACCTGTTGCAGGTAAAGGGGTATTGCCTAAATTAGTAAGCGTAAATTTCGCCGCAGTTCGATTTCCATTGGCGCCATCGTTATAATATCTTGAAATTTGCCATTCAAGGCTTAGCTTTTGATTTGCATTGGTTCCGCGCGCATGAGCACTTATAAACCAGCCGCCGACAGCCACAATTAGCAAAAGCGTGATTTTAGCTTTGACATTGCCAAAAGCCAGACCGCGCCACAATTGCCGTGGTTTTTCCAGTGTAGTTTTCATCCTAAATTACACAAAATCACACTCTTGTCCTTTTGCACATGATGCGACTAATTTTACTCGCTTTCATGAGCCATAACGCCACAAAAGCACTTTTGCCTAAGGTATAATATTCAAACAAACCGATTACAACTAGGGCACCATTAAGATAAAATCTAAATGGTGCCCTATATTCTTTCGCTTAATTCTTTCACCTATTGCATTTCTATTCCAAAAGCCGCTTCACGCTTTTTTCCGAAACGCTCTAGAATTTGTAACTAACGCCAAACAAATATTGCCGCCCAAATTCGTGATATTGACCCGCTGCAACCGTGCCTAGGTAAGGCTGAGTCACAACATATGGCGTATTATCAAGATTATTAATCTGGAACAAGAATGCCAAATCCTTTAGCGGTCCAGATTGAATTGTGTAGCCGGCTTGAACGTCAGTTATTGTTTCGGCCATGATTGCGTTCATGCGCACTGCGAAGGCATCATGCCTGCGCGCATTAAACGATGAACGATGCCGCTGCGCTATTCTAAACTGATAACCATGTCTTTCGTAATACACTTGGGCGTTCCAAACTTGCCCCGAGAGACCTTCAAGGCTGTCAGTGGTCTTTTGGCCCAAAACAGTAGCGCCAGGGATAGTTGATTCAGTGTCAGAGTAGCTTGCCAAAACTCCGAAACCTTCAAGTGCAGGGCTTAAATTGCCAAATTCGAACGCTCCACTGAATTCCCAGCCGCGGATGAAACCGCTTTGTGCATTTGCCGGAGCAGACATTGTGCCAATATTTGAAGTTGGCTGAATTGAGCCTTGGTAAACCCTAAAGCCAGTAAAATCATACGGAATATCATTTATGAATATCGCCGAAGTAATGTCTTTGTAAAATGCTGCAATCGAAAAATAAGTTCCCTTTGAAACGTATTTTTCCAAAGAAATATCATAAGCATTTGCGCGCCATGGCTCGAGTTTCGGATTGCCACCTGACCCTGCCCACTTGCCGGCATTTGCACCAGTTTGAATGACCGAAGCGCTTATGTTTGCGCGCATAAGCAGCATTTGCGGCCTAGCCACGACTTTGGCCGCACCAAACCGTATCATAGTTGAATCATTAATATCGTAAATTAAATTCAGACTTGGAAGGACATCAGTATACTCAGCTGACTGACGAAGTGGAAAAGTACCCCCGCCTGTTGCTTGCAAACCGTCAGAAGTTTGATTGGCATGTATTACCTGAATGCCAACATTACCACGGGTTGGTAGTCCAAATATTGAGCCTAGACCCAATTTTCCATAGCCAGTTGTGATTTCTTCCTCGATCTTCAAGTTCAATGAAGTATCAAGCGGCGAAGGATAATTGTGAACTACAGAGAATAGTCCGCTTCGCATTGCGTCTGTTACCTTGAAATTCAAAACACTCGGAATACCAGTAAAGCCCAAACTAGCCGGCGCACCTAATATTCCTGTTGGAATTGGCGCACACAATGACACGCGGCAAGTTGTTGGATTGGTAATTGCAATATTGTCCCGATAATAGGTCAACTCTTTTGTTCTGTTAGAAGCGATAATGCCAAGGTCAACAGTTTCGAATATCCCGTAATTTAATTCGTGATGACCCGCTAAACGTATTGTTGTCATTTCGTCGTCGGCATTAATGTGATCGGCAACGCCAATACTATTGTCACCGCCCCATCCAGGAACATTCCAGAATTCACCGAATTCCCAATTATTTACTATGCCAAAATTAAACGGTGAAGTTACTTTGCCAAAACCATCAAAACCAGCTTCGAAAGTGGTTGTAATGTCTACTATGCTTTTCGGCGTAACATACATTTCGTAAATGGCTTCGTCGCGTTGTGCCCTAGAAAATCCAAGGTCTGCGGTCATTTCCCAACCACCCAACTTAAACGAGTTGTTCCAATTAATGGCACCGATTTCGTCCTTACGCTCATTTTGGCGTGAAGCCATGCCAAGATTGGCATCATGAACAGTAAAGCCGCCTGCGCCATTGTTTTGGGTTACAACTGGTGTTGCGGTCATGCCCCAATCAGCGATGATGCCAAACAGTTCCATACCGGACATATTTTGGTCGAATTGCGAATAAAACAAATTTGCTGTGCTGTGGAAGTTGTCATTTGGCTTGTATTCAAAAACTGCCAACGCACCATTCCGTTCAGTCGTCCAAGCCTGAACACCAGTTTCAAATCCGTCATAAATCAAATCATTTGCCGAAACACCAGGGCCACTTACGCCAAGGTCACCCGCTTTGCCATAATCCCAGGGATTGAAATATTTCTTTTCGGTTGGGCTATCAAGGTGCGCCACGCCAATCGCAACACCGAAAGTGCCGTCCATAAATTGGTTAGCGTAAAATGCGCTCAACCGATTTCCGGTCGAATCCATTCCTGGAACAACTTCATCAAAAGAATTCGATTCATAACGCGCGTTCAAACTCACTGTGCGGCCGTTTAAATCCAATGGGCGCATGGTCCTTATGTCAACCGTGCCTGCAAGACCTTGGGATCCCAATGCAGCATCTGGAGTTTTATACACCAAAGCTTGGCTGACTAGTTCCGAAGGGAATTGATCATATTCGAAAGAACGATCATCACCGGTTGAGACCATTTCTTGTCCATTTAGCAAGGTCGCGCTAAATTGGGGCCCCATGCCACGAATTGACAAACTTTGAGAGCGCCCGTTGACGCGCTGCGCCGCAACGCCAGGCAAACGTGCCAAGGATTCAGCGATACTTACATCGGGCAGCTTCCCAATATCAACCGCAGTTACAGCTTCAATGATGGATTCATTGCGCCTCTTTAAATTTATAGAGCGCCGAATACTGTCACGAACGCCAGTTACAATAACAACTTCTCCAGATTGCTCAGTTGAAGCAGCAGGAGTGGCCGTTTGTGCAAATGACATATTAGGAATCATCAGCAGTGCCGCACTAACTATTGCGCCCATTGATGCACTTAGCATTAAACGTGATTTTCCAAATTTACTGCCGTTTATTTCTTCTGTTTTTGTCATCAACTATCCCCTTTTAATTGTTCCAACTTGGCCAAAGCATCCCAATGCCAAAACCCAAACGTCAAATTTGTGTCTCAACTATCCCAAAACAACCCGCTAAGCTTTTTCGTTCAAACCTTGAAAAGCCGTAAGGCTTCTACTCAGTGATTTCAAAACATTTAACGACGCAAAACACGAACCTATCAAAATCAACTGCGCGTTTACCTTGTCGGCAAAAAATAAAACCAATTAGCAGACCATTCTCAAATTGCTTAACACGGTAGTAAATTTATGTCAAAAACTAAAACCATTACAATACCAATTTTCTGATTTTTCGAGTTTTTGGGCTCGATTGGCGGAGATTATGCCGTTGTGTTTGTGAGCACAGTGGTTTATTCTAACGGCAGTTTCAACGCATATGCGAGCCAAACCGGCGAAAAATCAGAATTTGCATCGCAAAATGCCAATTCGAATCATATTGGTATTTAATTGGACTATTGCGAACGTCATAAAACGCAGGTTTAGGCTTGTGCATGTATCAAAGGAACAAACAAATGCGACAACATAAGTTGGTATTAATCCAAGTGCTTTTTTTGTTTTTGAGCGCATGTGCTTCGGCCCCAAACCGCCTGCCAAACATAAAGGTAATGACCTACAATATTAGGTGCGCAGTGTGCGAGGAGGAAGGAGACATAAATCATTGGAGCCATAGGAAAGCTTTGGTCGCAGATATTATAAAGGTTAGCGATCCAGACATAATTGGTCTGCAAGAAGCTGATAGTCAGCAAGTGCAGGACCTAGTTGGTAGTCTTATCGATTATGCATCTTATGGTGTCGGAAGTGAGGAGGGGTATACAGGGTCCAGCAATGCTATTCTCGTAAAGAAATCACGCTTTGATATAATCGCGCGTCGGACCATATGGCTTTCACCAACGCCAGAACAAATTTCTGTCGGTTGGGATGCGCACTATAATAGAACGCTAACTATTGTGTTGCTTCGTGATAAGTTGAGCGGCAAACAAATCAACTATTATAATTCGCATTTTGATAATATGGGTAGTGTTGCTCGCCTTCAATCTGCGCTGATGGTTGGTGCATTGATTGACAGTCAGGAAACCAGCTCAACAATTTTGACGGGTGATTTCAATGGCCGGCCAGGGTTTGACGCTTATCTTGAAATTGCAAAAAGGCTCAATGATACTGCTGTAACTTCGGTCACACCGCATACAGGCGGCCAAATCAGCTTCAACGGGTTTGGCAAAGAAATATATGAAGGTAATAAGCTCGATTACATATTTGCCAGCAGAGACTTTAGCGCGAAAACTAGTGAAATAATCACGCGGCTATTTGATGGCCATTATCCAAGCGACCATTTTCCAGTGATAGCGGAAATAGCGTATTAGAGCGTATCCCACTTAACTTGACCCAAAATACAATGCACTCTAGCCCAATCTTCATCGGCACTTGCTTTGCAAATATTAGGGTATTTGCTGCATCAATTGCCGCCAAGTCTTGAACAAAATTGCTATCGTATTTCGAGTCAACTAAAGTGGGATACGCTCTAAGTATTCAATTCTGCAACGAAATCGTAGGAATCACCACGGTACCAGCTTCGCGAAATTTCAATAGTCGCGCCAGACTTATCATAACCATGTCTTTCCACAAAAAGACCCGCAGCGCCAGCTTCAGTTTCCAGAAGTGCGGCCTGGTCTTTGTTTAATATTATCGCCCTTAGCCGTTGAAGCGCGCGAACCGGTCGATGCCCACTTTGCTCCAAGGCTTTATACAACGAATCAATAACGTCATTTTCGCTTTGAAGCGCGTCAGCGGCGATTATCGAATGTTCAATTGACATAGGATTGCCGTCCGCAAGTCGCAATCGGTTAAAACGATAAACGATTGCACCCAAACGAAGCCCCATCAATAGCGCTTCATCCGGTGTCACTGGGCCCTTTGATTTCAACAACCATTTGCTATCAGATGAAAAGCCGCGACTTGCCATATCTTCTGTAAATGATGAAATTAGGGCAAATTGCTTTTCCACACGACTAAGAACAAAAGTTCCATTGCCATGTTTTCGCGCGAGCAAGCCGTCCTTCACCAAGCCACTAATGGCATTGCGCACTGTAATACGCGAAATACCTAATTCTTCGGCCATGTCACGTTCGGGCGGCAGGGCTTCTCGGGCATGAAGAATCTTATTTTGAATGGCCGTTCGTATCGCTTCTTGCAATTGAAGGTATAGAGGTGCCTTGCCTTTGATAATAGGCGCACCAATTTTCTGCGAGAAGTTCATTTCTTGGGTCATTTTATGTTTCAGTTGCATTCTTAAAATTATAATACAACCAATTAGGAACCAATTTCAAGAGCAGTAAAACAATAAACTGCCTATAAGGCATCTTGCGGGCACAAAAATCGCGGCCAGTAATTGATTTTATCATTGTTACTACTGTGATTCCTTTGGTTCGTAACTCATTTGGCTATGGCTGAAATTGGTATTGCAATGGTCTCGGATTAGTTTTATGCCTTTGATAATATTTTGATCCAGTGTTTTGCCAAGGCCTTGAAGGCCATGAATTGGTTTATATTGTATCTCAATATCCCAATTATACAAAAAGGAATTTTGAGTTGTTGATTGTTTCGCCATTCGACGGATGGGTAAGGCCACTGAAGCATACTTCTGATGCGGTTTTTGCGCAAGAACTGTTGGGAAAAGGCGTAGCTATTGAGCCAATGGCGGGCGATTTATTTTCACCTTGCGAAGGGTTAGTCGCAAATATCGGCGCAAGTTTACATTCGATAGTTTTGAAAACTTCATCGGGCAATGAATTTCTTATTCATATAGGCATCGATACCGTTGCGCTTAAAGGGCGGGGGTTCAAAGTTCATGTGAAGGAAGGTGACACTGTAAAGGCCGGTGACAAGCTAATTTCATTTGATTTGGACCTAGTCGCGGAAGCGGCGCCTAGTTTGCTTACGCCAATAATAGTTTTGGATCCGGAGGCTATAATTGATGTAGATTGCGAAAACCAGTTCGTACGAGTCGGCGACCCACTTTTCGAAGTACTTAATTTCTTTGACCCAATTTCAAAGCAAGACATTTTACCAAGCCAGCAACACAAGACAGCATCAAGAAAACTGATTTTGGAACTTGGTCATGGAATTCATGCAAGGCCTGCAGGACGTATTTCGCAATTGGTTAAACAGTCAAACTCGGAAATCATAATTAAATTAGGAAGTCAGAGCGTCAATGCTAATAGCGTTGTCGCCCTAATGAAGCTAAACGCAAAAAATGGCGATGAAATCGAAATTATTGCAAAGGGACAGGACGCGGACATTGCTGTTGAATCGCTCGTTACCTTGTTGAGCACAGAGTTGAAACTAGCCGAAACCCTGCACTTTGAAAATAATAGCTCAAACAACAAGCCAACGGCAGCACCCAGTGCGGCGCGCGCCTCAAATAATTTCTACGGGGTCGTGGCATCTGGCGGTTTTGCATTTGGTAAGACAGTCATTTACGCGCACGAACATGAAGCTTTTGAAGAAAAAGGCTTGGGCGCCAAAGAGGAGAAAGTAAAGCTACTTGCGGCTCTCGAGCAAGTTTCAATTAGCCTAAAAGAGAACTCAAAGCGCCTTGGTGGCCATGCAAAGAACATTGCTTTGGCTCACATAGAGATTTTGCAAGATCCGGAGTTATGTGAAGCGGCATATAATTTCTTGGATGAAGGATTCAGTGCGCCGGCAGCTTGGCAGAAAAGTTCGCGCGCGCAAGAAGACATACTAAAACAATCGGAAAATCTGAGAATTCAAGAACGGGCCGCGGACTTACGAGATATTGAATTGCAAATCATAAATGCGCTTTGTGGTGTCGTTGATGGGATACAACATCCAGCGGACAACAAAGAAATAATATTAATCGCCGATGATTTGTTGCCGTCGCAGTTTTTGGCTCTGAAGCATGAAAATGTAAAAGCTATTTGTACCAGATACGGGGGTGCCACTGCGCATGTTGGTATATTGGCGGCATCATTTGGCATTCCAATGATAGTTGCGTTGGGCGAAAATCTTACAGCTATAGCAAATGATCAAACAATAATTGTTGATGCCCATGACGGCTTCATTAACCCAAACCCTTCAAAATCTGAAATAACTGCCGCTCAAAAGAAAATTAAGGCAGCGTTGGAAAAATCAGAACGCGAAGCCTCGTTAGCAAAAAAAGATTGCGTGATGGCGGATGGTACTCGAATTGAGGTTTTTGCAAACCTTGCTTCAAAACAAGAAGCAGAAAAGGCATTGCAAATGGGCGCCGAAGGTTGCGGGCTTTTGCGCACCGAGTTCTTGTTTATGGAACGTAAATCGGCACCCAGCGAAGCCGAACAAACTGAAACTTTGTCCCACATTGCGTCAGCGCTGCAAGGGAAGCCAATTATTGTTCGAACGCTTGATATTGGTGGCGACAAACCTATTTCCTACATTCCCTTCCCATTTGAGGAAAATCCAGCCTTGGGCGTGCGTGGGGTTAGGCACAGCCTTGCAAACATTGAACTTTTTGAAACTCAAATCAGGTCAATAATTGGCGGCATTGATGCGGGGCAATTCCGCATAATGTTACCAATGATAATCGATTTAGAGGAATTTCGTGCAGCACGAAGAATAATTGATAAAGTTGCGTTGGAATGTGAAGTAAAATCACCAATCCAAGTTGGCGTAATGGTGGAAACTCCATCTGCGGCAATCATGGCAGATAATTTAGCCAAGGAGGCCGATTTTCTTTCTATCGGAAGCAATGATTTAACTCAATATACTTTGGCAATGGACAGGGGCAATTCGGAACTTGCAGCGCGCGCCGACTGCCTTCACCCGGCCGTTTTGAACATGATTGCGATTGCCGCAAAAGGCGCGAAAGCGAACGGCAAATGGATTGGGGTTTGTGGCGGCATCGCGGCAATGCCGCATGCTGTTCCAATATTGCTTGGCCTTGGCATAACAGAATTGTCTGTGCCGGTTTCGTCTATTCAGCAAATCAAGGCGCGAGTTAGCGAATTGAAAATGACAGATTGTGAAGTCATTGCCCGGTCCGCGTTATTGGCCGTGTCTGCCGCCGAAGTCAAAGATATTTTGAAAGGTAAAAAGAATGAAGCTGTTTAGTGATTTATTCGCAAGATTGCAGTCTATTGGGCGCGCGTTGATGTTACCAATTGCGGTATTACCGGTTGCAGGGCTTTTGTTGCGGCTTGGTCAGCCAGACTTACTAAACATACCTTTCATAGCCGCTGCAGGTAACGCAATTTTCAGCCATTTGGGCCTGCTTTTCGCAATCGGGGTCGGTGTAGGGATTGCAAAGGAGAACAATGGGGCAGCAGGACTGGCAGGGGCGGTGTGCTTCGTGGTTTTAACCGAAGGGGCCAAAGTGCTGCTTTCAACGCCGCCTGAAATTACCAAAGTAACAGACAATCCAGATTTTGTTAAAGCTATTATTGAAGGCTGGAAAGCCAAAGAAATTGCCAAACTATCCGTCCCAGCAGGGATAATATCTGGGCTAAGTAGCGGGTATTTATACAATCGATTCCACAATATCAAATTGCCCGAATATTTGGCCTTTTTCGGCGGTCGTCGTTTTGTACCAATTGCCGCTGGCTTCGCAGGCTTATTATGGGCAATGACTTTCGGCTATGGATTCGAATATTTAGAACGCGGAATAGATAGTTTAAGTGAATGGGCTGTTCAAGCTGGGTCCTTTGGGCTTTTTGCGTACGGCGTTTTAAACAGACTATTGATAGTTACTGGTTTGCACCATGTTTTGAACAATGTGGCGTGGTTTATTTTGGGTGAATATGGTGGTGCGACTGGTGATTTGAACCGCTTTTTCGCTGGGGATCCAAATGCTGGAAAATTCATGTCTGGATTTTTTCCGGTTATGATGTTCGGCTTACCGGCAGCATGCTTCGCAATGTATCAATCTGCACACCCTTCAAGACGGCGTGAACTTGCTGGTATGTTTTTGTCACTTGCGCTGACTTCGTTTTTAACCGGCGTCACTGAACCTATAGAGTTCACTTTTATGTTTCTTGCCCCGGCGTTGTATCTTGTCCACGCAATCTTAACTGGACTTGCGATGTCAATAATGGACATTATGGATATACATTTAGGCTTTGGCTTTTCGGCGGGTCTCTTTGATTATGTATTAAATTACAAACTTGCGACAAAACCGCTGATGCTTATACCAATTGGTGCAATTTATGCGCTCATTTATTATTTTAGTTTCAGCTTTGTGATTAAGAAATTCAATTTGATGACCCCGGGGCGTGAGGATATAAGCGCCTTGCCCGAAGGCATTATCGCAACAAGTACAGATAATTTGGCGATTTCTGACAGCTATATTGCTGGTTTAGGCGGTGCGGCAAATATCGAAAGCTTGGATGCATGTACGACAAGGCTAAGATTGAAAGTAAATGACAATTCAAAAGTTGATGACAGGGCATTAAAGCAAATAGGTGCAATTGCGGTATTAAGAGTTGATAAACAAAACGTTCAAGTAGTTATTGGCCCGCAAGCAGATTCCATTGCGGGCGACATACGGGCAAGACTAAACGCAAACTTGGGTGTAAGTGCGCCTCCAACCGCGTCCAACCAAGCTAGTCTTGGTGTCAAGGCATTGGACAAGGAAATTGAAGCAGCTTTCGGTGGCAGTCATAATATTGTGTCAACAATATTTAAGGATGGCCGCGCAATAATCTCGCTTTTAGATGTCAATAAGGTAGATAAAGGCATTTTGGATAGGATTGCCAAGCACAAATGGGCGATTTCGCAAAACGGAAAATATCATTTGATATTGGAAAAACCGTAAACCCAAATGGCTAGTGCCACACTTTAAAGCTTCACTCTGATTTTATCTTAATCAGGGCAGCTTCAGCGCAAATTATTGTTAAAAAACTCTATCACTGCATTTGTAGACGCTTCCGTCGCGGTTGCATTGTAACGCAATGGAACATCGCCGCCTTTCCCCAAGTGAGAATAAGGGTCACCCGCGACGGCATCTGGCTCACGCCTTTCCCATGCATGCGTCGCATTCTCATACATGATTAGGCGAACATGTGCCTTATCATGCGGGGCAAGAGCGTCCACCAACTTGCTACAAGTTTCAGGCTCATCATAGGTATCCGCAAGGCCGGCTTGAATCAAAACTGGTGCACTGGTTAAATTGCCAAATTCATAGCCAGGCGCAACATTATATACCCAACAAACTGGATAAAATGGTGCATGTGCGGCAAAGGACTGATTGGGCGAAACAGCGAATTGTTCTTGGTATTTTTTGTCGGCAGTTAGCATTGATACCACGCCACCCCACGAAAATCCCATTATCCCAATTTTATCAGGTCTTATGTTCTCGTTTTTTGCTAGAAAGTCTAATGCCGCAAAAGCATCGGGAAGCGTCTCAACAACGCTTCTAGGCCGTTCTGCCGGGGACCTGACACCCCGCGCTGCCCACAAGTCTATTTCCAAAGTCGCAATTCCCGCTTGGTTCAACATTTGCACATAATGGCCCCCGCGCGAATCCACTCCGCCAGATCCATGAACAACAATGACCGCTGGAACTTTTTCGCTATGCCCATATGGGATGCGTAAAACCGCACCTAAATTCCAATTCCTGTCCCCATGCCTTACCGGAATTGCCACAAAAGACAATTTCGCAGACAGACGATCAGAGTTCTCACGATCGTATATATTGCTGCGAGTGGCTGAAGCGTTTGAATTTGAAGTATTACCAGCGCAACCTGCCAAAGTTAAAGCTGACAATATCAATATTGACGCTAATTTCGGAGAATTCATGATTGTTTGTCCTTTTGCAAAGTTGTGTCTTTTAAATGACTGTAGAAACGATTTTGATATTGAATTAAATCTAAATCTAGAGGTTTGACATAGGTCATTTTGCGGCTCAAATTAAGCTCATCGACCATTAATTTTAGCGCACCCAAAGCGATATTTGCTTCTTCATTACAACAATAAACACTACAGTTAGGAAGTAAGCTGGCAAGCGCCCGGCAATAAACAACGCTTTTGGCGAATCGGCCCTCTATGATAATTGTTGAACTGCTTTTTATGGTTTTTAAGCCATGTGCAGTTACCAATGCGGCATAAATTGCGACCAGCGCGCCGTATTGATTTTCACACTTTGGTGCATTAATTTTGTGCAAATTATTTTCACCAAATGGCCCAATTCCAGGTGTCGCAGTCGGTAATATGAATGCCCCAATTTCGACAACGGAATTGACAGCAGCAAGTTGTTTTTCTTGATTTTCAGGCAAATCTATTCGGCTGCCGCTATCATTTAATAGGATTTCGATTTCTCTTCCACCCATGAAGAGTGCGGTGGGAACTTTGTTACTATCAATGTCCACATTAAATAAAACACCAGAACAATCAGCTAATTCTTCGGTGCTAATTTGTGCAAGTGTCGCACGCATAGAGACAAACCAAGTGCCAGTGGAAACTATCGTAAACTCTTGGGTTTTTTCGGCCATCGCAATACGCGTAAGAAATAATGCTGCGTTTGAATCGTGAATGCCAGCATATATTTTCGGTGAACAATCAAGACCAGTCCTTTGACGCCAATATTCACTCAATACCCCAATTGCCTCGCCTGCACGACGCATTGGCGCAAAATATTGCGCGACACCGCTTTCTTGTGCCATTTTCGAATATTTGTTCGATTGCAAAGACCATAAATCTGTGTGCGCACCAAGACTGGAGACTTCGGTACAAGCTATACCACTCAATCGCCATGCCCAATATTGCGCCCAAGGGACAATTTGCGTTTTTTCATTAAAACGCTCTGGGTGTCTTGATTTCAAATAGTAAAGCTGTATCCCCATGTTCAAGCCATTTTCCATATGGGGTGAACCTGTCTCGTCGAAAGAGCCGCGCAAAACCGCGTATTCAGCTTCAACTTCGCCTGAAAAACGCCATTCGTAATCAATTGGCTCAAATGCCAGTTTACCGTCATTTAATATTGCAACCGCCGCACCATGTGCAATGGGATATATTGCCTCAATCGGGCCAAATTGTGCAAATTTCTTCAAGCTTGCTGCCAACCATTCGTCAATACCTAATACGTCGAGCATTTGGTATTCACCGTTAGTAAGAATCTGGTTCATGCGAGTTTCAACCAGACGGCAATCACCTTCTTTGGTCCAAAGGCTAATTTTCGCCAGTGTTTTTCCTATATCAAGTACTGCGTAGTATTCTTGTGGCATTTATTCCCTTGCTGCCGAAAATAATTTGCTAGACTTTGCTTGTCATTTGTCTATAAATAGTCATTTTCGCTCAAAAGCAAGCAAAAATGTGCAATTACCAATCTATGGAGTAAGATATGCCAAATTATCCAATTTCGACGGACCAAGTCGCCAGCCACAATGAAGCCAGAATTGCAGGATTGAGAGATGACTATGACGCGCTTGCGCGCAAATTGGATAGATATGGCCGCGACATAGATGCAGTCAAAGAGAAAATTGGCACTTTTTCATTGGCGTTGCCGAGCTGGGCGACTGGCCGTGGCGGCACACGATTTGCGAAATTTGCAATTCCAGGAGAGCCAACAAACATTTTTGAAAAGCTCGATGATTGCGCTGTGGTAAATCAATTGAGCCAAGCCGCTCCGCGGGTTTCACTACATTTCCCGTGGGACAGTGCATCAGATTATGACGAACTAAAAGGCCACGCAACTGATCTCGGCTTAGGGTTTGATGCGGTTAATTCGAACACATTCCAAGATCAACCGGATAGCCAGTATTCATATAGAAATGGCAGCTTGGGTGCAGCTGATGAAAAAGTACGGGCACAGGCGATTGCCCACAATATTGATTGTATTGAAATTGGCAAAAAGCTCTCATCAAAAGCAATTACAGTCTGGGTCGGAGACGGATCAAATTTTCCAGGGCAGCAAGATTTTACCCGCGCATTGGACCGTTATGTTGGTTCTACTTCGCAAATTTATGATGCCTTACCTTCGGACTGGCTAATGCTTCTTGAACATAAGATGTTTGAGCCTGCTTTTTATTCAACAATTATCTCAGATTGGGGTTCGTCTTTAATGGCGGCCCAAGAACTTGGCGAAAAATGCAAATGCTTAGTCGACTTAGGCCACCACGCGCCAAATACTAATATTGAACAAATCGTAGCAAGACTGAACCGTGTAGGTAAGCTTGGGGGTTTCCACTTTAATGACAGTAAATATGGCGATGACGATCTCGATTCTGGTTCAATAAACCCACACCAATTGTTTTTGATTTTCAATGAACTAGCGGAAGCCGAAGCCAATTCATCAGGTGATTTTAATCCCGCATATATGATAGATCAGTCGCACAATGTAACCGATCCAATCGAAAGCTTGATATCTTCAACCGAAGCCATTTCAATTGCCTATGCCAAAGCAAGTTTGATTGACAGAAATGCGTTGAGGGCAGCCCAAGAAAACAACGATGCGATGATGGCGTTTAGGACGCTTAGGGCTGCATATAACTTCGATGTGACCCCGATTTTGGCTATGTTGAGATATGAAAACGGTGGTGCGATTGACGGGATTGATCTTTACCGTTCGTCTAAATGGCGCGAACGTAAGGCGCAAGAGCGAAAGCCAGTCGGTCTAGGTGCGGGAATAGTTTAAGTTCCGCTTGTTTGAGACTTTCGGTATTTCTCAGCTTCCCAATTAATCAAGAAGTCCACCTCAATTGGCGGAATTGTTTTGACTGTCAAACCAAGTGGAAGTCTTATACAAACCATCAAAAGAGCTTCGATTATTGCCGCGGTTGACGCGTCGCAATCCTTGCGCCGAAACAAACCAAGGTTTCTCACTACAACAAGTGGCGCAATTGTGGTTTCGTCCAGTTGGTTAACTATTGGAACCGAATTACCTAAATAAACAGCTTGGTCCGGGAAAAGAGGGCCCGCTGCAATGACGTTTAGGCAATTCTCATCAGTGGCAAGGCCGCGCCAATTCGATAAAAGCTCATAGTCATCATTTGTAGGAATATTGCTGGCGACTTCATTGTCCACAATACGAGGCGCAAACTCTAACAATTTTTCGACTGCCAGAAGTTTATCATAAGCTTCCGACATTGAATGCCCAGCAACTATAACGCCGTGGTTTTTCATGAATATTATTGGTTCAGAAGCCATTTTAAGCGATGCTTCAGTAAGGTGTTTCTTTATTGTTCTGGCAAGGCCAATTCCAGGCGCGGCATAATCTACAATCAAATAGTCAAAAACGTCGCCAATTTTTTCCTCAACATATTGGTTGCAATTCGGCAAGACCATTGCGGTTAATGTGTTTATCGCATGGGCGTGGATAACTGCGTTTGAACTAAATACGGCATGAAATGGAGCTTCAATTGACGGCCTATTCGAACTAGAGCGTTTCCCAAAAAGTGTGAAGCGGTTTTTGGATAAGAAACGCGGCAAACAAAGGAATCTAGAGCACCATTTCATGAAGGTCGAAATGGGATATGCTCTAGGGCCAATAATATAATCAGCGATATCAAATGATTGACTTTCAATTTCATTGCTTAGTTTTTGGTAATTGATTGGAACAAAAATGTCGGATTCTGCTGCGTGCGCCAATAGTTTACCCGACGCCTTTACCCACATAATGCTATCAATTTTGCAAGAAGTATTGCCACCAGCGCCCTGAATCAGCATCATATTTTCACCCAACAATTGGGAAAAATCACGCAATTCTTGCATTGATTTGTTTCCCCTGTCCTGCAAAATTGAGCCTTTCCTACTTTGTAGTTACGCGCCACCATAATTTCACTTGTTTTGATTGTAAATGATTGATAATGGTATTTTTTGATGAAATGGAGCTGAGCCTTGACTGCACGCGAAGATGACCACAGATTAGACAAAGAACTTTTACCAATTATGTTGGACCAGAGGGTTAGAAATGCAATGCGCCCCGGGCTTACAACAATTGATCCCGTTTTGATGCGTGCCAGGGCCGCTGCCGAATTTGTTCCTTGGAATGATACGCCGGAAGAAATGGCGAAAGTGTCTGATTTTACAATTGACGCGAAAACGCATGAAATACCGGTTCGGCTATATGAACCCACCAATGGTGGCTTTGGCGGCGCATTGGTTTATTTTCACGGTGGTGGTTGGGTAATTGGCGATCTTGATCTCGAAGATGGCGCATTGAGGCTAATAGCAAAGCACAGCGGACTAAAAGTGTTGTCGGTGGATTATAGGCTTGCGCCAGAGCATATGTTCCCAGCAGCGCTCGAAGATGGCGAAACCGTTATGCATTGGCTTAGAGCAAATGGCGACAAAATTGGCATCGATGTGACAAAGGTGGCATTTGGTGGTGGCTCGGCTGGTGCCAATGTCGCGCTCGGAACGGCATTGCGATTGCGTGATAATGGTGGGCCAACGCCAATTTATATGGTGCTTTTGTATGGTGCATTTTCACGCGGTCAAGACTATCCATCTTATGGCGAGTTTGGAGATGGCCGCTTTGGTTTGCCATCGGTTGCGATGGATTTTTTCTGGCAATCTTACTTGGGTGACAGCAACGATCACCCCCACGCAATTCCAATAAATGCTGACTTGAAAGGCTTGCCTGATTGTTACATTTTGGAAACCGAGCTAGATGTTTTAGCGGCGGAGAATAGCGACATGGTAAATAAGATGCGCGTGGCGGGCTTAGAAGTGAACCATAAAATATATAAAGGCGCTATTCACGGCTTTACCCAATATTTTAAGTCAAGCGAATTAGCCCGTTCTGCCCTAAAGGAAATTGGCCAAATCTTGGCTTCCAAAATAGGTGATAAATGAAGTCAGAAAAATGTCATTTTATTTGGCTTAGTGATCAATTGGTTGATCACAATGCCATGTTTATGACAATTCATGGCGCTCCGTTACGGCGAGAAATAGAAGGCGTTAATCGGTGGGTCTTGGCACGTGGCAAGCATTTTCACAACAAAGGTGACAAGGCTACCAAACTTAAAATCACATGCGATGGCAAATACAAATTATGGATAAACGGCCTTGCTATTGGATATGGCCCATATAGGTCAAATCCCAATTTTCAACGACTGGATCTGATTGAAATTTCAGATTTCCTCAAAGAAGGTGAAAATCAAATTGCTGTTCTAATTCATATTCCGGGCAAAGATATTGCTTGGTATGAAACCAATAAAAATGCTTGGCAAACTGTGTTTGGTGACGGTGGCTTATATTGCGAAATTCGTTCGAAAGTCGGAGATAAAGCAATTGTTGGCGGCACAAATGACAGTTGGAAAATGATTGAAACCACTGCATGGACGAAAGAAATCCCTTTGTGTGGTTGGGGTCAGGACTTTATTGAGGAGTGCGACGCAAACATATTGCCGGAAAACTGGCAGTCACTTGATTTTAATGACAGCAATTGGCCGAACGCGCGGATTATGGTCGCAAATGGCAATCAAGATGTTACTTCGCGTGGTTGGGGCACGGTTACGCCGTTCCCAATTCTCTTAACCAATGAAACCCCATCCTTGTTCCAAGAAGAAGTATTGCCATCGCAGCATCTTTGGTCGAAGTCGGTTTTGCCTTTGCCAGAAGTGGGAATTAAGGAGCGAATCTACCAAGAGGAACTTATCGAACCAAGCGCCCAAATAGTTGAAAATGGTCAGAATTTTCTTGTATTGAATGGATCTACGCTTGTAAAAACAACTGAAGGTCTCGATAGCGCTTTGTTATTCGGCTTTTCACCATATCGCGTTGGTAGGCCTTTCATTGAATTTGAAGCCAGAGGCGGAGAAATTATAGAGTTTGCAATATCTGAGAAATTGCCGGGTGAGTATGGAGTAGGTATTAGTGGCGACGGCCTTCGGCATGAAGGGGCATTATTTGTAAGCCATGTGTGCAGATATATTGCGAAACCCGGATTGCAGCGATTTGAGAAGTTTAACCCCGTTGGTACTCGCGCACTTCAACTTATTGTTCGAAATGCACCAAAGGGAATAAGTATCAACAAACTGGGTCTTAATGCTGTAAATCAAAATGTCGAACATATTGGCAATTTCGAATGTTCGGACGAGTTGTTGAACAAGATTTGGAATATTGGTCGCCACACCCTTCAAATGTGCGCGCAAGATGGTTGGATAGATTGCCCAAATAGAGAGTCGCGCCAATGGCTTGGTGACGGCGTAGTAATGTTTGATATGGCCCAATACACCTTTGGGCAAAGCATTTTGCCAATGCACAAAGTGTTCCTTGCGCAAATATGCGAAGGACAAAGAAATGATGGTCTCGCGCGCATGGTATCACCTGGGGATATTAGAGCCAATGCTATTACAATCCCAGACTACTCCTTGCATTGGGTGATCGGAACCAAAAAGTACTTGGATTATAGTGGTGACTATGCAAGCGTCGAGAACTTTATGCCAAGTCTAGAAAAATCAATGGCTTGGTTCGAGTTCATGCGAAGTGACAACTTGCTCATTGCAAACGTTCCCGAGTGGCATTTTATCGAATGGGCAAATATTGACCGAAGAGGTTATTCTTTGGCGTTTAACGCGCTTTATGCAGGCGCATTGCTTGCGATGTCTCAACTATGGGAAGGTTTTGGCTATAAAGCGCGTGCGATTAAATATGCCGCAGAATATCAGCGGGTTTGCGCGGCTATAAACGACATTTTCTATTGCAAGCGGCGCAAGCTCTATTGCGACAGTGTAAACGAGCATAACTATGAAAAAAGCAGTAAATCTTCGCAACACGCGAATGCTCTGGCGCTTTTGTATGGAATCGCCAAGGCAGAATTTATTACAGAAATCGTGGCTCAAATTACCGACAAGAAGCGGCTTAAACTCACTGATGCTCCTCCCATAATGGCAAATTGTGCGGCGTTTGACGATGCCAAGGATATTGTGAGAGCGAATAGCTTTTTTGCGCACTTTGTTTATGACGGTTTAGCAAAGGCCGGACAAGCAAAATGGGTATTTGAAGATATTAAGTCGCAATTTGGCGCTATGATTGAAACCGGCACCACGACGTTATGGGAAGCGTTTGAGCCTATTGCGAGCTTGTGCCACGGGTTTTCCGCAACGCCAGTTTATCAATTGTCGCACTATGGCTTAGGCATAAGGGCGCTGGAACCTGGCTATCAGAAATTCTCGATAGAATATCACGATTGCGGCCTTGGTTGGGTAAAGGGCGAAGTGCCAACAATTTATGGGAACATCCAAGTTTCGTGGCGCAAAGTTGGCCCTCAAGTAATTGGCGAAATAAGCTTTCCTATTGGCTGCGAATTTGCACCAGCAGAAAACGAACGCTTTCGATACGATATCAATGGGCAAACGGCGAAAATAACCATCTTCTAGCGAGTAGCATGCGCAAGACAGCCTGCTTTTGCTACAATTCATAAAAGGCCAAAACTTTGCCCAAATCCGATAAATTATCTATGTTTGGTCTTTCAGTTTTCGTTTAATTTGTGCAATTTACGTTCGCTGATGTCGCGTTTAGCCTGTTCAAATTTCGCTTCATTCAAATCGTATCGCGAAAACAACAGCATTGTTAACAACCAGAGCAAAAGCGGCACTCCAGCATAAATATATCTAATTCCGTTTAGCGCATCAGCGCTTTGCAGTTCAGTGGCAGCACCCGGAATAAAACCAATTACGGACAGCATGATACTAACCAAAAAGGCTCCACCAGTCATGCCCAATTTACGTGCAAAACCCCATGCACCAAAAATCGCACCTTCGCGCCTTTGGCCGGATCTTAACTCATCCATTTCGACAGTATCTGGTATCATCGCATTGGGAAAGAGTTGATTTGCCGCATCAATTATGCCTGCGAGGATCAATATTGGCACCAACCAAGCCAATTGTGCCGGCGACAAAAAGAATGCTGGCACAGTAAGTATTGCCGCTGCTAGAATGCCGAACAAGTAACCCTTTTGCTTACCAATTTTGCGCCCTACTAATACCCAAAGTGGCGTTGCAACCAATGCGGCCAACGACCCAGCAACTAAAAAATGCCCAATATCTTTGGGCGCGACACTCATGACAATAGTAATGAAATAGATTTGCGCTGTTGCGCTTACCCCAATCGCCAAGTTTTGCGCAAAAAATGCCGACCACAAACGGCGAAAAGATTGGTTGTGAATAACTGCATCAATTTCATCACGAATTGAGAATTTCGCAACTGAGAAATCAATTCGAGGGGCGTTTTTGCTCGAAAAAAATGTCCAAAGCCCAGTGATCGCCATAAACAAACCTGCTGCAACCCCCAAGACTTTAAAACCGGTCTGTAAATCAGCTTGCGATCCAAAAATCATTGGCGCAGCGAAAACTACCGCAACTCCCGCTGCGCGTGCTGCAAACATTTTATATCCGGCTAGCACTGTACGTTCTTTGTAGGATTGGGTCATTTCAGCCGCCATTGCCGAATACGGCACTTCGTACAAAGTAACAGCTAAATTCGACAAAAAGAAACTGCCAACCAATAGGATAAACTTGACTTCAGTGGGTGCAGTGTGTGGAATAAAGAAAATTGAAGCGAACGAAAGCCCAAGCAATGGCGCACCAAACAACAAGTAAATGCGCCGCCGCCCAAATTTGTGGTTTGTTCTGTCCGAAATCGCCCCCATCATAGGGTCCGCAAATGCATCCAATATTCGAGGGATTAAAAGGGCAACACCAGCGATGGCCGGCTCCAAACCAAGCGCCTGAGTGCAATAAAATAGCATAAAAGCCATCTGCAAAACTACAAAAGCCGCTATCGCCAATTCTCCGATTGCCCAACCGATTTTTATTGAAGGCTTCAGAGGAGAAAGCTCGCTATGGTCGGCTGCATTTTCAATAGTCATCATTTACCCCAACATTGTTATGTCTTGTAATATTTTACTGCACAGTTCGCATTGATACTCATAAAGCACAAAAATGCAAACGCAATCAATAGTGATAATAATTACGCATTGTGAACTCAAATCCAACAGAATATTTTGAAAAAAAACTACGAAGAGCGCCAATATCTCGATGCAAAAACAAAAAATTTGAAAATTAGGAAAACTAAAAGCAAATAAAAACAAATGATTATGCGATACAACTGTCAAAACAATCAATAGCAATCATTTTGTATCAAAATTGTTGCATATAATTGCAAAAAGTGTCATTCTGCCAAGAAAATAAGTTCAACCAGTATCTAATTATTTCAAGGGGACGAAAATGAAAACTTTAGAAGAGCAAAGAATAACTGATCTCGTTGCATCCACGACGAGGGTTTCAAATGGACGGCTACGGACTGCACTACTTGCATCGACATGTTTCTTGGGTGCATTCATGGCGTTTTCAAATGCTTCGGCCCAGGATGCGGCTCCTTCAGGGGAGACCGTGGTTGTTACTGGTTCACGTATTAAATCCAATGGGTATGACAGGCCAACAGCGGTAACAGTTACAACAGCATCTGCTTTGCAAGCGGCTGCGCCTATGACAATAACTGACGGCTTGGTTCAATTGCCGCAAATAGTTGGATCTACGTCCAGAACATATTGCTGCGCTGTTGGTTCTTTGGGTAACTTCATAAATCTTCGTGGCCTTGGTTTTACACGAACATTGATTCTTTTGGATGGTCGCCGCGTGGCACCGACGCGTGAATCCGGCGAAGTTGACGTGAACTTATTGCCAGAAGCACTGGTTTCGAGAGTTGACATCGTGACTGGTGGGGCATCGGCTGCATATGGTTCTGATGCAGTATCGGGCGTCGTCAACTATGTTATCAACAATCGTTTTAACGGCGTGATGGTTAATGCCCAATATGGTGAATCAACATATCACGATGACGCTTCCGTCAAATTAGGGATTGCAGGCGGCACATCTTTTGCCGATGAACGGGGTCACATCGTTGCAAGTTTAGAGCATTTCAAAGTTGATGGTATCGAGAACTTAACCGATAGGCCAGATCCAAGACGCTATGGTTTTATGGGCGGAAATGGTTCTGCTGCTGCCCCTTATATAACGCTCGAAAATACTAGATCTATTTTGGGAACTGAGGGCGGCGTTATTATTTCCAATTTCCAAATTCCAACTGGCTCGCCTTTGGCTGGTACGATGTTCCTTCCTGGTGGCCAAACCAGAGCCTTTGTGTTCGGGACTGATATCGCGGGATCGCCGTCTGCAAAAATTGGCGGTGATGGTATTATTTACAATAAGATGCAGCCGGCCGGTTCACTTGATACCGACAAATTTTATTCGCATGTAACTTATGATTTTTCGGATAATGTTCGTGGCTATGCCCAACTGATGATGTCCCAAGCGCATAATGAAATGCGGGTTTTATCGGATAACCGCGCTGCAACTTCCGCTTACACAATATTCCGTGATAATGCCTATTTGCCCGCAGCAATTGCAGCGCAAATGGATGCCAATAACATGACTTCGTTCCGGCTAGCCCGCCTAAATGCGGATTTTGGAACTATTGATCTTGAGTATAAAAATAGGTCCTATGACTTTAGCGTCGGGCTAGATGGTAAAATCAGCGACACGCTCCGTTGGTCGGTTTCATTTAGTCGTGGTGAAACCAAATTGGATGGCGAAGTGCAAAATGTCGCCAATCTAAGCCGAGTTTACAATGTCGCCGATGCAGTCATAAATCCTGCGAACGGGCAAATTGTCTGCCGCACCGATTTGACAAGCCCAGGACTATATCCGGGCTGCGTTCCGATGAATTTATTTGGCGAAGGATCCCCTTCTGCAGCTTCCAAAGCCTATGTTTTGGGTACAAGCACGCAAGAAGTTACAAATTCTCAAAACGTTCTAGCGGCGGAAATTCAGGGTGATGCATTCAATCTTCCTGCAGGACCCGTGCAATATGTGATTGGCGCAGAATATCGTCGCCGCACTTTGGTTGAAATTGCAAACCCAATTGCTTTGAGCCAAATTCAAGCGGCTGGCCAACGCGGCATGCCACCAGCACTTTGCCCAACAGTTGCACTATGCAGATTTGGCGGTTGGCACCAAGGCAATTTTGGTGAAGCAAATGCTAAGGATGATGTTTCAGAAGCATTTGTGGAAGTGCAAGTGCCTTTGCTTGCCGATGCACCAATGGCGAAATCACTTGATTTCAATGGTGCTTATCGTGTCACTAACTATCAAAATTCGGGTTCTGTCTCTACTTGGAAAGCCGGCATAACTTACGAACCGTTTGAAGATCTGCGCATACGGGCAACAACTTCACGCGATATTCGTGCACCTAACTTGTTTGAACTTTTCGCAGGGCCAGTAAATGCGTTTACGCCAGGCCTAACCGACCCTCAGACAAATACTTCAAACATAATTGCGATAACTCGCACGCAAGGTAGCCCCAATCTGAACCCTGAAGAAGCCGACACAATTTCATACGGCTTTGTTTACAAGCCAAGCTGGCTCAAAGGCCTTTCAGGCTCAGTTGATTTCTATGACATCAACGTCACAGGCGCGCTTGCAAGCACTACAGCACAAGGAACAATTGACGGTTGTTTCCGCGGTAATGCAGTTCAGTGTGCATTGATTACTAGGGATACATCTGGAACCATTCAGCAGATCATAATTCAACAAATCAACCAAAATGGCCGCCAAGTTCGCGGCGTGGATTATGATATTACCTATGCAACAAAATTGTTTGGCAATGACTTGGTTCTGCGTGGGTTAGCGTCAAATGCCATCGACTATATTGACACAATTGGAACTTCGGCTGTTCAAAATGCGGGTTGGTTTGCAACATCAACTAACCTTGCGTTGCCGAAATGGCGCGGCAATTTAAGTGCAACCTACACAATGGGCAATTTCTCAATATTCTTGCAAGAAAGATATATTGGAAGTTATTTGCAACAACCACCGATTCCGGGCCAAGTTTTTGCATTCCCAAAAATCAAGGAAATAATGTATACAGATGTCACATTGCGTTATAAGGCTGAAGTTATGGATCATGACTTGGAGCTTTATGCAACTGCCAACAACCTTTTCGCACAAAGGCCTCCGTTTGTCGCTAACAGGTTTGTTCCCGGCCTTGCGTTCCCAACCGTGCCTAATCTCTATGATTTAGACAATGGCTATTTCACAATTGGTGCAAAAGTTAAGTTCTAGGGTCAGGCCCCATTGGCGGCAAATCACATTAAATGGTCATTTGCCGCCATTTATATTGAATTGGATATTTTGGAGCAAATATGACTGTCGATTTTGCAAGTTCGGACATTCGTTCACGCGAAACAGTAAATAATGGCATCGGCGAGTTAGTCGATGCCATTCTCGCAAAAAATGGCGGCGTTTTGCGCCTCGCGCCTTGCTGGGTGCCTAGGTCTTTTTTACACCCGGGTGGCCGATTAAAGTTGAACCCAAAAGATCTATATGCCTACGGGCTTGAACGTGGTGGGATTGATGAACGTTGGTTTGGTTCAACAACTGAAGCCGCAAATGAAGGCCGAGTGGAAGATGAGGGCCTAAGTTACGTATTCGATGACACAGTTAGATTTACGCTACGCGATGCAATTGCTGCGCGCGGCGTGACGTTAATTGGCGAAAAACTATGGTCGGCATATGGCCGCTGGCCGGTTTATTCTAAGTTTTTCGACAATATGGGACCAATCCCATTGCATATGCATCAAAGTGCCGAATATGCATCATTAGTTGGCCGCGAGGGCAAGCCCGAAGGATATTATTTCCCGCCCCAACACAATTACGTATCGAATAACTTTCCACACACTTATTTTGGCCTTAGCCCAAATACAACAAAACAAGACATAAAAACAACAATCGCCAATTGGGAAAAAGGCGATAACGGCATTTTGCATTTTTCGGCCGCGTATAAACTACAGCCAGGAACAGGCTGGCTTGTAGGCCCTGGGATTTTGCATGCGCCTGGCTCGCTTTGCACTTATGAACCGCAATGGGGCTCTGATGTTTTTGCTATGTATCAGAATTTGTGTGAAGGCCGGACTACTTCGAGAGAATTATTGATAAAGGATGTGCCTGTTGAAAAATCTAGTGATCTTGATCATTTGGTAAGCCAATTGGATTGGGAAGCCAATATAGACCCGGATTTCAAGAAAAATCACTTCCTAATGCCGATCCCAATTGGGGAGCAGGTCAAGACTCACGTAGATAAATGGGTGGTTTATGGCCGCATCAAAGGGAAATCATGGTTTTCTGCTCGCGAGCTTACAATTCACCCAAATTGCGCTTGCCTAATAACCGACCCTGGCGCCAGTTCGATTATTGTCGTGCAAGGGCAGGGCACAATAAACGGAATTGATATAAACTCGCCATCAATGATTGGCTTTTACGAACTGACGCAAGATGAAATTTTTGTTCCAGATGCAACGGCACGCGCCGGTGTCAAATTTGTGAACAAATCCTCGACCGAGCCTCTGGTAATATTGCGGTATTTTGGACCCGAAGTTGACCCTAATGTTCCAGACGTTGGCATTTGAGACGATATTGTGAAACCGATAAAAGTCGGAATTATTGGCTGCGGTTTTATTTCGCACGCCCATGCAATTGCAGCACAGAAAACTGACGGCCGCGTAAAAATAGTTGCTGCGACTTCTCGCGATAAGGCGAAACTAAGCGCTTGGTGCGCCCAATATGATGCCAAACCATTTGAAAATATCGGCCAGATGCTAAGCCAAATTGCGCTAGATGGTGTAATTATAGCAACACCGCCTTCACAACATTTTGAAAGTATTGCGCTTTGCATTGATGCCGGCATCAAAGCAATACTATGCGAAAAACCGCTATTAACCGATTTGGAAAATTGCATCAAAATTAAGGAAATGGCTGCCAGTGCAAATTGTAGGGTTCTTGAAGGGTTTATGTATCGCCATCATTTTGCGTTTCACGAATTTATTGAACACTCAAAAAATATAGGGAAGCTCGATACAATTTTTGCTCAGTTCAACATGAATCTCGACAACGGTAAGGATAATTGGAGGCAAAATGACAAAGCAAATGGCGGAATTGCTTTCGATTTTCTTTGCTACCCAATAGATTTTTGCAATTTAGTTGCAAACTCAAACCCAAAATCAACATTTGCATTTGGTAATTTTAACCCGAATTCTGGCTTATTGGAAAAACTAAGCGGCCTCGTAGAATATGAAAATGGCGTAACTGCAACTGTTAGGGTTAGCGGGCATTCAAGTTTTAGCCAAAAGATCATTTTAAGCGGCTCAAGAGGCCAAATCGAAATGCCGATTGGCTTTGCAATCTCCAATCATGCACAAATTGTGACAACAAGGACCGAAAAATTCATCGACCAAATTGTCGCCACAAGAGAAATTGCCATCGAAAACAATGATGGCACATTGACGCAAAGCCTGGCTTTTGAACAACAATTAAATCATTTCTGCGATGTTATTGAAGGCAAGATGCCGCCACTGTGTGGCATTGACCATGCGCTAAAAAATCTCAAAGTGACACTCGGGCTAATCTCAAGTCTCGAAAAACGACAGCCATACGAATTTTCACATTGCATTGGTGGAATGGAAAAATAAATGACCCGACGAAAATACTCAAACACATTGCGCCGCGTCTTAATAGATATGCATATTGGCGATCATGAACCAGAATTTCTAGCAAAATATGACCCCACTGCCACTGCGAAATCGGTTGCTTCAACTGGCGCACAGGCCGCAATGGTTTATTTTCAAAGTCATCTTGGGCTTTGCTATTGGCCTACCAAAACAGGGGTAGAACACAAGGCTAGCATTGGGCGAAATTTCGCCGGCGAAACAGTAAAAGCGTTGAGTGAATTAGACCTGCCAGTTTGCGGATATTATTCAATTGGGTTTAACAACGAAGAATATTTGCGCCATGAAAATTGGCGCATTATGCCGGCTTCAACGCCCACAATTGGCATTTTGCCGCGCCAAAGATATGGAATTGTCTGTATAAATAACCCGGAATACCGAGCGTTTATTGATGCGCAGGTCAAGGAAATACTCGAACACAAATTAGAGGCGATCTTTTTTGACATGGTTTGGTGGAATGGGGTTTGCGTTTGTAAATCATGCCAAGAAAAGTTTTTCGCAGAAGCCGGTAAGCCAATTCCAAGCGCGGTCGATTGGCAAGATGACGAATGGTTAGAGTTTCAAAAAGCGCGTGAAAATTGGCTAAGTGATTTTACAATTGGCTTACATGGTCTGGTGAAATCCATAAATAGTGACGTGGAAGTTTATCACAATTTTGCGCTTGCCCTTTCTAATTGGACACGTGGTATGCGTTTTGATTCAGTAATTGGCCATGACTTCCTAGGCGGTGATTTTTATGGTGATAAGGCTGAACAGCTTTTCATAACGCGCCTTATGTCCAATTTATCACCCACAAAACCAATCGAATTTATGACAACAATTGCAGCAAATCTCACAGAGCATGACCGCCTACGAACGCAAACTGAGTTAGATGGGAAAGTGTTTGCATCATTGATGGCAGATGCCGCATTTCTTGGAATTATTGCGATAAATCCTGACGGCACAATCGATGAGGAGGCTTTGCTGCGTTTGAAAATCGCTTTTGCCAAAAGCGAAAAATTTGATTTCGCTGGGGTGTTAAAACCCAAAGAAGATGTGGCAATTTATTTTTCCGATAGTTCACGTATGAACCTTGATGATCCTATAAAAAATATTGAAGACGCGCCGTCATCGTCAATTCCAAACTATCCTCATTTCACAGCAGCTTCTGGTGTGGCGCGCAATTTGGCAAGGTCACATATTCCTTTTGGCGTCATAAGCAAGTCAAACATTCTGAACCTACATAATTGGCCGGTAATTATTCTTCCAAATATTGCAAATTTCGATGACGAGGAAATCGCGTATTTTAAGGATTATGTGCAAAAAGGCGGCAATATATATGGAAGCCGCAACAGCCTTTTGGGGCTAGAAGATTTATTCGGGGCTAATTCAATTGCTCAGGAAGCCGGCAATGTGATTTACCTGATATCTGAAACCATCAAGTCATTAAATCGGCCACTTTCACATTGGTGCAAGCAAGATGGAACAGTCGGGGCATTGCGCATTGAATTATCTCAAGCAAATGCCCTGGCAAAAATAGGCTTGCCATATAGTTACCCAAATATCGGTAGCGCCGAGGACAAATTGTTTGCGTCCATTCATTCATCGCCACTTCATCAAGGAACCAATAACGCATCAATAATTCAAAATAAGTTTGGCAATGGGATGGCGATTTATTGTGTCGCTGATATCGAAAGCGTTGCTTTGCCCGACAATGAAGCCCTTTTCAAAGAGATTTTGAGTATTATCTTGCCTAAAAGAAAAATTGAAATTAGCGCCCATCCAGCGCTTTGGGTAAGCGAATTCGAAGATGAGAATGGCAATATAATTTTGCGCTTCTTTAATGCTTCAAGTGACAATCCAGCTATTGCAATAAGCGGTGGCAAGGTAAAAATAAGTATAGGCCAAGGCCCAAGAGTTTTAGGTGTTAAAAAAATGTCTGTTGACGAAAATATACTGGTAACGGGCGATAAAGAAACAATTAGTTTCGAGCTTGGCACTATTTCAGATTTTGAAACGATTATTGTTGAGTTTTCGAAATGACCAAGCCGTTGCGAATCGGGCTTTTAGGTGCTTCAAATCTTGCTGTCTCTTCAATAATCGAGCCAGCCAAGAAGTTGGAAAATGTAGAAGTAACAATGGTCGCAGCTAGGGATGCAAAGCGGGCTTCGGCGTATGCCGCCACAAACAATATCCCCTTAGTTGCAGCCAGTTATGACGAATTGATTAAAAGCGGCGAGGTAGATTTAGTTTATATTTGCTTGCCAAATGCAATGCATGAAGAGTGGGGAATAAGCGCGCTTGAAAATAATTTAAACGTACTTTTGGAAAAACCCGCCGTGACAAACCCAGCTTCAGCGACCAATTTGTTGGCTGCTGCCGCAAAACACAATTGTCGCCTTATTGAAGGGTTTCATTACTATTATCACCCACTTTTTGGCGCAGTTAGGCAATTGGTCAAAAGCGGCAACATGGGCGTAGTAAAAGCTCTGCATGCTACGCTCGATGTACCTATGCCCAAATCTGAAAATGCTGCGCGTTGGGATAAATCATTAGGTGGCGGCGTCATGCTCGATATAGGGTGTTATCCCGTGCATTGGGCGCGGCATCTGGTTGGCGAATTTGAGCCCACCAACACACAAATCAAGTTTGCTGAAACTGGTGTTGATGAGGCCGTTGCAACAAATCTGAAGTTTGAAAATGGCGCTTCTGGCTCGATCGCCGTCTCAATGACACCTCATGAAAGACAGAGGTATTCAAGCCTTTCAATAGAATTGTCTGAAGGGGCCATAGAGATAAGAAACTTGGTATTGCCGCATTATGGCCATTTGTTTAGGTGGCGAACAGGTGATGAATGGCACCAAGATGAATTGCTTGGTGAAACCACATATTATTGTCAACTTGAAGCAATTAGGAACGCACTAAGCACCAACCAGCCTTTGCCAACAGAAGGAGATGATATAATGAAAAACGCCATTTCAATTAAATCTGTTTTGGATAAACAAGCGGGTTGAACTCCTCCCAATCTAATACATCACCAATTTCTAAACTGTTGAAATAATCAGTTGGCAAGACATTTCTATTGCCATTAAACGTCATCCCTTCGGGCATATATGCGCAAGTTAAGGCTATTCGCCTTTGCTTCGTCATGTTAACGCCGGCACCATGGGCCGTAAGGCCGTTGTGAAAACTACAATCGCCAGCTTTCATCGCGGCCACAACCGGCTCGATGTCTCGCATCAACGGGTATAAGTTTAATAGTTCCCCAAATTCTTGGGTCGGCCCAACATTATCAATTGAAGCTAAGCGATTACTTTTTGGCAAAAAGCAAAGGCATCCGTTTTCGGGCGTCGCATCCTCAAGGGCAATCCAAATCGTGATCGAATTTCGCGAATAAAAAGACCAATAAGGATTATCTAGGTGCAAATTGGTTGGATTTCCGAAGGGCTCTTTGATAAGGGCTTGATCATGCCAGACCCTTATGCCGTCAATACCCTCCAATTCGCAGAGCATTTTACCCAATTTCGGGTCTTGTAGGTAAGACTTCACCTTTTCGCTTATTGCCCATAGGTTCAGCCTTTGTGTGTACACTCTGTCGAAGTAACCATCGCTATCTTTCAAATGAACATCTTGACCAGTTATTCTATTGCGCCCCATTGTCGAGATTGCATCAAGAACGGCTTTTTTCAACTCCTCGACTTCATAGCTACTCAATAGGTTCCTATAGATTAAAAAGCCATTTTCTTGGTAGTATTCGATTTGTTCACTTTCTAAGCCGGTTCTCATGATTACCTCAATGCGCAAATGGCAGGCGTAGGGCAAAACTACAATAAAATTGACGAAACATATTGAGTGTAATTGATTTTGTTTGATTGTAAATAATAATTTGCCAACCAGCAAAAATAGTTGTTAATTATATGTATTTGGCTGTTTTAATCTGTTTCGACTGAAAACAATGGCGCAAACGCTGCTGCAATTATGATTGCAAATAATCAAAAATGATTGTTTTGTTTTCACTATTCTGATATTAAGTTCTTGATAAAAGGAAAGTAGCGATAAATGGCAGTTTTGGACCATACTCAACTTAAAACTAAACCGTCTGAATTTGCGGTTCCTGAAAACAATTGGTCTCAAAAAGCTACAACTAATATGACTGAACAAGAATTATTGTTGTACCGATCGAACCTTCTAGGATCTGACCTCACAGTTACAAATTATGGTGGTGGAAACACGTCAGCAAAAATTCAATCGCCTTGTCCATTAACTAAGGCGATGACAGATGTTTTGTGGGTCAAAGGATCCGGTGGTGATATAGGTCAAATGAAGCTTGATGGGTTTGCTACTCTTTACCTCGACAAATTAAACAATTTAAAGTCAATTTATCGCGGCGAAGATTTTGAAGACGAAATGGTTTCACTCCTGCCGCATTGTAACTTTGACAATAACTCCCGCCCAGCATCTATTGATACTCCTCTCCACGCTTTTCTTCCCTTTAAACACATTGACCACGTTCACCCAGATGCATTGATTGCGTTGGCAGCCTCTAGTGGCGGAAAAGCAGCTGTAGAGCAAATTTGGGGTGATGAAATTGGTTGGCTAGATTGGCGCAGGCCAGGATTTGAGCTTGGCTTATTGCTAAGTGAATACGCCAAAACACATCCGAATTCACGCGGCGTGATTTTAGCGGGGCATGGCGTAATCTGTTGGGCTGATAGTTCAAAGGATTGTTATGATAATACGATTTCGCTTATCGCAGATGCGGCGAAATATTTGAACAAGAAGCAGCAAGACGGCGAAGCATTTGGCGGAGTTAAGGCTAAGCATTTGACATCGAGCGAACGGTTAAATGCAATTGCTAAGCTGAATGTGAAATTACGCGGAATTGTATCGGCTACCACTAGCAAGGTTGCGCATTTTTGTGACACTAAGGAAGTTCTTGAATTTGTTTGTTCAAAGAACTTTGACAAATTGGCGAAAATTGGAACTTCCTGTCCAGACCATTTTTTGCGCACCAAAATTGCCCCTCTTTGCCTTGATTTTTCAAAAATCGACGACGCGGACTATTTAAGCAAGGCTGTTGCAAACTATCGTGCAGAATATGAAGGCTATTACAACCGCTGCGCGCGACCAAATGACCCGAAAATAAGGGATTCCAATCCAGTTATTGTACTGATTCCAAAAATTGGGTTAATAAGCTTTGCCAGCGATAAAACCACCGCGCGGCTTGCATCAGAGTTCTATCAAAACGCCATAAACGTGATGCGCGGTGCTGAAATCATTGGCGAATATATTGGTCTTAGTGAGCAAGAGGCATTCAACATTGAATATTGGGCGCTTGAAGAAGCAAAGCTTCAACGAATGCCAAAGCCCAAGCCATTGGCGGGCAAGATTGCTTTGATAACAGGGGGCGCGGGGGGCATTGGCTCAGCAAGTGCGCGTCGGCTTCTTGGCGAGGGCGCCTGTGTAATAATCAGCGATTTTGACAAGGATGCATTGGAATATACGCACAAAGAACTATCGAAAGAGTATTCGAACGACATGGTTCGAAGCGTAGTTTGTGATGTCACAAATGAAACCCAAACCGAAGCAGCTTTTAGCGCAGCGTGCCGCGAGTTTGGCGGAGTTGACATTCTGGTCGCCAACGCAGGGATTGCATCTTCTGCCTCAATTGCTGAAACCACTGTGGATTTGTGGAACAAAAATTACAACGTACTTGCTTTGGGGTATTTCCTTGCTTCAAAAAGCGCTTTCGAAATAATGAAGAACGGCAATGGCGGTTCAATTATCTTTATCGGCTCTAAAAACGCTATTGCAGCTGCTGCCAATGCTTCAGCCTATGCTTCTGCAAAAGCTGCGTCTTTGCACTTGGCGCGTTGTTTGGCGCTTGAAGGTGCGCCCTTCAAGATCCGAGTGAATGTGGTTAACCCTGATGCAGTGATTCGTGGTTCGAAAATTTGGAATGGCGATTGGCGGAAGGAACGTGCAGATACCCATGGTATTGATGCAGGGGCACCTTTGGAAGAACATTACCGCAATCGTTCCATGCTGAAGCTTGATGTTTTGCCAGAAGATGTTGCAAATGCAGTTTATTTTTTTGCTGGGGATATGTCGTCTAAATCGACTGGTAATATGGTAAATGTTGATGCCGGCAACGCCCAGGCATTTTCTCGCTAGGCAGTAGTGACAAACTAGCATAGCCGCAGCGTGAGAATTTTGTCCTTAAACAGGCAAAAGCGCATGGAAGTTAAAATACTCCCCTCGCATTTTTGACGCATTTAAAGGGAAAACTATTCGCGCTACAACTAAGTTTAATTATGGGGTCTGGTTAAAATCAGCCATTTTTATTTTGGGAAAAAATGGGCAAAACTTGGAATATCCAGATATTCCTTCGTTTTACCTCCTGAAACGGACTAATTTTCCGTGGGCCCGCGCTTTGTGCAAATTTGTTACTACTGAATAGAACTATATGCTGTAAAAATGATTGAAATTGGTTGAAACTTGCGATTGTTTTGTTAGGGTTGAAACATGCATGCAACTGTTCGCGAGAAACTCATATTAAAGCTAATTGGTGACAAGGGATTTGTCGCCTTTGAGGAATTCGAACGCGAAATCAGGGCGTCGCCTGCAACCATTCGCCGTGACCTTGAAAAGCTCGCGCATAGCGGCAAAATCAAGCGCATTCGTGGCGGCGCGAAAGAAGTAGCTAGCTCGGCGTTGGACAGTGGTGGCGGTGTGAATTTTCATGCACATCTTACTGGTACTCCCTTCTATGAAAATATTGAGAAAAACCGTGCGCAGAAAGAAGCTATTGGCAAGGCAGCCGCCAATTTTTGCTCTAAAGGTGAAGGTGTAATGATTGACGGTGGGTCGACGACATTGCAAATGTGCCCGCATTTAGCGGGTTTGGAATTGCAAGTGTTGACTAATTCGCTCCATATTGTTTCGGCTCTAATTGGTCAGCATGGGACGCGGGTCTTGGTTCCTTCTGGCGCGGTTTTTCCAGAGCAAAACATCATCCTTTCGGTATTTGGTGAACCTGGAATGCCGCGTTTTCATGCGCCGAAACTATTTATGGGTGCTGCATCAATTGGCGAAAAAGGCCTTATGCAGCCCGATATCGTTTTGGTTGCCGCTGAACGTCGTCTTTTGGCGCAGGCTGAGGAAGTAATTGTCTTAGTTGACGCGACTAAGTTTGGTGGCCCGTCTGGGAATGTAGTCTGTGAATTGGACGAAATCGACATCATAATTACTGACGACAGAATTACCGACAAAACAGCTAAAATGTTTGAAGCTTCGGGTATCAAACTTATAATTGCCTGACGTAATATAGCTTCTGCTTTGCCGCGGTAATCTAATTGTCGTGTGAATATCTGAAAGTCTGCACTTCTTTAATACAGCCGCAATCATGTTCAAATAAATATGGCATTGATAATGCCAAAATATTGAGCTAGAGCATATCCCATTTCGATTGAATCGAAATGGTGCTCTAGATTCCTTTGATTGTCGCGTTTCTTGTCCAAAAACCGCTTCACACTTTTTGGGAAACGCTCTAGCATCAAAAAGGGAGGCATGGCGATGGTATTTTCGAAAAAAAAGCTATTTCTCGCATTGGCAGCCATCATAGTGATTGGCATTGTCTGCATAAATCTATTCAAAGTTACAATTAGTGACGCTGTAATAGACCGTGTTGTAAAGGCAAAAGTTGGCCAAGATGCGGCTGCTTCACTACCTGATGGTTTGCATGTCGGTTTGTGCGGCACAGGTTCGCCGCTGCCCAATCCAAAGCGCGCCGAAGCGTGCAATATCATAATCGCGGGCCAAAGGATGTATGTTGTTGATATTGGCGACGCGGCGCCTCGCAACATAGTTTTTATGGGTTTATTGCCTGGGAAAATTGACGGCTTATTCCTTACGCATTTTCATTCTGACCATATAAATGGAATGGGCGCTTTGATGTTAATGCGGTGGACTGGTTCATCGCACAAGTCCCCGTTGCCGGTTTATGGTCCAATTGGTGTTGATAGGGTTATCTCGGGATTTAATGCGGCGTATCAACTGGATTATGGTTACCGCACTGCGCACCATGGGGAAGAAATCGTTCCCCAGTCTGGCGCCGGTGCCATCGCTGTGCCTTTTAGTTTCGGGGCAAATTCCCCCGCCGAGAGTGTAGTTGTGCTGGAAAAAGACGGATTAAAGGTAACAGCGTTTAGAGTAAATCACGGCCCCATTGAGCCATCAGTTGGATATCGGTTTGATTATAAAGGCCGATCCATCGTATTGAGTGGCGATACCTCGAAGTCCGAAGTTTTGACATCAATTGCTAGGGATGCTGATATATTGGTCCATGAAGCAATCGCGCCAAAGCTCGTAAACAAGATGACCACGGCATTGGCAGCCAAGAATATCGATAATACCGCGCAAATTACGCGTGATATTTTGAATTACCACACTACACCAGTCGAAGCGGCTCAAACGGCTGCTAGCGCAAATGTTAGGCAATTAGTCTTAAGCCACATAGCGCCAGCCATTCCCTCACGGTTTTTTTATCCTTCGTTCTTAGACGGCGCAAAAAATCATTTCACGGGACCAATAGTCGTCGGTGAAGACGGGATGTTGTTCAGTCTAAGTGCTCGAACTAATCAAATCACACAAACTCAATTGATTAAGTAAGCAATATGCGAAAAAAATTCTTGATGGCATCCTTTGGCGCGCTGGCAACAATTGTGATAGTTTCCAAAGTCGCAATTAGTGCCCCTGTGGCAAAACCCAACATCGTCGTGTTATTGGCTGATGACTGGGCATTTTCCGATGTTGGTGCTTTTGGCGGCGAAATTGAAACCCCAAATATCGATGCGTTGGCAATGAATGGTGTTAGGTTTTCGAATTTTCATGTCGCAGCATCATGTTCACCTACGCGTGCAATGTTACAAACTGGCGTCAGCAATCACCGTGCGGGCCTTGGCAATATGCCGGAGACAATTCCTCCAGAACATTTGGGTAAAGAAGGCTATGATGCCGTTTTAAACAATAATGTAGTAACCATTGCCGCGCAGTTGCGAAAGGCCGGTTATAGAACATACCTAACTGGCAAATGGCATTTGGGTAAAACTTTGGACAAACTGCCAACTAGCCGAGGGTATGACCACGCCTTCGCACTTTCGCAATCTGGCGCGGATAATTTCGAAGATAAGCCAAATTTACTTCTATACGATTACGCAGATTGGACAGAAGATGGCCGGCCAGCGCAATTGCCGCCGAATTACTATTCATCAACTTTTATCGTCAACAAAATGATAGATTATATTGATAAAGGTGCTCCTAATGGAAAACCATTTTTCGCGTCTATAAATTTTTTGGCCAATCATATTCCGGTCCAAGCACCTGATGCAGATATTGCTCATTATGCTGATAAATACCAAGCTGGGTGGGACCATTTGAGGCAAAGTCGACAACGTAGCATCGTCCAAAAAGGCTTGATTGCGCCAAATAAACCAATGACCGATATCACCGCAGTGCCAAATTGGAACTCTCTAAGTAATGAAGAAAAAAGACAACGCGCGGGTGCCATGTCGGCATATGCTGGAATGGCAACTGCAATGGATCGTGAAATCGGTCGGCTTGTCGATCATTTGAAAGCAAATGGGCAATATGAAAATACAATTTTTGTATTTCTCTCGGATAATGGCCCCGAAGCAATCGACCCTATGCACACAAATGCGTTTACCACTTTCAACACGAATTTATATTATGATCAACGTATCGAACGGCAAGGTCGCAAAGGTTCTTTAACTGCAGTTGGAAGTGGTTTTGCAAGCGCGCTTGCTGCGCCATTTCGCGGCTTTAAGTTTAGTGCTAATGAAGGCGGCATTCGTGTTCCATTGGTCATTTCATGGCCAGGAAATTCACGAATTAAAGTCGGGGAAATTAAGCACGGCTTTGCCTATGCCACTGACATTACGCCAACTTTGTTGGATCTTGCAGGCGTTGCCCAGCACGGCGGAAATTTTGATGGGAAAACTGTCGAACCTATAACAGGGCATAGTCTTGTGCCGGTTTTGTTTGGTCAACAGGAGCAAACGCGCAGTCCAAATGAAAGCACAGGCTATGAACTTTCTGGCAATGCGATATTGTTCGAAGGGGACTTCAAACTAGTCAAAAATTTGCCGCCCTATGGCGATGGAAGTTGGCATCTTTACAATTTAAAAGAGGACCCTGGCGAAACCTTAGATTTGGCCTCTTATGAGCCGCAAAAATTCGCATCTATGCTTGCAAAATATCAGGCTTTTGCAATCGCAGAAAAAGTCCTACCAATGCCAAAGGGCTATAGTGCGCCACGCCAAATCGAAGCAAATGCAATACGCGATCTGTTGTTGCCACGTATATTGCACCTTTGGCCATATTTCGCCTTAGTGGTCCTGATTGTCCTTGGACTGAAGATGGGAATCCAACATCTTTCTAGGCGTAAGAAATCAATCGCGGCCTAGAGCGTTTCGGAAAAAAGTGTGAAGCGGTTTTTGGTCGAGAAACGCGGCAAACAAAGGAATCTAGAGCACCATTTCGATTCAATCGAAATGGGATATGCTCTAGGGTCTGCCCATGTGCTATTACGGGGCAGACTCTAATCCCTTTTGTTCCATTCGCCATTTTAACTGGTCAAAGCGATCTTGCCCGAAAAATGGCTCACCATTAAACGCCATCAAAGGCACACCATAATGCCCGGCAGCGCGTTGGGCCATCTGAGAGGCTTCAATAATGTTGTGATATTCTTGCGACTTTGTAGCCACCATCGCTTCAAGTTGCGAAAAATCGATGCCGGCACGCGAACTCGCTTCGGCTAATTTGTCGCCTTCAAGCCAATTACCTAATTGACCACCCCAAATAAGGCTGCCGACTTCATCAATAAACTCAAGGCCTTTACCCAATTCAACAGCCGCTTGACCCAAATGGGATAGTCTAAAAATATGTGGTTGTTCTTTCGGGTAAGTGCGAGTTGCATAGTCCATTACAACAGGGTCGGGGTTTGGCCAGCGAAACGGCAAATCCAAATATTGCGCTGTTCTAAATACGTCGCGCATGAAATATTGCACCCACAGCGGGTCATTATTATCAAAAAATTCTGGTTGCCGCACTGCAATTGGATAAACAATTCTCAAATTGCATTTTACATCATAATCGCGCCCTAACGCCAATAGCCTTTTGGTTACGAAATACGAATATGGAGACCGAAATGACCAAAATAAATCATATTCCAAACTCATTATAAGACTACAGCAGTTCTAATATTCAATTGCCCTGCAAGACCTGCATCGCGGTGCTTTGCAATCTCTTGATATTCAGCGCTTGTTACCATTTTCAACATCGCCGCTTTTGATGGATATTGCGCCAATGCTACTGCATCCCACAATTCCTCAACTTCACCAAGCAACAGGCCATCGACTTTGCCATTATAGCCCATTTTCCCGCCCAATGATTTTATCTGCCCCGCAACTGCCGCGCCGTAGATGGCATAGGCTTCCATACCACTTAAGCCATGGTCACCATCATGATACTCTGCGCGCGGCTTGAATTTCAAAAGATTGACCATCACAAATGGTTGATCATCGGCACCATTAAAAAATTCCTGCATTTGTTTGGGGCTCGGATTTACCTTGTTTATGACTTCCATTTACTTGTCGCTCCGAATAAAATTTTCAATAATACCGACCAATTCTTCAGGCTTGTCTTCTTGTAAGAAGTGCCCAGCACCTTTCACTATGCAGTGCTTTTGATGATTGGCACCAGGAATTCGCGAGATAAAAACCTTTTCACCGCCAGCAGTCACTTTGTCTTGATCCGAGAAGCAAGTAAGCACTGGCTTTTCAAATTGTTCTAGAATTTTCCATGCTGCGATGTTTTCCTCGGTTTCAGCATGCTGCGGAGTTATTGGAACCAAAGCAGGGAATTCCCGCGCGCCTTCTTTATAACTATCATCTGGGAAGGGCGCATCATAAGCTTTGATTTCGTCTTCAGTAAGACCGTTCACCGTACCCATCTTTACAATGTTTCCAATCGGAAATTGCGGCGAGTTTTGGCTGAATTGTAACCAAGCATTAAAGCCTTCGGAAAACCCGCTCCCGGTTGGCAGGCCAGTATTGCCAACCAAAAGCCGAGAAAATCTCGTCGGGAACGCCGCAACGAGCCTTAAGCCAATTAGACCGCCCCAATCCTGACAGAAAAGTGTGATGTCTTTCAAATCCATTTGAAGCAACCAGTCGCTCATCCACGCTATATGCCTGGCATAGGTATAGTCACTTCGTTTGGTCGGCTTATCTGATTTCCCAAACCCAATTAAGTCAGGTGCGATAACTCGGTGACCCGATTTGACTAAGGCGGGAATAAATTTCCGATAAAGGTAAGACCAACTCGGCTCACCATGCATCAACAAAATTGGCGCAGCAGTTTTGGGGCCTTCGTCAACATAATGCATGCGCAGTTTTGTGCCATTAGGGCCTGAGACATCGAGATAATTCGGATTAAAATCATAGTCCTTCAAATTCTCAAATCGTTCGTCGGGGGTTCTTAAATATTCCATATCGCTCTCAATTTTATTGTGGCACTAATAATGTCATAATCTCGAATATTGGTCAATCATTGTTTGGTCAATTGTCTATATTTGCTAAAACACTTTCTAAGAGTTCACTTACGACTTTGCCGGCTTCACTAACGTTAAGGGCCTGATCATGGCGTAGCAATCGCCAAGTTTGAAAGCTAAGTACACTTTTTATGCAATGTGCTGCCGAGCTATTTGGCAAGATAGACTTGGGTAATTGTGAATCAATGCCGGCATTTTCCAGGCGCAACATTCGCCGATAGTCTTCCATCAGGAATTCTGAATGAAAGCGTTTCAAATTAGCTGAAATCCTAAAGGGCAGGATTTGTTCAAAAACCAACACGCGCTTGCTTGCAATATGGGTTATCCGTTGCTTCCAATTCTCACCTATTGCTGGTTCGAGTACAATTGGCAGGACTTTGGCTTCAATTTTTTCAGACATCTCGCGATATAGCGCATCCATATCCTCGAAGTATCTAAAAACCGATCGCAGTCCAACGCCAGCAACTTCAGCAACTTCCATTGCTGTGGGCGCTACATTTCCGGCGCCCACTAAATCAAGTAGCGCGCTAACAACTTTTTCACGGGCCAATCGTGTGCGTTCGCGCCTGCCATCTTTCGATGCGATAGAATAGGTTTCTTTGGGCTTTGCAGCGGGTTTTGCAGCGATTTTCATTGTTATGCCTATTGCCATTAATGCAAACAGGCTTTAGCCTTTTTCAATTGGCATGTTAAGTGCCAATAACTTTATATTGTAGGTTCTTCATGCGACAGTTATTCATAATAGTAATAGGCTTTGCGGTTATCTCACAAACTGTACATGCGCAAATGTCACCGCAACAAGTGCGAGATATATGCATGCCGGATATTCGTGTCTTATGTGAAGCGGAGCTTGCCACGCGTGACCGCGCAAAGGTTAGGGCCTGCCTAATTGCAAAGCGGCAACAAGCGTCGCCAAGCTGCCAAGCTGCTTTACGTGCTGCTAATACGCCGCCGAAAAAAAGCAGATAAGGGAAAAGGGATTGTAAATGAAGTCAACACGCCTTGTCGTCACCAAGAGCAACATCGGTATTAGCAAAACCCTAGAAACAGACTTGCCAGAAATTGGCAAAGGCGAAGTTTTGGCGAAAACTGGCAACTTTGCCTTGACAGCAAATAATATTTCTTATGCTGTCAGCGGAGATCAACTTGGATATTGGAAATATTTTCCCGTAGATAGCGAATGGGGCATTGTACCGGTTTGGGGATTCGCGGAAATTATTGCATCAGAATGCGACCAGATACCAATTGGCACCCGTTTTTGGGGCTTTTTGCCTATGGCGTCACATTTCATCTTGAAACCAATAAGAGTTAAGAGCGACGCGTTTGTTGATGGTGCACAGCATCGTTTGGATCTGCACGGAGTTTACAATCGATACCAGATAACCAACGGCGATTCCGAACAATTGACGGCACTTGCGGATGCTCGAAGCCTTTTGTTCCCACTGTTTTTCACCGGCTATGTAATTGCAGACTATATCGAGGACAATGAATGTTTTGGAGCGGCGCAAGTTGTCATCGGGAGTGCCTCATCTAAAACTGGTTTTAGCGTTGCCTATTATTTAGCGCGATTGCTAGGCAAGAAATTGCGCGTAACCGGCCTTACCTCAAATGGCAATTTTGAATTCACAAACTCACTTGGGTTTTATGACACTGTCCTTGGTTATAAAGACGTATTAGCGCTTGATGCCAGCAAGCCGACAATCTTCGTAGATATGTCAGGAGATGGAGAGTTGCTATCAAGCCTTCACAATCATTTCGGCGATAATATGAAAGCCAGCATTCTTGTAGGTGTAACACATTGGGAAGCAACGCGAAATCAGGCCAAATTGCCTGGAGCTAAACCATCATTTTTCTTTGCGCCAAATCAAATTCAAAAACGTGAAAAGGACTGGGGCCCGGGTGTGCTTAGCCGTAGAGTTGAAGAAGCAAATATTGAGCTGATTGCGAAAATTTCTGATAAGCTAGAGATTACACGCCAAAACGGTGCAACTTCAGTTCAATCATCTTTTACTCAAATGGTAAGAGGCGAAGTTCCGCCAAATAACGGTCTGATTTTGTCGTTCTGAATAGGAAGCTTGTAATGAAAAAGAACACAAAAATTTTTCTTGGGCTTTTGGTGGTTGTATTAGCTATCTTGGGCTTCCAAAAATACAAAATATATATCCCAGGAATTATCAGTCAGATAAAAAGTCCAATAGCCCCAAATCACGAAGTGAAATGGCAGCAAGCAAGTGCTATAAGTCCAAATCAAAAGCGCCCCCCAAATATCATACTTATTGTTGTCGATGATTTAGGGATGAATGATATTAGCCTTTTTGGTGGAGGTGTTGGCGGCGGGTTGGTGCCCACACCAAATATTAATTCTATAGCATCAAGCGGTGTCAATTTCACCAACGGCTATGCCGCGAATGCGACATGTTCACCTTCGCGCGCTGCAATGATGACGGGCCGATATCCAACCCGCTTTGGTTTTGAGTTTACTGCTGTACCGTCGGCGTTTGCAAGAACTGTTGGCCACTCGGATACGAAATCGATTCATCCGCTGATTTTTCATGAAGAACTCGACCGTGATATTATGCCCTATGAGCGCATGGGAGTGCCTGCATCAGAAGTGACAATTGCTGAGTTATTAAAAACCCGCGACTACCACACTATTCATCTTGGAAAATGGCATTTAGGAGAAGCCCCAGAAATTTCACCGAATGGTCAAGGTTTTGATGAATCGCTTGGTTTCAACGCTGGCGCTAGTAAATTTATGCACGAAAATGACCCCAATGTTGTAAATGCGAAACTTCCATGGGATCCGATTGATAGATTTTTGTGGCCGAATTTGCCGTATGCTGTGCAATTTAATGGTGGCCAAAGATTTGAACCAACCGGACACATGACTGATTATTTAACTGACAACGCTTTGGCCGCAATTGATGCCAATAAATCGCGACCATTTTTCATGTATCTTGCCTACAATGCGGTTCACACGCCACTACAGGCGACAAAAGAGGATTATGATGCGTTGCCACAAATTACCGACCACACTGAACGTGTTTATGGCGCGATGGTAAGGCAATTGGATCGCCGAATTGGCGACATTTTACAAAAACTAAAAGACACTGGCATCGATGACAATACATTGGTCATTTTCACTTCTGATAATGGCGCCGCTTGGTATGTTGGCCTGCCAAATCTAAACCATCCATTCCGTGGTTGGAAAGCGACTTTCTTTGAGGGCGGAATTAGAGTTCCTTTGTTTATGCGTTGGAATGGAACGATTGCGCAAAACACTAGACGATCGGATTTGGCAGGGCATTTGGATTTGTTTGAAACCATTGCGCAAGCGGCGGGCGCTACGTCGCCAAATGACAGAGTTATGGACGGGAAGAACCTTCTTGGAAATGGGCCACCACGCCAAGTATTTTATTGGCGCTCAGGCGCATACCGAGCAGTCAGAGATGGTGATTGGAAATTGCAGATTGCGCAAAGGCCTAACAAAGTGTGGCTTTATAACCTGAAAAGCGACCCGTATGAGCGCAACAATCTGGCGGCGGCTGAACCTCAAAAAGTTGCGCAATTGCGAAGGTTGATAGAAAGCCAAAATGCAATTATGGCAAGGCCCCAATGGCCCGGTCTGATTGAGGCACCAGTGCGTATTGACGTTCCGTTAAACGCTCCATGGAACCAAAATCAAGAATATGTATATTGGACCAATTAGGCTCCTGCGCCACCAATGTAATTAAATTGTTCGCCCTAGGTTCAAAATAGATTCAACAGTCTTGCTTTGATTGATGCATCAGTTCGATTGTTCGCATTGAGCGCAGCCATAACGTAGCCCAAATGAGTTTTGACAGTTGATGGCGCAAGACTAAGCGCACGCGCAATTTCTTTGTTTGATTTTCCGGTTGCGACCAAGCGAAGAACATCCATTTGGCGTGTCGACAGTCTTTCTGCAATTTGTGCTACGTCATCGCGGACAGGGTTTACGGTGCCGTCTTCAATTCGCGCTGCTGCAATATCAGCAAGGCGAGGCGGCAAATAGCGCCCGCCAGCAAGGATTAAGCGAATTGCGGCTTCAATCAAACTAGTGCTTGCGGTTTTTGGTGTAAAACCTGCAACCCCTTTGTCCAATAAATCGATAAGAAGCGCATCATCTTCGGTGCCAGTTACTACTAATATCAAGGAATCTGGTGCTGTGCGCATAATTGCATCAATGCCGGCTAGCGGTGCAGCGCCTGGCATTATCAGGTCGCAAATAATTAGTTCAGGGCAAGATTTCGCCTTTTCAATGGCTTCAGTAAAGTCGCAAGCAAAATCAATATTGGAATTGGGCCAACCCAAAGTTATAGTACCAGCCAATGCTTCGCGGACAAGGGCGTGGTCATCGCAAATTAGGCACGTTTTCATTCTTTTAGCCCCATTCCTTTTTTGTTGCTTCCAAATTGGGCAGGAAAATCCAAATAAAATGCCGCGCCATTGCGCCAGCGAGAATCCAATCCTGCTTTTCCATCAAGTAATTTTGCAATTCGTGCTACCGAAGAAAGTCCCAAGCCGAATCCTGACGAACCGTGATTGCGCGAACTTTTCCCGCGGTAATAAGCCTCAAATACGGCTTCCGCATCGCCTTTATCAATGCCAACTCCATCATCAATTACCCAAATGCGCAGCCTTCCCAGAAAACCACGGTGAAGGCCAATCAAAACCCGCGAGCCTCGGCTATGTTTGGCCGCATTTGTAATTAAATTACCTATCGCGCGCTCAAGCAGGATTTTATCGGTTCGGATTTTTGCAGACGTTTTCACTGAAATAATTTCCAAACCTTCCATTTTTGTCGTCGGTTGATATTGCGCGACCATGCGGGCAAAAAACGGCCCAAGCGCGATTTGGGAAATTTGCGGATCCACAGCATCGGCCTCAAGCCGCAAGTGGTTTAACATATGCGCAAGCAGTTGGTCAGCCGCTGCCAGTGCCTTGCGGGTGCCTTCAATTGCGCCATTGCGGTGCGTTTCGCTAGGTGCCTTTAGGGTTTGATCGAAGAACAGGCTTGCTGCTTGCAATGGTTGCGCTAAATCATGTGATGCGGTTGCAATAAATTGCGTTTTTGCATCACGCTCGGCTGCAACCATGGAAATCGCTTGTTCAAGCCGAGCCTTTGCATCGTTGCTTTCAACCTGTGCCGCAGCAAGTTGGCCCACTAAGCGGCGTGTCGAATTGGCGAACAACAACATGACAATTGTATAAGCAACAATGAAAAGCGTCATATATGGCGCATATGGTTCGGGGCGATTTGCAAGAAATATTGCAACCGAACCCAATATGCCAATGATCCCAAGCATTTTTCCGATATTATTATTGGGCCTTGCCAATATTTGGGTTGGGGCCATCGCCATATAGAACATGATCATTATTAATCTTAAACGCTCATCGGCGGATGGCAGAAACAACCATATTGTTGCGATTACAATAAGGTTGCTTACATACGTAACCATTCGGGCCCATGGTTCCCAATCGCGCGCCAAGGTTTCGGCATTGGGCCGGACAATAGTCAAAGAAATATTTATACCCAGCCAAACAATGTAAAAAACCGCCGTGGCCAATGCCCAGGGTATCATGAATTTTTCTGGCACTATTGGTGAAAAGAAAATATAGGTAATGCCTACTGCAACGCCAAAATAAACCCAAGTTACCCATGCGGAGTGGATGCTAATTTTCAGCGCATCACTAATCAGCAACGCGATTGCAGCGTCAGGTTTTATTTCTCGTTCTTGGCTTTTGTTGATGTCCACCATGGCGCTTAGACAATGCTGCAATTTCTCGCCAACTGCAAACACTATTTAGTCTCCCCCATTTGGTTCCCCCATTTGGCCGATTGTTGACAGCCCATTGAGGGTGGTAACCTTATTGCAAATTTGGGCCCAATTGGCGTTTTAAGCGGGAGACAAAGGCTATGAAGTTTGAAGACCTAAAGGCAAAATGGAATGGTCTTAGCACCACAAAGAAGTGGCTATGCGGCGGAGTTGCCTTGTTAGTTCTAATAGGATTAGCGGGCAATTCTGATGGCACAGGTCAGCCAAATCAGGACATGCAATATACGATGGACGGCCAACCATATTACCAAGGCGGGCCATACGGCGGGCAAGACCAAAATGGAAATTACCCGCAAGGCTATCAAAATGGCCCGAATTATGCTGGAAATGGCCAGCCAAATTACGGACCTAACAATAATGGCGGTTACAACCCGCAGGGGAATCCAGGCGTTCCAGCATATGGCGGCGGCCAAGCTTATAGTCCCCCCGATAATGGCATGGCAGAGTGGCAAGCAAACCAAAGACGTCAAAGCCAGTCAGTTGCCGCGTTTAATCAAGGAATTTTGGATCAAAACACTATTCAAGACGCTAATACCGGGCAAGTCTATTCGGGCGTAGATACCAGCATCGCAACGCCAGCAATCGAAAGTGGCGCCTATACTGCAGTGCCGACGGCAGAACTTCCAGTGGCGGGGGATTAGACGTGACTCGATGGAATCACCGCGCGATAACAGGTATTTTAGTTGCGGCAATTATTACGCCCTTACCGGTTTGTGTAAAAGCGCAAAGTAACCAGCAAGCTCCGGGTGGCAGCTTGCAAAGCCAAGAGGGCGCTCAATTATTTTCGCTTGCAAATGGCGAGCGTCGGCAATTTCTTGGAAATTATTTCGCGGCAAAGGGCAATGCGCAATTTATCCGGAATATTTCTTCTGAGTTTGTTACGCTTGCCGTCATAAGCGGCGAATTAACATGGGACGAAAGCCGCGCAATTGCTGGTCAAGCCATTGTTATACCCATCACAAACGCCAACCGGATTGAGGTCTTGGAATTTGACGCAGCAAGATTATTAGCGACGATTGACAATAATTGGCTAGCCCAAGTGCGGCCTAATTTGGAACAAATTTCGCATAGGCAGAAGCGAAAAATATTTTGGGGTTTATTGGAGCAGACAGGGGTTAATACGAGCGCGCCAGTACCTTCGCAAATTGAACGAGTTCGCCAATCGTATTTATCACAGCCGGCAGTAGTTGAACTAAGACGTAGGTCATTTGGCAATAGGTCATTGTTGCAATCGTTAACGGTGAGCAAGTTTAAAGACGCAATGATTGCGAACGATGGCGAAACTATTGCGGCACTTTTGGATCCACTTCCATTTTCAGACACGAACGACAATTCGCAAGTTTGGCAAAATGCGCGGCGCAGCTTTGCTGAGAATTTATTGAAAGATGCCGCCATGAAAGCCGCCTTTAGAGCTGAAGGAATTGCGCAAGAACCTATAACTGGTCAATTTTATATTGGGCCAGAAAACTCAAAATACATAGTTACAACTGTGGCGCGCGATAGCGCAGTATTCATAGCCGCGGTGGAGCCAATTCGATGAAGAAATCAATATTTCATATTACCGCAATGCTTGCCATTTTGGCCGCCACTCCGGCTTTTTCTACAGGCTTTAACGGTCGTGATTTGGCACGCGCTGCGCAAGAACATGCCGAGGCCCAAAACACGCAACAAACTGAAATCTTGAATGCTACCGAAGTTTTCCGTTTGCAAATGGCGTACAATCCAACAGCAGCAATAAATAGCCAAAATGACGCCATAAAGCGGGCTTTCGTAAATGTCTTTGGTGAGCTGTCAAACAAACGGGCTTACCAAGCAGCTTGGTTTATGGCGGGCGCGATTTCAAAATCTGGCGATAACAACTCGCAAACCAAATTGTATAATCCGCTTGCCCAAATTTGGCTTGTTCTAGACTGGTCAAAATCTGGCGATGCATGGCAATTAGTTGCGGTAAATGCCTCGAGGGCCCAAGTCGCCGATTGGACTTTGGCTACTTCTCCATATTTACAAGCGCTCGCCAATTCCTACTTCGAAGCACTAAATGGTGATAATGGTGTTGCCGCCGCAGGTGACACGCTTTTTGCCAATGCCGATAAATGGATTAGCGGCCTTGCGGATTTTGTTTTGAACCCAAACAAGCAAAGTGCAGCACAAAATACACTTGAAATTATACATGAAGGCCGCGCCGCACGCTTTGGTGCCGATGGCAATGTAATCGACACTTTGCCCGCCACAGTCCGCGCGACATTTGCGCCAATAACGGGCTTTAGGCGCAATAATGGAAGCTCACTATTATTTGGCACCCCTTTATTTCCGCAAATCATAATTGCTGCGGACTTTGATGGCGCAAATCGGCCAAATCTAAAAAGCTTAACTTTGCTGAATTTGGCGAATGCCACAGGGGAAATGAAATGAGAAAAGTGATTTATGGTGGAATTGCAATTAGCGTAGTGTCGCTTCTAATTTCAAATCCTGCATTGGCACAGGTTGGCGGTGGGGCTTCGGGCGGCAGTTCATCGCGCGCAACATCGCCCGCCGCGGCCCCTCCGCAAGCTGCAAACAGGAATTCGACTTTCGTTGGTCCAGTTTCCCCTACAATAACAAATGTATCGCAAGTATTCGATACGGCAAGATATTTAAATGCGGGCGATTATGGCGGCGCATACAGCGCGATGGCTGCGTTACGCGCCGATCAATACAACGCGACCCATCAACAAGGCACGGCGCCAAACCCGAATAATCCAACGGTTAACACAAATAGATCTGGGAACTTTCAAGTATTCACGGGGCTTATGGCGCAAGATCGCAATACTTTAAGCGAACGATTTTCGGCGCCAGCAGGCGATATAATGGCTCCAAGTGGTCAAGTATATAACGGCGCTGAACCACTCCTCGCGCAATTGGGGAGTGCAGCAAGCAGTCAATTCGCAACCTTGCCAGACCGCCAATTGTATAATGGAACGCGTATCCCGATGCCATCGCAACCAAGTTCAGCGCCTGGATCAAGGCCAATGAGCGGACTTGAGACAGCGCAAAATCGGATGGTTAGGGAAAATCTAATTCCCACGCTAACCGTGAATGTTAGTATGACGCAAGCATTGTTGGCGGCAGCAAATGAAACTGGCCGTGCCGATTTCATTGACCGCGCCCAATCACTTTTATCTGATGCGCAACTTGAATTAACTCAAGCGCGTCAAGTTGTTACAATGATAGATCAATTTCAAGGTCGCGCCTTCGCAAATAGCTCCGAAGCGAATTTGTATTTAACCGCGAGGGCTTATGTCCAAGGACGTAATACCAACATACTGCCGGCTGGTGCGCAGCATATTTTAGAGGAAATGCGCACAGCCTATGATGGAACTTTATCAGGTGCGGGGCCAATTAACCGCGAAACTCGTGCCCGATTAGAAGCCCGCATCAATGAAAGCAATGCCCTAAATTCTCGCCTTGATGACGCCCGTGAAAATGTGGCATCGCCAACAACACCAGCCGATGCGGCGGCCGCGCGCGCACGTTTTGGTGATTCAGTAAACCTACTTCCGACGCCAGCGCAATTAATACAAATGGCAAATCGAAACGTCCAAAATAATAACCAACCAGTGCAACACACATTAACCGATCTTAATCCGCCGCCTCAAGGTTCGAACAATAACTCAAATAACGGGGGGGCGGTTCAAGCCGCAGCGAATGCAAATTCGGCGATTAACGGTGGTAATGCGCCAAATACAACGCCACAACAACAGGCCAACAACTCGCCGACCACGCCTGCGCCAATTGTAATGCCGCGCCAACCTGATGGGCGTGTTCCATATCCAACTTATCAAGGGCCATCGCAGGCCGAATTGGATAGGCGTCATGCGGCTGCCCAAGCTGCTGCGCGCCAAGTTGACCCAAATTCGCAAACTGGCCAGACGGTTACAACGGCGCAAGTGCCAGATACAACTGGTGATGATAATTCAACTGCAGCTGATACTTCTGCAACCGATGCTGCAACTGGCGGCCATGTTGAAGTAACGCCTTATAATGCCACTGATGGCGCAATTGCTGGGGTTGAAGCCGCAAGGCAAGCGGCCGCGGATGCCGCCGCCGCACGTGCCGCCCAAGGCAATAGCCGCAATCTTGCAACCAGTGTTGTTAATACCGCCATCGCAAACACGCGCCAGATAACAGGCGGTGGTTCTTTCCAAGCTGCACGAGTTGCCTCAATTTATCAAGGCTATAATGTGAATGGCGGCAATGCTTCGGCAACCGTTCATGGCACGGGACCATCAAGCGCTGGAACCTCGCTTTCGGCGGCAGGCTATTCATTATCGGCGGCAGGGGTTTCGCCAAGTTCTGCGGGGCGGAGCAATTCTGCAGGTGGCAATGTTGGCTTTTCGTATGCGGGTGTTGGCGGTGTATCGTCGGCATCAAATGGCTTTTCATTGGTTACCCAAGGTCTATCGCTTGCAACATACGGCTTCTCGCTTGCTGGTGGGCCATTTGTTGCGGGGGATCTTGGCCTTTCGGACCCTGCAATGCGCGGGCTTGGGGCGAATGATATCTCGAACCCTTGGGCCTTTGCACCTGCGCCGCGAAACCGCGATGTGGCAGCGGCAACGCTTCGTGGCGCTTTCCAATTGCAAAATGACCCCTCTGGCCGATTTGGCCGTGAAACCGGTGGAATTGTTGTTGCCAATTTATTGGATGACCAAACTAGAAACATGAATGAACTGGTAAGCAATGGAATTGGTGGGCTTGACGCATTGTTGGCACAACCATTTAATGTGGTTTTAACGTGGGGCGCGAATGCCTATGACATCGATTTGCATATGACCGGTCCAACCGGCGAGGGCCAGACTGATAGGTTCCATATTTACTTTGCAGATAGGGGCTCGCAAACTGCGTTTCCGTTTGCTGAGCTAATTAAGGATTGTATCTGTAATTCCGGTAGCGAAGTTATTCTTACCGCGAAATTAATTCGCGGCGGAGTCTATCGGATTTCGGCATTCAATTTCGGCGATCAATCAACCACCAGCTTTAACCTTTCAGATTTGTCGGATGCAGAAATTTACATAGTCCGTGGGGGCACTGCAACCGCACAAGGAAACGGCACCACGATTGTGGGTGGACGCGTAATCTATCGCGGACGGGTTCCAAGAGGGCGCGCGGGAAATACCTGGAATGCCGTAGAAATTGATGCGCGCACTGGCAGGATAACAGCGCCAAATATTGTAGGAAATAGTGGAGGTTCAGGCAGTGTCAATTAGAGCTAGGGATGCTCAAATTGAATGGTTCTGCCACAAGTATTTTTTGACAAGGTCAAGAGTTGTTGCCGAAGGCAATAGCGGGCTATTGCAAAGGCAAAACTCGCTGAATTTGGCGAAAAAGGCTGTGGCCTGAAAGGTTTGAATGATGATTTATGTGTGTTTTTCTGGCCCATTTTGTGGCCCTAAGGGTTTGAATATAATGGCCTATTGGTTCGTCAAAAAGCCGAAACGAACGTCAGTTCGCTTCAGCTTCTTTCCTGCTACTTGGCTCATTCTATTCAAACAGAACCTATGCAATTTGAACATCCCTTGCTCTAGTATCAAATCTACGATTGCCTTCATTGCTTTACTTTTAAGCGCGTCAAATGCTTTTGCGCAATCCACACAACCAAGCAATATTGATGACAGGTTTCGCTCACAATTGCGCAATATAAGCGAAACTGAAAGGCAAAATGCACTATTAAGCGGTAATAACGACATTGTTCTTTTGCGCAAAGCGAAATTATGGACGCTTAGCGGCGCAATGAGCGCTACCCAATCTGACAACGCTGGCCTTAGCCCAATTGATGCTGAAAGTGATACATTTGGTAACGCCCAAGTTAACTTGCACTTTGGCACCAGAATCGCTGGAAGAGTAAATGTATTTGCCGATATTGGCGCAGTTGGTGTCAGGTATAAGAAGTTCAACGGGCTTGATTATAGCGCGTTGACCGGAAGTGTTGGTGCCGAAGCAACTTTAAAAGGGGTTGACTTATCCTTAGTCTATCAACCCTCAATCGTATTTGATAGAGCGTTTGTTAAGCGCCAACTCACTCAACACAGAACCACGGCAACGATCGCGCGGCCTTTTACAATAAAGGGCATTCGCTTCGAGCCTTCTCTTAGCGCTGATAGAGTTATTTCCAATCCAAGCGATTTCGAAAGTTGGGGTTACGGTGGAAATTTGACCACTTCCTTCCAACTCTCAAGGCGAATTCCACTTTCGGCCTATGCCAATTATGGTTTTGAACGTCGACAATATGATCACTATTTTGTCGATTTTCTTGGCGTGGATAGGAATGATAGACAACGCAATTTCAGCCTTGGGATCAATTACAATTTTGCGCGTAATGGCAACTTAAGCCTGTCATATGACTATGTTCGCAACCGTTCGACTTCGGATGTCAACGAATATGAAGCCAAGACAGGCGGCATAAGGTTTGAGCTACGAATGCAGTTTTGAGCTTGTTTTTAAGGCTTTTTGATAAAATCTAAAACTGCTTGTTCGAATTTGTCGGTTATGCCGTCGCTTGTGATTTGGCGTTGCAGCCAGGAATTTTCGACTGCGTCGATTTTTTCATTTGCAGCGATGTCGTCGGCACCGTGATTTTCACCCCAAATCTCATTCCGATTGGCCGAACCCAAAGGGCTTTTCGCGCCAACAAAAGCGCGCGATAAAAAGGATCCAATATTCGTGTGAGTATTTTCAAGGAAGGTTTCACGTTCTTGAGCTTTTTCCGCCGAAATCTTGGTATGAAAATTATGCGCCATCAAATGATTGCCAATCGCCTTTGCAAAAAAGTCTTGCCAATCATTGGCATTTTCGCCTTCCAAGCAAATATTTTTCAATCTGAATAGCGTTTCGGCCTCATCATCGCTGATAGTCGCGGCGCCATTACTAGAAATCGAAAACATGAGGCGCCGTAAATAAGCAACTTCAGATGTATTGATATGCGATGACAATTTACCGGCGTTATCTCTTGTTGCCCCTTGGCCGCTATTAATAGTTTGTTCTATCTCACTTAATGCCAAGTTGCGTAAGCTTGACGGCGCTTCATCGGCCGTTTCAATTACGCGGGTTATTAGTTCTAAATCATAAGGTGTATTTACACGGCCACCAACGGAAATATTCCCAATTAGCCAATTTGCCTTATAATCATCAACATAACCCATTGGATCCTGCTGACGAACTACAAAGTCCACTACGGATTCAAAATAAAAATCCAGCCAAAATTGTGGGAAAACAGTACAAGCTTTGTGCAGATCCATTATCGCCTGCGCTTCATCCAAACTTGCGGAGCCGTCTTGATAAGTGGTTGCACGCAAATTGAGTACATCAAAAGCCTCAATGTTGCCTTTTGCTTTTATGCCTGCCAAAACATCCGAGAAAACTTGTACCATTTTACTGAACCTTACCTTCAGTTTGGTTAATAACTTTATTTAGTTAAGGTTGGGTAATTTTATGATAGTTTTCTTAGTTTATCGCGAAATTGTTCAGAGCTTTTCTTGAAGCCATCTGCGTCGCCATAAGCCAGAAAGTCTTTATATCTTTGGTGCTGCCCAGCAGCTTTCTTAGCATGCTTAATGGGGCACCAATATTGTTCAGTAAGGCTAGCTATTTCTCGGCCATATGCTAGCAACCCGTTACCATAGCCGCAAAACATACAATTTATTTTTTCCACGACATTTAGATACGCAAGAAATTGTCTATCAATCACAATGAAATCGGCGCGTTTAACTTTTGGAATTTGCCAAGCTGTAAAGCAGGTCGCTTGATAAATGAAAAGCCCTAAATCAAGAATAATGAATGGTATCATCATGCCATAAACAAAGGGTATTGTTAGTAATGTCGCCAAATTAGATTTGAAAATATATTTATTGATACCGGTCTTTACGGCGCGGTGTGCGCTTAAAGTGGCTTCGTCAAATTGCGCTTTGCCGTTTTTCAAATCCTTAAAAAATTGCTCGCTTTTTGCGTCAATCGCGTCTTCAATTTGGATTTCCAGTTTTTTAAGTTGCGAGATTAGTTGGTCGATTTCTTCATTCATTGGCGGATATCCGTAAAACATAACGTTCAGGCATCGATTATGCGCTTAGATTGTCATTATAGCAATTGTAGCTTGTCTTTCAAAAAGCAGGCATTCATAGTGCAATGAAAAATAAGGCTGGGGACGCAAATTGACACCGAATTTTCAACTGTTAGATTGGCTCATTATTGCTGCATTTGTTGCGATACTTGTTGCAATAGGCATTTATTTTCAACGCCGCGATGCTGCGACCACTAAGGATTATTTCCTGGCTGGCGGGCAAGTACCATCTTGGTTGGCGGCGATATCTACAATCGCGACAATGCAATCGGCGGCAACATTTCTTGGCGCGCCTGATTATGGCTTTCGGAGTGACTTCACTTATTTAGGCACAAATATCGGTACTATTCTGGCAGCACTATTTGTTGGTTTGGTGTTGATACCGCGCTTCTATGCAATGAAAGCCAATACCGTATATGAATTGCTGAACATAAGGTTTGGTAAAGGGGCGATGCAAGCAGCAGGGGCGATGTTTCTTGTCGGGCGAGTCTTGGCGGAGGGGTCGCGCATTTATTTGGCAGCGATCGCGGTTGCAATGATGATATTTAGTGAAGTTTCGATGCAAGGGATAATAATCGCCGCATTTGCAATTGTTTTTGTTAGTTTCATTATTAGTTTTTTTGGCGGTCTAAAGTCTGTAATGTGGACTGATCTAGTTTTATTCTTCATTTATGTTGGTGCGGCAATCGGTTCATTCATTTATCTATTAGTTCTTATTCCAGCAGATTTTGGTTCGATATTGGCAGGACTTGAAAAAACTCCGGAAGGACTAAACAAGCTTAAACTAATAGATTTTTCACTTGATTTTTCCAAACCGTTTTCGCTTCTTGCGATTTTGACGGGCATGTTTCTATTATCAACTGCGAGTTTTGGGCTAGATCAAGATATTTCACAAAGGCTGCTTGCATCAAAAGACGCAAAAACTGGCGCAAAAAGCCTTTACATGGCCGCAATTTTGACATTGCCAATCGTATTCCTTTTTGTTGCAATTGGGCAGTTATTATATGTTTTTTACTCGCGCCCTGATCTGATGCAAGCAGCGACGGCAACAACGCCGACGGGCAACTTCCAAGGTCAAAACGTAACTGTCTTTATGTTTTTCATATTAACTCAAATTCCGGTCGGATTAAAAGCGCTGGCAACAATCGGGGTCTTGTCAGCGGCTATTTCGACAGTCAATTCGGGCCTTAATTCGATGTCCTCGGTATTGATTCAAGATTTTTACCAACCGTGGCGCGAAAAATGGAACCCGGCCCAAGCCCATCATTATGTTGATGCCGGGCGCATTGGCATGGCAATTGTTGGCGTGTTTTTATTCGCAATGGCGGTTTTTTCATACATTTGGCAAAGCAGTTCTGATATACCACTTTTGCAATTTGTTTTGGGCGTTATGACTTTTGCCTATGCGGGTTTATTGGGCGTTTATTTCACCGCTATTTTCACGAATCGCGGATCAACAAAATCTGTTATCGCGGCGCTTTTGGTGGGCTTTGCGTCGATTTTCATGATGCAGCCAGCGATTGCAACCGCACTACATTATCCGACATTTTGGCAAACTTTGGCCTTCCCGTGGCAATTATGCATTGGAACGTTCATTTCATTTGTGATTTGCATGATCGGTGACGATGCCAAAGGCAAAGCCGTAATCAAAACGCACTAGCGCGGTGGACTTTCAAGTTGCACTTGAAAGCCGCGCTAGTTTTTTTCGCTCCTTTTTACCCTTCAAGTCTATGAACTTGAAGGGGCGTCGCTCTAATTGCCATTTTTGCGAAGTCTTTGTTGCGGGTTATAGGCCCAACATTCGAGTTCTATTCTGCCATTATATGCAAGACCAGTGGAGCCAAAGGCACTGCGCGCAGGAAGGCGGCCAGGCGTGAAATATGTTACATAAACCGCGTTGAAAGCCTGCCAATCGGCCATATCTGCAAGCATGACTGTGCACTTAACAATTGACGAAAAACCAAGACCACGTCTTTGCAATGTTGCACCAATATTATCCATTGTTTGCCGTGTCTCGCCGGTGATGCCGCCGCTAGCTAATTTATTGTCACCTGGGGCGACGCCAATTTGCCCAGATAGATAAAGCATATCGCCAACCTGCACGGCTTCGGAAAACGGCATATTGGTACCAGTGCTATAAAAAATTGGCTCACCAGCACTAGCGCAACTCGATAGCGCAAAAAGAGATAAAAGCCCAGCGGCGAGTGTTTTTTTCATGATACTTTCCAATGTCAGAATAACTGGATGAATAAATAACATTTAAGCGAAGATATCAACTTAAAAATAAATTTGTTGCATGCCCCTCTCTCTGGGGGGAGTGCAAACGCACGTCCGGTGTGTTCAAACCATAGTGCGACGTTTGCCGCGTCTGCTTTTCTTCTATGGGAATTGGAAAGCCCCATTTCTGCCCCTATTTTCAGTGTAAGCCAATTGAGGATAGGGGCGTCTTTTTAACTAAGAGGGATATAATATGTCACAACCAAGAAATACTATGACATGGGGGGATGCCAGCGCAGTTGCAGGCGTATTCGCAGGCGTATTTGCCCTATTAATGTTGGGGCTAACCATCTTTGGCGATATGCCACTTTATGCTAAACTAAAAAGTGAAGGCTTCGTCTCCTCTGCAACCGTAACAGGCAAAGAAAAACTTGAAACCAATTCAAGGCGCAGGCGCGGTGGAACAACTTATCACACATCATATTTTTTGAATGTTCGCTATAACGCAACTTCAGACATAAAATATTCCGATGTTGTTTCGGGTAAAGTAGCACCACCAACCGCTGCCCCCACGCCAAAAGATCCAAATGCGAAGGCGGATCCTTTCGCCTTTCTTGACGCAAATATTGCGCGGCTTAAGCAAAATACCGAAAATACGTCGAAAGAAAAGGAAACTTTCGATCTTGGGGTAAGTTTTGATGATTTTGAAGCCGCGAATATGTTTGATTCATTTGACGTAGTGTTTGCGCCAACTAGCTCGCACGATCCAGTGAAATTTGAAGCGGTAAAAAATTATTCGCCAATGGGGAAATTAGTTGGAGGTTTCATATCGTTAATGGCAGGGATTGGTCTTTGGATGTGGGGTTGGCCACGTCGATCGCGTGGCCCAGTCAAGTAATAATTCTGCAATCAATGTTTGACAAAGGTCATATTAAAAGCCGTATCTAATTTTCAGATCTTTCAACTGTTTGGGCAAATCCGATGCAAATAGAAAAAAATGAATCCTTCGAGCAGTCGACACAACCGAAATGGCGTGTCGTAGTTGTTGAAGACGATTTCAATTTAAGGCTACATTTAGTCGAAGCGCTTAAGGCGGCGCCTGACTTTGATGTTATTGGCGAAGCAAACAAAGTCGTCGATGCAATTGATTTAGTAAAATGTGGGCCTGATTTGGTTTTGCTCGATTTGGGCTTGCCAGATGGTTCAGGGCTTGAAGTTATTGAAGCGCTTAAGAAAAATGACATAAAGAGTAAAGTCTTAGTTATTACAATTTTTGAAGACAAGGCAAGCGTTTTGAAAACGCTTCGTGCCGGCGCCGATGGCTATATTTTAAAGGATACGCCGAAGGAGAGCATTCTTGAGGAGCTGCGTTCAGTAATGGCGGGTGAAACTCCAATCAGCGCTCGCGCGGCTTCACATTTGCTTTCAATTGTTCGCGAAAATGAGCCAATTGTTAAAGAAGGCGAAGGGCCTACACTTACTCCACGCGAGAAAGAACTTTTGGAACTTTTGGCCAGAGGTATGAGCCGAAAACAAGCAGCGCGCAAAATGGTGATTTCCCCTTTTACTGTGGCCGAATATGTGCAGAATATTTATAGAAAATTGTCGGTAAACTCACGCGGCGAAGCGGTCTATGAAGCACTGCAAAGCCGCCTAATTCGCTTAGATAGCGTAAAGGGATAGCAAATTTGTATTTGCGCGGCCTATTTTTTGCTTTTTTGGCTATATTATTATCGCAGATTATTTTTTGGCCAACCGTTCATTTAGCGGAGCATCTGGCTAGGCCAAGCCAAATGGCCGAATTGCCTTATGTTGAAATGACACAATTTGCCGAGAATGGTTCGGTGCTAAAAAACGGAGAGAAAGTAAAGGCTCATTATCATGGCACTGACGGCTATGTTGTGCGGCCTTGGCCTGAAACCAGTAAAGTGGTTTTTGATTTATCGTTCGAAACTTCAAACAGTCGTGAGCCGATAGCCATTTATCTTTCCTATGCTGAGAGCATTAATGAGATAAAAATAAACGGGCAGACTATTTTTGCTGATTTACCCTTTTCAAGGCAACCGGGTGCGATTTCTTATCAGCCTGCGATTTATCCAATTCCTTTTGAGGCATTGAAAAACGGCGAGAATATTGTCCATGTGACACGAAGCATTGATGGCTATATCACTGCGATGCCTGAATTTGCCATTGGGCCTGCCGCCGAATTATATGCGATTTATCACTTGAGAATGTTGCTGAACGTCGATTTGCCTTTAGTAGGAATTGCGGTTCTGTTATTCACATTCCTGTTGTGTTGGGTAGTTAATTGGCAAAAAGAAGATGTGCCACGAGTAAGAGCCTTGATGGCACTATTATTGGCCTGTGCATTTTCGAACTTTGCTTTGACTTTCTTGCCAACTTCGAATTTACCGTTCGAAGGAGTAGTGATGATTTTTGGTGGGCTGAACTTGTTGATAGCGTTCATTTCACTTCAATATGTCAGTTTTGATACTGGGCTATTGCAATCAATAAATAAACCTTTGCGTCTCCTAGTGTATGCAATTCCTTTCCTATTGCTGCCATGGTTCGTTTTTGCCCAATTGCCATTCGCTGATAAAGGCTCAACATATCGATTAATGATAGACTTAACACATATTCTATTTGCGGGCTTTGTTGGCTTTGCAATTATCATATTGGCGCTTTCATTGCATGGTGTGAATTGGGGCAGGCGGTTCGAGCGCTTTATTCTGATTTTGTGCCTCACAACCTTCGCGTTTGATAGAATAGGAAGTGTGATTGATATTCAATCGTTTTTCGATCCCGGCACTAGCTTTTCACTTAGCTGGTCTCCACTTGTTGGTATGCTCTTTGGGCTTGTCATGCTGGTGTCACTGGCTAGGCAAGCAGGGGAAGCCCGCGAAACTGTCGCTAAAGCAAATCAAATATTGGCACAGCGCTTGGCAGACCAAGAAAAAACCATAGCAAAAGCATTTGAAAAGAACCGCGAAGTTGAACATAAGAACGCCCTTTTGGAAGAACGTCAGCGAATATTGCGCGATTTGCATGACGGCTTTGGTAGCCAATTATTCGGACTAAGTGTCCAAGTGCGAAATGATAAGCTCGATAAGATAGGAATAGAAAATGTCCTCGCAAATAGCTTGATAGATTTGCGCTTGATGGTGGATAGCCTTGATAGTGTCGGTGAGAGTTTGGATTTGGCGTTGGTGTCCTTCCGCGATAGAATTACACCAATGTTGGCTTCAAGTGGCGTGGGGCTAGAATGGCGTAATAGGCTTTCCTTTGCTGCGCCAGCTTATGGACCACAAATTGTGTTGCATTGCTTTCGAATATTGCAAGAAGCAACGTCCAACGCGGTTAGACATTCTAATTGCAAGCGAATAGTAATTACAATTGACGTTGATGGCGCAGTTCCGCCAAATCTCATAATTAGTATCGCCGATGATGGTGAAGGATTCGGTCAAAATATCATTGAAGGCAAAGGACTTGCAAATATGCGCAATCGAGCAGCATTGTGCGGTGGGCGGCTAGAAACGCAAAGTAATAATAAGGGAAGCAAGATTACACTAATCTTGCCGCCAATTGGTCCAAAAAGCTGATTTATCTGTCAATTTCGAAGAACCGTAAATCGATGGTACGTCTTGCGGTTTCATCCATCATGCAACGGGCCCCAAGCCAACGTGCCATTGATCCGCCTTGATAATGAATATTAAAATATCCGCACTTTTTGTCACGATACGCGATCCAGCTTCGTTGAACATCGCGAAATTGGCTTGTGACCCGTCGTTGGCCGTTCCCATTATAATATCGGTTCAACATCACGTCCCAACCGCGATATTCGTCTAGAAAACAACGCTCCATTCCAACTGTTGTTTGATTAGCCTCGTCTGTTAGGCACGCAGCAGAGAAAATACCAATACACTCGTAAAGCGGTTTTTGTCGGCTATCAGCATTTATTAGACAGCCTTCGAGGGCTTCTGCCATGCCAACGCTCCCAGGCTCAGTTTCATCTGATCCATCTCGCGGGGCTGCCGCTACTCCAGTTGATAGCATCAATGCAGCCACGCAACATATAGTCTTACCAATTAAACGTATTTGCATCATTATTTCCTTCGGCTCGATAATAACTTGCATTGACCTGTAGGCAACCCCCTTATTTTAAGGGAGTGCGATAATTCGAAAATATAGTATATTTGGTGCGCCTAGCCTAAATGGAAAAAAATATGCCAAAAAAAATGCTGAGTTTTGAAGAAATTGAGGCTTTAATCGCAGAAGCAAGTACAAGAGTATTTGGTACAGCCCTTGACCGCGAAGCTTATCACTTCGTGGAATATGGGCAAGGCTGGCTCATTGAAATTGACGATAAATACCATATCGTCAATTATGACAGAAATTGCGAAGTTAGTCGTTTAACTTTTGATACGCCGGACGGTATAGTTTTCGAGATTATCAGGAGTTGGGCTTTCGCTGCAGGATATAAAAAAGCAAGAGATGAAGATATAAAAGGCCGCGATGTAAGGCGCACAGCTTTTTCACATGAAGTAGAACTAATGGGGCGTTATAGCCTTGAATGGCGACACCAAGCTCAAGCGAGACACAACCAAATTTTGGCTAATAATCCGTATAATGATGAAGCTTATAAGTAAGGCTATTGTATGATTAACTGCAACGTTATTTTATCGCCCGCGAAGATGTTTTCTGCCTCTCGCACACTTGCTTTCAATGGCAAAAAGTAACCGCCTGACTTGCTATCCGGGAATATTGAAGTTGCAAAACTGGTTTCACCTATTCTTACTTTGACTTTAAGGCTACGAAAGCCCCGAAGTTTATTCGAGTTGAAAAACTTAATTTCGTCGGAAATGTCTTTTGGAATTTTGAAAAAATGCCATGAACCTTTTTCGAAGTTCCAAAGAATAACTTCGTTGGTTATTTCGTAAGATTGTTCAAAATCCATATCGCCCGCCTTTTGAATTAGAGTCAGCCAAATATTGGTTTGTTACTATGCGGTCAATGATGTGACAATAAGACGCTGTAAACGCTATTGCCACAATACTATTTGACTCATTACCATGAGCACTAGTTGCAATCCAGTTGCATTAGCGTTAAGCGAATAAGGTCCTTTGGAAGTATTTGGAAGTACAAGTGAAAATGAAATTGACCGAGATGGTTAGGGGTGAAATTGCGCAAATAGTTGACGTTGGCGGTGGCGATTTGCTTGTTTGCGCAAAATTACGTGAAATTGGGTTCGCGGAGGGTGACGAAGTCGAGATTTTGCACTTTGGCCCGATAGGGAAGAAGCCCATTTGCATAAGGTTAAATCATACTTTGATTGCATTGAGGCCTGAAGAAGCCGACAATATTTTAGTGGAGCGCACTTAAGTGGGGGTTAGAATAGCATTAGTTGGCGCGCCTAATAGCGGCAAAAGTACGCTGTTTAATGGGCTCACTGGCGGTCGGGCAAAAACAGCAAATTATACCGGAGTAACGGTTGAAACTAAAGTTGGCCATTGCGTTACGCCGAATGGCAACAGGGTCGAGATCTATGATCTGCCTGGTATTTATGGCTTGACTGCAAGATCACTCGATGAACGAGTAGCGATTGATTTGCTAGAAGGTCAAATGAAAGGCTTTGCCAAGCCCGACCTGATAATAGTTGTAATTGACGCTAGTAATTTGAAAACTCACTTGCACTCTGTTCTGCAAATGCGAGAGCTTGGTCTACCGACAATCGTCTCACTAAACATGATCGATTTAGCGGATCGCGATGGCACGGTTATCGATGTTCACGCACTTCAAAGAGAATTGGGAGTACCTGTTGCCCAAACCCAAGCAACCAGAAAACAAGGGCGCGAGCATTTGCTCACGCAAATTGACCAATTGATAAATACCGAAGATTTAGCAAACCCAAGCGAAATTCCCGCGCAAGACTTGAAGTCGCTACAAATGCAAGCGAGGCAAATTGCAAGTCGGGTCATTGTTTCAGAAGGTCTTGCAAATAAAGCGACGCGAAAAATTGATGAAATTGCGATGCATGGAATTTTTGGGCCATTAATTTTGTTGGCGCTTTTGTTCACAATGTTTCAAGCGGTTTTCAACTTGGCAATAGTGCCAATGGAATGGATTGAAATTGGCGTAGCAAAATTTGGAGCAATTGTTGGAACGCTACTCGGTGACGGCTTGATAAGTGAATTGGCAGTGGATGGAATTATTGCAGGTGTCGGCAGCGTTGTGATTTTTCTTCCGCAAATTGTCATTCTTTTCGCTTTTATCTTGGCACTTGAAGCGTCCGGTTATATGGCGCGAGCGGCATTCTTAATGGACGAAATAATGAATAAAGTCGGCCTAAATGGCCGTGCCTTTATCCCGTTGCTTTCAAGTTTTGCTTGTGCCGTTCCAGGCATAATGTCCGCAAGGGTGATTGAACATGAACGAGATAGACTAACAACAATTCTTATTGCGCCGCTAATGACATGTTCGGCAAGGCTGCCGGTGTATACTCTTATAATTGCTGCGTTCATACCGAATGAAAAAATATGGATTTTCGGGCTACAAGGCATTGTGATGTTTTCGTTATATATGGCAGGAGTATTAGGCGCGTTTATTGTTGCATTTATTTTGAAAAATACGATAAGCCAAGGGCGACCTCAAGCACTAATAATGGAACTGCCTAGTTATAAATGGCCAAATTTCCGAGATTTCGGGCTCGGTATTTACTTCAGTGCAATTGCGTTCTTGCGAAGAGCAGGAAAAACCATTTTGATGGTATCAATTATTCTTTGGGCCTTAGTTCGCTTCCCAATTGATAATAATGCGATGGTTGAAACCTATGCCGGCAAAATTGGTTCGTTCATATTGCCGATTTTAAGGCCGATTGGGTTTAATCTTGAAATAGCGATTGCGCTTATTCCTGGCATGGCCGCCCGCGAAGTAGCAGTTGGCGCATTGGGAACCATTTATGCCGTACAGGGTGGCGAAGACAATTTGCAAGGATTGTCTGCGGTATTGCAAAATGCATGGAGCCTGCCAACCGCCTTAGCTTTTTTGGCTTGGTATGTATTTGCCCCGCAGTGTTTCGCTACATTGGCAACAATTCGCCGCGAAACCAATTCTTGGAAGTGGCCCGCTTTTGCTTTTGCTTATCTGTTGGCGCTTGCATATATTGCGGCAGGTTTAACTTATCATTTGGCAAAAATTTGGTTTTAGGTTCTACCAATTTTTGCAGCGCGTTTGACATAGTCTAAAATAGTAAATGTACATAAAACCGCACTCATTATTAGTGCTGCTTGTCCAAATTCATGGCTCCCAAATTTGAGGTTCGCAAACTCAAAATAAGGGCTAATCAAAAATCCAAAACCAACAAACTGCGCAGTGACTTTAATACGTTCTAACACTGAAACTTGGATTTTTAGCTGATTGGGATAGGTTTCATTTAGCCCTGCCACCAAAAAATCGCGCCCAACCAATATTACACCAGCCACCAATACCCATGCATCTGCATCACCGCGATAAATAAGCCCTATGAAAACACAAAGGGTTAGCAGTCGATCAGCCAGTAAATCAAGCATAGCGCCAGTTTTGGAAACCAAACCAAGCCTGCGCGCAAGGAATCCATCCAATACATCAGTGGCACCGGCGAAAAGATACCAAAAAAGGCAAATCCAAGCACCATTTGGACTATTTGCTACAAGACTCCAAACCAAAGGGGCAAGTGATAACAAACGAATTGATGTGACAAAATTCGCGATATTCATTGGCAATACCTACAATTAATCTTCCCAATCTTTGCTCAATTGGTTTGCCGCAATCAGCATAAATACAGCAGCCACAAGATAGAGCGAGGAGCCAAACATAATTGAATATCTTAGTGACTCTTCTGCGTAACGTTCTTTAAGAACGTCAGACAACCCTCCCAATGCCCAGTCGCCCACACCAATTCCGATTAGGTTGTTGATTAGCAAGAAAATCGCTGATGCTGTAGTTCGCATATTTGGTTTCACAATATGCTGGAATGCTGCCAATACTGGCCCCATCCAAACCAATCCCAATCCAGTTGGAATTAGAAACATTACAAAAGTCAGCGCAAGCGAATGGCTTTGAATACCTATCAAATAGAATGGGACGATTGCCAAAAATGCAATTGCTGGAACCCGCGCGTAAGCGCTCTTGGATTTTGCACCCATTTTGTCTGTAACTAATCCACCTAGCCACATGCCACTGACGCCGCCGATTAACAAAATCAAACCTTGAAAATAACCGATATACAAAATGGGGCCTGCGTTTTTTGGCACAAGAAATGATGGCAACCAAGACATAAAATCTACCATCTCATTTCCATAGGACCTGAGATAGAAAGCGGGCAACCATGCCAAAAGGCCGTAGCCAATCATGGAAGAAGATGCTGCCCCTAAGGTCAATGTCCAAAAGCTTGGCTTTGTAGCCAAGGTCTTCAACACTACTTTAACGCTGACGGCTTCGGTTGCGGCCGCTGAATCGCGCCCCCCGCGAACTGGCTCACGCATGAAAATCCGGAAAATCGGCGCAAGAACTAGTCCTATCGCACCCATAATAATGAATGCGGCGCGCCAATCCAAAATTGTTACGATAACCGCCCCAAATATAACACCAATTGCAGACCCTAACGGCACGCCAAAGCTGAAAATCGCCATTGCCCTTGCCCTTTTGGAAGGTTCGAAATAGTCCGCAATTAGCGAGTATGATGGCGCAACCCCGCCGGCTTCCCCAATCCCAACACCCATTCTCGCCAAAAACAATTGCCAAAAATTTGTGGCGAGGCCGCATACCGCGGTCATTGCGCTCCAAAGAGTAAGCGCAATAGTTATAATCCAAGTACGGCTCTTTCTATCAGCAAAATAGGCAATTGGCACGCCCAAAATAGAGTAAAAGAGCGCAAAAGAAAGCCCGCGTAAAAGGCCAAGATTGCCGTCACTTATGCCTAATTCCTTTTGGATAGCGGGTGCCAATATCGAAAGTATTTGTCGGTCCAAGAAGTTTAAAATATAGACCAGTAACAGCAAAAATAGCATCAGATTAACGCGTGTGCTGCTACCACTGTCAGCAGCAACTATCGCATTCGAATTGGCATTATTAGTCATGTCGGCTCCCTTTTGGTGCATAGAATAGGATTTTGCTCGCCATTGCAAGTGTTACGAAAAAGCCCTCATGGAAAAATCCACGAGGGCAGTTCCGGGGATTCATACTTTACTTAGAATTTCACTTGCAAACTGCCAGTGAAAGTCCTTGGTGGGCCGTAAAAACTATTCACAACGTTTCCAAATGTGGCTCCTGCAAATAGATAGCCGCCAATTTTATATCGCTCATCTGTCAAGTTGCGACCACTTAGGCTTAGTTTCACGTGCCCTTCAGATGTAGTCCAACTTACACCAGCATCTAATAATGTGATGTTGCTATTTTGGTCGATTGCTGGGTTCACAAATTCAAACATTGAGAATTTTGATCTGTAGGAAGCCGACAATGTCGCTGCAATATCGCCCATATCACCCAAACTGTGACTATAGTTTAGCGCTACATTTCCATTCCACTTTGGCGTATTTTGAAACACAGCACTTGAAGATAAATCGGTAATTACACCAGCAGCGTTCTTAGTAATGAACTCATTAAAGTGGGCGTCCGTATAGCCTACACCAAATGTCGCAGCAAACTCTCGGCTAAAGTTCAAACCACCTTCAAGCTCAAACCCTTGAATTTCAGACGAGCCAGCGTTGTCGACAAAACTCGCAATTGAACCAGTTACAGTCGGTTCTTGGCGCGTGATTTGTTGGCCTTCATAGTCAGCCCTAAATATAGCTGCTGCAAAATTGGCCCGACCTTGGAGCAGGCTTCCTTTAACGCCGGCTTCGTAGGATTTGACGTATTCAGGGTTATAGCCGTTGACAGTATTCGGCGTCAAAATAGCATCACCGCGCATGTCAAATCCGCCCGACTTAAAGCCTTCTGAATAAGCTACATAAGCAGTTATGTCAGGATTTATTTTATATGAAAGGCTGGCGCGAGGCGTGAACTCAGAGAACGTCCGAGTATTTGAATAATTAGAACGCATCAAGCCCGCGATAGCAGCACTATTTCCAAATAACGGTGAATAGAGGCCCGTAAAGTTCTGCCGATAAACAGTTCCACCGCGCCTGTCTTGGGTCAAGCGTCCGCCCAATGCCAATGATAGATTGTCAGTTAATTCGAAATTGAAATCACCAAAAAATGCTGTACTTTTAGTATCAACTTTGCCCGATGTTGCGATTGTAAGGTTTAGGCCACCAACAATAGTGTCAAATGCTCCGTCCGCGGTTGCATCTAAGGTATAAAGACCTACAACGCCCGACCAATTTTCTGCAGTGAATAGCGCCTGAAATTCGTGGCTATTTTGTTCATCGCTATACCTAGCAGGAACATCCAAGGCGACTGCTTGATTTGTGTCAAAGTCGATAAGGGTTCTGGTTTTACCTTCGCGATGGGCGCCAATATACTTTAATGTCAAGAAGTCATTGATGTTGAATTCACCTGTTAAAGACAGACCTTGGTTTTCAACATGGTTTGCGCTGCCAATGCCTGCATCGGTGTCATAAATGCCAGGTAAAATGGCAACACCAGTAGTAAGGCCTGCACCGGCTGCTTCGCGGTGACCATGTTTCGCATTTGAATCGTCTGAGACTTTGTCATAACCAAGTCGGAAAAATAAATTCTCTCGCGGTGCAAATTCCGCACTAACACGAAATGCTTGGACGTCCTTGTCATAATGTGCCGCATTGGTTGTAATGTTTCGGCCAAAACCATCGCGGTTGTAATCAGCAATTGCTGCGCCAACTCTGAAAGTATCTGACAATGGCATAGACCCAGAGGCAACGAAATCTAATTGATCATAGCTGCCAACACTAACTCTAGCACGAGCAGTTGGCTCAGCCCCCAAACGACGAGTAACATATTTTACTGCGCCCCCGATTGTATTTCTTCCGTAAAGAGATCCTTGTGGGCCACGCAAAACTTCGATGCGTTGAATATCAAAGATATCAAGAACCGCGCCTTGGGGCCGCGATACATATACATCGTCTATATAAAGGCCGACACCAGGCTCGAAACCCCAAAGTGGATCCTGTTGGCCCACGCCACGGATGAATGCAATTAAGGTTGAACTGGTGCCTCGCGCGACCTGTATTGTCGCATTCGGTGTCACTTGTTGCAATACGGTGATATCCGGCGCACCAGTGGCTTCTAGCTTAGTTGCAGAAAAAGTCGAAACCGCCAATGGTACGTCTTTCAACGCTTCTTCACGCCGCCGCGCTGTAACTACTACGGTTTCGTCCGAAGCAGCAGTCGGCGCGGATTGCGCAAGTGCTGGTGTGAACATTAATATTGGCGAAATGGCAGAGGTTGCCAATAGCGCTTTGATGATAATTTTTGAACTTTGCTTTTTCATTTTATTCCCCTGTGAAATACTGATTTGAAGGTTTGGCTTAGACAATTAAAATTGGCTCGATTGCTTTGGTTTTTACAGAATTGGCGATGGTTTCGACCAACTGATTAAACTCATTTGGTTGTTCCACATGCGGTGCATGCCCGGAAAATTGAAAACTATAAAGTTTGCAATTTGGCATAGATTTGCAAACAGCCACACACACGTCGTTTGCATAAAGTTGGCTCCCTAGTCCTTGAACTATGGAAGTAGGTATGTTGATTGATTTTACTATTTCGCTGCAGTCGCATTCTATTAGTGACTGCCAACATTGCGCCGCATTTTCACCAGAGTTGCTGTTTGAAATACTAAGCAGTGTTTCAATATCGGCACTTAGTTTTGCTCTGTCGTTTTGAAAAGAGTTCGAAGCGAATATCTTGCGGATAATACGTTTGCTTGTGGCCGCCCAATTGGTCAACATTTCTGAAATCGCTCTTTTGGCGCGGGCCTTGCCTTTTTTCGTTTCAAGGCCAACCGAACCTATCAGCCCATATTGCCAATCAGTGCTATTTAGAACTTTGGGCGACATATCGACAGCTATCATGTGTGAAATATTGCTAAGGCTGTGGCTCTTTGCGGCTTCCCAAAAAACCATTGCACCCATTGACCAGCCTACATAAACAATTTTGTCTAGTTCAAGATGGGAAATCAGTTCAAAAACATCATCACCCATTGTCTTAATTGTATTCGGTTTTTGGGCCGAAGAACTATGTGAAGAAGTTGATTTTCCCCAGCCGCGCAAATCTGGCACAATGATACGAAACTGATTTCGCAAAATGCGTTGCTTGAAAAATGATTCGCCGGTCATGCCAAAGCCATGCACCAATAGAATCGGGGTTCCTTGCCCCCAATCTTCATAATGTAGGCTTGTGCCATCACTCAACACCAAGGCTGGCATTTTCGCGTTCTTCCCTCTATGACTTATACGCCTAATGCAAATCTGCATTGGTGCTTGTTATTCGATTCACATTAAGGCATAGTTTGAAACATGAATCAAGTTTCATATTCACAAGAGAGCAAATTGCCCAAAACTGCTCGTGGAGCAAAGACCAAGGCTAAGTTGTTGGAAGCGGCGGCACTTGAGTTTGGCGAAAAGGGTTATCACGCATGTATGATTGCTGATATTACGCGCCGCGCCAAAGTGGGCATGGGGACGTTTTATGTATATTTTGAAAGTAAGGAAGAAGTATTTCGTGAATTAGTTTCGTATATGAGTAATTTGACGCGAACGCATATTTCCAAAACTATTGAAGGGATAAGCGACCGATTGGAAGCTGAACGAGCGGGCATTGTAGCCTATTTGAAATTCGCGCGCGAACACCGAGATCTGTATCGCATTGTTATGGAATCGCAATTTGTCGCTGAAGATGCTTATCGCAACCACTATCGTGTATTTCATTCCGCTTATACAAATAATCTTGAAATTGCTAGTCGCAAAGGCCAAATCCGCGAAGGCGATGATGCAGTTAGGGCCTGGGCATTGATAGGCATTTCAGTTTTTTTAGGTATGGGTGTCGGCCTAAACGATGGTGAATACAGTATAGATAGGGTGGCGGACGCAGCTTTTGACCTAATAAAAAACGGCCTGAATCCGACCTACATAAATAATTTGGAAAAAGACCTGAACGGTTTGGATTAAGCCAATGAACTTCCTGCCTGACTTACTTTCCAACCGAGCGATGCTTTCCCCCGACAAAATTGCATTGGAGGAATTGGAAACCGGCAGAATGGTTTCATTTTCTGAATTGGATTGTCGCAGCGAAAAACTTGCATCATTCCTGCTAGACAGTGGTATCGTCGAAGGTGACAGAATATCTGTTCTATGCCGTAACCGAATTGCCTTTTTTGAGCTTTTGTTTGCCTGTGCAAAAACAGGCGCAATTCTTGTACCTTTAAATTGGCGCGCGCCACTTGCAGAAATTGAAGTTCTTTTAGAGAAATTTTCCCCTAAAATTCTTTTTCATGGAAATGAAGACAAAGAACTAGCCGAAATGGCAAAAGGAAAGATTCCAAAAATTAGTTTTGATAAGGAATATGAAACACGGTTAAATAATGGCACATGCGGGAGAGCTCGCAAAACTTGGCCAACAAATCAGATCTGGTATTTGCTCTTGACTTCGGGCACTACTGGCACACCAAAAGCTGTCATTCAGACTTACGGCATGGCGCATTGCAATGCGGTTAATATCGGCCAAGCAATCGATATTACGAACCAAGACATCTTCGTGAACTTTTTGCCATTGTTCCATTCAGCCGGAATAAATTTACATACATTGCCCGCGATTTTTAATGGTAACTTATCGAAAATTATATCGGGCTTTGACGCAGAACGAATAATCTCCTTAATTGAAAACAAACAAATTACCGCTTTTTTTGGTGTTCCGGCTGTTTATTTACTTTTAAGCCAACATCCAAGATTTGCGGAACTAGATTTATCCAAAATGCGGTCTTTTGGCTGTGGCGGCGCGCCCTTGCCGGATTATTTGGTTGAACTTTATGCCAATAAAGGTGCGCTTGTCTGTAATGGCATGGGCATGACGGAGACAGGCCCCACTGCATTCATGATGGACAAAGAAAATGTAAAGGCCAAAATTGGGTCAGTAGGCAAGCCGCAAATTTTATGCAACGTAAGAATTGTCGATAGTGCATATAATGACGTTGAAATAGGCACAGCAGGTGATCTATTATTCGCAGGACCCGGAATTACACCCGGATATTGGAACGATGATGCCGCAACCAAAGAAGCGTTTTACATTGATGAAAATGGCACCAAATGGCTCAAATCTGGTGATACGGCTCGCCAAGATGAAAGCGGCTATTACTTTATTGTTGGCCGCACCAAGGACATGTATATTTCCGGCGGTGAAAACGTTTATCCAGCCGAAGTTGAAAACGCCATTTCGCGCCATGAAAAAATCATTGAAGTTGCAGTCGTTGGCATACCAGATGAAAAATGGGGTGAAGTTGGCGTTGCATTTTATATTGCAAACTCGCCACTTAGCAACGCAGAATTGGATCAATTTTGCCGCGCCAATTTAGCCCCATTCAAAGTACCAAAACGCTTCGTCCTAGTGCAAGATTTTCCGCGAACAGCAGCCGGTAAAGTGCAAAAACACTTAATCGAAATCCCTAAATTATGACCCGTCAACCATAACAGCAAAGCCACCAAAAATAAGGCGCTTGCCATCAAACGGCATGGAGTCGCCTTCCATATTCATACGCTCATCATTCATTACTTTTTCAAAGCCTATGTCTCGCGTAGCTTTATCTGGCCATTCAACCCAAGAAAAAACCACGCCATCATCTTGGTAGGCGGCAACTGCGCGGTAAAAATCTGTGACTGTACCCCTTGGAACATTATCGCCCCAAGTTTCAACCACGCGCAATGCACCATGCTCAAGAAAAATGTCTTTTGCCTTTTCTGCCATTGCAAAATAGTCGTCCTTTTTGTTATTTTGTACCGGAATAAGATAGCCATCAATATAAGTCATTTAGCACTCCTTAGTTTAACCCTGTAATGCGACCCATTCGCAATATTGTCAATCAAAACTTGGAATGGTTTCAACGAGGCCATTCCCGAATCTTATTGGTTCAATACGCGAGCATAGACCAGACTTCTGGTCAATTTCGGCAACTACACCGCAAGCCATGCCGCGCCCAGTTGCGGGCTCGTGACGTTGATGGGGCAGGCGGACCGATTGACGGCGCACGGATATATGCTTGTTCATGCCCAAAACACTGTCGTAATCGCCGCACATTCCAAGATCGGTAATATAGCCAGTTCCATGTTCCAATATGCGGGCATCAGCAGTTGGAACATGTGTATGGGTTCCGACAACTAAACTTACGCGGCCATCAAGAAAATGCCCAATGCCCTGTTTTTCGCCCGATGCTTCAGCGTGAACATCAATTATTATCGCGTCTGCCATTTGCCCCAAAGGGCAAGCAGCAACTTCGCGCTCCACTGCCGAATATGCGCAATCCAAACTATCCATATAAAGGCGACCCATCACCGACACCACCAAAATATTAAATCCACCTATATTGAATATTTGCGCGCCGCGCCCGGGTGGATTGGTAAGGGCGGGATAATTGCAGACTCGCAGAAGCCGTGGCTCGCGGTCAATATATCCAAGTGCCTCGCGTTGATCCCATTCGTGATTGCCAAGAGTAATACAATCGGCGCCCGCTTCGAAAATCTCGTTTGCGACGCTTTCAGTAATACCAAACCCACCCGCAGCGTTTTCACCATTGACGCAAACAAAGTCTAGGCCAAGTTTCCCCTTCAGCGCAGGAAGTCTTGCGCTAAGAATATCTCGTCCGGGCTTGCCAACAACATCACCAAAAAAAGCTATTCTCATGATTTTTCCAAACTATTTTCTTGCGATTGTATGTTTTGATAGCACGCAATTTCACAAACAATGTAATCCAATACTTCGTCATGAGGCTCAACGGGAATGTTATCAAATTCTTGCGTGGCAAATGCCAGGCCAAAGGTCATTGCACCACCTTTTTTCAGATCAGCAATTGCTTTATCGTAATAGCCTTTACCATAGCCAAGCCGACTACAATTTTTATCAAAGGCCAAAAGCGGAACCAAAAGCCAATCAGGAGATAGTTTCTTCCGCGTTTCCAAAGGTTCTTGAACCCCGAAACTACTTGTTTCAAGCACGTCGCCAAATTGATATGCAAGGAAATCAAGGCTGTTATTTTGAATATTCACACGTGGTAAGCAAATAGTTGCACCATTTGAGTGCAATTCGCGCATAAGCGGCGTTGGGTCAATTTCGCTGCCAATCGGTATATAGCCCGCAACAATTGCCCCAGGGAACACCTCTAGTTGAGGGAACCATTGGACAAGCTTTTCACCAGCCCCAGCCGCAAGTGCCACGCCACGACGTTTTACTGCATCACGACGCATCTTGCTCTTTAGATTTTGCATTTTGTAAATTTCTAAATAGCACACCGCGCCCGTGCTATTAGGCGTTAATTGATAGAGTTGGCGGAACCAAAACCCCGTGCAATGTCAACTCATCTCCGTGCGACCTGGTTTTACAGGTGGGCGCCGGGTAGATAGAACCACGGTTCAGTCCATAGCCAGCTCCCGATGGAAGAGTTAGGTCAGCGAGATATTTACATTTCACAAAGGCCACAGTACCGCCGCAAAGGGTTTAAGCGAGATAGCACCAAAGCGCAAGTTACATTATTTTGCGTTCGAAAGTTTCAATTGTTTAGTCATTGCAGCTAAAACATGCGGGTTGCCGGCAACTATATTGCCGGTTTGTGTGAAGTCCCCGCCCTCAATTTCTTCGGCAAAACCGCCGGCTTCGCGCAGAATAACTACGCCGGCCGCCAAGTCCCAAATTTTTAGATTACGCTCCCAATAACCGTCAAAACGGCCAGCAGCGACCCAGCATAAATCCAATGATGCTGAACCAAAGCGGCGAATGCCCGCAACTTTTTGGGTAAAGCCATGCATTTCCTTGAAAAATTGTCCATGGCCGGGAATGCCTTGCCACGGAATGCCAGTTGCCAATATGCAATCGGATAATTGTTTGCGGCCAGCAACTTTCAATCGGTAATCATTGCGGTATGCGCCTTTGCCAACTTCGGCCCAAAACATTTCATCGCTAATTGGGTTATAGACAACCCCCGCAACTAATCTGCCTTCGCGTTCAAGCGCAATTGAAATACCAAAATGGG